>Ga0185299_10005670_pt1 | contig 13854 bp, 13 predicted proteins | sample PaiPotPPA55metaG_FD_128002 | JGI IMG/M metagenome (GOLD analysis project Ga0185299, IMG submission 128002) | Iron sulfur acid spring bacterial and archeal communities from Banff, Canada, to study Microbial Dark Matter (Phase II) - Paint Pots PPA... ...
CCGCAATCAGCGATTGCACCGCCCCATCGTGCAATTCTCTGGCAAAGCGGGCCCGCTCGGTCGCTCCCGCCCGGCGGCGCAGACGGTGCAGCAGATAAACGTTGTAAACTGCCGGCCCCACCTGGTAGACCAGGTCGAGCAGAAAACGCAATTCCTCGTGCGTCTCCCCGCGCCACGAGGGTTCAAATATAAAGACGCGACCCCGCCATTCGCTGCCGAAGACGAACGACACCGAAATCAACCAGCGGAAGGGATGCCCCTGATTCAATTCCACCAATGCTTCGGTGCTCGGCGAAGGCACTTCATTGCCCTCTTCATTCAACGCGACCACCGACCAGCGCTTTCCCTCGTGAGCCGCATGGCATACCTCGCCTGGAAAATCCTCAAGATAAATTTTCGCATCGCGCGGGCGGGAATCCATCCATGTGAAATCTGAAAGCTCTCCGCTGATGTTGCGCAACTCACCCAAAAATCTTCGCTGGCTCTGAATCTCCTGGGCGGCAACTACAATCCGCGCCGCGCCATACATGCTGACCACTTCCCGGCTGATCTGCTGCAACGTCCCGGTCAGCCCGGCTTCCACTCGCACCTTCGCAAGCATTCGAGTAACTCCGGCCTTCTCCGCTCGCAAATGCTTCTGCTGCTCCGCCAAATAGCCCAGCAGTAATCCCATCACGAGCAAGTAGACCGACAACATGAACAGCCGTTTCGGCTCGAATTCGATGGTGTTGATCTGCAGCCCGGAAAAAACATGCCAGGGCAGGGTTCCTCCGTGCGTGGTCCAGACGTGCAGCAGCAGAATGCTTTCCGCCCACAGCAAAACCACCTCTGCCGCAGCCGTACTCAAGGTCTCCCACAAACCCCAGCGGTAAGCCGCCGCCGTCAGCACGAAAACAAAAAACAAAAAGAACGGGCTTCTCGGGCCCTCGGCAAATATCGAGATAAAAGCCGGCCACACAATGTCGGCGGTATGTACCAGGATGCGAAACGATGCCGTCGACTCCTGCCGCCGGCGCAACAGCATCAGCACCAAAATTCCATTTGCCAGGTAGAAGACAAATAAACCGTACGCTGCCCGGGAGTGGCCCAGTTGCGTCGGATCCATGCGGATCGCCACCAAAGCAGAAACCGCCAGAAATACACGCGCCGTCGCCAGCCAGCGCTCCGTACGCCGAACCTCGCCGGGGTCGGCAGAAGCCTGGGGTCGGCCCAAAAAACGGTGATTAGGGTCCTTGCGCAATCGAGTCAGTTACTTACCAGTGCAGTGCGGATCCACATAGTTTACGGGATTTATCTCGGCATACTATTGATATGAAAGGTGAGGATCAAGGAAAAGCTATCCCCGTTGCCCATTCGACTTGCGAGAATCTTTCAGTCGATACTTGTGACCTGACAGATTACTTCAGTAACCTAAGCTAGCTATTATCCCAGTCTAAGATAGCAGCGGGGACTGTCTTCTTGCGCGCTTATTCCAAATTTTGGACCGCGGCCGTCGCAGCAAGTCTGGGCGCGCTCGTCCTCGGTGCCTTTGTACTCCACCGTTCGTTTGCCCTCACTGCCTTCAGCGATTGGATTCAGTGTATCTTGCTCTTGTCCGCGGCGCTGTGTTTCATACCCAACGCGCTACGGTCGCAGGGACGAATGCGCCTGTTCTGGGCGCTGCTGGCCACCGGCATGGCATTCTGGTTTTCCTATCAGCTGATGTGGACCTATTTTGAGTTCTGGCTGCGCACCGACGTCCCTGATTTATGCGCCGGCGACATCGTTCTCTTTCTCCACATCGTTCCCCTGATGGCGGCGCTCGCGCTCCGTCCGCACGCCCCGCAGGAGGAGTACTCCCCACGTCTGCGCCGCCTCGATTTCGCCCTCATGATGGTGTGGTGGATGTATCTTTACGTTTTCGCCGTAATGGCCTGGCAGTACGTCGTCCCCAATATCGCTGCCTACAATGACAATCTGAATCTGCTTTATTTGATTGAGAAACTTGCCTTTCTGAGCGCCTTATTCGTTGCCTGGATGAACAGCAAAGGCGGTTGGAAATCCCTCTACGCCAATCTGTTCGGGGCCAGCTTTACCTACGCCGCCGGTTCCTATTTTGCCAATTGGGCCCTTGGCCATCAGGCCTATTACAGCGGAAGCCTTTACGATATTCCTCTGACGGCTTCCATGGCTTGGTTCACCGTGATCGGCCTGTGGATCCGCCCCGATGGCTCTCAGGCCAGCGTCCCGACGAGTTCTACTTCGCATGGCGTCTGGCTGGCCCGATTAGGCATGATCACGGTTTTTTCGCTCCCGATGTTGGCCGCGGGAGCTCTGCTGGAGCCTAACGTCCCGACACGCATCCGTTCGTTCCGGCTGGCGCTGACTCTGGGAGCGGCGTTATTCATGGGGATCGTCGTTTTCGTGCGCCAGCGCTTGCTCGATCGCGAGTTGCTCCGCCTGCTCAATCAGTCGCGAGAGTCCCTGGTCAATCTCAAGCGTCTGCAGGCGCAAATCACCGAATCCGAAAAGTTGGCTTCCATCGGCCGATTTGTGGGGGGCGCGGCGCATGAATTGAACAATCCCATTGCCGCCATGATGGGGTATTCCGATCTGCTTTTGAATACCCAGCTCGAGCCCAGCCAACACGACCTAGCCTCAAAAATCGGGCAACATGTTCGCCGCACAACATCGCTGGTCGCCAGTCTCATTAGTTTTGCTAAGCCAGGCCCCACTACCATGGCTCCAGTGGATCTCAACACCGTGCTGCGCACGGCTGTGAAACTATCGCAGCCTCAGTGGAAGACTCTCAATATTGAAGTAAGCACTGTCCTGCAGCCGGATTTGCCACGCGTGCTGGGAGATTCCAATCAGCTTCTTCAAGTTTGCGTGCAACTCCTCAACGGCGCGATCAACGCGGTCGAGCGGCAAGGTTGCGGCCTTCTAACCATTACCGCCGAACATAAAGATGGAATGGCAGTCGTCCACATCTTCGACGCGAGTACCGCGGCGCCGACTGACAGCACTCACCCCCCTGCCGTGGAGGACGCTACTCTCCAGCGCGCCTCTGCCCGACCTCTTTCTGGCTTAGGCCTGAGCGCGTGTCAGGGCATCTTGCAGCAGCATCATGGAAGGATTTTCTGGCAGAGTGATCACAACTCTGGAACCAGCATCCGTGTCGAACTTCCCGTCATTGCTCCGGCGCCCCAGAGATCCCCCGCAGCAGGTGGCCCGCAGAAGTGGCAACCTCAACCGTTCTCTTGAGCTGGCCGCAAGCGGCGTAAATGTCCCGACCCCGCGGCCGCCTTAAAAACGCTGGAATTCCCGCATCCCGCAAAATCTTCTGAAACGCCGCCACGCGCTCTTCCTCGGGGGTCTCGAAGTCAATTCCCGGGCCCGGATTCAAGGCAATCAAATTCACTTTGCACCGCAGCCCGCGCAGCAACTCCGCAACCTCCCTTGCATTCTCCGGCTCGTCATTGACGCGACCAATGAGCACGTATTCGAACGTGATCCACTCTCGCGTGCGCAGAGGAAAATCCCGCGCAGCCGCAATCAACATTTCCAGATTCCACTTCTTGTTCAGCGGCATCAGCCGGGTGCGCAATGCATCGTTCGAAGCATTCAAAGAAATCGCGAGCTTAGGCCGGATCGCTTCTCCGCCAAAGTCACGAATGCGAGGCACAATCCCGGCCGTCGACACTGTCATACGCCGCTCCGCGATCCCGACGCAGTCCACCAGCAGTCGCGCGGCCTTCATGAAATTCTCATAATTCAGGAATGGTTCGCCCATCCCCATAAAAACCAGATTAATGCGATCCTCAGGCGGCGAAACTTGCTGATCTTTCAGAACTGCGCAAACCTGGGCCACAATCTCGGCCGCCGTCAGGTTGCGCTTCACCCCCAGCAGCGCCGTCAGACAGAACTGGCAATCGACCGCGCAGCCCACCTGGCTGGAGATGCAAATCGTGGAGCGCCCGAATGCGCGCGCGCTTTTTGCCGCCGTATATTTTCCAGATTCGCCGTTCGCTGGCACGCTCTGATCTTGAGCGGCGCGATCTTGATTGCCGCGAGCCCGACTGGCGCGGCCTTGACTGGCGCTATTTTGGGTAGCACCGCGTTTCAAGGCTGCGATAGGAGTGCTTTCTTCGGATAGGGCAGCCCCTGAACTACCACTCTCAGCTTCCACCCCCGCCTCGCTCCCATCGCCCGCTTCCCCGCCGTCGCCCTCCGGCATCCAGACCGTCTCCACGCTCTCGCCGTCAGCGAACGCAATCAGATAGCGCACTGTCCCATCGCTCGATACAAACTTATTTTCGATCCGGGCCGCCCCAACCGTGACTCCATCCCGCTCCAGTCGCTCCCGAAACTCCAGCGGCAATGTGGAAATCTCCGCCAGCGATTCCACACGCTGCCGGTAAACCGCCTCCATAATCTGTTTGGCTCGATAGCTCGGCTCACCGGCTTCGCTTACCAGAACGGTAAACTCCTCCCGGTCCATCCCCAGCAGTGTCGATGTCTTGGCTTGGTCCATTTCCTTGCAATTCAACGTCGAATGATCTACTTAAGCTCACACAAATTAATCTAACCAATTGATTCTAAAGGGATAATACTATTATCGTGACGCCCTCCGCCCACCCGCCTTCTATGTAAGAATAGTGAAGTACCCTTAAGGAAATTCCGCAATCTAATTAAGGTCTGACCTTAGACCCTCTTTTATTAGAAATTATTGCGCCAGCTATCAACATGGTAAAAGAAGTTCGCAACATTCGTCGTCAAGTTTTACCCCACGGCCTAACTGTAATCACCGAGCAGATGGAGCACATCCGCTCCGCCTCCATCGGCATTTGGCTTGAAACCGGCTCGCGCGACGAAACTCCGCAAGCCAATGGCATCTCTCACTTCATCGAGCACATGGTCTTTAAAGGGACCAAGCACCGCACTGCGGAAGAAATCGCCCGGCAAGTCGATTCCATCGGCGGCAACATGGACGCCTTCACGTCCAAAGAATGCATCTGCTTTAACGTTAAGGTGCTCGACGAAAATGTTCCAGTGGCTCTCGAAATTTTAACCGATCTGGTGCTGCACCCCACGTTTACAGCGGAGGATATCGTCCGCGAACGCGGCGTGATTCTCGAAGAGATAAAAATGGACGAGGACAATCCCGACTATCTCGTTCACGAAATCTTCACCCAGAATTTCTGGAAAGATCACCCACTCGGCAAGCCAATTTTGGGTACAAAAGAAACGGTGAAGCGCTTCGAGCGTGACGCCGTGCTTGAGACCTACACCCACCGCTTCGCACCCGGCAACATCATCGTAGCCGCCGCCGGGCATCTCGACCACGACCAGTTCGTCGACTTGGTCGTCAAGCATTTCGAACACCTGAAGCCTGCGAAGAATGGATTCCATTCATCCGCGCCGAAGATCGTTCCTCGCATCGTGCTGCGCAATAAGAAGGCGCTCGAACAAGTGCAGCTTTGCATCGGCGTCCCTTCCCATCCTATTGCGCACGAAAAGCGCCATGCCGGCTACATTCTCAACACGCTGCTCGGGGGAGGCATGAGTTCGCGCTTGTTCCAGAATATTCGCGAGCGCCAGGGCCTCGCCTACTCGATCTACAGCGACCTCAATCCTTACCGCGATACCGGATGCATGGCCGTATACGCCGGCACGTCGCTTACCTCGGCCGCAAAAGTAGTCCGCTCAGTGGTCAACGAATTTCGCAACCTGAAGAATGAACGAGTGCCGGACGAAGAATTGCGGCGCTCCAAAGACCAGCTCAAAGGCAGCCTGATGCTTTCGCTCGAGTCGAGCACTGCCCGCATGTCAAACCTGGCCCGCCAGGAAATGTACTTCGACCACTTCCAGGATCTCGACGAACTGATCGAGAAGATCGAAGCCGTCAGCGCCGACGATCTTCAAACCCTCGCCCAGGAATTCTTCAAGACTGAATCCATCGCAGTAACTGCGCTGGGAAACTTGAACGGGCTGAAACTTTCCCGCGACCAACTCACCTGCTGAGAAATCTCGCTAAGCAGCATCTGGGTTCAGCTTTGAAAGGATGCGTTCAACGTTGAAAGGGCGCGGCTTTAAGCCGCGTCGCATAGGCCCAACAAAGTCACAGCTGCTTCAGCCGCCGCAGGTAGATTGCTCCCCTTGTAACTTCGCGCCCTCCCACACATCCCATCTCAGCCAGCAGGTGTAAACCTGCCGGACACCTTACTCAGAATTGCCTCCAAGGAGAAACTATGAAAAAGATTTTCGGCACTCTCGCGCTTGCATGTATTTTGATGGCCTCCATGTCCGCCTTCGCCCAAGATTCCATGAAGCAGGATTCCCCGAAGCAAGACAGCACTCAGCAAGACTCCATGAAAAAAGACGACTCGATGAAAAACGATTCCATGAAGAAGGACGACACCAAGAAGAACAAGAAAACGAAGACGACGAAGAAAGACACGATGAAGAAGGATGACGGCATGAAGAAAGACGACTCAATGAAGAACGATCAGATGAAGCAGAACTAGACCAGTTCACAGTCGCACCCATTTACGAACTGTCATCCCGAGCAAAGCGAGGGATGACAAGCGTGTTTCAGTCCATGCTCCGTCGGAAACGGTGTAGTCGTCCAGGATGCAGGCGCGGGCCACTCGGTCCGCGCCGAGTCTCATGGGTAATAGTCTGAACTCGACCTTGCGGACAGGGATGGCGAGGTTCCATGTATCGGACATAGGCAGTGTCCCGATTGGGGGTTTTGAGTGAGCGCTTATCGCGAAGTTACGCCACCCTCCACCAACCGGAACCCCTGTTTGTTCACAAAGTTCACGCCAGACATGGACTTTGGTCTAGTTTCATCCACTAAAAAGCGGTCATAATTGGAGTGGCCGACTCTCTTCGCTATACGGAGACAACTCACCATGAACCGCCTCGCACTCGGCTTCGGCCTAAGTTTGTTTCTACGTCTCAACCTCTCAACCAATGCACAAGAAAACAGAACCTCTGGCGACGATGCGTCCGCGGAGCAAAGCCGAAACCTTTCAACGCTGGCGAGAGTGGTGAAGTTTTCGGTGCGTTCGGCCCATACTCACCTGAATTTCCAGAACGTGAATCCAAACCGCTTGGCCGGCTGATCCTGAATCGGGCTCACGACCGCAATTTCTCCACTCTTCAGGAAAATTACGCTCAGGTATTCCCCAGCAGAAGAGCGCACCGGCGCATTGTACGGCTGGTCGGGCACATACCATGCTCCCGTTTGCAGCGCCGCAGACTCGCGAACTCGCACGCGACCGCGAACCAGCTGGATCCTGCAAGCGCGCCAGCGCAGGGATTCACCTGCTCCTGTGAACCACGTGGCGGCAAGCTCGCCAGCAGCGTTCGCTCCGAGATATGGGTAATACGCGAGTTCGTCTGACTCCGCGACTTTGTACTCCTTCCACGTAACCCCGCGATCCTGCGACTGCGCGAGCCAAACTCCTTTCATATTCGTCCACAGCGAATAGAGCGCGCCGTGCGAATCCCACGCCAAAGGTTCTACCCAGCGTGGAGTTGCCCCCGGTGTATCCATCGGAGCCCAGTCCCGTTTCCCCGGTGCGGCTCGCTGCTGCCACGTCTTACCGCCGTCCGTGCTGATCTCAATCAGATCCGCGCCCTCCGCAAACTTGTTGCCCGAGGCAGAGACTGGCGCGATGCGCACTGCGACTTCCCCATTCGGCCCGACTGCCAGATGGCTCGAGCCTCCCGCTGCATGGATGACCTGCACATCACTCCACGTTGTTCCTTGATCGCGGCTTGCGACATGGTATACGCCGCTCCCATCATTCCAGATCACGTGCGCTATTCCGTCTGGAGCGACCGCAACCCATGGACGATCGTCAAACCGTTTCTTAGACACCATTGTCCAGTGCCACCGGTCGCCGCCGTCCTTGCTTGCCCCAACGACGATGTGGATCCCTTCCGAAGCCTTCATATCAAATTCCATCGTCGCGTAATACAAAGTGCCGTCCGGAGCCATCGCCAGACTCACATCCGAATTCGCCGCCGCGCCCTGCTGTTCCGTTCCAACATTCACAGGAGCCCACGTCGCGCCCTGATCCGTGCTCTTCCACAGCCGAGGGACCCTCTGTTCCTCGCCGCCAAGGCCCTTTCCGTATCCCGCCACAAACAGCGTACCGTTGGAATGTTGCACGATACTTGGTTCTCGCGCCGCACCATCCGTGTGATCCACGCGCTGAATCTGCACCAGAGGCAATGCCCCCGATTCCGCCCTCGATTGGCCGTTGCAAATGGCGGTGAACGATAAGGAACTTACGATCATCGCCGCGAACACAATCATCTCTGTCACGATGAGATTCACGGTGCAATTATCCCTCTATTCCAATGTGATTGGCGAAATCAAGGCGATTGCACTCAAAACCCTTGCCAAGGGTCTGTCTGACGGTGGCGGACCCTGTCCGACAGCACGGACTGCACGGTCAAGTCTTGGCTACACATGTCCTGTGCCTGCGGATAGTGTCGGCTTAGTCGCTGGAAATGCCGCTAAACCACGCTACAATGTGCCGTCTGTCGGCTGAGGCACTGTCTATGACGACGGGGGAAAATTGAAACCGGAAGACCTGATCCCCATCTTGACGACAAAATCCATTCGCGAGCAACCTCCGCTGAGGGTTTACAAGTGCTAATGCCCCGCCACACTAAGCACTTCCCCCTGCTCTTCCTCCGCTTCCGCTCTGGCATCCTCGCCGCGCTCCCGCGTCAACCCAGTCTTCAAATACTGTCTCAGACACCGGGGACACGGCACATACCCTTCCCGCATCGCTTCTTTCGCCGTCATCGTCCGCTGCGAAGCTTTGTCGTGAATGAACTCACATCCCGGCACGTGAAACAGCTTGGCGCCGGAGGAAACCACAACCACCATGTCAGGAGGAATATCCTTAGCCGGCACCGCATGCTGTGACTTAAAGGCAGGCCAATTTCTCGACGAGCTCGTCATCAACAGAGTTCCCGTAATCAAAACCACCGCCGCCACCGGCACCAGCCACGCCGACCAACTCGACCATCCACTTCCCTTCACCGCCGCTTTCTTCGCCAGCCGCTTCTCCAATCTCCGGCTAAATCCCGCAGGCACCTCCAACATGCGTTCATCGCCATATAACTGGACAACGTTCCTCGTCCCCGCCAGTACCGACGCACAACGCGGGCACGTCCGAAAATGCTCGTCCATCGTAGACCGCAAGGCCGCGTCGACATCCCCATCAACGTAGTTCGAAATCTCGCGCCACACTTGTTCGCAATTCAGCGCTTCATGGTTCACCATGGCTTGTTCCCCTTCTCGAATGGCAGACGGCTGAACCAGCCTTGCTCCCATCCGGCGGCCAGTAGATCGCGCAGCATCAGCCGCGCCCGCAAAAGCCGCGTCTTCACCGAAGCAGCCGTTATACCCAGCGCCTCCGCCGTCTCCTGAATGTTCAGGTGCTCCATATCGCGCAGCACAAACACCTCGCGATACTTTCGGTCGAGCGTGCCGAGGGCCTCGGCCAGCCGCAGCCGCACCTCCTTGCGCTCCAGCGCTTCCGACGGAATCTCGCGCCAGTCGGCAAAATCCCGGGGCGCGTATTCACTTTCTTCGTCGCCCGTACCGGAGCGATGTCCATCGATGCCTTCCATTTGCACAGTTCGCTCCCTTCGCCGGCGCATCAGGGCCTCATTCACCGTGATTTGGATGAGCCAGGTGCTGAAGCGAGCCTCGGCGCGGAATTGCCGGATATTGGCAAACGCCTTCAGCATCGCCTCCTGCGCCGCGTCCTCGGCGTCATGCTCGTTGCGCAGAATGGCCAACGCCGCGGCGTACACGCGCCGCTCATAAGGCCGGACCAGTTCGTAGAACAATTCATGCTGCCCTTGCTGCACGCTCAAAATAAGGTCCTGCTCGCGCGTGCCGCCCGCCTGCCCCGGATTGTTCACGACGTCGCTCAGAACCATGCTTCGCTTCCTATGTGTCTATGTATGCTCTGCCTTCACGGCTTAGCCGTCTGCGTCAGTATTCGGGATCTTTTTTCCAGCCCGTCAACATGGAAACGAAGTTGTTCCACCCATGCAGAATCACCATCACCAGATGTCCCAGAACAAAAAACAAAATCGCCCACATCACCGCGAAGTGCCAGATGCGCGCATAGTGAAATCCCCCCATCATCCACGCCAGCCAGGAGAATTGAATCGGCTTCCACACCACCAGACCGGTGAGCACCGATAGAAGCCCCAGCGCGATCACCGTGGTGTAGGCGTGCTTCTGCAGCGGGTTGTAGGCTTCGCGAACCGGCGGCTTCTCCCCGAAGAGAAAATAATGCTTCACCATCGGCCACACGCCCGGAATATCACGCGGCGTGAACAAGATCTGGCGGTAATTCCCGCTGAAAAGCTGGTAACCGATATACAAAACTCCTGTCGCCATGTAGATCCACATGAACGTGAGATGCCATTGCAGTGCTCCGCCCAGCCAGCCGCCGATGGCAAACGCCTTCGGCCAATGCAGCAAGTCTTTTTGTGGAATCTTCGCGCCGAAACTGGGGAAAGCGCGGAAAATCTGAAGACCGCTGCCCACCATCACAAACAGCGCGACTGTATTCACCCAGTGACAGAGCCGCACAATAAATGGATGCTCGTAAGCCGCGCGCGCGACCACGATGGGCTCGTCGTCTTTCCCTTTTGTCTGAATGATTTCGATAACACTACCGCTCATGCTGAATCCTCCCGACGTCAGATACCTCCGGGGCTAAAGCCCGCTTCTCGGGGCCTGGTCGGCGCGGCTGAAGCCGTGCCCTTTCAAATCACCTGTAAACGATATGCGCGACTCACATCCCGTAAAACCACGAATAGCCCTGGTCTTCCCAGTAGCCAACTTTGTCGAGCACGTGCGTCACTTTCAACTCGGTCAAATACTTTGCCTGCTTGTAGCCAATCTTCGTCGGAATCTGCAGCCGCAGCGGCGCGCCGTGCTCGCGCGTCAGCGGCTGCTCGTACATCTCGTAACAAAGTAAGGTCTGCGGATGCAGTGCCGTCGCCATATCCAGCGACTCATAATAGTCGTCGGCGCAGTTCACGGTAATGAAGCGCGCCGTCGGATCCGCACCGACGATCTGAAGAAAATCGGAGAGCCGCACGCCGCCGAAGCTTCCAATCACATCCCAGCCTTCCACGCAAACGTGGCGCGTGTTCTGCCGGACGCGCGGCAGCGCCTGAAACTGCGCCAATTTGTATTCGCCCGGCTTCTCGACCGCGCCGCCGACGGTGAGCGTCCAGTTCTCGAGATCGACGCCAGGATCGTCCACGTCATATCCATTGATCGGAAACTTCGCTGGCGGCGTCAGCTCCGCATTATCGAAGGTCGTCGCAAGATGGCCAGTGCGAAACAGCCGCGCCGAGGCCCAGTCACTGAAGCCCAGCCCCTTCTTCAGCAAGCCTTCCTGCCACTTTGGAATGGCGAACGCGCCCAAAGCCAGCACGGGCGCCAGCTTGAGCAACTCGCGCCGGCTCACCTGCCGGAAGTTCTTTTCATCCATTTTCCTGATGATTTTTGCGCTCATTATGCCTGCGTCGTCATTAAGATCAGCTTTCTTCATGATCGGCCTTTAAGTCTTCCCGTAGGTCCCCAGCCCATGGGATTCGCCAGACTAGCCGAAAGTTTCGCGCCGAGCCGGGGTTCGGGAATCATAGCTCCCGAATCCAGCCACACTGGACCTTTTACTAGCCTCACACCGCACCTTTTACTAGCCTTTGGAACGTTTTCGAGGCATACTAGCGGGAGACTTGGCCCTCCGGGAGCGGGCCTTGTTGAGTAGTTCGAATCACCGCCCCGAAACGAAACGGACGCACAAGATCCTCATGTCAGACCTTAAGATGTCGCACCTTAATACGATTCTGCCAGAACCCGAGCATACATTAGTGGCGCAGCGGCGCGGATATTCGAGCCGTGCGAGCGCTGACCGCCGCCAGCGCGGCTTGATGGTGGGGTCGCTCTGTTTGCTCTTGCTGGCGCTCGGCATCGTGTTGTGGCATGACCGCGATTTCTGGTTCCCGGATTCTCCAGATGAGGCGGATGACGCTCAGCCCGTCGACGGCTCGCCGATCGCCAACTCACCGATCGCCAACTCACCCCGAGACCTGGCGCCAGTCGCGAAACTGGCAACTACAAAACCAAATCACAAAGCTCTCCACGCTCCGTCGAAAACGGAGAGTGCGAGCACAACAGGCCCTGCCGCCACTACCCCACCCCCCGACGCAGCAACCACCAGCCGCACCGTCCTGCCCCCGCTGGAAGTCGAGGTGGTTGCGGGTGATTCGCACCGCGTAATCCGACCAGGGAGCAGTTCGGTGCGTGTGGATTTGCAGCCCGGCTCACCTCCCCGTCCCACGTCGGAAGCGCCCACCACACGCGATGTCGATAGCGCCGCAAATGTCATCAGCAATGCCGCTGAGCATGTGCAGATGTCCCCCGATGCCTCGGCCCTCGTCACCATCCCGGTCAAGCCCAACTATCCGCTCCTGGCGCGACAGATGAAAGTGCAAGGCTCGGTGATCCTGCAGGCCCTGATCGGTAAGGATGGAATCATTCAGAATCTCCGCGTCGTAAGCGGGCCTTACATTTTGGCGTCCGCGGCCCAGGACGCAGTCCGGCAATGGCACTTCAAACCACACCTTCAGGGCAACGAGGCAGTGGAAACTCAGGCCAAGATCACGGTCAACTTCACGATCTCGACGAACTGATTTGAGGTGATCTTTCTCAGGTCTTGGCACTTGGGTTAGGCGAACCTGATTTCTAACTAATCTAACCAGCTGCTGAAAAACTCGTCTCTATGACCGAATGCCACCTTGGCGGCTAAAACCCGCTGTTGATCTTGCGGTGCTTACGGCGCGGCTAGAAGCCGCGCCCTTTCAAAACCCGGGTAGTGATCCGAGTTTTTCAGCGGCCATGCTAACACTTGAGACCTAGTTTCGCCCCAAATAACGAGCGCCCTGACCTCTTGCGAGATCAGGGCGCCCGGGCAGCCCTCCCCTAGAACTGCTCGCCCTGAATGTAACCGTCCCCTGATTTATTGCAAATGGCTCTGTCGTGCTATTTGCTGCCCCGAAGTGCCACGCGGCCAAACCCGTTCAAACTCCAGCCTTAGCTCAGTGTGACCCTGCAGGGTCGAGTCCTAGTTCGTTACGCCGGTCCCTTAAATCGCAAAGCATCCCCGCCGATGAACATACTAGAACCCGGATTGCCGCCGCCCATGCCTTCCTTTCAAGATCCCGAGATCTACTGCGACATCCTCGATGGCCTCGAAATCGGGCTCAGTGTGCTCGATCCGCAGAAAATCGTCTTCTGGAGCGACGGCGCGGAAAAATAACTGGCTATGCGCGAATCGATGTCCTCGGCCATTCTTGCGCTGAAAACATTCTTCTGCATCTGCAATCACAAGGGTTGTGAAATGTCCGCGGGAAAGCCTCCCGCGTTTCCCTCATCGTGCAATACACGCCAAGAAACACTGACCACGAAAATGCAAAGCCTTCGGCTGGGGGCAAGGAGAAAACCTCCGTGGATAAGAGTTCCACATCACCTTCAGAGAGCCCGCCGAAGAAAGAATGAAACATAAGAGCATGTCTACTGACCATCTCCACTTGCCCAGCTTGAAGTAACTTTACAAATTACCCTGCGCCGCCCGTTATATCCACCCTGTATAATCGCCCGTTTGATCTTTCCCTCAGGAGCTTCTTCATGAAGAAATTCGTGCCGCTGGTGTGCCTTCTGTTTGTAGTCTCACCGGTTGCCAACTTGTGGTCCCAGGAAAAAGTCGATCTTGAAACCATGGGCCGCATCCGCTACGAAGGATTCCACGA
>Ga0185299_10005671_pt1 | contig 13851 bp, 18 predicted proteins | sample PaiPotPPA55metaG_FD_128002 | JGI IMG/M metagenome (GOLD analysis project Ga0185299, IMG submission 128002) | Iron sulfur acid spring bacterial and archeal communities from Banff, Canada, to study Microbial Dark Matter (Phase II) - Paint Pots PPA... ...
GAAAATCGACCAGTATGCTGAAACTTCCAACGACCACGCGCAGCCTTTCGTCTGGACAGCCACGGCGGATTCGATCTTCTCTAAAATCCAGCGACTATGTGAACGTATTTCCGGGACGGCACACTAGCTAGCTTGTTATCTTATCGTCGACCCGGTTGAGAACACTCTCTGCTTGTCAGTTTTGCCGCAAGGGGTGGCTTTGGCGATTGAGATCTTCAAAGTCACCCGGATTTCGCTATTTGAGTATGGGAGATACGGGAGACACAGATGTCGAAGAAGAAGAAAAAGCCAAAAGCATCGGTCGGCAACCCCTCTTTGCTTGACTCGCTTGATCCGGAGGCCGCCAACCTTCAAGTGGTGATCGAAACGCCGAAAGGCAGCCGGAACAAATATGCATTTGACGAGAAACAGAGAGTGTTTGGGCTCAAGAAAGTTCTCCCGGCGGGGATGGAGTTTCCCTACGACTTTGGTTTTGTGCCATCCACACTAGCGGAGGATGGTGATCCCACTGACGTGCTTGTCTTGATGGACGAGCCTGCGTTCCCAGGCTGCTTGTTGCAGTGCAGAGTCGTTGGGATCATCGAGGGCGAGCAGGGCAATAAAAAGAAGCGCGAACGAAATGACCGAATTGTGGCAATCGAGAAAGAGAATCACAGCTTTGCGGACATTCATCACCTCAGGGATTTGGGCAAGACATTTTTGCAAGAATTGGAAGAATTCTTCGTCAACTATCACGAGTTAAGCGGTGAGAAATATCGAATATTGGGTGTGAAGGGACCGGCTAACGCCATGAAGCGAGTTAAAGATGGTATGCGCGCGTTCGAAAAAAAGTGAGCAAGGGTTACGAAGCATTTGCCGCGCTATGCCTTAAGTTTGGCAGGACGCCGCCCGCTTCGAGTAGCGCCGAGCACCGGTTCATATTCGAGAGGCGACTCTAAGGAACAACACCGCAGGAGCAGACTTCCGCGGCTCATATCACCCCGGCCGACAAAATCTTTTGGAAAGAGCAATCGTTCTCCAAAGATTTCCAATAAAGGCTGGACGTACTTCGGAGTCGCGATGCTGCCAAGCAAGACGAGCTGCGTGTTGGAGTCCACAATCTCTCGCAAGCTACGTGCATCGCGATCAAGAGGTTTTCGATAGTCCGGATTATCCGGGTCAACTCGCGTGGCGGAAATCGACTTGAGACGGGGCAATGTCATCAGCTCCTCCGGAAGGAGAAGTCCAGCCGCAGCGGTGATGATGTGCACGCCCGCGACCCCGGGTGGCGGATTCTTGAAATTTTCCGCGTAGGCTAGTTTGCCGCGAAAATATAGACCACTGATGAAGCTGAATGCTTCCCCTAGCGGTACGCCTGAATTCCGGAGACGATGCGCGAGGTCGAACTGCGCATTAGGACTGAAGAGCATTCTGGCCCGAATCCCTGAAGAATTGGCTGGCGATAGCAAGAAAATCCTGCGCGGTTCAGAGTTCGCTTGCTTACCACGGGCCGGCGTCTTTGCCCCAGGCGAGTGTCCTTCGAATGTGATTCGTTTTTCAGCCAAGAATATGATTCCGTCTTAAAAGTCTCCCTCTACCGACCGTTGTTCCCTATACATGATTCCATGTAAAGCAATTTCATCTCAAAGGATATCTAATGTCTTCGAAAGTGTTTGCGGGAATCTGATGAACACAATTCCTTTTCGGGTCTCTCCCATGCTTGCGACTTTGACAGATGCTCCATTCGCAAGGCCGAATTGGGTCTTCGAAGAGAAATACGACGGCGTCCGGATGCTTGCATACAAAGAAGGCACGCATGTCTCATTGATATCAAGAAACGCGATCGATCGCACCGCGCGGTACCCGGAAATCGCAACCGCAATTCAGAAACTTAAATCAAAGGCGCTCTGTATCGACGGGGAAGTGGTTGTATTCGATGCGAAAAACATTTCACGGTTCCAGCTTTTGCAACAAGGGAAAGGCCATCCTCAATATGCAGTATTTGATTGTCTCTACACGGAAGAAGGCAATCTGCGAAAAAAAGCGCTCTCCCTGAGGCGAGCGGCGCTCGAACGAGCCGTAAAGCCATCCGCTAGTCTCAGGTTGTCCACCGTCTTGTCTCACGACGGCCTGAAGGCGTTTCAGATTGCATCGAAGTGTGGGCTCGAGGGTGTAGTTTGCAAAAATCTCGCCTCTATTTACGTAGAAAAGAGATCCAAGGAATGGCTCAAAGTAAAAGTTCACCAGGAGGATGAGTTCGTGATCGGTGGTTTTACCCAACCCACGGGTTCGAGACAATATTTCGGCGCTTTGCTTTTGGGAGTCTATTCTCGCGATCAACTTATCTACGCAGGAAAAGTCGGAACAGGCTTCGATGGGGAAATCCTAGCTGCTCTGCATCGGAAGTTTCAGCCGCTGGTTCGATCAAAGGCTCCTTTCGCATCTGCGGTGCGCGAACCAGACGCAACGTTCTTATCTCCTCAATTGGTGGCTCAACTTTCTTTCACCGAGTGGACCAAAGATGGAAAGCTGCGCCACCCAGTTTATCTGGGCTTGCGGGACGACAAGAAACCCAAAGACGTTACTCGGAAGGAGTCTTGAATGCCGCCTGTATCGGAGCCCTTGCCAATCAAAATATCGAATCCCGATAAAGTATTTTGGCCGGAGGAAGGCTATACGAAGATGGATCTGGTCACGTTTTATCGCGACGTGTTTCCCGAGCTCTGCCCCTATGTCAATGATCGCATCTTGACGTTGGAACGCTGCCCGGACGGCATGGCCGGCCCCTGTTTCTATCAAAAGCAGAAACCAGAAAGCATGCCGGCAGGTACTCCCACAAAGCGAATCGCGAACGATAGAGGTTCTTCTTCTCGAAAAGCGACGGACTACGTTGTGGGCGGCTCGCTCGCCACACAGCTCGCCATGGCTAATCTCGGATGTATTCCCGTGCACGTAAGCGGAAGCAGGGCCAAGACATTTCCAAAGCCTGATTGGATTTGTTTCGACCTGGATCCTCAGTCGGGAAAGTTTGCAGATGCCGCAAAAGCCGGTCTGCTTGCAAAAGTTATGCTGGATGAGCTCGACCTTGTTTCTTTTCCAAAGACGTCCGGCAGTCGTGGATTGCACATCTTCGTCCCAATCCGGGTGGGTCCAGAAGCCGACGAAGTGCTGAAGTTTGCTGAGGAATTCGTGGCCCGTCTAGCCGCAGCTTATCCTAAACAATTGACGGTCGCGCATGCCATTGCAGATCGGGGAGCACGAGTGTATCTAGACGCCTTCAGGAACGGTTCCGTGCAAACAGTCGTAAGTCCCTATTCGGTTCGCCGCAAGCCACACGCTCCAGTCTCGACGCCGCTGGCCTGGTCGGAGGTTAAGCCATCTCTAAATCCGTCCAGCTTCAACATCGGCAATTTTAGCGGTCGTCTTAACAAGAAAGATCCATGGGGCGACTTTTTTAATAGCCGGCAGGCCCTGAAACCGGCGCTCGCTCGTTTGAAGAAGTTATGAGCGTTCTTTGGATTCGTCGGTCATCAGTTTCCGGGGAGGAACGATAGATGTCGCTCGAAAAATATAAACAGAAACGAGACTTCCGGAAGTCGCCAGAGCCTGCGGGAAAGTCACATGCCGCCGCAGGTTCACGACACGATTTGCTTTACGTCATTCAGAAGCATCGCGCATCGCAATTGCACTACGATTTTCGCTTGGAGTTCAAAGGCGTGCTGCTTTCCTGGGCAGTTCCAAAGGGACCTTCGCTAGATCCGTCCGTCAAGCGATTGGCGATGCAGGTGGAGGATCATCCCCTCGAATATGGAAACTTTGAAGGCGTTATTCCGGAAGGCGAATATGGAGGCGGCACCGTAATGGCGTGGGATAACGGTGAATGGGTTCCGGAGAACGACGATGTCGCGAGCGCGCTCGAAAAAGGCGATCTGAAATTCACTCTCCAGGGCAAGAAGCTGCGCGGGTCTTGGGTCTTAGTGCGAACGCGTGGATTCGGCAGCAAGCCCGATAAATCCTGGCTGTTGATCAAACACCGCGACAAATATGCAACGGATAAAGACATAACAGCCTCACAGCCGCGTTCTGTTTTGAGCAAACGCCTGCTTGCCGATATTGCTCGCGACAATGGCGGCGACGTCGAAAAGGCCGCCACCGGCGATCCGGGGAAAGCTGCAAATCCCAGAATATCCAGGCCTGGGAGAAGTGCGATAAGCAAGAAACGAGCCAAGCCATGAAAACGGTAGCTGAACATTTGGTGGAAGCTTTGGTGTCCGGCGTTCGCAGGATTAGTCGCTGGCTACGGCCTCTATCTCGCCAAACAGACCTTGCGCGAACGCTTATTCGAGTCGATTGACGATCTCAAGGGGAATTTGCCATAGCGCAGAGTCCGGAGGCTTGCTCGAAATGACGCCGCTCATCTTTCGCTTTGTCGTGGGTGGCGTTGTGGTGTCCCTTTTTGCGATCCTTGGGGATCTTCTGAAGCCCAAGAGTTTTGCGGGCCTCTTTGCGGCCGCCCCATCCGTGGCGCTGGCTACTTTGGGTCTAACCATCCTGACGAATGGAAAACTATATGCCGCCCAGGAAAGTCGTTCCATGATTGCGGGTGCCGCGGCTTTCTTCTTGTATTCCTGCCTCTGCATACGTCTCCTTGTTCGGCATCAGTGGAGCGCGACAGCAGCGAGCGTGGTTTCCCTTTTGGCGTGGTTTGTTGGAGCGTTCGGCCTCTGGTTTCTGGTATTGAAATGAAATTCGATGCGCGTTCACTTTGACTTCTCCGCACTCCGGAAAACCCGCTGGTATGAGTATGCGGTGCGTTTCTTGTTTGGGGGCGCAATCACGGCCGCCACCGGTCTTGTGGCGAAGCAGTTTGGACCAGTGGTCGGCGGACTATTTCTCGCGTTTCCCGCAATCTTTCCTGCAAGCGTCACTCTGGTAGCGAAGCATGAACAGGAGAAGAAGCAAAAAGCTGGAATGGACGGAACCGCGCGAGCAAAGAAGGTCGCCGCCCTGGACGCTCGTGGCGCTGCTATCGGGACCTTTGGCTTGGGATTCTTTGCGATACTGGTTTGGAAGCTTCTTCTGGTCTGGAACTCGCTTGCCGTCTTGAGCCTCGCCATTTTGGCTTGGCTCCTCGTTTCAATACTAATTTGGAAAGCGGAACGACACTAGAGCGTATTGCACAACCCATCTAAGTTATTGATTCTATTAGGCCGAAACCCGGTTGTGCAACAGCTTCTAAGCGTCTTAACGGGCGTCTTACCCGCGAAATGCTGTCCATTTGCGTCTCTCGGCACCAAGAATTTAAGGTAGCTAGCAGAAACACTTTCACGATCTAAGAGATCGCAGTGCCTGTCGAATTTAATTGTGGGAAACTGCTATCAAGGACGCAGGAAACGGGAAGGCACGCCATCATCCCGGTCGAACTGCACGTCGTCGAACGAGGCTGCCACCCCATACCACCCGGGCATTGCCGCTGGCTCGACGCGTTGCGCACGCGCGGTAGTAACGATGACCACGCTGCCGTGCCCCAGGGGACGGCTCACCAGAACGATTTCCAGCTCGATCAGCGCGCCTGCTGAGATCTCTTTCGGGCAAAGAAAAAACACGCCTGTCGAGCTGATGTCTCGAGTCACTAGCGTTACGGGGAAATCTTCCGCGCGGGAGCCCACACTACGCAATCGCAAGGGTAGTTTGAGCGAAGCTCGCGGATATTCGCGCTGCTCGTGGTTCACGCCTACGGCGTGCGTCGGCACACGAGCAAAACGGCGCGGCTGTCCGGGCGTGAGCAAAGGCGTCACGCGTAGCGCAGGGATGCGCGCCGGTTCCGCCACCAACTCTGGCAACGGCGGCGCCAGCTTGGCCCTGCTTGCTTCTCTTTCCCCCGACCGAATGGGTGTTGCGCGGTTTGTTGCGCCCATCTCGCCCTCAGAGATGCCACTTCGTCGCTGCCAGCCCTGGCCCAACTGCACTTTCTGTTGATCTTGCCCCGGTTCCCAAACTTGGTGAGTGGGTGGATAAAATGCCACTTCAGCTGCCGCACGTCAACCTGTGGAAAACTCTCGAAGTGTCTTAATGTCAAACACGTGGTTATAGTACCGGGTCTCTTCATGCGGTTCTCTCACTCCCCTGTGGATTCTTTCGTCCAATATGGTGCTCGACAGCGTGCCTTACTGCCTCTACCTTCAATTCTCCAGGCTGCGCGACATGTCTAGCCCCATCCTCGACCAGTCTACCAACAGAGCGGCCTCCGCGACTGTGTCGCATGACACAGCCAAACGTGATGCTTTGCTCCTATTTCTGGCCTTCGCGGCGGTGTACGTTATCTGGGGCTCGACCTACCTCGCTATCGCCGTCGGCATCGAGTCATTCCCCACGCTCCTTCTGCCCGCTACGCGCCATCTGATCGCCGGGCTTATCCTTTACCCCATCCTGCGCTGGAAAACTGGGATTCGGCCAACACCAGGCCAGTGGCGCACCGCCATCATTACCGGCCTCCTCCTCCTTCTCGTCGGCAATGGCGGCGTTTGCCTGGCAGAGCGCACCGTTCCCTCGGGTGTGGCGGCCTTGCTCGTCGCCCTAGTCTCCTTTTGGATGGTCCTGCTCGATTGGCTCCGTCCAGGTGGGCAGCGGCCCGTTCCGAGAGTTGTAGCCAGCCTCATCCTGGGGTTCGGCGGCTTGGTTCTCTTGGTAGGGCCCCCGCACCTGGGAGGCTCGGAGCGCGTCAATCCCACCGGCGCTGGGATTCTGGTCGTCGGCTCCTTCGCGTGGGCTTGGGGGTCCATTTACTCGAAACACAACGACCTGCCAAGCTCACCGCTTCTGGGCGTCGCCATGCAGAGCCTCGCGGGCGGGACGGCCCTTTGGGTTGTCGGTTTACTAGCAGGCGAAGGGCGCCAGTTGCATTACGCCGCCATCACCACGCGCTCCTGGATGGCGCTTGCCTATCTCATAATCTTTGGCTCAGGGATCGGATTTACGGCCTACGTGTACATCCTCAAGCGAAGCTCCGCCGCCCGCGTAGGAACCTATGCCTTCGTCAACCCCGTGGTGGCCCTTTTCCTCGGTTGGCTTGGAGCCGGCGAAACGATCACCCTGCGCACCGCCCTGGCCGCCGCGGTAATTCTCACCGCCGTTCTCCTGGTGATCAGCGCCCCGCACAAAAATCCCATCGAGGCCGCTGAAGTCATACCAAACCCAGGCGAAGCCTGAGCGAGCTTCTAATCGGCCTTCCTTGCGCCTTCTGGGCAGCGCCGCTCGAATCCACTTTGCCGAGCCTTTCCGGATAGATTTGCTTCGAACGCTGCGCTATTTTCCTAACATGCAAACGATGAACAATTCGAACGCCAACGCGGCCTTGCGAGTCTCGCCTCGCAAGGCGGCGCAATACTGGCGCGCAACGCTCAAACGCGACGCGCGCGCCGACGGCATGTTCGTGCTGGCCGTGCGTTCGACGCACATCTATTGCCGGCCTTCCTGCCCGGCCCGCCGCCCGCTGCGGAAAAATGTAGTTTTCTTTCACACGCGAGAGGAAGCGGAAAAACAAGGTTTTCGCGCGTGCCTTCGCTGCCGTCCAAATGAAATCGCCGCCTCAGCTGCGCTTGTCGCGCGTGCCGCAAAATATCTTTCCCAATCGTCAGAAGAAGGCGTGCGTCTCTCCGAACTCGCCAGAGAGTTAAATTCGAACGCCGGAACACTTCGCCGCGCCTTCCGCCAAGTCACCGGCCTCGCGCCCCGCGAACTCGCCGAAGCGCTGCGCGTGAAGCGCTTCAAAAGTTTGCTTCGCGGGAAAAAACATCACCGCGACGCGCTCTACGAAACCGGATACGGTTCGTCCAGCCGCGTCTACGAACGCAGCAACGCACAACTGGGAATGACGCCTGCAACTTACCAAAAGGGAGGAAAGAGTATGAAGATCGAATACACAATTGCAAAGTCGCCGCTCGGAAAAGTACTGGTCGCTGCCACGGAGCGCGGCGTATCCGCGATCTATTTGGGAGACGCGCAAAACAAACTCGTCGCGGAATTGCGCGAAGAATATCCTCGTGCGGAAATCTCCCCTGCAACTGGTGGCGTGCAGCGCTGGGTCCGCGAAATTGTCCAGCGCATCGAAGGCAAGCCCGCGCAAGTCGATCTACCGCTCGACCTGCAAGCAACAGCTTTTCAACGCCGGGTCTGGCAGGAGTTGCAGCGCATTCCGCGCGGAACAACGCGCACGTATTCGCAAGTGGCCCGCGCCCTTGGACGGCCCAAGGCGGTTCGCGCCGTGGCCCGTGCCTGCGCCACCAACCCTGTTTCGATCGTCGTGCCGTGCCACCGGGTTATTCGCGAGGACGGGAATCTTGCAGGCTATCGCTGGGGTCTAACACGCAAAGAACAACTGCTCGCCACCGAGCGCGCCGCAGCGAAGTGAGCGAACTACTCAGCAACCATGCAAGCTAGGCGTGTGGCTTTTCGTGGCTCGCGTTTTTCGGCCAATCCTGCTTGAACTTGGAATCGTTGATCTTGAGATTCTTCATCATGCCGGTGTAGTGAAACAAAATATAGTCGCCAGAGCCGCTCTCAAAAATTTTCTGCTGAATCGGCAGCCAGGAAGCTTCGTCGATCCACATTTGAATCCGCGTAATCTGGCTGCGAATCTGGTCGGCTTTCGGCGTCAGTTCCACCACAACTGTTTTCCTGTGGTCTAGCTCTTCTTCGCCGGTGACCGCCACCTGATAGCTCTTCTTGAGATCCTCACTCTTTGTCCCGAACCCGAGACGGATGTATTGATCCACCATCGCGCGATTCTTGCCCAGGTCATATTCTTCCACGCGATTCAGTTTGGGGTTGTAGAGGAACAGGGAGTCGCCCGTGCGCAATATCGTTCGCGGCTCAGGCTTCGTAAACTCGATGCGCATTTTTTGGTCGCGACGGACGAAAATCTGTCCCGTTTCCGTCGATGTGTCTTTCACCACGGCTGTATATTTCACGTTCTCAATATCCGCCGTCAGGGTGCGGAAATCCTTCGCGGACTTATCCATCATCTCGAGTACGCTTTCGGTCGTCCACTTCGTCGCCGTTTGCGCTGCGCCCGCTTGCACAACGAAAGCTGCCGCGCCAAGCGCAAGAATCAATGGAATAAAATGCCGTTTGGTCAATAGAAGCCCCTGTTGGTGCTCGATTGTGTGGCTGGTCAGGCTCTCTCAAATCCTAGCATAGACATACAGATGCGCGAACTTTGCCCATCGTTACCCTGGGACTCTCACGGGCGGCCTGGGGTCTTTTTTAGCGGTGTATTTCCACGTGGTAGGCGATTACTGTGCCTTGCTCGTCGCGTACCGGATCGATCTTGGCGATGGTGAATCGCTTGTTGCGAAGTTCAGGCAGCGACTTTTGCATGGCGTTGTGCAATTCATTTTCCAGAGCCGGGGTTTGTTCAGGAGGCGCCAGAATCCGCGCATCGACACGGTATGTTTTGTTTTCGCCTTCCTCATTGACGAGCACTACTTGGCCCGGAGTGTTCGCCGGAAGGCCCATTTGCGGCTGGTCGTGAAACCATCCCCGCGGCGTGGCCAAAACAAACATCAAAATGAGGATGACCGCGACGTCATACGGCCACGTGCCGCGCTCGTAGGCCCAGAAAAACGTCTTCGATAAAATCTGTCCGAGACTCGCCATCTCAGTCCGCTGGCACTCCGTCGACAATCACGCCATCCCGCATGTGCACCACTCGGTCAAAATAAGTCGTAGCTTCGGGATTGTGCGTGATCATGACGATCGTCTGGCCCAAATCCTTGTTGAGCTGTCGAAGCATCTGCAGCACCACTTCCGAGTTCTTTGAGTCCAGATTGCCGGTGGGCTCGTCGGCCAGCAGAATTTTGGGTTCATTGATAATCGCGCGCGCGATAGCCACACGCTGCTGCTCGCCACCGGAAAGTTCCGACGGCTTATGTTGCAAGCGACCGCCAAGGCCTAGCATGTTCGTGACGACATCGAAGCGGTGCGGGTCAAAACCGTCCCCGTGAATAAACTGTGCGATCGCAATATTGCCCTTGGCGGTTAGCGTGGGCAGGAGATTGAATCGCTGGAAAACAAATCCAATTTTACTCCGCCGCAGCTTGGTGCGCTCGGCGTCGCTCATGGCCGTCAAATCGTTGCCGTCCACAAGAACGCGACCCTTGGATGCCTGTGCAAGTCCTCCTATCACATAAAGCAGAGAGGATTTCCCGCAACCCGACGGCCCCATGACCGCCACCGACTCACCTGGGCCCACGTCGAAGTTCACGCCACGCAGCGCGGGGACGTCCACTTTCCCTGCGCGGTAGAGTTTCCACAAGTTTTCTGTTTTAAGTATCGGCTCCAAGCTCTTTTTTCCTGGGACAATCAGCCCTTCGGCAGGTTGCTGTATTGTAGCTGCGATTCCCATCTCTGCCTAGCCGCTGCATGCGTCCGCGGCGTTTTCTCCTGTTCGAACCTTGCTGCTCTTTCGCGTTCCGCAGCGCTGCGCATCCCTCTGCTTCTCAATCGTAAGAGAGCGCCTCGACGGCGTCTTTACGACTAGCCAGCCACGCCGGATAGCTGGCGCCGAGCATCGCTCCCGCCAGAGCAATCCCTGCTGCGCGTAGAATCCATGGCCACGTTATGAGAATGGAGAGAGTAGGAAAGCCGGCCAAAAATGCGGCGCGCACAACATAGCTCAGTCCAACTCCCGCGACAATTCCCATTACGCAAAGTCCCGCCGATTCCGTCAGCAGCGCCCGCACGATGAACGCCCGGCCCGCCCCCAACGACTTCAAAACGCCGATGTCTCGCGTCCGCTCGATCACGGTCGTGTACATCGTCAAAAATATCACCAGCAAGCCAATGGCGACTGCCAAAGAGATCATGGCGTTGATAAACGTCTGCAACCCGGGAATGTTCGTCGAGGTCATCATGGAGAGAAGCGCACTCAATGGACGCACCGTGTAACCCGGCAAAAGATGCCGAATCTCGTCCATCACGTCTTCCGTGTGCTCCGGACGCGTGCACTTTAGCCAAAAGATGGAGGCTTTATCGGGGGCGCCCACCAAATCTTGAAGCGTCGCCAGCGGAACAAACAATCGCGCACCTTTTCCGTGCTCGATGATTGCCGCGACATGCCAGTCGTGGTTCAGAAGCTTGAATGTATCCCCCACCTGAATGTGTTTTGCCGCGGCCGCCAAATCGTCGACCAGAAGGTCGTCTGGACCCTCCATGTCACGTCCCTGCAGAAAAACAAAACCGCCGGACACCGCGCGAAAACTCTCCGGATCGATCCCGTAAACCACGTCCACGCCGCCCGACGAGCTAAATTGCAGCAATGCTGGCGCGACCGATTGCACGTATTTCAATTCCGCTAGTTTGTCGCCGATCTTGATGGGCATGGGCGCGCCGGTCATCCCGATGAAAACAGAAGCCGCTGGCGGCTGAAGCATCACGTCCGCTCCGATGCCTTCAATGCGTTTGGCCGTTTCCGTCAGCAAACCCGACGTCAGCCCCACAATCAGCACGACCAGCGCCACTTCGACCGCAACGGCAAGCACACCGATCAACGTTCGCAGCGGCCGGTGCAGCAAGTTGCGGACAATCAGCTCGCCCATCATGGCTGCTTCTCCGGCGCATCTTCGCGAACATGAACAAGTTCGGAACCCGCAGGCTGTTCGAGCTCGAACCGATCCGCTGGAATGTCTTCATTCAGCATCAGCTTGGTGACTTGCAAGTCCAGGCGGTAGTCATCATGTGGCCTATCGATTTCAATCGAGCGCGGGAAAGCCGTCACCCCGGCCGCAACAGCCGAAGTTTGCTCCTGCTCGCCCGTAAGCGGCTCCCAGTCGGAATACCGCACGTCGGAAAGCAATGCACCCTTCGGTCCAAACTCCTGCAAACGCGCAACTTGCAAATCGGCTCGGTTAAACCAGATTTTCCTCAATATCTCCGTTTGATATCCGCCGCGCAAAACAGTCAGCACGTAATACCGCGCCTTCTCGTCATTAAACTCCTCAAACAGCACGGCTTCTTCTTTGCGAATCTCGCTCCAAAGCAGCGCGTCCAGCAGATGCTGCGGCCGCAGGTTTTCGATCGGTTTGCTGCTCGTTCGCTCCAGCGAAATCGCCCCAACAAGAAACTTATTCTTGGACGGAATCGACACGCGAAAGGATTCCGCATCGCTGGCCATATCGAAGACCGTCTTTCCAATCACCGGCGCCTGCCCGATCATGCGAATGTAAGCCGGCCGCTCCGCCAGAAGAAACGCTTTCACTTCGTGATACTCCTCGATGAGGCCGCTGTATTTTGACCCCGCCGTGGGCTTCAACTCCACGGTCGCGTTCACGCTCTTCACGCCTCTCGCCACGCCGTTGTATTTCTCCAGCAACTCCTCCCGCGTGGCGTCCTTCACGACGACGACCTGCGTGGCGGGAAGGTTTTGCGTCGTCTTGACCGCGCCGCCGCAACCGCAAGAAATCGCCGCCACTGTCACCCCTGCCATGCACGCCAACCCACGCCGCATCAATCTCTTCCGCCTTTTTACATACAAATTAAGCAATCTAACAACCATGTTGAAACGCGTCAATCAAACGCTCCTGATGCGGCGCCAATCACCATTATGAACGAGTCTGCGGGGCGACTGCGAATCACCGCCAATTGCAGAGCCTATTGGGGACGGGCGATGTAAATATCGAAGGGTAGCACCGCGGGCCGGACGCGGCGTATGACTTCGCTGGCCCAGAGCGTCGCGCTCAGCAGCGTAACCCACCCATCTTCCGGCTCGCAGACAGCGCAAAAAGCGTAGCGCTCGTAGGCAATTTGGTAGGCGTCAACGCCCCGCTTGGAAAGGTCGCCTTCCAGCGCCGCATCGGGAGTTGTCGCAGCTGCACCCGCGCGGATTCCAAAGGTTTCCCCTTCGAACCGCTCAAAAAGCTGGAATAGTTGACCCTGTCGCGGCTGCGGCAAGACCACGCAACGCCCGCCGGCTTCCCGAAACTCAATCTTCCGCGCCTTGCAAAATTCCTGGACGCGATCGATGTGGCTGAAAAAATCCACGACATAGAATTCCTCGAATGCCAGGGCAGGGAAAACCGCCGACCAAATCTCCGCTGCCTTCTTGCCACGAACCGGCTCGCGGTTTTCCGTTTCGACCAGTTCGAGCCCGACCGCTTTCACACCCGGCCCCAGGTCCAGCGCTTCCACGTCCAGCGAAAAAGGAGGCAATTCGAGCGCGCCAGGCGGCGCGCCGGGGGGAAGACTCATTCCAAAGTCTCCGCTTGCGGAAATCTGGACTTAAAATCAGGAGACTGCTTCCGCACGTCCAGCCAGTCGAAAAACGCATCCGGAGTCTCGAGCCAGATGCGAAACCAGCTGGCGATCTCCACTTTTTCCTCGCGCTTGTGGGGTTCCACCTTATGATTCCGCGAAATCATTTCCGCGCGCCGTTTGCCGAGCCGCGCCACTCCCAAAACGCGTTCGACCGCGGCATGCTCGCCGTGCGCTTGAAACTTCCGCATCAGCTCATCCAGCCGCATGATGCTCACTTCCGCGTCTTCCAGCGTTTTGAAGTGCAGCAGGTCTTCGAATTCTTCTTCGTACTGCTCTTCCGCTTCTTCTTGCAGCGTCAGCAATACTTTCCAGCCCGCGGTTTTCAAGACGTCTCCGATGTATTCCGAGCTGGTCTTACCCGCCTCGCCGTGTTCCGCATGCAAACGTCGACGCAACTGATCGATCTCCGCGAGCGTCCATTTTGAAGCCCCGATCTCTCTGGCTGTCTCGAGGATTAGATCCTTCTTCGATTTTTCCGAATCAGTCATCAAGCTGTGCCCTTATGCGGTTTGGCGTGCGCTTTCTTTTTGCTGTGCGCCGGCGTCTGCTTCTGCGTCTGTT
>Ga0185299_10005672_pt1 | contig 13851 bp, 8 predicted proteins | sample PaiPotPPA55metaG_FD_128002 | JGI IMG/M metagenome (GOLD analysis project Ga0185299, IMG submission 128002) | Iron sulfur acid spring bacterial and archeal communities from Banff, Canada, to study Microbial Dark Matter (Phase II) - Paint Pots PPA... ...
GCGACTTCGCGCCCCTTCGATTCGCAACCTCAGGCCGCGCAGCACTCAAGCTAGCGCGTGAATCCGCACCCGATCTGGTGCTGCTGGATGTAGACATGCCCGAACTTAGCGGCTTCGAGGTATGCAAGGCATTCAAGGGCGATCCGGCGCTGGCGGAGGTGCCGATCATCTTTATCACCAGCCACGAAAGCGCCCAGCTGGAAACCAAAGGGCTTGAACTCGGTGCAGCAGACTTCATCAGTAAGCCGCCCCATGCACCTTTGGTGCTGGCACGGGTGCGCACCTATCAGCGATTGAAGATGTTGTCCGATACGGTGCGCAGCGCCGTCAAGATGGATTTCCTCACCGGCGCGGTAACGCGTCGGCAGCTAGAGAAGGCCTTGACGCAGGAATGGCTGCGAGCTCAGCGCTCCGCAGCGCCGTTGGCGTTGCTGCTGGCGGACATTGAAGGCTTCACCGCATACAATGCCGAATTCGGTGAGGAGAAAGGCGACGCTTGCCTCAAATCCGTTGCCGACGGGCTGCGTTCGGCGGCGCACCGGCCCACCGACGTACTGGGCCGTTATGCAGGCGGAAAATTCGCGCTACTGTTGCCGGAAACCGGCGCGGAGGGCGCGAGCACTGTCGCACAGCGCGCAATCGATGCAGTTAGCGATTTGCATATTCTGCATGCCGCATCAATAGGCCGCGGCCGCGTCACACTGTCTGTGGGCGGCGGTTGTCGTGACGCCTCACGCTCAAGTACCTGGAGCGCCGCTTCGGGCGCTGTCCCGAACGATTTGATTGCCGCTGCCGAGCAGGCACTCAAGAGCGCCAGATCCGCAGGTGGCCATCAGGCCAGAGTCGTCGACATCGTCGATCTCGGCAACTCACAATGAAGTCCCTACGCCGGGCCTCGCGCTTTGGCCCGCTGCTTCCGGCCCGGACACTGATCGGATTTTTAATCGCCGTCGCCGCGACTGTGGTGGTGGCGCGTTTCTCGTATAACGCGCTCAAGGATACCGTGGGCGGCGCTCAGCGTGTGACCAATACTCGCGAGGTCCTCGAACACCTGCAGACACTGCTCTCGATCGTGAAGGATGCCGAGACGGGTCAGCGGGGTTTCATGCTCACCGGCAATGAGAGCTACGTCCGGCCGTATACGAACGCCAAGTCAACGTTAGCGGACGAGATCGCGACCGCGCACGCTTTGGTGGCTGATGACCTGCGGCAGCAGCGACGCCTTCAGGCGCTCGAGCAGCTATGCGCCGACAAGATGACGGAGCTCGCGCAGACGATCGCGCTACGCCGTCAAGGCGACGCCGCGGGGGCGCTTGCGATCGTCCGTACGAATCGTGGCAACGAACTGATGGAGCGCATCCGCACCGTCACCGCGGAGATGGCGGGCGAGGAACGCCGGATATTGGCAGCCCATCAAGCCGAGTGGCTCGGTGCCTGGCGTGTCTCCTCGTTCGCTATCATGGGAGGGGCCGCTTTCTTGCTGGCGTTCATCGTGGCCGTGGCGTTCCGTACATCGCAAGAATATCGGGCGCGGCAGATTCGAATCTGGATTCGCACCGGGCAAATCGCCTTGAGCGAACGGATTCAGGGCGACCAGCGCCTCGAGAAGCTGGCCGACCGCGTGCTTGGATTCCTGGCCCAATATCTGGAGGTTCAGGCCGGCGCAGTCTATCTGGCCGAACGAGACGGACGTTTCCGGCGCTTCGCCGGCTACGCCGTTGCCGGGGGGCCGGAGCTTGACCTGATGCGCTTAGGCGACGACTTTCTTGGGCAAGCTGCGAAGGAGAATCGCGCGTTACACCTGCAGAAGGTGCCCGAGGGCTACATGTCTGCCGCTTCCAGCCTCGGTTGGAGCAAGCCGATTGAGCTGTTCGTGGCGCCGGCCAGCGTCGATGGAGTCGTGTACGCTGTGATCGAGTTGATCTTCTCTCGCCGTCTGGAAGCTGCCGACCACACATTGCTGGCGCGTGCATTCGAATCAATCGGCGTGGCCGTGCGCTGGTCGAGGGACCGGAGCCGCCTAGAAGAGGTACTCGAGGCCGCTCAGCGGCAAGGTGATGAGCTCGAGCAGACGAACCTGCAGCTCGAAAAGCAAGCGCTGGTACTGAAGCGACAGAAAGATGACTTGTCGATGTTCAACAGCGCCAACTTCTCGAGCATTGCGACCGACGCGAAGGGCGTGATCCAGATCTTCAACGTCGGCGCCGAACGCATGCTCGGCTACACCGCCGAAGAGGTGGTGAACAAGATCACGCCTGCAGACCTCTCCGATCCAAACGAAGTTATAGCGCGGGCGAAAGCGCTCAGTGTTGAACTTGAAACCCCGATCGCACCGGGGTTCGAGGCGCTGGTATTCAAGGCCTCTCGAGGCATCGAGGATATCTATGAGTTGACCTATATCCGTAAGGACGGCAGCCGTTTCCCCGCGGTCGTCTCGGTCTCGACCCTGCGCGATGCGGAAGGCGCGATCATCGGCTACTTTCTGATCGGCACCGACAATTCCGCGCGCAAGCATGCGGAAGAGACGCTGCTCAAAGCCGGAGCCTTGCAAAGCGCGATCTTCAACAGCACCAATTTCTCTAGTATTGCCACCGACGCGAACGGAGTCATCCAGATCTTCAACGTCGGTGCCGAGCGCATGCTCGGCTACGCCGCCGAAGACGTAATGAACAAGATCACGCCCGCCGACATTTCCGACCCCCAGGAAATCATAGCGCGAGCGAAAGCGCTCAGTGTTGAACTTGAAACCCAAATCGCGCCGGGGTTCGAGGCATTGGTCTTCAAGGCCTCTCGAGGCATCGAGGATATCTATGAGTTGACCTATATCCGTAAGGACGGCAGCCGCTTCCCCGCGGTCGTTTCGGTGACTGCCTTGCGCGATGCGGAAGGCGCGATCATCGGTTATCTTTTGATCGGCACCGATAACACCGCGCGCAAGCGTGCGGAAGAAGATCTGCTCAACGCGGGAGCTCTGCAGCGAGCGATTTTCAAGAGCGCCAACTTCTCAAAAATTGCCACCGACGCAAACGGGGTCATCCAGATCTTCAACGTCGGCGCCGAACGCATGCTCGGCTACACCGCTGAGGAGGTAACGAACAGGATCACGCCCGCCGACATTTCCGATCCCCAGGAAATCATAGCGCGCGCGGAAGCCCTGAGCGTCGAACTCGAAACCCCGATCGCGCCGGGGTTCGAGGCATTGGTCTTCAAGGCCTCTCGAGGCATCGAGGATATCTACGAGTTGACTTATATCCGTAAGGACGGCAGCCGCTTCCCCGCAGTCGTTTCGGTGACTGCCTTGCGCGATGCGGAAGGCGCGATCATCGGGTATCTGTTGATTGGTACCGATAACACCGCGCGCAAGCAAATCGAAGCGGAGCAGGCACAGCTGGGGCAACGCCTTCGGGATCACCAGTTCTACACCCGGTCCCTGTTCGAATCGAATATCGACGCGTTGATGACCACCGATGCGCCCGGCATCATCACTGACGTCAACAAGCAAATGGAGGCGCTTACTGGTTGCACGCGCGATGAGCTGATAGGCGCGCCGTTCAAAACTTTCTTCACCGACCCCGAGCGTGCCGAAGCGGGCATTCGTTTGGCGCTAAGCAAAAGAAAAGTTACCGATTACGAACTGACCGCACGCGACAGGGACGGCAAAGAGACGGTCGTATCCTACAACGCGACTACCTTGTACGATCGGGACAGGAGACTTCAGGGCGTGTTCGCTGCGGTGCGTGAAATCACCGAGCGCAAGCAGTACGAACGATCGCTGCGTGAGGCGACCCATAGGGCCGAACATGCGAGCAGCGCGAAGAGCGAGTTCCTCGCTAACATGAGCCATGAAATACGCACCCCCTTGAATGCCGTCATCGGACTTGGGTATCTGCTCGAACACACCACGCTGAATGAAGACCAGCGCCAACTTCTGTCCAAGATCCAGTTTGGCGGTCGGGCCCTTCTGGGCGTCATCAACAATGTGTTGGATCTGTCGAAGATTGAGGCGGGCGAGATGTCACTCGAGGACGAGCCCTTCGATCTGCCGGAACTCGTGCGCGACCTCGGCCAGATGCTAGCCCCGCAGGCGGTGGCGAAAGGGATCGAGTTGATCGTTCAATGTGCGCCCGCCATGCCGCGCACAGTCAAGGGCGATGTGTCCCGCCTGCGCCAGATTCTCACCAATCTGCTCGGCAATTCGATCAAGTTCACCGAATCCGGCCATGTGGAGCTGAAGGTATTTTGCACCGAGCAAAATTCGGATCGCATCCGTCTGCGATGCACGGTGCAAGATACCGGCATAGGCATCGCGCCCGCGGCGCTCGAGCGTTTGTTCACGCCGTTCACCCAGGCGGATGCATCCACGACACGTCGCTTTGGCGGTACCGGCTTGGGGCTGTCTATTGCGCGCCGATTTGTCGAACTGATGGCCGGTGAAATTGGCGTCACCAGCACCGTCACCGTGGGCAGCACTTTCTGGATCGAGATACCGCTTCGAATCGCGCACGACTTCGACGGCGCGCTCAGCGAACATGGCTTGAGCATCGTCGTCGTCGATTCGGGCGGCGACACACCGGAGCGCCTCCTCGCCATGGCGCGTGCGCTAGGTTGGAGCCCGAGGGTAGCCGAAACCGGCGAACAACTGCTCGCAGCCATGACCAACATCCAGCCGAACGCTTGGCCGGATGTATTGATCATGGAGCTGCACCTGCATGATATGGATGCACACCAATTGATTGCACGGCTCGAGAAGGAATGTGCCCACGGCGACCTGCCGCCGGTCATTATCGTTGCCGATCTTGCGCAGTCATATATGGACCACTCGCAACTCATGCGGACCACGGACGTCATGCTGGTACGGCCGTTGACCAGTTCAGCGCTGTTCAATGCGGTAAACACCGCAGTTTCGAAACATCCTGATTGTCTTGAACGCGTGTTGCAATCCACGAAGTTTGACGAGCTGCGTGCACAATGGCTGGCCGGCGTGCGCGTTCTCGTGGTCGATGACAGCGACATCAACCTGGAGGTTGCGCAGCGCATTCTCGAAAAGCAGGGTGCAACCGTCACAACTTGCTCGGACGGCCTGGCAGCCCTGGAGCATGTGCGCGTTCATCACCAGATTCTCGACGTCGTGCTCATGGATGTGCAGATGCCCACTGTCGATGGTAACGAAGCGACCCGGCGCATTCGGGGCGAACTGCAGCTGAAGACGCTGCCCATCGTGGCGTTGACGGCAGGCGCGCTGGTTGGGGAACGGCAGCGCGCGCTCGAGGCCGGGATGAACGATTTCATCAGCAAACCATTCGATCCCCAGGCACTTATCCGCAAGGTGCGGCGGCTCGCGGAACAGGCTCGCGGCGAGCCCATTGCGATGGTCATCCTCGACGCGGAACCGGCCCGCCATGCCACGGACGGGCTGCTCATGGCTTCCATCGATGCCGGTGTCGTTCAGCAGATGTTCGGAGATGACTTGCCAATGTTCAAATCGCTCCTGGCCCGCATGCTGCGGGACTTTGCGGATCTTGCGCTGCCCACCTCCGTTTCAGCCGACGATCAGTCGACCCGAAGCGAGATCAAGGCGCGCACACACAAGCTAAAGGGCAGCGCGGGAATGATCGGCGCGACCAAAGTCATGCGGCTCGCGGGCGCGGCTGAAGTGGCCCTCCAAGAGTGTCGACCGGCCGACCTCGTCGAGGAGATTCTGAAGCAACTGGCATTGGCACTTATCACATTGCGCGAAGAGGCAGCGCACTTGTTGGAAAGGCCGGAGCCGGATGCAGGCGCCGGTACCGAAGTGGCGCAGCGCCCGAACATTGGCAATGCCGATATCGAAGAGTTGTGCGGTCTGCTTGAATGTCAGAATCTTGCCGCTATCGATCAATTCGGCTTGTTATCTTCGTCGTTGAGTGAACTGATAGGTGCGGTGCGCTTCGATCGCCTTCGCGATGCCATTGACGATCTGAATTTTCAGCTCGGCGCCGAGTTGTTGCGCGAGACTCTTTTGGTCGGACGACACGAAAGGAGCTTTGACGCACGCCAGGCGGGACCATTCTAATCAAGTTCGGGGGGCGCACATCATCATTCCCGCCACTAGCATTTTAGTAGTCGACGATCACGGCATCATACGCGATGGAATTAGGGCCCTGCTTCGACGCCAGGACGGAATGGACGTCGTCGGGCTCGCGGCGACGGGCGAGCAAGCGGTTCTCGCTGCGCAACGCCTGAGGCCGGATGTAATCATCATGGATCTCGTTCTGCCGATCCTCAATGGGATTGACGCAACGAAACGCATTCTCACTTCGCTTCCGCGAACCAAAATCGTAGTGTTGTCCGCGTGCCGTACATCCGAGCACGTGTACCGCGCTTTGCGTGCCGGCGCACTCGGCTACGTTATCAAGGATGCTGCGGGTTCGGAGCTGGTGTGCGCCGTGCGAACAGTGTCATCCGGCAAACAGTATCTCAGCCCGTCCATAGCCACCATTTTCAATGGCGACTGTCCGATAGAAGCTGTCACACGAAGCCCCCTGGAGCGCCTTAGCGCGCGAGAACGCCAAGTGCTGCACCGGACTGTGGAGGGGTATTCGAGCATGCAGATCGCGCTGCAATTGTCGCTCTCGCCGAAAACCATAGACACCTACAGAAGCCGGTTGATGCAGAAGCTCGGTGTTTCCGACCGATCAGCCCTAATTCGCTTCGCGATTCAGCATGCAATGGCACCTTGTTGATAATTGCCGCAAACTATCACAGTCTCCTTACATCGCCGGCAATCGCTTCCCGCTAGACTGCTTTGGAGCGTAAGTCGCCGGAATCTCCAGGGAGCAACTCATGGATGAAAGCAGCAAAGTCCACTGTCTCGGACGTGAGGATGCACTTGTCCCGCCCTCTCGGTACCGATCCGGCTTTGACTCTATGAGGCACCGGGTGACGGCGCCAACCGCGACACCACTCGCCGCCAACGATACCCACGACGCCTTGACGGACCTGCCGACGCTTGCATACCTAGCCGGAATGTTTCGCCGCTTGATAAGACGGGCCCAGCGAAGCCGCCGGGCGCTTGCCCTCATCTCGTTCAATATCGACGAGTTCCGGTTGGTGTGCGAGGCATACGGTCGCGAGGAGGGCGACAAGGCAATCAAGAGCGTCGCCTCAATATTGCGGGCTGAGGTTGACCCGAACGCGATTATCGTGCGCGCCGGCACGAGTAAATTCGTTGTGATACTCGATGGACTTGCCAACTCGACGGACGCGACCAAGTCGGTGCATCGAATCCTCGGCGCGATAGCGCGGCCGCGCAAAGTCGGAGGACAAGACCTGCGAATCACCGCCAGTGCCGGCATTGCGAGCTTTCCAAACGATGGGGACGATTACGAGACCCTGCTGCGCAACTCCAACGCGGCGATGCACGAATCAAACTCCAGATGCCATGGCGGCCTGCGATTTCACTCGGGCAACGTCGCACTCTACGCCAAACGGCGGCTGCGGCTTAGAACGGATCTGAGCCGCGCCATTGAAAATAGGGAGCTGACATTACACTACCAACCGCAATTCGAAGTGAACAGCGGCCGCGCCTGCGGTGTAGAGGCACTCGCTCGGTGGTTTCGGGTTAACGGCGATGTGATAGAACCCCGCGTCTTTATTCCACTGGCGGAACAGACGGGTTTGATCGGTGCGCTGGGCGCGTGGGTGCTTCAAGAGGCATGTGAGACCGCGGCCGGTTGGCGCATTCCCGGCGAGCCGCCTCCTACCTTGTGCGTGAACGTTTCTACGCACCAGATAGACGAAAGTATGTGCGGCGTAATTCGGGGGGCTGTCGAGCGCGCCGGGTTTCCCGCGCAACAGCTGGAGCTCGAAATTACGGAAGGCTCACTGATGAGGAGCCCCGAAGCCGCGCTCGAATGCCTCGGACAATGGAAGGAACTCGGCGTGCGCATCGCCGTCGATGATTTCGGGACCGGCTATTCCAGTCTCAGCTATCTGTCCAGGCTACCCGTCGATCGACTGAAATTGGATAAATCATTGATTCACAGCTTGACCACGAACAGGAAGGACGCGGCGATCATGCGATCGATCGTTGCATTGGGCAAAGACTTGGGCGTCAGTGTCATCGCAGAGGGCGTAGAGACGGAACAGCAGTTCCAAATGCTGCAGGATCTAGGCTGTCTACAAGTGCAAGGGTATCTGCTGGCCCGACCCGGACCGCCGGAGGACGTGCAACCGCTGTTGATGAGCCGATGGGGGATGCGGCATTTGCCATCTCAAACGCGTAGCACAGGACTCCGGTCCGCAGGGGCTTAGAGCAGGGGCGCGCATGCGGACTGTCACGCTCTGAACCTTGATCAGGCGGTTCGCGAACTTCGCGGCGCCGGCATCATCGTTATTTCTCCGCGGCGACAATTAACCGGGAAATAATTTCTTTGCCGTTTCCGCGATCAGCTGACCTTGATGACGCGCGCCCGCGAGATCCAGAGCACTCGGCTGGCGCTGTCCGGAACCGCCTGCGACCGTGGTAGCGCCGTACGGGCTGCCGCCGACGATTTCGTCCAGAGTCATCTGCCCTTGGTGACTGTACGGCAGGCCGACGATGGTCATGCCGAAATGCAGCAAATTGGTGATGATCGAAAACAAGGTCACTTCCTGACCGCCATGCTGGGTCGCGGTCGAGGTGAAGGCACCGCCAACTTTGCCGTGGAGGGCGCCGCGCATCCACAAGCCGCCGGCCTGATCGAGGAAGCTCGCCATCTGCGAAGAAATGCGGCCGAAGCGCGTGGGGCTGCCGACGACGATGGCATCGTAGTTCGGCAGATCGTCGATGGCCGCAACCGATGCGCTCTGATCCAGCTTGAAATGTGCTGCCTTCGCCATTTCAAGAGGCGCGGTCTCGGGTACGCGCTTGATGTCGACGCTGGCGCCGGTGGAGCGGGCACCCTCGGCGATGGCTTTCGCCATGGTTTCCACGTGGCCATAGGACGAGTAATAGAGAACCAGAATTTTTGCCATGGAGATCCTCGAATTGGGGTGACTGCGGTCGAGCGAAAGGTTAAGCCAACCTCCATACCCCGACAAGATGGCATAATAGGAACAGACTACGCCAATATTGTAAGGAATCATCGTGCTGGATCTCAACGAAGTTCGCATGTTCGTACAAGTGGTTCGCGCCCGAAGCTTTGCCGAGGCGGCCCGTCGACTGGGAGTGCCTCCCAATACCCTGAGCAGACGAGTGCGTCAGCTTGAAGCCGGCCTCGACACTCGCTTGATGCAGCGCTCGACCCGCAAGCTCACCCTGACTGCGGCAGGCTCCGCGTTCTTCGAGCGCTGCGCGCCGGCGGTGGACGGCGTGTTGGACGCGGGAAAGGATTTGGCCGGCGGCAGTGAGTTCGCCAGTGGTACGGTGCGAATCGCAGCGCCTGCCGACTTTCTCGATTTCTTCAAGATGGAGTGGGTGGTGCAATTCTTGGAGCAGCACCCCAAGGTACGCTTGGATTTCGTGCTGAATGATGCTCGGGCGGACCTGATCGGCGAAGCGATCGACGTCGCCTTCCGCGGCGGCTCCGTTACCGATCAGCAGCCCGTATTCCGCCGGCTGATGACCCAATCCATCCAGTTGGTGGCGAGTCCTGCCTACCTGAAAACGCACGGAAAACCCGCCACCCTGGAAGAGCTGGGCCGGCACGATTGTCTGACGGCTTCCGGACAGCCGGGTCTGGTCACATGGACTTTGCACGGGTCGGGCGGCCGGGAGGAAGTCAAGGTCAGCGGCAGATTCCGCGCCAACAGCGCGCGGGTGCTGGTCAAGAGTTGCCTGGCCGGCCTAGGGATTGCGCTGCTGCCCGGAGTGATGATCGACGCGCACATCCATGCCGGCCGCTTGGTGCGCGTGTTGCCGGAGTATGGCCGCGAGGGTGCCGATCTCAACGTGATACTGCCCAGCAGTCAGCAGATTCCGACGGCTGTATCGGCCTTTGTCGAATTCGCGGCTGGTAAGCTTCAGTCCATCATTGGGCGGGAAGCGCCGAAGCCGGTTCCCAAGCGGCGCCGGAGGTAGGACATGGTGCAGGGCAAGTGGAACATCACGATCAAAACCCCGATGGGCGACAAATCGGGCGTGCTCGATCTCAAGACCGAGGGGACGACGCTGACGGGATCGCTGTCCGATGCTGAGCACTTTGCCGCAATCAGCGACGGAAAGGTGGAGGGCAACAAGCTCAGCTGGTCGGCCAAGATCACGAAGCCGATGCGCATGAGTTTCAAATTCACCGCCACTGTCGAGGCGGATTGCATCAGCGGCGCCGCCAAGCATCTGCTGGGCAAGGCGACGTTCACGGGCACACGCGCTTAAGGGAAACGCGCACAGCAAACACACGCGCGTAGCGAACCCACGCGCACAGCGAATGTGCCAACAGGCTTCGGCACGATCGCGATCGAGCGCTCCACACGGATGCTGCGCGGCAGCAGCATGCCGGTGAAGGGACGGCGGTTCCGCGCCGCCATATATTGATGGGTGTCGCAGTTCTCCAGCTGCTCGCTACTGGGTGCGCCGGCGAACCCCGTACTCTACAGCTTCGCCAGGATGAGCCGATAGCGGTTGTGTACCATGCAGATTCTGAAAGGCCTATTTGGACGTATCGACGGTCCGCTGCTGCACGGGATGCTGGCGGGATGCGCCATCATGGTGATTTCCTCCCTCGGTTTGTTCTACCTGTGGCATTCCGCGCGGGAGGCACAGCTGGACGCGGTGCGAACCGAGCTCAAGCAGCTGGCCAGTGTTGCGGCGACACTGGTCGATGGTGACCGGCACCGGCTGCTCAAGTCTCAGGCGCAAGCCGGCAGCCCCGATCACCTGGCGCTCCTGGCGCCCCTCGTCAAATTTCACCGAGCCACTTCCGACCTCATCTACGTCTACACCGCCATCCTCGACGAGAACCGAGTTTACTATGTCGTGGGAACAGACTATCTGTATCACGTCGAGGGCGACAGTGAAGCGCCCGATCCCATCATGGCGCCGCACGACACCTTGGACCCGACGCTGCGCCGCGCGCTCGAACGGCATGAGATCGCCGTCGATCAGGAGCCGGTGAAAGAGGCGGTGCGCAGCTATATGAGCGCGTACGCACCGTTCTACGATTCGCAGGGGCGCTTCGTCGGAGTGACCGGTGTCGACATGTGGGTCCGGGATTTCGATGCGCGCGTCGGCGCGCTTCGGCGCGCCGGCATCGGCGCGTTCGCCGCGGTAGCCCTTCTGTCGGTTCTCGCCGGCTTCGTCGTATTTCGCCTCAGCCGGACGGCCTCGCGGGCGCGGCGCCGCGATCGAATCATTCAAGCGAGGCTCGCCGACGCAAAGCAGCAGGCCGAGATTCATGCGCAACGCGCCGAAGCAGCATCGAGGGCCAAGAGCGATTTTCTCGCCATGATGAGCCACGAGATCCGCACCCCGATGAATGGCGTGCTGGGCTTCGCGAATCTGCTGCTCGAAACGCCGCTCAATGCCGAGCAGCGGGAATTCGCCCAGACGGTGCAGCACTCGGGCGATGCGTTGCTCACCATCATCAACGACGTGCTCGACTACTCAAAGATCGAAGCGGGTCGGATGACCGTCGAGCAAATCGAATTCAATCTGCGCTCGGTATGCGATGAGGTGCGCACCATTCTGCAGGCGGCGGTCGCGAAACGGGGCCTGGTCATGAGTCTCGCGTACGATGCGACATTGCCGCAATTCATCAAGGGCGATCCGGTGCGCTTGCGTCAAGTCCTGCTGAATCTGGCGAGCAACGCCGTCAAGTTTACCGAGCGCGGCACGGTTGCGATCGAGGTCTCACGGCTGGACGGAGCCCAGGTCAAGATCAGCGTGACCGACAGCGGCATCGGTATCGCGGCGGAGCAGCTGGATCGCCTGTTTCGGCGCTTTACTCAGGCGGATTCATCGACGACCCGGCGCTACGGCGGCACCGGCCTCGGGCTCGCGATCAGCAAGACGTTGGTGGAGCTCATGGGCGGCACCATCGGCGCTCAGAGCCATCAGGGCACGGGGTCGACGTTTTGGATCACATTGCCGCTCATCGCCGCCCAGCAAGCGCAGACCGACGCCAAAGCGGCGCCGCCGCCGGCGGCGGTGCCGACGCTGATGGACGTGGCTGCCGAGCCGGTCGCCGCACCGCCCACCCTCGGCGCGACGCCGCCCCTGCTCGGCGCGGCGCCCTTGCTCGGGGCGGCGCTACCTGGTGCAGGCCGCGTGCTCCTGGTCGAAGATAATTTCGTCAATGAAAGGGTAGCCGTCTACATGTTGACCAAACTGGGGCATCAGGTCGACGTGGCCAAACATGGGCGCGAAGCGATTGACATGCTGGGCAAGGCCGACTACGACCTCGTGCTCATGGACTGTCAAATGCCGGAAATGGATGGATTCGAAGCCACCCGAGTGATTCGCGATCGCAGCTCCGCCGTTATCGATCATGAGATTCCCGTGATTGCCATGACCGCGAATGCGTTTCCCGAGGACCGCGCACGCGCGCTCGCCTGCGGCATGAACGATTTCCTGGCCAAGCCCGTTGACCGTTCAGTCCTCGCGAGCATGCTCGACAAGTGGATGAAACCGGCCTCGCAAACGGCAGCGCGAGCCGCCGTCGGCTAGGAGCCGCAGAGCCGCGCGTCAGGGGGAACCGCTCTCGTTCAATTCGCCGGCGGCCGATTGAACGTAGTTTTGCAGGCCCATCTTGTCGATGAGCCCCAGCTGTTCCTCGATGAAGTCGATATGCTCTTCCTCGCTCTTCTGAATCTGGACCAGGAGCTCGCGGCTGACGAAGTCCCGGACAGATTCGCAGTGCTCGATAGCGGCGTCGTACAAAGGATGTGCGGCCATTTCCAGCTTCAGATCGCAGAGCAAGATCTCTTTCACGTCCTCGCCGATGAACAGCTTGCCGAGGTCTTGCAGGTTCGGCAGTCCTTCGAGGAAAAGGATGCGTTTGACCAGGCGGTCCGCATGCTTCATTTCATCGATCGACTCCTGGTACTCGATCTTGCCGAGGCGCTTCATCCCCCAGTTATCGAGCATGCGGGCGTGCAGGAAGTACTGATTGATGGAGGTCAGCTCGTTCTTCAATGCCTGGTTGAGGAAGTCCAGAACTTTCGCGTCGCCCTGCACGGCAGCCCCTTGAGTGTTCGGTGGTTGGATGCGCTCAGAATGCCCGGGGATTGTATGCCCGAAATCCGCCTCGAGGCATCAGTCGAGGCTTAAGACACTCTATTGAGGCTTAAGGCACTCAGACTAGACGGCGAATCCGCTACCGGTGCGGGGGAAGCAGGCGTGCGCAGCCGCGCGCACCGCGGATTCGCTGCGCGAGTCGAGGGAGGCAGATAAGGCCGCCCTGGCTTCCGGGACACATTTGCCGCAGCAGGTGCCCACCCCGAGCTCACGGGTGAGATCCCGCAAATTCCTGGCTCCGTCTTTCACGGCGGACCTGATGTGCCTGTCGGAAACCGCTTTACAGATGCATATGATCATGTCGGTATTGTGAACGCGAATGCGAATGATTGTCAATACCGTTCGATTTAATGTTTCAATTTAACCTAATGTGGGCGCAATCGACGCCCGTCTTGTGGTGAAATCTCATCAGGGGAGTGGCATCGGATCGAGGGAGACCGGGGTGACAAGAATTCTCACTGCAAGCATGGCCGCGGTCACCGTCTGCGCGCTGTTGCTGATCGGCGGATGCGGGAAGTCAGGCGGCGGCGGCCAGCCCCCGCCGCCGCAAGTCAGCGTGGCCCAGGTGCTGGAAAAGCGGGTCAAGGACTGGGATGAGTTCACGGGACGGCTGCAAGCCGTGGAGACGGTGGAAATCCGCCCGCGGGTTTCGGGCTACA
>Ga0185299_10005673_pt1 | contig 13849 bp, 12 predicted proteins | sample PaiPotPPA55metaG_FD_128002 | JGI IMG/M metagenome (GOLD analysis project Ga0185299, IMG submission 128002) | Iron sulfur acid spring bacterial and archeal communities from Banff, Canada, to study Microbial Dark Matter (Phase II) - Paint Pots PPA... ...
GCATGAGACGAGGCCGAGCGGACCCAACGGGATGGTTTGCAACGGGAAGAGGGCACCGCTGCCAATCAGGAGAGGGCGCGTGAAACCCGCCACCGCGCACGCGACAGCAACGGGCAGCAGGCTACGCGGGCGCAGTTCGAACAGCAGCAGTTCGACCGCGAGCAGGACCGCCGCTACGGGCGTACCGAACACCGCCGTCATCCCGGCTACGGCGCCGGCGACGAGCAGCGTCTTGCGTTCACCCGCGGTCAGGTGGAAGTATTGTGCGAGCAGGGACCCCAGTGCACCGCCCGTCATGATGATTGGCCCTTCCGCACCGAACGGACCGCCGCTGCCGATGGCGATCGCCGAGGAAAGTGGCTTGAGCACCGCAACCTTCGGCGACATCTTGCTCTTGCCGAACAGAATGGCTTCGATCGCTTCCGGAATGCCGTGTCCACGAATGGCTTCGCTGCCATAGCGAGCAATCAGTCCGATGACAAGCCCGCCAATGACGGGAATCACGATCACCCACAGACCGAGGGTATTGCCCGCGGGCGAGCGGCTGACGAACGACAGGGATTGGAAGAAGAAAAGGTTGGTGAAAAAATTGATCAGGTGGAGCAGGACATAGGCCGTGACCGTGCTCAACGCGCCGATCACTATTGCAATGGCGGTGATGCGCAACAGATGATCGTTCGCTGCAAAATCACCTCGTGAAGCGTTCTCGTGCACCTTAACTCCTCATCAATTCGGATTTATGCGTTTGCGCCGGCTGATGGAACGGCGTGACCTTGCTGCACTGTCACCGAAGGCAAGTGGTGTTGCCATGCCCTGACTTAAAAATCGATCTGCGGAACGCGGAACGTGTTCGCGAGCGACTTCAGTTCTGCCCGATGCAATTCGGCTAGCCGTGAGAGGATTTTCTCTCCGGGTTTCAGCAAATGAACCTCGACCTGGCGGCGATCAGTTTCGCTGGGCTTTCGTTTAACCAGATCCAGCGCCTCGCACCGCGTGACGAGCGCGACTATTCCGTGGTGATGTGCCTGAAGCCTTTCAGCCAGTTCGCCGACGGTCGCCCACTCCCGGTCCGGGTAGCCCTTGATATGCAACAACAGCAAGTACTGCAGGGGAGTAATGCCTTCGTCCTGAGCAGCCTGCTCGGAGAACCGCTCGAACCGGCGCATCTGGTATCGAAACTGGGACAGCTGTTCAAAGTCTTCTTTTCTCAGGGCGCGAGAAGTTTCTTTCATAGGGATAGTCCAGTCAGGTTCCTTGATCGGAATTGTATCACGTAGTGATATATATTCAACGCATTCACGGCGGCTATGCGTGTGTTTGCCGGTAGAGGCCCCGTATCAGGTCTGCCTGCGTGATCATGCCGACGAGTTTCCCCTGCGCATCGAGCACGGGAATATGGTGATGGCCATAAGCGGCGAACATTGGAACGAGCTTTGCGATCGACGTGGTGACGCTGACCGTGGAAACGTGGGTCGTCATGATGGACGCTACTGTCAGCGCTGAACCGGGGCGGGCGAGCCATCTCTCGATGAATGTCGCCCGTGCCCGAAGTCTCCCGGCCGCCATGTTTCTTGCGATGTCGGCCTGAGTGACGATACCGGCCACGAACCCGCGGTCGTCAACGACAGGAAGCGCCTTGATGCCATGACGCTTGAGTGTGGCGGCGGCCATTGCGATCGTCGTGCCGCATGTAATTGAAACGACGGGGCTGGACATGATGTCCGCGCAACTCAGTCCGTTGAGACTGCGCACATACGATTGCAACTGTATTTCCAGGAGCAGCGATTCGAGATCGGCCGGGTCGATGTCCAGCAATTCGTCGCGACGGCCGAGTACCGCCTCGAGGTCTTCACGCGTGAATCCCGGGCTGGTCCCTGGCGAACGGACGCCGGTTTCCCTGGCTGAGCGCGCAGCGTGAGGATAGCGATGCCCGGTCGCCGCATGAAACACGATGGCGACCCCCAACAGCGCAAACGACTGCGCGGCTACCGGCGTAAAGACGAACCCGAATCCGAGAGCATGAACGGCTGGCCCACCGAGCACGGCGGTGAGCGCGACTGCGCCCGAGGGAGGATGCACGCACCTGAACGCGAACATCGCACCAATTGACATGGCCACTGCAATCGGCGCGGCGTCGATCGGGTTCGTGATCCAGGTTGCGCACGCGACGCCGATGAACGCCGAAACCATATTGCCGCCGATGATCGACCAGGGTTGGGCGAGCGGGCTCGCCGGCACCGCGAACAGCAACACTGCGGAGGCGCCCATCGGCGCGACCAGGAGCGGGATGAGCGCGTGGTCTCCCAGGAAAACATGCATCACGCCCGCGGTGAAGGATATGCCGATCAGTGCGCCAAGACAGGACCTTAAACGTTCGGGCCAGCCAAGCGTGACGGGTGAAGGGGAGAAGCTGAGAAGCCAGCGTGCGAGAGCAGGTCGGATCATAAGCTTGGAAAACTTGGAAGATATCGTGAGCGGGCGAGGTCGCATGGAACGTCCTCGCTGTCGGGCAGCGTCTCCTGCCGAATGCATTGTAAAAGTATGTGATTATGACATATATCAAGATATCGCCTGGGCCGGTTCCGGGCGGTCATCGCAGCCAAACGGCAGGCCAGGTCATCATCTGATATCGCGCAAACTGAAATAAACTTGGCTGGCAGCGACTGCGGAAGTCCGTGTGCTACGAAAATTGCATCCTTCTATACATCACGGTATGACACATGATCAAGATCAGGAGCGCAGGGCTTGAGAGAGCTGGTTGCCTGCGGAGAGACGGCAGAACAGACGAAAGACGCCTTTCGGAGTGCTGTGTCCGGGTATTGTTGGTATGCGTAGATTCCCTACCCTCCTCAAGTTTGACCGATTCATGCCGTTAGTACCTTCATGTATCGGCGTATCTCCAAGTCACCACGGTAATGGCTTCAATTCGTTTGTTGAGGCGCCGTCGGCATTGGAGGTCAGTAGGGGAGAAACCAAAAACAATAACCGGATTCACTTTGAGGCGCCCTCTGGGTGCCTTTTTTTATTCGAGCGGAGCAGGCCAACCCACTCCCGAGTCGGCAACATGAGGCGCACCTCCGGCTGGCCGCTTGTGTGATTACAGTGTTACCCTCCTTTCGCGGGGCTCCGGTCCCCTCCCAAAAAATCCGGATTTATCCTCCATTTGCACGGTGTCGGCCACGTCGGTTAGCGACGACACTGCAGTCATCGATCGATAACAATCCCTCTCCAAGACAATGCCGGAAGCCGGATCTAAGTTTATAAACAAGCTTCCCTATTGTTTTTATCGATCGAGTTTGTGACTTAAGCGTGCGTAGCGGATCCGATTTGAGGGAAGGGTTCACCATTCCGCGTTCGCATGCTTGTGGCGGCGTTACATGGCAGTTAATAAACGTCCTTAATCGTGTGTAACACCGACGACTACCTCTCTATCAAACCGGGGAAATACCCTGCGAATCTGGCTTCCAGGCGCAGGACACACTCTTCTGGAGGTAACATGAAATCGTCGATCCAGGCAGTTCTCGCGGCCGCGTTCCTGGCCGTTCCCATCGCTTCGTTTGCTCAACAGAACGGACCGGTCACGCGCGAGCAAGTGCGCGCTGAACTCATCCAGCTACAACAGGCCGGTTATAACGGAAACGCCAGCGATACAACCTACCCTGCCGACTTGCAAGCCGCGTTAGCGCGCGTGGCCGCACAAAACCAGGCACAAGCACAAGTGCAAGCGGCCCCGCAAGACACCGAATACGGCACGTCGTCCAGCGGTACCTCGCAAGCAGGCCGGCCAGAAGTCTCCGTCGATACACAATCGATCTACAAGGGACAGTAGAGCATCGGCTGCTATCAGATGTGTCAATAGCCCCGTCCCTGCAGCGTGCCGATGCGCTGCAGGTCACGGATGATCAAGCCGGCTTGATATGGCTAATCCACCATAGCGGGTTTGTCCGCCAAGGGTATTGCCGCAGCTTTATCCTGAGCTCGCCAATCGCATGCGAAAAAATCTTGCGAGCGCACAAGCCCCGGCGACAGCACTGCTCGCCGGAGCCTGCGGATTTACCGAGAAATCACTGCGGATCCAGAGAGGATTCACAGCGCCGGGTTCATGGGACCATTGTCTGGTCCTTCTTCGACGCACGTTTTTGCGCGAGGGGACGAATAGCCTTAATGAAATCCGCTTCCGAGTACGACTGCCCAGCGTGAAGACCGTCCGGTGCGGGCGCGAGTGGAAAAATGATGTCGGCCCCGCCGGAGTCGGGCTTCAGCCAGAGCGCCATGAGGGCGATCGCTGAAAACCGCAGTAGCCGGACTTCATACGAGTTCGCTCGCACATCGGGGAGCGTTGCGACTTGCGCCAGGGCCTGCGCGGTGGCGCCCACGAATTGACCGAAGTTGATGTTCGCGAGGAGCGTCGCGGTGCCGGCCGCATCGGCGAGAACTTCCGCAGCGGCAACGCTCGTCCCGTTCCCTTCGACGAGATACCGGAAACCTGACGCGGCGGCCGACTCCAGGCCGCCACCATCGGCAACAAGATCAGCGCGGAGATCGTAGACAGCGTGAGGCTGTTGCACCTTGAGGGTGCTGAAATCGAGCGCAAGCGCCGAGAGAGGGTTGTGCCGCTTTGAGAGCTTGTTCATGCCCTGCTGGACGAGGGCGTTTCCGTTCCTCGGCCCGGTTGCAAAATGAAGTGTCATGATTTTCTCCTGCAGCTCATTTCGTATAGTAGGACGCGTACCAGGAAGCACCACCGTTATAGCTGCCCGGGAACGTATTAAAGTCCTGGATCGACGGGCCGTATATAGGGTCCTCGATATCGATCGTCGGTGTGGCAGGGTCAGTATTGTCGTACCCGTCGGTCGCCGGGTTATGACCGCCGCCACCATTCCATTGAATATTGATCGACACCGGATGCGCCGCTTCCAACTGGTTGATAAGCGCCTGGAACGACGGCTTGCCCGAGGACTCCGAAGCGAGATGACCGGTCGTGGTTAATGCCTGATCGCCATGACCCGGTTGATTGCATTCAGTGGTGCCTCCGTTGACGCAGCAAGTGGTCTGCTTGAGTTGCTGGTTTGCGAGCAAGCACTGTGTCCACGTTGACGCAGGATCGTAGTAAAGGGTGATGCTGGCTGTCGTGGCCGCCCAGCACCATTCGCTTTGCGTTTGATATTGCTCGTTCAGGCCGAGATACACCGCGGGCGTGACCAGCGTTCCGCCGAGTGAAGCCCAGGCGGACCACGGCCCGGCATGTGGCGCGGTTTGCCAGATGTGCCACAGCGCGTTGTCCGTGCCGCGGGCAAACACTTCAAGCCGGCCATCGCTGTTGACGGCGACTGCCGCGTCGCTGGTGGTCGTTCCGCCGAGTGAAGCCCAGGCGGACCACGGCCCTGCGTGCGCCACGGTTTGCCAGACATGCCATAGAGCGTCATCCTCGCCGCGTGCGAACGCTTCGAGTCGCCCGTCGGTGTTGACCGCGACCGTCGGCTCGCTGGTGATGGTGCCGCCCAGTGAGCTCCAGTCGGACCATGGCCCTGCGTGCGGCGCCGTTTGCCAGACATGCCATAGCGCGTGGTCCGTGCCGCGGGCAAATGCTTCAAGCCGGCCGTCGGTGTTGACGGCAACTGCCGCATTGCTGGTGATGGTGCCACCGAGTGAACTCCAGGCGGACCACGGCCCGGCATGCGCAACGGTTTGCCAGACATGCCACAGCGCGTTGTCCGTGCCGCGAGCGAATACTTCAAGCCGGCCATCGGTGTTGACGGCGACCGCTATGTCGCTGGTGATCGATCCACCCAGCGAACTCCACGCGGACCACGGTCCCGCATGCGGCACCGTTTGCCAGGTGTGCCACAGCGCGTTGTCCGTGCCGCGGGCAAATACTTCAAGCCGGCCATCGGTGTTGACGGCGACCGCGACATCGCTGGTGATCGATCCGCCGAGCGAGCTCCAGGCTGACCACGGCCCTGCATGTGGCGCTGTTTGCCAGGTATGCCACAGCGCGTCGTCAGTGCCGCGGGCGAACACTTCGAGCCGCCCGTCGGAATTGACTGCGACTGACGGTTCGTTGGTGAGGATTCCGCCGAGCGAGGTCCAGGCGGACCACGGGCCGGCACGTGGCGCTGTTTGCCAGATATCCCACAGCGCGCGATCCGTGCCAACGCCCAATACCTCAAGGCGTCCATCGATGTTGCATGCCGCCGTAACGGCAGTACTCAGTGCTACTGATATTGGTGCTGACATGATTTCTCCCAAGATGATTGAGGCGCCAGGTATGGCACGAGGAGCGCGGCAGGCAATTCCGGCTACTGCGTATGACCGGATTTCCTGCCGCGCCGCCGGCGCGCCTGGGCAAATCGATTTGCCTGGCCGTCTCTGATACGTGATACGTGCTGCAGAGGCCTCTGTTGTCCGGGCGGGCCGAATGAGTTCGTGACCGGCCTGGTCAGGCTCATTCATGGATGCCGGCAGACCCATGGCGGGGCCGGCGGCATCTCGCGGCATCGCGCGGTGGCTCGGCTAGTTCCCCTTCAGGGCTTTCATCTGCTCTTCCAGCTGAGCCAGGGTCAAGCCGCCAGGCGTCATCTGCTTAGTCGTGAACCAGGTGGAGTCGGCAATGGCGTAAACCTCGTCGACGTACTTCGCGAAGAAGGCCCATGTCATGGTGTAGAAGCTGCCCCACGATATGAGGTGCGCACCAGAGTCGTCGTATCCGGCCAGCACGACGGCATGGCCGCCGACGATTGCATCGTTGCTGTTCTGCACGTCCCACACCTCCGGCGGCACCGCGGGCGGCGCGGGAACAATGTATTGCGGCACATTGAAACCAATGTAGGCGACGCCGCAGTCGGCAATGGCGCGTTTCACGTCGTCCACGTTGCGCGGATCTACTTCAACGAAAGCCGTGATTTTTTGTGGGGTCTCGCCATTGCCCATTGGTGCACCGGTCTTGAGCAAATAGGTAAGCAGGTGCTGCTCGTTGCCTCCCGGGCCCTCGCCACCGGCTTTCGGGTTGTAGCCGCACCCGAGGACATAAAGTTGTTCCACATCCTGGTCGGGCTCCGTTTCGATCGTGGACGTGGCGTTGAAACTCCACACTTGCAGCGCGTGATAGAACGCAGCGCACGTACAGTCCCCAAGCGTGTCATTGAGCATCAAGCCGAGGTTATCCGGCATTCCTTTCGTGTAGTCGACTTCGGCCGGTGGTGGCGCAAGCGTCTGCCCGGCGAGCAGTGCGCTCATGTGAGGTATCCGGGGGTCATAGGTGCGATGCAGGCGGCCGAGCTTGTAAGCAGTCATTTGTCTTCTCCTCAGGTTGAAGCGCTCCCAGAATTCGGTTGTGGAGCGGCGCTCCCCGGGCATGGGACAGCACCCGGCAAGGCCGCCTCGGCGGACACGAGTTCGACCCCCGCGCTGGCCACGCAAGCAGCCAGCGAACGGTCGTCTTGTCTTTGATATCCGGACTCGGAAGTCGCTTAACAGTTAAACGTTTGCGCGCCCGGACGCAAGTCTCCCTGCCTGGGCACGCCCCCCTCGCACAAAAAATATCGAGCGAGAAGGTGCAGCAACGGCAATTCAGGATAGCTCAGTAATCCAAATGATCTTAAGGCCGACTTCACCGGGAATGAGGCCAAACACACATAGTTCCCAGGAGGCGGATATTGCACTTGAGCGGTGATGATTGGAGGCATGCTCAAGCGCGTCAAGTACCCGAAGCGAAGGGAGTAACTACATGGCTTACTGTTGACCGGTGAGGCAACTTGAATCGTTTTTCTTCGCTGTCGGGATAGCAGTTCAGCGCCACATGTTCGACATTTTTCGCCGTGCTCCCGGCTCTGTGATTTCCGGCGAAAAGGCTTTTCAACTCATTGCCATAAATCGCGATTCGACTCTTGCGAACGCGAACTTCAAACAACTCTTGTTTCCGGTGCCCTCGAAGACGAGCGATCTCGAGGCAATGGATTTGCAGTTCAACCGGCAGTACGGGACGAACTACACGCTCGCGCAGCTTGATCCCGATGGATTGAACCTCGGTTACGCCACGCCGCAAATTGACAATCAAACCGGTGAACGCGTCTGAACCTGTTTGCGCTAGTTGCAGCATGAATCGCGATGTCAGCGAACCGGCCGGGAAATGGTTGGCGCCGGCACCCCGGCGAAGATTCAATGGTTAACTGCTATTTTCGGACTACGTACTGTTATTTTCAGCCATTCGATGCCATCTTGAAACGCTCTTCTCTAAGCGATTCATGGCTTTTATTCTTGTCTGCATCGCCTCGCTTTTTGCTACCTGGACGGTGCGTTTCATGCAGCAAGATCCGCTGTGTTATTGCGTGTTTTTCGATGCAGTGCGCGTCTTGGCTTCGCAACTTGGGCGACCTGTCGTGAACCAGTGCCTCGAATGCGAGGCACATCTGCACGCACCAAAATGGCTCCCCTCCGAAGGCCAACAGGCCTCCGGTTTCACGGACTGGCCGTGGCGCCCAAAGGGGTCCCCTGTGATCCGAACCTTCTTCCCGATTCCGCCCTTTGGCGGCTGATTTGGAATGTCCATGGTTGGCTGGAACGCATGCACAGGAATGGGGAGCGTGAACGGCACGGTTCTTCAGACGGGCCTGGGCGAGGCACCACCCTCCTAGCAGCAAGGTCGAGTTCTGAAGACAGTTCGGGATCGTTGCGCCTGGGCAGTCGCCGGCTCAGGCTCGCTCGCCCGTAATGTAGTGCTCGAGCTGCTGGATCGTGAACTCTTGTTCCTCGATGATGTTCTTCACCAGGTCGCCGATCGAGATCATGCCGACCAGCCGCTCGTGATCGATCACCGGCAGATGGCGCATGCGATATTCGGTCATCAGCGCCATGCACTCGTCGCTTGACTGGTCAGGCCGCACGAAACGCACTGCGTGGGTCATGATGTCCCGCACCGGCGTGACCTTCGACGAGCGATCCTTCAGCACCACTTTTCGCGCATAGTCACGCTCCGTGATGATCCCGGCAATGCTGTCGCCGTCGGTGACGACCAGCGCTCCAATGTGCTTTTCCGCCATGAGTTTGATCGCGTCGTAGACGCATTCGGACGCGGTGATCGTGTAGACGCTCTGGGTCGGTTTCGACTTGAGGATTTGCGCAACGCTTGTCATGGAGTGGCTCCATTTCCCATTTCCCATTTCACCTTGGCGGCCCGATGACAATCCGCGACATGCTGGCTTGAAGGACCACCGCTTTCAGTATAGGTGGCCTGGTTGCAGGTTGAGGGATGAGAAGGGGTTTTCCGCCAGACAACCCGCGACCTGCGAGAGCCGCCATCTCATGCCGTTGCAATCATAGGGAGAATCGTCACGGCGACTTATGCGGTTTTTGCCGGTCCAGTCGATGGTCCCCCGGCGCGATTCCGATGGGATTGATTCACGTTGCACTGCACTAATGATCCTGGAACAACCCGCCGCAGGAACCCTTGTCAAGGCATGACCGGCGGCACGAACTCAAGCGTTCCGGCGAGCACGGTAAGAAGGATCAGCACCAGCGGCACATGCACGATCAACTGGGTGAACGTGAAGCCGACAACGTCGCGGGCTCGCAGGCCGAGCACACCCAGCAGCGGCAACATCCAGAACGGGTTGATCAGGTTGGGCAGCGCTTCTGCTGCGTTATATACCTGCACGGCCCAGCCTAGATGCACGCGTAGATCGTTGGCTGCCTGCATCACGTACGGTGCTTCGATGATCCACTTGCCGCCACCTGACGGGACGAAAAAGCCGAGTATCGCGGAGTACGCGCCCATCACGGCAGGAAACGATGCATGCGAGGAGACCGATACAAAAAAGGCGGCCAGCACATGGGACAACGCTTCACCACCGGGTGCCGCCGCTTTCGTCAGGATGAACGCAATACCGCCATACAGCGGAAACTGGATCAGCACGCCGGCCACTGACGGCACCGACATCCTGACCGCTTGCAGGAAGCGGTACGGACGCCAGTGCAGCAGCATGCCTAGCATCAGGAAGAGGAAGTTGTACGTGTTCAGGTTGGAGATGGCGAGCAACGCGTCTTTGGTCGTGAACTCGTGCACGAGCCAGCCTGCGCCCAGCGCGACCAGGACCAGGGTCAGCAGCGGGCTGTATTCCAGCCAGTCGCCCGGGCGTTGTGCACGCGCCGGCGGCGCGACCGGTTCGGACAAGTCCACGTCGAGATCGCGGGCCGTGACCACGCGCGCATGACGAGGCGCGGAGAACCATGCGATCGCCAGCGAGACCAGGCCGAGCACTAGCGCCATGATCATCGATTGCGGCAGGAAGATGGTTTGAGAAAACGGCAGTACGCCCGTGATGTCGCTGATGGCCTTGGGCAAGCTTGCCGGGTTGGCCTGCAGTTGCGCCGCCGCCGAGCTGAGTCCCAGCGCCCAGGTCGCGCCCATGCCGAGATACGCGGCGGCGCCGGCGGCACGATAGTCCATCTCGAGATCGTCGCGGCGTGCGAGCGCACGCACCAGCAAACCGCTGAACACGAGGCTGATTGCCCAGTTGAACAGCGACAGCACGATGCTGATCAACGCAACGAACGTGATCGCCGCACGGCCCGAGCGCGGCACGCGGGCCAGGGCGGCAATCAGCTTCGACGCGGGGGCGGAGACAGCAACCACGTAACCGGTGATAGCGATCATTGCCATCTGCATGGTGAACGGAATCAGGCTCCAGAAGCCATCGCCGAAGCTGCGCGCAACCTGCGTGGCGGGTGCCCCGATAGCCAGCGCGCCCAGCGCAACCGCCGCAACAGCGATGGCGGCGAAGACATACGCATCCGGGAACCAGCGTTCAGACCAGCGAGCCACGCCGACGGCGATGCGTTCAAGGAAGCCGCTATCGGATGTCGGCTCGACACGGTCCAGCGTAGTGGTGTTTTTCATGGAGATCTCGCTTGGGGCCTTGTGTGGATTGATGAGCTGGAGGGAAGGGAATCAGGCAGCGCCGCGGTGCACGAGCGTCGCGGCGGCGAGGTCTTCAAGCGCCGTGCCCACGGACTTGAAAACCGTGTGCTCAGTCGCCGGGCGGCGGTCATTCACCTCGCTCCGGCAGAGCGCTTCCAGAGTCGTCGCGGTGTGATGGATTTTCATTGTGGTTATCAAGCGTCGAGTTCGAGGTCCGAGAGGGGAATGGCCTGACAGCCGAGCAGCATGGCGGGATCGTCCGGCTCCTCGCCGTGCAGATGCATGGCCGCGCCGTTCAGCACGCGCACGGCGCAGCTCTCGCACTGCCCCACGCGACAGCCGCTCGGCATGGCAATACCCAGCTTTTCCGCAAATTCCAGCAAGGTGCCGGACGACGCTTGCCAGCCCGCCGTACGGCCGCTGCGGCGAAACGTGACCTGATGGGTCCGGTTGTCGCCCGAAGTCACCCGAGCCGGCGAGCGAAACTCTTCATGGAAGATGTCGAAGTCCGGCATGCCGCGCGCCACGAGTCCGGTACGCACGGCGCGCATCATTTGCGCGGGGCCGCACATGTACACGCGCACGCGCTGTTCGATTTCCTGATCGGTGACTACGGCGTCCGTTATGCGCGTGCGGCGCGCGTACGCCCCTTCGCCGGGGTCCGTGACATAGTCGATCACCCGCAGGGCCGGCAACACTCTGCAGAGCGCCAGGAGGCGCTGCCTGAACGCGTGCGACGCCGTGCGGCGGTTGGCGTAATGCAGGGTGATCTCCGGCGGCACGCCATGGCGCCGCACGATGGTTTCCAGTTGGCTGATGAACGGCGTAATACCGATCCCGCCCGCTATCAGCACGACCGGCTGCGGTGACTCGACCGGCAACGTGAAGCGACCGGACGGCGCACGCAAGTCCACGCGCGCGCCGGGCGTGAGCCGCGTATGCAGATGCGTCGAGAGCGCGCCTTGCCACTCGGCTCCGGCGGCATCGACGCCACGTTGATGACGTACCGCGATCGAATAATCGCGCCGCGTTTCCAGGATCGCCGGCCCCGTCAGCGAATACGCGCGCGCGAGCGGTTCGGCGCCCCGTTCCGTCTCAATGCGAACCGACACGTGCTGTCCCGGCCTGAAGTCCGGCAAACCGCCATCGTCGAGCGGCTTGAAATGAATCCCGATCACGCCATCGGCAAGGGGTTTCACGTCACTGACAATGAACGGCCGCCAGCCGCTCCAGCCGCGCCGCGCGATATCGAATAGCGGATCTCGCGCGATGTCGCAGCGAAACGACCGGTGCGGCACGGACCCGCTCACCGGGTCGGCGCGTTCCGATGAGATCAGCCCGTTGTAATGGCTGTTGTCCGGACCGTCGAGCGAGAAACCCGGTGCGCCAATTTCCGGACACGCCTGCCACCAGCCGAACTCGGCGACCACGCTGTCCGGCTGCATGGACCCGGACAGATGTGCGATAAAACGCGCATGCCCGTTGCGCGTGGTGACAATGACCGGATCACCGTCTTCGATGCCGCGCTCGCGCGCAAGCGACGTGGCGATTTCGAGCATGGGATTCGTCGAGCGTTTTCTAAGCGATACCAGTCCGCGGTGCTGGCTATGACAGAAATGCCCGTTCTTTGCCGATGACAGCACAATCGGAAAACGTCTTCCCCCGTCCTGGTTTTCCGCAGGTTCGACAAAAGCCGGCAGGGGCAGCTGGCCGTGTCGAAGCAGGAGCTCCGAATAGAGTTCGACGCGCCCCGTCTCTGTCGCGAAGCCTGCGGTCTCGTAGAACCGCTGCCGTTCCGGCAAGGGCAGGTTGATGCCTTCGGGCGTCGCACGCAATTGCTCGACGCTTAAATCCAGGGGCGCGAGCATGTGATTCCAGCCCGCTTCCAGGCTGCCGCCGAAAAACGCCTCACGCATGCCAAGCCGGCAGGCCAGGTCGAAGACAATGTCGTTGTCCGAGCGTGCTTCGCCTTGCGGTTCGACCATCCTGCGCCGCAACTGCACCAAGCCCTGGGACGCTGCGTTGAGTTCAAAGCCGACACGCAAGCCTTCGCGTTCCCAGGGCGTACCGACGGGCAGAAGGATGTCGGCATAACGCGCGGTCGGCGTCTCGAACAGGTCGCAGTGGACATGGAATTCGAGGGCCTCGAACGCACGGCGCGCCAGCGCGGTATCGGCTTGCGAAGAAAGCTGATTTGAGCCGAAGCCGAACAGGGCGCGCACCTTGTATGGCTCGCCGTCGAGGATCGCGCGATAGGTGTCGCGTGCGGTGACCCAGCCGCGCGCCGGCGGACCGAGTGGCCGCTCGGCGAGTCCAAGCGCCTTCGCGCGTTGCGCGGATGCAAGCTGCGAGAGCTCGCTGATCGGATTGACCGCATGCGTTGGATAGAGGCGGTTGCCGCCGGATTGATCGAAGCAGCCGGTAAGGGCGTACAGCACGGCGATCGCGCGTTCGGTCTGCGTCGCGTTGGTGTGTTGCGCGACGCCCGACCAGGCGTGATACGCCACGCGTTTGGACCGGCCGACAAGTTGCGCTGCCTCGACAATTGCCGCAGCGGGAATGGTCGTCAACGCCGACACGTGCTCGGGCGTATAGGCCGCAACCTCGCGTACCAGCAGTTCGAACGCGGGATGGCAGCGCACGGGTCCGCTGCTTGTCTCGATCTCGAATGTGCCGCGTAACTCGCCACCGGTTTCATCAGTGTGCGCATGTGGAGTTTCGGTGTGCTGGTCCCAAACGAGGAAGCGGTTGCCGTCCGCTTGGCCATCGAGATCGCGTTCGCGCAAAAACAGGCCGTTGTCCGCTCGAACCAGCAACGTAGCATTGGTCCAGCGGCGCACGAAAGTTTCATCGAAGCTGCCTGCTTCGATCAGCACATGGATCAGGCCGAGCGCGAGCGCCGCGTCGGTGCCGGGACGCACCCGGAGCCAACTG
>Ga0185299_10005674_pt1 | contig 13849 bp, 14 predicted proteins | sample PaiPotPPA55metaG_FD_128002 | JGI IMG/M metagenome (GOLD analysis project Ga0185299, IMG submission 128002) | Iron sulfur acid spring bacterial and archeal communities from Banff, Canada, to study Microbial Dark Matter (Phase II) - Paint Pots PPA... ...
CCTGCGCTCAGTTTCGGCAATCGCCGAGTCTCTATCCAAAACTCTTTTTGCTTCTCAGCTTCCTTCCTCTCGAACACCCTACCCTTATAACAAAAAACCACCGGGTTTTTCAACAGTCTGCTAGGCTGAGTCTTCGAGGCCTAGGTTATCGATATAAAAAAGGCGGGAAGCGCTGAAAGCGTGTTAGGGTCGAGGCTGGTCCAGGCGCGGAATCTGCAGCATTATTTCTTACGCGCTTTCAGCGCTGGTCGGCTTTATTCGGGCGTACCTAGGCCTCGCTGACTCAGCCTAGGCTAAAATCTGTCACCGCTTCGCGGCTGTAGACAACTGCTTGCGTTCGAATTGAATCTATATTAAATCGGTATGGTTTACCGCCTTCGACCAATGCCGACCTCGCCTCAGCACGACATCCCCAGCTTGCGCCTGGTCAATATCACTAAGGCGTACGGGCCGGTGCGGGTATTGGATCAGGCCAAAATTTCGGTCCGGCGAGGTGAAGTCGTAGCGTTAATGGGTGCGAACGGCGCCGGTAAATCAACCCTGGCGAAGATCGCCGCCGGAGTAGTCGAACCGGACGATGGACAGATTTTTGTCGCGGATAAGGAACTCCGCCTGAGCTCTCCCCGAGCTGCGCGGCAAAACGGGATTGTCATCGTTCACCAATCGACCCATGAACTCGGTGCTCCCGGACTGTCAGTTGCTGAGAACCTGGTACTCGATGATCTATGCGCCGGAACGTTCGGCGCACTGGCTGGGAAACGAAAAATAGAGCGACGCGCGAAGGCGGTTGCCGCCGGAGTCGGCCTTGAATTGGAGCTCAATCAGGACTTTGGAGAACTCGGCCCGCCACATCGCCAACTCGTCGCGATTGCCCGGGCCGTCGCTGCGAACGCGGCCGTTCTGATTCTGGACGAACCGACCGCCAGTCTTTCCGCGGCCGAGGCGGCTCGTCTGTTTTCCGTGGTCGATCGGCTTCGCGGCTTGGGGGTCGGCATCCTGTACATTTCACATCGGTTGGAAGATATCCGACGAGTGGCAGACCGGGTTGTCGTGTTGCGCAACGGCCAGATTGTCGCCAATCAAGTTCGTCCTCTCGATCTGACCGCGGCCGTTAAGGCCATGATTGGCCGTGATCTAGATACAATTAGCCGCGAGACCAGTTGTTCTTCGTCATCAACTCCGGTGCTAACTCTACGTCAGGTTCGACTGATTCCCAGCGCACCAAAGTTCGACCTCACGCTTGCTCCCGGCGAGATTCTCGCCATCACTGGGGCGCTAGGGTCCGGCAAAAGCCGGCTGCTTGGGGCCATCTTTGGGCTGACGCAAATCGCTGAAGGCGAGATTGGTCTAATGGGTCGTCCGTGGCGCCCGCGAGGGCCGGAGGAGGCAATTGCCGCCGGTGTGTTCATGGCCGGTGAAGATCGCTGGCGTTCTTCGTTACTGCCTCCGCTGACTCCCGGCGCCGATATCGCCGGCACGATTGCCTTGCCCCATCGACGCCGCTGGTTCCCGTTCGGGTTTGTTGATGAAAGCCGGGAAAAGGTTGCAGCTGCGCAAGCAATCCGCGCCCTTGGAATCCGGTGTCGCACCAGTCGTGACACGCTTGATTTATTATCTGGAGGTAACCAGCAAAAGGTCGTTATCGCCCGGTGGCAAGCGGCGCCCTACCGCTTGCTGCTTTTGGATGAGCCGTTCCAAGGTGTCGATGTAGGTGCTCGCCGCGACCTGATTGCGGCCATTCGCGAGGCGCGCCGGGATTCGGCCACCTTGGTTGCCACCAGCGACGTCGAGGAAGCGCTCGAAGTCGCTGATGTGGTTGCGGTAATGCGCCACCATACGGTAGCCGGTCTATACGATCTCCGGTCAGGCGACTCCGCTTCCTTCCTAACCGCAATCAGCGCGGTGGAACACGATGAAACCTTAGAGTCAGAAAGGGTTCTCGTATGAGTGCAGAGACGCATTCGTCCGAAACCAACAAGGGAGGGATCACGTCCTCGCGATCCGTCGGAGCTGAGCGTGTTTCTTTATCAGAGGATTTGAATAGGCCTGTGGGTTTGGAACGTCCTCGCGGCGCGCGAGGACCCGCGCCCTCCCCGATGTGGGTGCGGCGAGTCTTTCCTTCCTTCGGTCACTTTCTTCGCCGATACGCCATCTTCCTGGTGCTGGCCGCTCTGATAGTCTTTTTCCAGGCACGCGAACCCGCATTTTTGCGGATCAACAATTTATTTAGCGTACTGCAATCGGTCGCTGTGGTGGCACTGCTGGGGATTGGAGTGACCGTGACCCTGGCGGTTGACGGCTTCGATTTGTCGGTCGGCAGCATTGCAGCATTTACGCTGATGTTGACCAGCTACGCGATGGTCGTTCTCCAGTTCGACGCAGCGCAGACAGTGGCTCTGGCGCTCTTGACCGGAGCGCTGATCGGCTTGGTCAATGGCCTCTTAATTGTTTGGTTACGTATTCCGGATCTGCTGGCCACGCTCGGAATGATGTTCCTATTGGCCGGACTACAATTGATTCCGAGTGCCGGCCGCTCGATCACCGTCGGGTTGAATTTACCCGATGGCTCTGTGGCCAACGGCAGCTTCGATCCGGCATTTCTCGCACTTGGTCGCTACAAACTCTGGGGCAGTGTACCGGTGCCGGTTCTCATTGTGGGATTGTTGGCCGGAGTGTTTTGGTTCCTGATGGAGCAGACCCGTTGGGGCCGCGTCTTCTATGCGGTGGGTGGTAATGAAACGGCGGCCTATTTGGCGGGAGCCGCGGTAAAGAGGTATCGGATTCTGGCCTATGTCATCTCGGCTACGTTAGCGGCACTCGGCGGAATTTTCGTAGCCGCTCGGGTTGGGCGAGGGGATGTCTTTGCCGGTTCGTCGTTGCTGCTCGACAGTGTCGCTGCGGCGTTAATCGGATTTGCGGTCCTGAATCAGCGCCGGGCTAATGTAATCGGTACTGCCGTGGGAGCGGTTTTTGTCGGAATCGTCTTAAACGGACTGACGATGCTTAACGTTCCTTATTACACCCAAGATTTTGTCAAGGGTATCGTCCTGGTCGGGGCGTTGGCTTTGACATTCGGTATCGGTCGTGGCCGCCGCTGATGGCCATTGCTCGTCAAACCTAAAATTAACTATGAAGTTCTATCTGCGCTCACCCGCCCACCGCCCTATACCGGAAATCCGGAGTTCTCTAACCAAAGGTAACAGAGGATTCTCTCTGTTGCCTCCCTTAGCTCCTGTTCAAATCCGCTTTCCCACGCCGATGGTTCTTACCGCGTTTATGGCCGGAATGCTGATTAACTACTCTTTTGCCGGAGGAATTGTCGGAGCGCCCGCGCCTTTTGACAAAGGCGGCGTGAAGATTGCGCTAGTTAGTTACCTGTCCCAAGGCGATTATTTTGAAGCCTACGAAGCCGGGGTTGGTCGCCAAGCGAAAGCCTTAGGTGTCGATCTACATATCTTCCAGGGTAAACAGGATGCGGCGCTACAGCGCGAGCAGATTGAACAGGCCATTAGCTTGGGGGTGCAGGGTCTCATTGTTAGTCACGGACAACCGGAATCTTTGAAAGATGTCGTCCAGAAAGCGGTTGATGCTGGGATCAAGGTAGTGGCTAAGGATGTCGATCTCGGGAATCCGAAGGTCCCAGTGATTTCGCAGAACGATCATGAGATCGCGCGGCTGGTGCTTAATCAAGCGCTGAAGGATAATGGCAAGAATTTTCCGGCCGGCTATGTCTTTGTCGCCGGGTTTCGACCATTGGAGCTGCGGGGTGAGATTTGGGCCGAGACCAAAAAAGCGAATCCTGGTATCGTTGAGAAAGGCGTCTGGGGCGCAGTAGACAGCAACACGGCGACTACCGTCGCTTCACAAACCGCGGCTGTTCTCCGTGCGCATCCTGAGATTAAGGTCGTGTTCGCTCCGTACGACGAGTTTGCGCGCGGCGTGAAACTCGGCGCCGTCGAGGCCGGGGTTGCGGATAAGATTAAGATCTACAGCGCCGATGTCTCTACATCCGATATTCAAGATATGCGCGAGGCCGGAAGTCCTTGGGTAGCAACTTCAGCGACTAACCCCGCCGTAGTTGGCGAGGTTTCGCTTCGTGCGGTCGCCTTGATGATCGCTGGCCAAGACCCCGGGAAACTGATCGAGGTAAGTCCAGTTTTGATCACGCAGGAACAGCTGAATAAAAACGATATCAAAACCATCGCCGATCTCGACTCCAAGTTGCCTGGATTCGGCCATAGCGATCAGGCGACCGCGTCTTGGATTGCCAGCGTGGGGAGATGATAAAGGAGTTCAAAGTTGGCCGCGACGTAGGCTCTGCGAAGTCGGGGAGTTGCAGGAGTTCGAGGAGAGGAGCCAGGAGCCGGAATCCAGGAGTCAGGAGGCCACGGGTCGGTTCTGTGATGGGACTCTTTAGCAGCGACTTGTCCGACGAAGCCTGCTAACAGGGTTCAACTTATCGCTGAAGCGTGGCGAAGTCGGAAGCAGCGCGTCAACGTAGCCTCGCGTAGAGGCGCGAAGCGCTGAAAAGATTAAAGCCTAGGGTGAGTCTGCGAGCCCTAGGTAGCCGTAAAAAAAACGGTCAGCGCTGAAAGCGCGAAAGAATCGTGCCCGAAGGTCTAATCGCGGGCCCAAATTTGTATCAAGACGATCCCGCCAGGAACAGCATTCTCTTGCGCGCTTTCAGTGCTAGACGTTTTTACTATCGATACCTAGGCCTCGAAGACTCAGCCTAGGCTAAAATCTATCAGCGCTTCGCGCCTAAAAACCAACCGCCCTCCGCGAAATTTCTATCTCGTTGCGCTATCCCTTTGAAACAGCGCAGCGAGCTCATCATGAGCTACCGAATTAATACCGTCTTGATTAAGGATTTTTACCACCGGGAAGATCTTTCCGGATCGGTCGACCCCACCGGTCGCGGTATCGGCTTCGGCAGCGGTATCGAGCGCGCGTAACGCGATCGTGATCGCGCCTTTTTGATCCAGCTCCCTCAATGGCGTTTTTCCCCACGTGTTTTCGTAATAAAGGATGCTGCGTACCGCCGGACCTCCCGACCCGCTCGAGGCGAAATCGGTGGCCTCAAAATGTGCGCCCATGGCGTCATAGAAAAAGACCTTGGCCGGATCGGATGAACCGGCGTCGTAGGTAGCAAACAAGGGCACCACCACACCAACGCCCTGAAGAACCATACCGAGATTGTCGCGTAAAAGCTTGGCCAGCGCCCGGACCTTGCCTTCCAGACTCATCTCTTGCAACTGGCTGCGACGATAAAACTGAAAAGAATGTTGCAGGGTACGCGCGGTTTCCCACGCCGTTCCAAATGAGCCTGCGATCGCCATTACTGAATGCCGGTCGACCTCAAAGACTTTGTCGGTGCGGTCGTACATGACAACGTTGCCGGCCGTAGCCCGCCGGTCACCGGCAACGAGCACGCCATCCGCAAACTTAAATGCCACAATGGTCGTGCCCTGGGTTTCTTGAATCGGAACCTGTACAGCCAGCTGCTCGGGTTCGCGGACAATACTATGCCTGCGAAGCAGGCTGACGAAATCGCCGCCGTCCCCTGAGTTCATTTTATCCAGTTCCATCTCAGTAAATCCTTTCAACTATTACCCGACAGCAGACCACAGGGAGTATGTCTAGCGATTCAGGCCAGGAAAGCAAAAGGATTGAACAGGAGGTTTGGGTTGTCCGAATCGTGCTCGTCCTCGTGCTCGTGCTCGAAAGGGTTGAAACGGTTGTGGAGTGGCTTCGATTTTTGCGGACAGGTGTTCAAATCGATTTTTGTCCTGAGAATACGGATTTTGTCCCGAAGGGACTACAGGACTCAGCCCGGGGTTTTAACCCCGGGTACGGATATAAAATGCGTCCGCCCTGAAGGTGGCGGTAGGGAAGAGTTCTCCGCCCTGGATGCCGAACTAGATCCTCAACGAATTTCTGCCGCCCGTTTCCTCCTTCGTCCCCTTATTCCCAGAACTATGGCGGACAAGCAGGGCGGCCCATATTGTCAATGTGTCCTGGGGTTGAAACCCCAGGCTCAGTCCTATAGTCCCTTCGGGACAAAGAATTCTATACGATCTAAATATCTGTCCACATTTTCGAAGCCACATCAGCCTTTCGAATCAAGCACGATTTGGTTGCGGTATGCCACTGGTTGACTGGGTTTCTCGGGCACCATAGAGGGAGAGGACATGTTTTCTGGTTTAAGTGCGTTTCCTCTGACCCCCATGAACGAAGCGGGCGTCGACGAAAGAGCATTTGGGCGGCTGGTCGAGCGGCTGACGGTCGCCAGGGTGGATTCGATTGGCGCTTTGGGTTCCACGGGTAGCCACGCTTATCTTAACCGGAGTGAGCGCTTCCGCGTGGCTCAACTCGCGGTGGAGCATGCCGGTGGGATCCCGGTTATGATCGGGATCGGGGCGCTGCGTACTCGTGACGTACTCGACTTGGCTGAGGACGCACAAAAGGCCGGAGCCAGTGCCGTTCTGCTGGCGCCGGTTTCGTATCAAAAATTGATTGATGACGAAATTTACCAACTCTACGAAACGGTGAACCGTTGTCTCTCCGTTCCGCTGTGCGTTTACGACAATCCCGGCACTACTCGTTTTGAATTCAGCGATCAATTGCATGGCCGGATCGCCCAATTGTCTCGAGTTGGATCGATCAAAATTCCCGGTGTGCCGGCTGATCCAGTGGCAGCAAAATTGCGGGTCGAACGATTGCGTGCTTTGATTCCGGCTCGGGTTACGATCGGGGTCAGCGGCGATGCCTTTGCCGCGACTGGCCTGAGTGCGGGATGTGAAGCCTGGTATTCCGTGGTCGGTGGATTATTCCCCGAGACAGCGCTGGCCATTACGCAGGCGGTTCGGACGGGCAATATCAACGAGGCTAACCGGTTATCGGATCGGCTAGAGCCGCTTTGGGCAATGTTTCGCCGTAAAGGGAGCATACGCGTGATGGCGACGGCTGCAGAATTGCAAGGGTTGGTCAGCAATCCTAGCTTGCCTTTGCCACTAAGAGAACTTGAAGGAATCGAGCGGCAGGAGCTTCAATCCCTCCTTGCAAAACTGGAACTGACGGAGTGAGCAAAACGGCGCTGGCCATTCGACACGTTGTCTTTGAAGACCTGGGCATTCTTGCCCCGGTATTGACCGAAAGAGGTTACTCTATTTGTTATCTGGATGCCGGGATAGATCCCATCGATCCCCCGGCGCTCTGCTCCCCAGATCTGGTGGCCATTCTGGGAGGCCCAATTGGGGTTTACGACACAAACCGTTATCCGTTCCTGACGCACGAACGGGCAGCGATAGCAGCACGGCTGGCGCTTGGTAAACCAACTTTAGGTATCTGTTTAGGCGCACAACTGATGGCGCAAGCGCTCGGCGCCGAAGTAAAATCGACTGGACGCGTCGAGATTGGTTATAGCTTGTTGCAACTCACAGAACCTGGTCGCACCTCGGTGCTGGCAGATCTCGAATCCACTCCGGTTCTGCATTGGCATGGCGATCAATTCGAGATTCCGGCAGGGGCGTCACGTCTTGCTCAGACGCCAGGGTTTCCGAATCAAGCATTTGCCATCGGCCCAAGCATACTCGGCCTTCAATTCCATTTGGAGGCTGACTATACCCGGATCGAACGATGGCTGGTCGGTTATGCCCACGAGCTGGCCGCCCATCGACTCGATCCGGGGATTCTCAGGCACCAAGCCAGGCAATCTGGTCCGCAGCTAGCAAAAGTTGCCGGCCACGTCTTCGGTGCTTGGCTGGATCGGTTATAAGGAAAGCCTCACTGGTTATCCGGAATCTCAGCTTCGATCAGTTTGCCGAGCAGGATCAGGGATTCTTGCCAGCCTAGATAACAGGCCTCAGCAGGGATTGCTGCAGGCACACCTGATTGGGTGATATCCAGATCCGTACCGCAGGATACCGGCTTTAAAATAATGGTCGTCTCCATTTCTCCGGGAAGTTCAACCGCATCGAACTTGTCGGTGTATCGGATCCGTTCGTACGGTTTCAATTCGCGGTAAGTTCCGCCAAAGGAATGACTCGTGCCCGTCGTGAAATTGGTGAATGACATCTTGTAGCTGCCGCCGACTTTTGCATCGATTTGATGGACCTTGGCCGTAAAACCGTTTGGGGGTAGCCATTTTACTAAGGCATCTGCGTCCAGGAAGGCCCGATAGATTTTCTCCGGCGAGGCCCGGAGCACTCGATGAAGTTGAATGGTGTTCGAGGTGTTGGTTGTCATGGTGAGTTTTGTTTGATGTTCGTCCCTACGACGAACCGGGACGTGCGTTGAGGACAACATGTGGAGAAAGGAGTTCGAGGAGTCCAAGGAGTACGAGGAGTTCGAGAATAGGAGCCAGGAGCGTGTCGGCGAATGGTAGGGCGAAAATCTCGGCGCGGACAACGCCAACCACTTTGCTGGCTAAACCGCGCCGGATTTGAGCCGTCGGGGTGCGACGTGCCGTGCAGCTTGGCGCGTTCTCGGGTCCGAGCGAGCCACGGGGGTGGTACGCCCACGGCGCGGCTCAAATCCGGCGCGGATACGCATAATCGGGATGGTCCATCATGGGCGAGCCGAGATTTTCGCCCTACCATTCGCCGTTTCGCTTATACGCTGTCCACGCCCACACGCCCTCCTGGCCCCTCTCCTCGAACTCCTTGGACTCCTTGAACTCCTCGAACTACTTCTTATCCCCATGTCGACAGGAGAAAACGCAAACACTCCACGAGTAGCCGTCGTTACTGGCGCAGCTCAAGGTATCGGTCGGGCCATCGCACTGGTTTTGGCGAAGCGCGGGTTCGCCCTGGCGTTGAACGATCTGCGCGCTCCCGCGGAAACAATAGAGGATATCGGGGGCCAGACGCAGTTACTGGAATTCATCGGAGATATCTCCGATGAAAACGCGGTCGTGGAGTTCGCTGAGAGAGTGAAATCCAAGTGGGGTAGAGTTGATGTACTGGTGAATAACGCCGGCATCAGCTGTATCGCTCCGGGAGAAAACACAACTCCCAGCCAGTTTCGGCGGGTACTCGAAGTGAACTTGATTGGACCTTTTATTCTTTCGAGAGTTTTCGGGGGGATCATGCTGGCTCAACGGTCGGGCAGCATTATTAACATAGCGTCGATCGCCGGGCTGATGGGCATTGCCGATCGGGTGGCATACAACGCCTCGAAGCATGGCCTGATTGGGCTTACCCGAACGTTGGCTGCAGAGTGGGGCGGCCGCGGAGTTCGGTGCAACGCGGTGTGCCCAGGTTGGGTGAAAACTCCCATGGATGTGGCGGATCAAGCTGGCAGCGGTTATACCGATGACGACATCACCGATCGGGTACCGATGGGCCGCTTCGCTTCACCGGAGGATATCGCGGCGGCCGTCTCCTTTTTGGCAGATCCTGATCAGAGTGGTTTCATCAACGGCCAGGCTATCGCCGTTGATGGCGGTTGGACCGTGGACGGGTCGTGGCAGAGTCTGCGGCTGAAGAGGCGCTGAGGGGGAGGGGGGAAGTGAAAAGTGAAAGGTGAAAAGTGAAAGGTGATAGGTGGGAGGTAGCCGACCCTGGAGCGTTGCCTCGCTTCCGCCTCCGCCAAGCCTACGGCGCGACAGGTGCGAGGCCGTGGTGAGCAGGGCTATATCGTTTGACGGGCTCTATCTCTGACTGCGCTTTGTATCGCACCGTCCCAATCGGCACACAATTTGGCACAGCCCGGTACAGGACCTTAAGTGAGCGTGCCGCCCTGTTCACCATCGGCCTCGCAAGCGAGGCAGCGCTCCACGGCTACATCGCCAGCAGCCTGACATGCTCGCGCTCAGTGTCTTCATCCGCGGGAAACATCGACTCGATCCGCAATTCCTGGGCGGCCACGGTTTGCGGCGTGCCGACGGTTGTCACCAACGAAAAGTAATCTAGGACCATCTCCCCTTTACGGAAGCTGATCGGAATCATGGGCAGGATCGGTGCAGGGCCGGGCGCCCGATAACTTTGCTCTCCAGGTCCGCTTTGGACTCGTCTTGACTGGTCGCTGGCTCTCACAGCTCCGGGAGTCGGACTGATTTTTGCGGCAGGATAAGCAAGCAAGGCGGCCAGTAATTCCTTAGTCTTTTCATCGATTACCCGTCCAGTAGCTTCGCTACGTACCCGGCGAATCAGGCTGCTGGATACTTCATCCCAATGCTCCACAAACGGTCTCATTCCGTCGGGATCGAACATTAGATGTAGCATATTACGCGGGCCTTTACGCCGCGACATGTCGATGAAGCAGTTGAAGAAACGAGGCGCTGAGTCATTCGTCATCAGCACATTCCAGTATCGATCCATAACCAGCGCCGGGAAAGGTTCGTGCTGACGTAAAATACGTTCCAACGCCTTCGTCACACTCTGCATCTGGATTGAATTCCAGGGTACGTCCGAATAGACCGGTGCATAACCCGCTGTCAGCAAGAGCGTGTTTCTTTCGCGAAGCGGCACATCCAGCACCTGGGCTATCTCCAATAGAGTTTGACGACTTGGGTTACTGCGCCCCGATTCGATAAAGCTGATATGTCGCTGTGACACCCCGGTTTCGATAGATAAATCCAATTGATTTCTTCCACGAACATTCCGCCAGTGGCGTAATAAGTTACCGAGTTGATTACCAGCTGGTCCCATAGCGGTCTTTGGTGAGCTCATGTCCAAGTTGGATTGACCAACCAGAGTAAGGCAGGTTTACAAACGTACAATTACCTCGCCTCGCAACGCGACCGACAATGACGGTTTACTACGCATAAAGTTGCGCGGTCGCGTTTCTGGCTGAACTCTCAGGCGAGGCTACGCACGCCAGGCGTGCTCTTCCAGGAAGGCCTCCAGTGGCGGATTCGTGATTTTACCTGCATAGTTCGTGATGGTCGATGCTGCGCTCACCCCAACGACCTCCAGCACGTGTTCTTTTTCAAAACCCGCTTTTAGGAATCTGTCGAGATCCTCGTCGGAGACCTGGCCCCGGTTATCGATCAGCGTTTTCGCCAATCGGGAAAGCGCGGCGTAGCGTTGCGGTTTCGGTAACCGTCGCTCCCGGATCGCTTGAACATCTGCCGGATCTAACCCTTGCTTAAGTGCCAGTACGGTGTGAAACGCGACTGGCCAGCTGGACGAGTTAGTCACGGCGTTGGTCAGAAGCAGAACTTGCACCTCAGCCTCCGTGAAGCTTCCACTATGAACATTTTGGAACACTCCCAGCAAAGACTTGGCCAGGACTGGCGAATTAGCAATTGCGCCAGCGAGGTTAGGAACGAAACCAATCGCCTCGTTGAATAGCTCTAGCAGGGGCTTCGATTTCTCCGGCGCCGATTCGATATTATGAATTTGATAGGTCAACATCTGTATATTCATTTTGAGTACTTATCTGGCCGCATGATTTGCGGTACGCCTCCAATATCGAAACGGAGTGAACAGCGGGCAATTACCTGAGAGGTAATAAACGCCACTGCTTTACTGCTGCCTGGATCTTATCTCCGGTAAAAGGGCTACCGAGCTTTCGATGCTGACGGAACTTTCCAAAAACGAACCTCTCAAAGCGGGAATCTCTTGAACGTTCATTGCGATACGCAAATCGTCTAGCAACGCATCAAAATAGATATTGGACACTTGCGTGCACTCGGTAGGACGTATGCGCAATGATGGATTTCTGGTTTCGTTGGCGGCACATTGACGGCTCCTTTGTGACTTTCAGCCCTGACGGTTGGGCCTCTAGCGATCCTGAAAAGACAGCTTGGCTAATCGCCCGCAAAGCCAACCCATGATCGAAGAACAAACACAACCAGAGGAATCTGAAAGGGATTGGACACCCGAACAATGAGAAAGGCTCTCTTTCGCCTTACAGATCAGCTTCTCAACACTTATTACAGACTTCGTTGGAAGTGGCTAAGCCGAAAGTTGCGCGGGTGGCGGTAGTGGCGGCGAGGCGACGGCGCTTTACTCCCCCACCGGTTCGAACGGCAGTCCACATTTAGTTTTCCTGACAGGGAAGCGTCATCCAAGCCAAGTGGTCCCGCAGGCCATATCAATTCTCACCTCTCACCGGGTTCTTGCTCACCGGGCTCCTGGGGCATGCTGCCTCGCAATGCTCCGCTCACGATCAGGCCGACAACACCGACGAACGTGACACAGCCGCCCACGATTAAGCCGGGGATTGCTGCCACGGTCCAAAGATTTTCTTCGCTGACAGGCTGAGCTAATACGAGCAAGGAAATCACCGCCACAAGCGAGCCAATCACAATCAAGATGATCGCGATCCAGAGCAGCCGGCCCGGTGCTCGCCGCGGCTGTTCAGTTTCTGGTTGCGGTAGTTCGTCCATGGCGCTGCGCTTCGCGAATAGCCAATAGCCAATAGCCAAAGGAAGGCAAGGCACTGCCGAGACAAAACTAATCAGTAAATCAGTAATCAGTTCCGATTTCCGATCACTGAAATACTGATTACTGATTACTGACAGTCTGCTAGTGCACTATTTACTTCACGGCGATCCCGAAGGGAGAGCTTAGACCGGTAATGAAGCCAGCGTTGATCGCCTTCCCCGTCTTAGCGTTGTATTTGCCGACTGTGCCGCTGTTGGCATTTGTCACGAAGAGTTTATTACCCGACAAGGCGAGTTCTTGAGGTCCGTCCAGCCCGGTGATGAAATTGGGGTGAATCGCCTTCCCCGTATTGGCGTCGTATTCGCCGACTATGCCGCTGCCGTAGTTCGCCACCAAGAGTTTATCGCCCGACAGCACAAGCCCGACGGGCTCACTTAGTCCCGTGATGAAACTAGCGTTAATCGCCGAACCATTGTTGGCCTTGTATTCTCCAACCGTGCCAGCTGCCACGTCCGACACGAAGAGTCTGTGGCCCGACAGCGCTATCCCCTCGGGATCGAGCGTTAGGCCCGTGATGAAATCAGCGAAGATCGTGGCCCCGGTCTTAACGTCGTATTTGCCGACCGTCCCACTATTGCCATTCAACACGAAGAGGGTGTCGCCCAAAGACACCATCGAATCGGGGCCGCTCAGGCCGGCAATGAAATTAGGGTTGATCGCGGTCCCCGTCTTGGCATCGTATTTACCGACCACACCGTTGCCGAAGTTCGTCACGAATAGCGTGTCGCCCTTCACCAAGAGTCCGTTGGGTGTGTTCAGCCCCGTGATGAAATTAGCGTTAATGATGGCTCCCGTGGTGACGTCGTATTCGCTCACCAAGTTTATTTGAGTAACATACAGCTGTGCGTGAGCATTTCTTGGCAGGGCCCAAAGCACGACGATGGCGATTACGGATGCATATAAGGCGCCCAAAAGCGGCCTCACATTCGATGTCAAATTTGTCTTCATGTCTTCTTATTCTGGAAAGCTTGACAGTTAAATCGGTTGTCAGGCTAGCGGCCCATCCGAAGAGCTGGTGAACTGCTCGAATAACAAAATAACCACTTCATTACAAGCAAATTACATACGGAATATCGAGTCGTCTCCGGATGGTGAGGTGTCAGCTTGGAATTTGTAGTCTTCCTCGATCTAAAGAAGTAATTATTAATTAGTAAGTTACTAACCAGATAGTCGGATTGTTCGCGACCGTCTGCAGAACTGATTGCAATGCGCTATTTAATCAACAGACGCATTGAGTCCGCCCATGGACAGAGTGGCTACAGCGCCGAGATCAAAAGTAATCAGTAGGTCAGTATCAGGTTCCGATTTCCGATCACTGATTACTGATGGCTCTTGACTAGCAGATTAGGATGAAAGTGAACCTAAGATGCTCAAGGGCAGCAAGATAAGTCGATATCGGATTTTAAAATTGATTGATTGTTATAGTTTGGATCTACCGGCCAGCAAAACGGCGA
>Ga0185299_10005675_pt1 | contig 13848 bp, 15 predicted proteins | sample PaiPotPPA55metaG_FD_128002 | JGI IMG/M metagenome (GOLD analysis project Ga0185299, IMG submission 128002) | Iron sulfur acid spring bacterial and archeal communities from Banff, Canada, to study Microbial Dark Matter (Phase II) - Paint Pots PPA... ...
CGTTTACAATAAAAAAAAACAGGTAAATAGACTTTACTGTTAAAGGAGAGGTACATGTCACCGCAAACCATCGACCTCCATGTAAATCCTTCCGAGGAGACCATAGGTCTCGGACCGCTCGCGGTACGCTTTTTGATCACCGGAGAAAATTCGAGTGGGAGCGTCGCGGCCTTTGAGATGACTGTCCCGGGCGCGGGGCGCTTGGCGGCGCCGGCGCACAGCCACGACCATTACGAAGAGACGATCTATGGCGTCGACGGAACACTGACCTGGACCGTCGACGGAAAACAGATCGACGTTGGGCCAGGGCAAGCGCTATGCATTCCGCGAGGCGCCATTCACCGGTTCGACAACAACGGAGCCCAGGATGTGAAGGCGCTCTGCGTGGTCACGCCAGCCGCGTTAGGTCCGCTATATTTCCGCGAATGCGCAGAGGTGCTCAACGCGGCTGCCGGAGGTCCGCCGGATCATGCACGGTTGGCGGAGATCATGCGCCGCCACGGTCTCACCCCGGCTCCGCCCCGGCCTCAGGTGTAGAGCCCTGCGGACGAGTCAGAAGGCAAAAATGACCGACATGCTCATCGGGGCGCTGCTGCGCGTTCCAGCTCAGGCGATCCACCGTCGTATCATCGACGAGCTCAATGCGGCGGGGTTTGAGGAGCTACGAGTGCCGCATATGTCGGTGCTGCAGTTTCCCGGTCCGGACGGCGTCCGACCGGGCACGCTCGCCGAGCGCGCCGGCATGAGCAAGCAGGCTATGAACCAGCTACTCCGGAGCCTCGAAGATCTCGGCTATGTAATCCGATCCGACGCACCCGACGAGGGCCGCGCGCGAATCATCCGCTTTACCAAACGCGGACGCGCCGCATACGCAAAAGTCTACGACATATTACACGACATCGAGCGCGAATGGAGCGCCGAGCTTGGGCCTAAGCGTTTCGCCCAGCTCAAAGAGGCGCTCTATCGCGTCTGGGAGAGCCCGCTAACCCGTTAGCCGGCGGCTTTCATAACCGGCGCGGTACGACTCTGACTTCTCAAAATGAGCGTGAAGACTCGACCGTATAAGACACCCTGACCTGAGAGATGAGGCGGGGACAACCCTTGTGCTGACAAGTCTTGCAGAGCTCGAGTTCGCAGATGGTCATGGTTGAGCAAGCGCTGCGTTTGGTTCGCGAAGTTCTGGACATCCGCTTACATGGGAGGAATGCGACGAACTTGGCGATTTGGTTCACCAGCAGCGCCGCATATCGCATTGCGTTTGGAGAGTTGGATGGAGCACATGAGGCCGCGTGCGAGGGACTGCGTTGGGCCCGGCAAAATGCGCTACCCATCGCGTGGGCGTTGTAGCATTTCGCGCTGCTCGGGGCTCTGCGCAGAGAAGTTCGCAGTGCAGCGCATCTCATCGGCTATGTCAATGCGCAATACAAGGAACTCGGGAGTGAGCGTGAGTCCACCGAGAAATGGGGCTACGAGAGGCTCATGGCCGCATTGCGCGAGCATCTCAGCGAAGCCGAGATAGAAAAGCTTGCGGCCGAAGGTGCGGCGTGGTCGGAAGATCAGGCGGTCGAAGAAGGGCTCAAGGTCTTGATTTAGCCCGGCAGCGCCGATGGAGCAAGCGCAAGTGGGTGCCGGGAGGCGCCTTAGCGTGGCGTCAATAATGCCACCACCACCGTCTGAGGCGGCTGCACGCATTGAGCAAGGGGGTCTTCAAATGCGCTGGGTCATGCGGATCGGACTTTGGCTTATCGTGCTGGTCATCGTGGTAGTCGGTGTGCTCTACCTCATTGGCACGGCAAGGCTCAACCAGAAGTACTCGATCGCCGAGCCAACGCTAGCGATCCCGACGGATGCCGCGAGCATCGCTCGTGGCCGGCATCTCGCCGTCGCCCTCACCAAGTGCGAGGACTGTCACGCTGCAAGCTTCCGTGGCGCCGTCTTTCTCGATGTACCGCCATTCCGGCTTATCGCGCCGAATCTGACGCGCGGCACTGGCGGGATCGGCGCCGGCTTGAGCGATGCGGACTACGTCAGGGCGATCCGCGATGGCGTCGGCCCCGACGGCCGCGGGCTTCTCGTCATGCCGGCTGCTTCCTACCAATATCTTTCCGACGCCGATCTCGCAGACATCATAGCGTACGTCAAGAGCAGACCCGCGGTGGACAATCATTTGCCCGAAACCGATATACGTCCGTTAGGCCGCATCTTGCTGGGCGCGGGGCAACTGCCCCCACCCGATGCGAGTTCGATCGACCACTCGATGACACACGTCGCGGTAATGCACCCAGCCGCTACGGTGGACTACGGACATTACATCGCGCAGACCGGCGGATGCTTTAGCTGTCACGGCGCTGGTCTTTCAGGCGGCGCGGTGCCGGGTGTGCCGCCGGACTACCCGCATGCTCAGAACATCACGCCGACAGGCATAGGACAATGGAGAGATGCCGACATCGTTCACGCCCTGCGCGTCGGCAAACGCCCAGACGGTACGACCATCAACACATTCATGCCCTGGCCCGACACGGCGCAGATGACTGATCAAGAGATGACCGCGCTGGTGATGTACTTGCGAACGGTCCCACCGCGGCCAACCGGTACCAGATAGGCCAACCTCCCTGGGCGATCGTTTCAGACGTGTGATACGAGCAGGATACTGCACGAGCATCTGAGCGAGGCCGAAATAGAAAAGCTCGCGGCTAAAGGTGGAGCGGTCGGAAGATCAGGCGGTCGAAGAAGCGCTCGGAGTCTAAGACGACACATCGACTGGGGGCAGACACAGGCCGCTTCAGCGGAGCATGAGCTGCGAGGAGGTCAGGAAATCTAGTTAGCTAAGGAGCAGGTTTCCGGGGGCCTTGCCTGCGACCCGATTTGCACGAGCCGACGAATGTCGGACGCCTAACCACTCCTCGCTTTGATTCGGCATTTGACTTTTCGTTGACCCTGACGGTGCAGCATACAGTGCGTGAGAGCCAAGCTGCAGGTGAGCTTGTTCACGCGGGGGTCTGAACATGCTGAGCATTTCGCTTCCTCGGCCGTAGCGAAAACACGTCGCCCGGTTCGGCCAGAATCAATCTTCGACTTCAAGATTGACCGCACTCCAGAGGCATGCCACTCGCGGCCGCGCGCCGGTGCTACACTTATGTTCGTCAGCCTGCGTGCGATTTGACGGAGCGACGATCCGTTCGTTGCCATTCGCTTTGTAAGGTTAAGCGCTCGCTGCTGCGTACGATTCGGAACTAATTTATCACCGATGCGATCATAGCCGAACGGAGTTCGTGAATACACTCGTCCGATGCCAAGGTCCACAGTAAGCGCCGTATGTGGACTCATGGGCGCGATTCTGAGCGGTTTGGGGCTCAAAATGGGGCTCAACAAATGGACAAAAGAAGAGCGCGAATTTCTTATAATATAAGGTCGCGCTCTAGCGGGGGGCTTTATTATCACGCCTGTCTCCAAGGAGCGCAGCAGTGCACGAAAGAAAAGCCAAACCCTTATATCATAAAGGTCGGGCCGTAGCGAAGCCTGGTTATCGCGCCTGTCTGGGGGGCACAACCGTCAAATCTTGCAAGATCTGGCGATGCCCGTGATACATGTGGAGACACCCATTTCACACGGGTTCAAGTATCGTGCGTTCTTCCAACGACGTCCGCCGGAATCTGATGTTATCCATTCCAATGGGAGACTAATGGGAGACTAAACCGGGGCTGGCCTGAGATCAGCCAGAAGTATTCCGTGGCTTAGTCGGCACAACGTCTGACTGTTAAGCGAATAAGGCCCGTTGCAACCACACTCGCAAACCTACAACAAATAACGCAGTCGCGACATCACAGTGAACGCGACCGGACGACAGCATGCGCGGGCCGCAAAAGATTGTCATGCTGCCACACGTAGCATAAGATTTAAGCATCATGATGCTATCCATGTGGTACCTCCGAGATGCTGATATAGATGTTATCGGTGGTCTTGGTGGCCGTCCAAGGGCCGCTGGATAACCGCCAGATAGCTAGACGGCATGCCCTTTTCCCCCTTTTTGTGGAGGTTGACCAATAAAAACGCCCTATGACGATAGACTCGGGCCCGGTATGGCCGCTCGGATTGAGGCTTTGTATTCCGACGCTCTAAATGATCTTCAGCGGAGGCTGGAGCGACTCAATCCCTTCCCCGTCTCGCCTATTAATTTCGGCAGTGACGACGATGTCATCAAGTTTACCACGGCGCTGTTCGCCGCCGGCGTCTACGGTGACGGCCGGGCTATTTTGAGCCTTTACCGCGCCGATGTCGGCCGCAAAATTCCGTCGATCCTGCGATCACAGTTCGAAGCTGTCATTAAGCTGAATTATTGTGAGTTTTTTCCCAAGAAGGCCCACGACTACGTTGACTCGGAGCCGTTTGTTCGATGGACGACCGCGCGCGGCAAGAAACTGCGGAAGGACCTTAAGGATGCGATCGAGGGTGACGCACTCAAAGTTCTCCGATTGCGTCCGGACCTGCTGAATGGCGAAAAGTACAAAGTGGAAATACTCGCCGGCAAGATGCCGATTTCAGATGAAGCGTACAAGCACGTAGCCAAAAAGCTAGACTTCGAAAGCATGCCGAAATTGATGCGCCAGCTCGATGCAAAGAATCCCGGCTGGACAACGGATCTTTACGCAACCATCTACGGTATCGGCAGCCTTGGTACTCATCACTCGGTCGGATATCTGCGCGATGTCTTCACCATGGACGAAGACGGTAAAGTTCGTTTTATAGTAGATCCGCATTACGATGGTGCAGCCGACTACCTCTTGCAGAGTAGTAATTACGTCTTCGGCATCGCCGGTAAAATCACACAACGTTTCGGGGGCGATCTCGAGGACCCGAGCGATCCATTGCACGAGATATACAAGCGGCAACAAGAGATCGTCACTGAGCTAAGAGCCGGCGACCTGATTTAAGGGCAAATCCATCATTCTTGAAGCGAGGGTCAAATGGACAAAGAGCAACTACAACGTGCTAAAGACAAGGTCATCCGCGTAGCATCCGAGTGCCAAAACACACTCCAGGAAGTGGCACGCCGCCTACAGGGCATCGCTGTTGTCCGCTCGCAGACACCGGACGTTCGACAAGAGGACGAGATTGGTGGTTTTGTTCTAGTGAGCGACGTTAGGGTGCAGTGCGAAGCTGATGACCTCTTGGTCATTTTTGGGGGCGCTGTGAGCTCCGTGGCATCCGGCGAAGGTGAGCCAACCCAACCAAACGGTCACATGTCGTATGCTGTGAGGCGGCTGACTGTTAGGGAGAACGAATTTGGGACCGGCTAACGAGAACGAAAAAGGGACCACCCCTCCAGCCCAATAGAGGCCCTGCGGCCGTCAAAGCAATTATACCATGGGCCTCGAGCAATACCGACTTAAATGTCTCGCTTAACCCCGCTTTGCGGTCACGCCACGTTTCTTCAGGATCTCAACGAGATCGCGCCTGGCGAGTAACTCCGTCGTGGCTATCTCCACAAAATTCGATTTGTTAACTTTCACGCCTTGACGACGGAAGGCGGCGATCATCAGGATTTGGTCAGGATTCAGGCTGAGGATGATGGCTCAAGGACGGATCCATCGACGGCGAACGCCCGTCGCACGGGCTTTCCGATGGTGGGCGCGAGAGGTCCGAACCTCTGACCTCACTACGCCAAGGCTGGCGCGTAGCTTGCGGATACTACTTATCGAGGGAATCTCATGAAGAACCGCCTTCAAGATACACCGCTAAAGGCAGAAGTGACTATCGACCACCTGCGGCTTGTCATAAATGGCGAGGTTATGGCGCTTGAGCTCGGGCACGAATTATTGCTCGATGCAGCTAGTCGGCGCCTTCAGCTCAACCACATGCAGGTTCGCGAGCTGAGCCGTTGTGAAGTTGAGTGTATGTTCCTGGGGGTCGGATTCTGGACCGCGGTCGACCGTATTGATAGAGCCGTCAGCTCGGTTGAGCAAATGATCCCTAGGTTGGCATCAGCTCTCGCAGGGTTTGTCGATGATCGTGCGCGGTGGCGCAAAATGCGCGACGATGCGGTTCACGCATATGATCGGCTCTATCGCGAATTGCGGCGAGGAGCGAACGATCCCGAGGACCTACGGGCTGGCGCCAGGTCGGGATGGTACAACCCACACCAGGACCAATTTGAAACGGGTGCTTCAGTGCATTTGCCAGTAACTGCGGTCGTCGACCGGGTGAGAGAGCTTATTAACAAGCTGCATGATGCCACACAGGCGGACCAACTCGCGAGTGGCCACTGACACAAAGATGAGGGCCAAATCCAATCTAGCTGCGGGTGTGTGGATCGATCGAACGGTTAGAGCGCCTGCCTGTCACCTATGTCCGGGTAAAATTCCCGCCAGCAGCCGCTAGCTAGAAACCAGATAAATCCACGGATCAAGGCGCTTCCACAGAATCTACCTTTGCACTGATTTGAACACGTAAGCACACCCGAGCATGGAAATGGCCGTCAAACGGGCGTCAATTGATCAAACGACGAGCCTTAACTCGCTCGTAAATGCAAAGTGGCCCATCTGGCAATCGAACAGAAAACCGGCCGCGCTCAGCCAGGGATCGCTTGGATTTCATGACAACCTCCTTGAAGCAAATGCTTCAATCGAGTGTCCAAAGAAATCCTAGGCCGCGAGACCAATTGTCAACTGACACCGTGACTCCGCTATCGCGAAGCCTTTCGTACTCCTGCTTGGCATCGGCGTATACATCCGGATAATACTGCCTCAGCCACTCCCGTAGGTACGCTTGATTAGCGGGATCATTAGGCGCCCTAGTATTACAAAAGTACATCTTCCGTCGGCTTGAAGTAAATATTCATAGCGGATTCTTTCGTTTATGGAGAAACTGCGGGGACGCGCGAGTTGCTTTTCTTGCTCAATGTAAATGGAAGGAATAACCCCCGCGTAAGCCCCGCCTTCACGAAACTCCTCATGGGGAATCCAGCGGTGTTGCCAGTGGCCGACCGCGCAATATAAACCGATGTGGCGATGATGAGGAACAATCCTGACGAGCACGATGCTAGAACCACATCCAAAGACCGTGCAACGATCGTCTAACGGCGCGGGCAGCCGAAATTCCATTGGCTCGCTGGGCCACATCGGACTGGAAGTCTTGCCCTATGTCGGGATGCGTCCCCGCCGAACCTTTGTTCGCGAACTAAAACGAGGTTCGTCGCTTGTCGCCATAAATGACACCTCCGTTGATGTATAGTGGCACGGGCAGTATGGGAGCGTCAGACAAGCGAGTTCGCCGAGAACCAAATCCGCTAGTCAAACTATACCTTCTTGCCAGCGTCTGTAGCAATTTGAAACGAGTGTTCGCGACTCGCGACACCTTACGACTAGGGAAAGGCCCAGTGTTTTGTATCTCAAAGCGGTTTACGATGTAAGCGCTTTATCTGTCGGCGAGGAGACAGTCGGGCATTGTGTTGTGGCAGTGGAGAGCGTTTCTCCGCTATCACGCGCTGTATGTTCGTACGAAAGAAGTTGGTTGGTAATCGGCAAACCCTTGAACAGATTTTGTCGATCGGGGTTAAAGCTCTAGCCGGAGCCCTCAGCAGTATATCATTTCTCGGTGCTGAATCCCCGCTTCGTGCCCAAAGGAGTGCACCGCGCGCAATTCTCGTTTCAGTGAAAGTGCAGATCGTCGAGATCATCAAAGAGTCGGTGGCTAGAGTCAAGACGCCAGAGTTGTGTCCGACGTCAGAGGCTCTTTGTTGTATATTTGTTTCGACTTGCGGTGAAAGTGAATGGGGCGTATAGTCGAAAGAGAATTTGCCGCTCCTTTTACATGGGAGGCGACATGCGTCATTGTGCCCGCATAATCTTGGCAAGTGTTCTATTTTTTTGCTTCCTTATTCAACCTACCGTATCACCCTTGCAGGCACGTGGAGCGTCGAACACAGGCTCGGCTAAAGAGGCTACCCGCACGAACCATCCCGGTTCTTTGCTCACGCTTGTTAAGCCGGCTCCAGTCCAGCCTAAGAATAAGCTCAAACTGCCGCCGAGAGGAAAAGGGCCGCGAAGAGTCTTCCCTGCGTCATCCACGCCACAGGTGTGGATAACAGCGTTCTTTGACCCAAATAACGGTAGTCAAATTAACAATCCTCAGGGTTATCGTTTTTCATCGTGCGAGTTGTGCCCGTTTACGGTGAATTTCTCGTATACAACGGCTGCGCCCTTAGGAATTAACCTTTACGTTAATGGTCAAAACGTTGGATTCAGCGGCTCTTGGTCAAACGGGCAAGGGAACATCTCCGCGTTGGTCCCGTCGTATGCTGCAGGAGGCGTCTCGCTGCAGATTGGCGATCAGCCCTCAGGAGGCGGGATCGTTTATTCGCCGCTCATAGACATCTACGAATACAGCACGCAGGGCGATCTCGTCCAAGGACCGCCATGCCTGCGGGGCATCACTGGACAAGCCACTGGTCGACCCTGCGATATCATTACGGGTGAGCTCTGGTATCGCTACTTGGATAGTCAGCTCTCCGGACCATTCGGTCTTAGATTCTCGCGGTGGTACGATAATCAAACCTCTTTTAGCGGTGATTTAGGTTTCGGGTGGCGGAGCAACTACGATGGCTACCTCGATCTCTCGCAAAACTCCCAAGGGCTCATCACGTACCACGACGAGCATGATCAGTTTGACTTCTTCATGGCGCTCGCCCCAGGCGGTACCATTTACGATAACTTTTCCGGCGACCAGCTGTCACTGAATTCGGCTGGTACGGTCTATACGTTGTTAACGTGGCACGGTTTGCAATACACGTTTAACAGCAGCGGGCAATTGACCTTAATAACCGATCGAGCCGGTAATACGCAGACGATCAATCGCGACAGCTCGCATAACAACCGTATATCCTCCGTCGTGGACAGTCTATCGCGTTCGTTGAATTTCACGTATGACAGCTCGAATCGGATATTAACCGTGACAAGCACGCCGAGTAACCCGCCAAATAATCCTGGAGTTTCATTGAGTCTTGCGTACGACAGTACAACGAGTTGTGGAACTTCGAATCAAGGGAACCTGTGCTCTGTCACAGAGTCCGACGGCCAGACCTGGAAATATCAATATACAGATGTCAGTGTGCACAATCTAACTCAGGTCACTGACCCGCTAGGCGATATCGAAGAACAGAACTCTTACACTGGGAATAAGCTCGCGACCCAAATGGATGGAAGTAGCCAAGACAAGCTCACTTTCGCCTACAATACGAGCTGCAATGTTCCGGGTGGAGGAATGACAACGAACTGTACGACCGTCACTGATGGGGATTCGCGCGCGAGTCACTTTATTTATGATCCAACAAACCTTGTCGTTACTTCGGTAGACGGTCCTTTGTGCGACTGCAATGGCGGACAGTTACGTCAGTTTACTTGGGACCTTTTCCTCCGGCCTACTTCAGTTACGGATGGCGACGGCTCAACCCACACGATCAAGGTGGCGTATGGCCGCGATAATATTGCCGACAATCCAGATGGAACAAAAACCGACGTTCAGGCATTCCCCGGCCCCACGCAGATAACTGAACCTCTTTCGTCGGGATTGAACCGGGTTATTAACATTACCTATTATTCAACTTCCGATGTGCGTCGTGATCTCGTTAATATCATGACCTACCCATCCGCCGATATTTCAGGCAATGTCGCCACTCTCACCAATACCTATCAAACCAACGCGACGTTGACGGGCCAATCGCTGAGCGGATACGTTGCTCAAAATACAACCGCCGTCACATATTCGGCAAGCGCTACGTACAATTCGCGCGGGAGGATGCTCACCATTAAGGGTCCGCGCACCGACGTTAATCAGACAACGAAGTTCGGTTATTATTCTGACACCGATTCTGATTTGTTCGGCCGAGGCCAACTCCACACAGTGACGGATCCCCTGTTTCATGTAACGACGCTAGCGGGAGCAAGTCCCCCGTATAACACCTACGATATCTACGGCGGACCGCTCAGCGTTACTGATGCAAACAGTCCAGCCGCTGTTACGGAAATGGTCTATGACGGGCGGGGCCGGATGACGAAGTCAATCCTTTTGGCCGCGGGTACGGAAACGAGTAACGCAACGACGACCTACGCCTATGACCACGCGGGGCGGCTCACGAGCATTACTCAGCCCTTGGGGAATGGGGTTTCAGCGGTGTACGATTCGAGTGATCGTATCAAGGACGTCATTCGATTCAATAGTAGCAACCTTCAGGAAGAAAGATTGGCGATCGCCTATGACGCCATGAGCCAGCTCACCAGCGAAACGTCAGCGTCATGTGCAACACCAGCGACCTCGTGCGCAACTTGGAACACGACGCAAACGGAAACATTCGCATATGATGGATTCGGCCGGCTACAATACATCAAGCATCCAATACCAACGGGATCGCAAATCGTTAACGCATATGACGCCGCGGGCAATCTCACGAACATCACAGACGAGAACCACTCTACACCTAACACGACCATCGGATACGATTACGCCAATCGGCCGACAACCGTAACGCAAACGCTATCAACGGCGTCTGGCGGGAAAATAACGACTGGTTTAGCCGTGGATGTCCTCGATAACATTACGTCTGAAACCGATCCGAACGGTAATGTAACCACTTTTATCACTGACGATTTCGGGAGAGTCGATCAAGAAAGTTCTCTCGTGAGAGGGACCATAAAGTACACCTACGACCCCAATAACAACTTGTTGACTTTCACTGACGGTAACGGGGCAAAAACGACGCGAATCTTCGATGCGCTCGATCGCATCACAAGCTCGACATCCACGCTAGGATCAAATACCGACAGCTTAAGTGCGACGTATGATGACACAACGAGCGGACATTTTGGGATTGGTCTCTTGGCGTCGATGACTGACCCAACAGGTAAGAGCGTCTACACTTATGAAAGACGCGGACTGCCCGTGAGCGTGGCGCAGACGGTGAACGGGTCCACGTATAACATGGCCTACGCGTATGACAACAACGCGAATGTAGCCACGCTGACCTACCCATCCGCACGGGTTGTAACGTACAGCTATGACTTTGCCGATCGAGCCGCATCGGCTATGTCGGGAAGCACCACATATGTTGCCGCCGCAAGTTACGCGCCGTTTGGACCGCTAACGTCGCTTACGTTTGGTAATGCCACTACACAAACCCTGAGCTACGATGAGCGCTATCGGCCGACGGAAAACAAGCTTGTTCATGGCTCGACCACGCTGGCCGACTACAGCTATGGAGAAGATGCGGTCGGAAACATCACCGGTATCACGGACAAGTCTAGTTCCAACTATGATCGAACGTTCGCATAAGATGATCTCGGTCGGTTGACGACCGCAAATTCCGGTTCGTCGCTATGGGGTACAGCTACGGGCAATGGCTACAAATACGACAATATGGGTAACCTGACGAGTCTTACCCTAGGGACAGTGCACACCGCGACGTTCACATACTCGGGCACATTGCCGAAATTGAGCTCAGTGAAAGAGAATGGCGTCGTCAGTTCTGTATCCTATGATAGCGCGGGCAACGAAAGTGCCGTTGGCTCGGCAAGCTACAGTTATTCACCCCGCAATCTCCTCAAGAGCGGCGACAGCATTACGTACGGATACAATGGCATGAACGTACGTACGACTTCTACGAACGGCAGCGGTACCCGCGACACGTTTTACAGTTGGGATCTGAGAATGCTTTCCGAGTCCGCGGTCGCAACCAGCTCACCACAGATCGATTACGATTATGTTTGGTTCGCCGGTCGACCGACAGCCCAAGTCAACAGTAATGTCAGCAATGCGGGCACATACTGGACCTTCGACGACGTGCTCGGTACCCCAATCATCCAAACCAATAGTTCATCAACTGTGTATTGGCGCGCAGAATATGAGCCGTATGCCAAAATCCTATCACCATTGCGTGCCAATGATGTTCACCAACCTTTCCGTTTCCTCGGTCAGGTGGCCGAGCAGTTCGACAATGGCACGAACGGCGTCACCCCGCGCTCGTACAACTTCATGCGCTTTTACCGTCCAAGCTGGGGCCGCTATTCTCAAGCTGATCCCCTTGGTTTGGATGCAGGTTCTGACTTATACGAATACGCGCTGGGCAACCCCACGACAATAAACGATCCGTCCGGCCTAATTAGTTTTTGCGCAAACGGGAAGGTCGGTGTCGGTGGCGGTGTGTGCCTTGGGGAGTCCGGCGGCGAGCCATTCGTGACTTTACAAGTCGGTGGAGGTCTGGGAGCAGGAGTCTCTTTGGACCTGAACGGAGCCCCTCCAGAAGGCTCCGAAAGCCACGATTGCTCGCAGAGCTTCGTCGACCTTAGCGGTTTCGCCGAGGGCGGCGTAAACTTCGGACCCTTTGGTGAAAATTTGGATATGAATGCCGGTTTTACGCTCGGCGGAAACAGTTTCGGGGGTTCCGATTGGCATCCCCATCACAAATTTAATCCTTTTCCTACCTCACCGGGTGATCTGATTCCGACCGTCGGCAACGACCCTTCCGGCTTCAAGTCCAACACTGGGTTGCCGTTCTTCCATCCAGGCAAGTGGAAATTTGGCATCGGAGGCGGAGGGGGTGGCGAAGCCACGTTTTTCCCAGGGAATCTGATTGGCCGATTTATGCCTCATCCTTCAGATCCGTGCGGCTGCAAGTAATGTAATAGTGTATTTGGACCAATAGTCTTTCGTACATGCAGCGGGATTTAGCCGTGGTAACAACATTCCAGCGGAGACGCCGAATGTTCTTATGGCTTTGGCCAATTGCGATGGGCGATCTCATTTTAGGTGGCATTGTTGGCCGCATGCTAGAGCACAGCGCCGGCATGCACCCGACTCCAGAGAGTCCCTTGAACCAAGTTGATTTTGAAATCTATATCCCGATGGTGTGCATCTTCGTCATATGTCTGGTGCTGATTCTAAAGCTTTACCGGTGTCCGGTGTGTAATAGAGTCCCATCATACGGCGTAGGAGCTGGTGGAATGGCGAAGATGGACTGGGATCCTGAACGGTGTCCAAACTGCGGTGCTATACTTCGATGACGCAATTAAAGACGAGGTCGTATAAAACTCTTAGCTGGCTTAGCGTCATTGCCATTGTACTTTGCATGATATCTATCCAAGCATCCGCCACAACAAACCCCTCGCCAACTCAGGGGTTGACGGCGCGCGCGACTGAGTGGCTCAATCGGTTGAGAGCTGGTAATTGGGACTGGAAGCAATTTGGACCAGGACCAGACGATACTCCGAGAACACCAACTCTTCGTTACATATTCCCACATTCTTTTCGAAAGTTGCTTAGCACGTACGGTTCCGTCAAATCAATGCAGTATATGGATCAGCGTTATTATGTCAGCGATGAGGGTCACCAGCGAACCGCATATAGGTACCGAGTCATATTTGAGCATGGCAGAGTTGTGTATACGTTTGCAGAGGATTCCGACGGGTTTGTTGGTGGATTTATGATCGACACGGACAAACTTAACCTTGATTATTCACGTTAAGTAATGGTACAAATCGAGTAGGAAAACCGGATCGCGCTAACTTATTGCGACATTGCGTACACGTTTGCAGTAGACGCTGATGGTTTTGTGGGAGCGTTGGCCGTGGTTACGCGTACTCGATTCTTCTCTTATTCGCAGTAGGTGAGGGTCATAGCCGATGAACGGATGTGGCTGAACCGGACATTTTCCGCGTTTGAATTGCCTTTCTGCCCTTGGCGTCTAGGACGCTGCATCTAGGCGCCTGCCTAACTTAGCGAGAAGTCCACTGTATGGACCGATAATGTGCGAAAGCTGATAGATCAACTTCTTGATCCACGATACAAACGGCCAAACCCCGC
>Ga0185299_10005676_pt1 | contig 13839 bp, 18 predicted proteins | sample PaiPotPPA55metaG_FD_128002 | JGI IMG/M metagenome (GOLD analysis project Ga0185299, IMG submission 128002) | Iron sulfur acid spring bacterial and archeal communities from Banff, Canada, to study Microbial Dark Matter (Phase II) - Paint Pots PPA... ...
GCCAAGGCTTGTGTGTATGGTACATGCGTTTTGCCTGTGTAGGCTTGCATCATACCGGTCATGATGTCGTCGACGCTATCATCCAGGCCTTTGGCTGCGAGCATCTCTTGAGCTTTAGCTGTCTGGTCAGCGATCTGTTGCGGAGTCTCTCCATAACTACGGGACAGCAGATTTAGGATTTTCTGAAAGTGGATCACCTCGGGGTCTTTTGGATCCATTGCATGACCTGCTTGTATCACGGCGAGATCGTAGGCTGGCCCTTGGTCTTGGCTGGGCGATTGAGACGAAGGGGGCTCATCGCAACCACAGAGCGCCATCGAGATGAAGAAAGCGGCAACGATAGCTATCAGCGATCTGCTCATTTTCTCTTACTTCGTACGGACTGGCTGACCGGCGGATCATTCCACCAAGAGTTTCGAGATTTACAATCACGAATACTTCTGCGTAGTCGCGCTTGATCACAAGTCGGTCGGTTGGAGCCCGTCGCCTGCCTACTGGCGCGACAGCTTGCCGACAACAACTTCGTTGCCGTCCGCCACAAGCGCATCAATCTGACTTCCCAAAGCATCATCAAAAAATAAATTCCACGGCGTCAGGGTCAGACTAACCGGCTCGCTAAACACGCAGTTGGGTGCTACCCAAATCACTGGTAGGTTGAGCGTGCCTGTCCCGTCACGGTTTACGGTATAGGTTCCATCTGTCGTGCCGCTACAGTTCGCGAAAGAGGTCTGACAGTTTAGCGTCACAGAAGCGTTGCCCTTTCCATCGCTATTCAGCATTCCCAGACCGGCAATCATGCCATCATTTCCACCAACGCCACTGATCAAGAATGCGTAGGAGCCGGACAGACTCACTCCGGGTTCTGGCGGGGGGCCAACTTCAGTGGTGAAAGCGTACGCCGTATTGCCAAGGGGATCAGCAATGACGAAATTCCAGCCAGAAATGTCAAAAGAGCATGTCGGGGCCAGGCTCATGCTTCCGGTGCCATCGCTGTTCACGGTATAAGAACCAGAGACTTGGCAGACCGCACTTTCAACTTCTTCGCTACCGCTGACGTTTCCCTTCCCATCAAATGAAAAGATGCCAAGACCCTGAAAATTGGATGTGGCGAACCTGACAGTGTGAGGTGGACCCCAAAATTAGAGGTATCGGCCGCGCGAGCACGTCGAGCCTGCTGCTTTCATCTCGGCTGAGCGCTCTTCGCGCGTGAGTCCGACCATAGAGCAGAAGCAGCTCTTCAATAGGTCTTGAGGGAAAATGGACCCCCTGGCCGTGGACCCTTCAAGCGGTAGTTCATTGTACGGCTTGGCTGTTCCGGTGGTGCCGTTATGCCCTGGTTTTGAGGAGGACCAAATATCGCTGGCGAAAACCACTCGATTTTCTTCCCCTTATCCTTGTGGGCGCGCCATCCGCAGGAATCGCATTGCCAGTATGTGCGCTCGGGATGCTTTTTCAGGTCTTCATCCGAAGTGGTGTCTCTCATTTGTTTGCCACAGCGGCATTCACCGCGACGGCGCCGCTCTGGCACTTTTTTCCCGCGATTCCTGCGATTCGCCATTTGTAAACGCGCCATGCCCAAAAGCAACCAAGAATCCAAGGATTTTTTACACCTGCAACCACATCACCCGGTTATATGGTTATCGGAGCGGACATCGCACAGTTCGATTAGTGTTTGTAGCGCGTGCTCGAACCTGCCTTTGGTTAACTGCTGAGGTCCTTCAAGGGCTCTTTCGCTGGACTTGATTGTCCAGTGCTCCGCTCCATTCCCGTCTCCGTCCCACGAGAGGAAAAACGTCTTCGCCCCGCACGACATGTCGACTCGACAGCGACTGCCTAAGACCGGCCCGAAGGGCGCGATTTCGATGACTTGTTTCCTCACGGAAACCATCAGAACCGGGAAAAACACTTCGTCCCAATGCTTCGGTTTGAGTGTGGTTTTGCCGTAGTCCTTTGTTGCAAGGCCATCACTGAGAACATCGGCCAAGTATTGTTCGAGCGTACGAAATAGCGATTGAACGGCGCCAAGTAGCTTGGGTAGCGCTTCCTGCACATATTTGGCCAAGGCTTCTTTATCGCGTGCCTCCTTTTCCAATTCCTCTTTAAGACTCAATTCACTACTCCATTGAAAATACGGTTCACCTCAGTGTAGTCTACACGGACAAGCCTACTCCATGAACCCTGGCATGCGCTATTTATCAACAGCCGGCGGCGGTAGACCGGCTCCGATTATGAAATTGACCCCGACGGCAGAACCCGCCACGGCCGGTATAGATGCCCAAAGCCACTCGACATTCCGGTAATAACTTCGCTGCTTCCCGCCCGTGGAAAGCTGCATTCATCTCATCCGTGGCCAAAAAGTCATGCTCGACAGTGACCTCGGCGCGCTCTATGAAGTGCCAACCAAAGCGCTAAACCAGGCTGTACGGGCGCAACCTCGAACGGTTTCCAGACGATTTCGCGTCTGCCAAAATGGGACTCCGCCGCCCGCCATACGCCTTCACCCAGGAAGGCGTGACGATGCTATCGGCGGTTTTGCGCAGTTCTCTCACGCCGTGCGCATGAGCATTTTCATCATCCGCGCATTCATTCGGCTGCGTGAAATCATCGCTACCAACAAGGACATCGCCGCCCGCGTCGAGAAGCTGGAGCGCAGCCGCGATCTCACCGCCTCGGTCATCGAGGTACTGGTCGAGGACATCGACCGCTTGGCGCGGGAAGTGAAGGATATAAAAGCGCTTCCGCCGACCACGAACGGCGCATTGGATTCGCTATCGGCGGCGATTGACCAACTAATCCGTCATCAGACCAGACTCTGACATAGGTCCGGCGGTGCTCCTAAGCGACCGAGGCCGTTCATGGGGGTTAATCATCGAGGCGGATCGAATGACGAAGCGCGGCTAGCGCATCGCCGACGGTCTCGTCCTTCACTACGTTGCTGGTAGCTATGGGATGGCCACCGGCCGCGCAAAGCTGCTCGATGGTCTCATCGCTGCGCTCGGCGGCCAGCGCATCACGCAGCACAGCCCCACCCCTGACCAGCGCGGCGTCATGAAATTTTGCAATCGCAATAGTGAAGGCTGGTGTGTCGATAACCAGGTCATCGAGGTCCCACGGCTTACCGTCGGCGCGGACGCCGCCGTTATCGGCATCTTCGCCTGCCACGATGTTACACGTAGTCGCGATCATCTCAGGGTCGCGCTGTTCAGGAATCAGCACTGCAATCAAAAATGATTGCAGCTACAACCCCAGCCAGTCCCAGAACCACTCCCAGAAGCCTGCGCTGACGCCGGCGTAGCTGCGGACTATTCCGCCAAGGTCGCAACATGCCGCATTGCGGACATTTCATTGCGTTCCAGGCCACCGCCTGATGGCAGGTGAAGCATTCAGTGTAATTCGGCGTTGCCGCGTCCGCCACTGGACGAATCCTCAACGGTTGATACTATAACACTGCGCTTCCATCATTCGGGCCGGTCACCAACCGTGGCGGTTCTCCGAAGCCCATTGCGACCCGTATCCGGGCACAACATATTTTTCCCAGCACTCGACCCAATTCGAGGCGATGCAGCGCTGCGCGTCGGCGAGAGGCATCTTGCCGGCGCAAACGTCTGCGTGAAGCTCATTCTCGAGCGCGTCTTTTTCACCCCATCCGGGCCGAGGAGCGTCGGGTTGCGGCCACAGGTTCTTGATGTCGTTCGACCCGCCAAGCTCCAGCGGGATCAGGTGATCGACCTCGCAACAGTCCGGTCCTCGGGTCCGCCCGTATTCCGAATAAACGTTGTCGCGCATGGATTCTGTCACATGGCGATGTTCACTCGCCCATCCGGGCGTGCAAACGTCGGCCGCCGTTGCGGCCGGTAGTGTGTCGCCGGGCGTGAGCTTTGGATCAGGCAGCACCGCATGCGCGGGGTCATATTGGAGCGGAGCTAAAGGAGAATTTAGCGCCGTCGAGTTTTCCTTTAGCGGCGGTGCGAACGGCGTCGGAGTAGCCGTGCTTGCTAGCGGCTGGCCTGCTCCCTCCCGCGCGTCACCAGCAGGTCCGGCATTCAAATGCACAATCCAGGCGCCCGTTATCGCCCCCGCCAGAAAATAACCAGCGGCCAAACCCGTCATCGCCCGCCAGGCCCGCGGCGAATTCCTCCAGCGGAAGTGAACATATAACCCGCCCCCGCCAACGAGCATCACAGCGGCCAGAATGCTCAGGGTCCAGGCCGACATGTGAGAACTCGCTTCAGCGGCGTTGCTCCGCACCTACTCATGGCATGTGCAAGTAGGGCTAAATTCGCCGTCGCAGCACACGTCCCGGCCGTCTTTACATCCGCACACCCCTTTGTGGTGCGAACAGCATCCCCTCTTCGCCGGGGTGGTTTCGGAGCCCAAACACAGTTGGTCAACCGCAATCGTAGGCTGCGCCGCCAATTCCGCTACCGGCGCTTGCAACGAAGTTCCAGGCTGGAAGCCCCCGAAAAGGATTGCCACAGCAATAAAACTCAGAGCTCTGCGCATAACCCGCGAGACCCATTTGAAGAACTATTAACGGAGTTACGAGGCTATTAGGGTCATCTAGCATAATTGCAGTAAACTGCTAACAGACTGGCAATCCTTCAAGGCTCCGGCTTCCAGGGGGGATCGCGATGCGCATCAGGATCGACCTTCTTGCGGCATGCACTGTGTTGTTTTGGACCGGGGCTGGGGCGCTCGCATACGCTCATGAATTCCCATCGTCGGACATCTTCGTAGCGCAGGCGCGGGCCATGACATTGTTTGCCGGGATTCGGCGCTGGGGCGCATCCCGCCCCACGGCTCCGATGCATGGATTCAGCTTGAGTTTCGCGAGGCCAGGGAATTCGGAATCAATGTCGACACCATCGTCAGTGACGAAACAGCCGCAGAGAACTACGTATCGAGCGCACTTAATGACCTCAACGACGGCCATTTGCATTGTCCGCCCAATGCAGCAACCAAGACGCTGACGGTGCCCGATCCGCCCCGACAAACCTTTACCTGCTCCAGTATCGGACGCTCCGCTCGTGCAGCGTTGCAATGAAACCAAAACACTCGCGAATGAACCGCCGCCCTGGGCTTCCATGGAATGGAAACCGCCACAAGTCTCCGCGTCGGTCAAATCCTGCGCCCACCTCGACCCCGGCTACACGAAGTGCTCATGCAGGAATGTCCCCGCCGTCCGCGCTTGCCCCAATGGAATGCCGCCCTGGAAGTGCGAACCCTCTGAAATGATCTGGCAGTAGGACACATGGTAACCATACAACCGAGTTGCATGGTTATTATGTGTGCAGGAAACGTCAGCCACGCTATTCTAGCGACGCAAACCTTCGGCTATATCTACTTGAGTCGTGACCTTTTCCAGCGCGCCAATTGCAAAGCGCCAATGCTTGTCGTAATCGCGTTTCGGAAACTGTCCCCAATGGTAGCCATTGGACACGCCGCTGCCAGGCGAACCGAGTGGTTCGTTGATAGAAGGGGCACTCCGCGACCAGGGTGCTGAACCAATCTCTTGGAAAAGATTGGTCAGCCACTTCACATCGGTTTCCAGTTCGCTCGCTCGGGCCGCAGCCTCAATGCTCACCTCCGAGGCGAGTGCGCGAAACCGGCTGAAGGAAAAATCGCGCAGATCGTTGGAATGATCGAGGATTGCACCAAGCAGCCTCTCGTCATCCATTGATGGAAGCGCATAAAGAAACGATGACAGGAGCGCCATATGGGCGCGCAATTCGCGGCGCGACGCCGCCAGTTGTGCCGCCCTAGCTTCCATCTGTTCGCTTAGTAGCCTGTCTGTGAGCCGAACGTATTTCCAAGTGATGAAAGCGAGAACCCCTGTAATAAAAACACTCGCGATTGAGCCTAGCGCCTGAATCGCTCCACTGTTTGTATTCAGCCAGTGCACACCGCGACCTCCATATCGCGACATGGTGCTTGCGAATGATTGGCGACGCTAATCCAGAAACCAATTGCGTATCGGAAATCTCGAAGCCGTTGGATGCGAGCGCTTACGACGCAAGTTACAAATTGAATCGCGAATGTGTTAAGGCGGACCAGGGTAACATTTTGCTGAGGCACCTCGGGTAGCAATCATTCGTGAGGCAATACGATCGGCCAGAATAATTGACGTCAAACAGCCGCCTCTCCCACTGCCCCCAAAAATGACATTGTCAATCTATGCCCCGGTGGCGTTCGATTGTTTGCACCAAGCGGCCGAATTCACGCTCGGGGTCGCGATACCAGTCCGTTGACCAAACGCGATGAATCCGCCAATTCAAGCCTTCGAGAACATCCTGCCGGAGCCGGTCGCGATCCCTTGCAGACTTTGACGAATGATAGGTCGCGCCGTCGCATTCGACACCTAGCACATAGCTGCCTGGTTTGTCGGGATGAACAATCCCGATGTCGATTCGATACTTTGCGACGCCCACCTGCGGATGAGCGACATAGCCGGCCGATTTTAGGCGTGAAAGAAACCTCGTTCGAAGTCACTTTCGGGCTCCTCTCCGGTCTGTCGCCCTGGCTGAATCGTCCCATAGGTCGCGTATTCCAGGAATTCTTTGAGCACACGCACGCCGCGGTGCTTGCCGTCGGCGACAATCAGCGAATGGTCCAGCGAAGTGAAGATGCACAGTTTTCGTTTGGCCCGCGTGAACAAGACATTGAGTCTGCGGTGGCCATAGGCTTTGTTGATCGAGATTCTTCACGAAGAAATCTTCCAGCTTGCCGCTCCACTGCATCATGATGAGCCCGATGTCTGTGGCGCAGTACCTGGCCCCCTTGCCGGATTGCCAGCAAGAGCAATTCAGCAAACCAGTCCTACTCTTCCTTCATAGGGAATCGATATTCAGCGCATTCGCTGCGTCCTTTTGGGATTGATCGAGCGTGCCAAGAGGCCATTTACAACGCTGGGCCAACTCAACATAAAGCGCATCGTAGGGCGTCAGTCCATGATCGCGACAGAGCATTTGCACCGTGCCAAACACTTGCTCCAGCAACGCGTGGTCAATCGTTGGCTTTAGTCCCGCCAGGTTCCTGAGAAAGGCGCCCGTTTGTTCTGCCGAAATCCGCCCCCGCTTCTCTCCCACGAGCAACGAATTCAAAACCTCGACGGGCCAGAAAGCCGGAACCAAAGCCTCCTCCCCGGCGTTTAATCGGTCGAGCACCTGCAGAGACAGCGGCGTTTGTTCATCGGGAAAGCACCAAGATAGAGTCACAGAGGCATCGACAACAATCGCCATTCACGGACGCGCCTCATAGCGCAACGCACGAATGGTAATGCCACCGGGCGAGAGCCCGTGCGTTTTCCCGAAGTTTCTCAGCCGCTCAATCGCCTCCCGGCGTTCGTCTCTGGTCCCTTTTTCTTCACTATTCAAAGACCTGAGAGCCTGTAAAATTACGTCCTCGGCATCCTTAAACGCGCCACTGTCGAGGCAGCGTTTAATGAGAGCTTCCACTTCGGGTCTGGTGATCTGGATGGTCATTGTACTTCAGCCCCCCTCTCCTATTTCTCCCCATCGCAGTAATTTACTGCGAACCCTCTGCCCTGTCACGCTGAGAAACCGAGGTTGAACCGGAGGTGTTTGTCACGTCGACAGGCGAGCGGCGCTAAACCGGCACGGCCTTGAGTTCATATACCCGGCAGCCCGGGCACGTCGAGCCTGATACTCACATGGCCGATTTTCCCCTGTTCGCAAAGGGGTCGCTTGGCCGCCGGCGGAGCGTGTACACGCCTCGGCCACAAGCACCCTGCCGGCCGTCTGCGCTTTGCCGAGAATGAGCGTTTTGGGCAAAGCGGTCCAACTCAATCCGCGACGGATCAACGCGAATGGCCCTTTATGTTAACTCTCAACGGGTGTCGCGCGACGCCCTGCTAATGCCTCAGGAACAGACTGCTGCGCAGCTTAGAGGTCCATTGCATCCCAGAACCAGGCTTGGGGACTGCATAAGCCTAGGCGCGAATAATAAAAAACTTCATCGGTCAAGGGCGGTCGGCTGTTTAGTCCGAAGTTCCGACGGAACTTCGGTTTAGTGAGACCAACGACGGGTCACTGGCGCCGCGCTTCTCGCCAAGCCAGCGCGGCTGGGTGCTCCAGCCTCCATCGTGCCGGTCCAAGCCCCGAGCGTCCCGGCATCGGCGGGACGCGATTCTAACGATCAGTAGTTGACGCGTTCCCGCAACTGCGGCGCGGCCGATCACTCGCAAGGCGCGGCTTGGCGGCCCCACACGGCCGGCTCGTCTTCATTTGTCGAGTGGCGAGCCGGACGCCCGTGGCTTTATGCCGCGTACTTGATATCCCTTTGCGGCACCTGGGCAAGCAGCGCTTTCGGATCGTACGCCACACCGCCGCGGTAAACGGTCTTCAGCTTGCGCAGTTCACGTACGTCGCTGATGGGATCGCCGTCGACGATCAGCAAATCGGCATAACGCCCCGACGCAACGCTGCCGAGATTATCCTGCTGGCGCAGATACCGCGCAGCCACCGACGTCACCGCTCTGATCGCCGCCATCGAGCCAATCGCTTCGGCCAACAGTTCGATTTCGCGCAACAGGGCAAAGCCAGACGGCGGGTAGGACAAGCCGCCACAGTCCGTGCCGCCGACTACCAGGCCCCCGGCTTCGTGGAGCGTGCGAGTTACTACCTGATGCTTTTCGAGCGCCTTGGCGCCGCTCGCGGTCTCGGCCAGCGGATTGCCGACGTCCCAGTCGGGACGCTCCCCCATATGGGCGACCATCTGCTTTTGGCGCTCGAGCGCCATTGGCGGAATGAGCTTGCGGTCGGGATCGTGCCGCGCTGCATCGATCCCGAACTTGGCCAGCCACAGCAGGTCGAGGGTCGTACCCATGTTGACCTGCCTGTCGACCATCGCCCCCATCCAGCTTCGCGCACCTTCCGCTTTCAGATCCGCCTCCTCCCAGCCCTTGATGAGCCGCGGGAAGAATGTCGGATCCAGCATTGAGGCTCCAAAGCCAAACTGCTGGTTGACCGCGCAGAACTCGTTGTAGGGCGAGATCAGAACATGTTCGAGACCGTCGATCCCGCCGTGAATCGCGTCAAGCGAATGGGTATAGCCAAGATGCGCCGTCACCGGGACGCGCTTGTCGACATACTTGATAACCGCCCGGGCGGTGTCGGGCGGCATCGAAAAGTAGATCTTGATCCCGTCGACACCAGCCTTAAGGAGGCCGCCGATTTTCTCCGGGACCGCATCGACGGACGGTACGCTGTCGAGCATTTCGGCGAACGGACCGCTCAGGCTTTGGTCGGTTCCGTCAAGCAGCGGACCAAGCACGAACAGCCGCGGGCCGAGTTGCGCGCCGCTGTTCAGATTGGCCCGGAGCTGGAGCACCTTCTCCAGCTTGCCACCCACGTCGCGGGCAGTCGTCACTCCTGCAGCGAGGAACAACGGCAAGCATTCCTCGTCCATCATGGTGGCGTGCACGTGAGTATCGATCAGACCGGGCAGTACGGTTTGCCCCTTCAAATCGATCACCGTGGCGTCGCCCCGGGCGGGGATGTCCGCGCCGCCGACCGTGCTGATTCGCTCACCCTCGACGACGATCGAAATCCCATCCCTGGGTTGAGCGGCTATGCCGTCGATCAGCCGCGCGTTTCTAAAAACAATGCTCGCCATAGTGCTTCCCTTCTCCCCCCTGACCGTGTTCGCTTCAGACGTGGCGGCTAAGTTTAAACGAGCTGTGGAGTTTTGTCAGCGCACCAGCGCTACCTTGGTTTCCTCTGGCTCCTCGACCAGCGCACCACCGCGAACGCTAATGGGCAGCAGGAATTTGACTCGCGCCTCCTTTCGGCCTACGCCGGTCCAGTAGAGGTGTGAATGGGCGCGGCGCATGTGCGGGCGTATGCTGCGGCCGGTGGCAACGCCTTCATCGCCGCGATGCTCGATTTCCCACTGCTCGATAGCGTGTGTGAACGCTTTGCCCACGGACTGGACGGTCGGCTCGGCAAGATCGCGGTAGCGTTCGGGGTCGGTGCGTGCGATTTTGGCCTTGAGTGGCTTCTCGCCGGGATGGACGACCCGCACCAGATCGGGCTCGCCGCCGAGGTACAGCAACATGGTCAAGGTGAGGCCCGCGAGCTCGTTGCGCCACACCCCTTCGGCCTCGCCCGCCGGGGCGCCGTGACGCTCCGCTTCGGCCGCGGCCGCATCGAGGCACGCTGCCAGGCGATCGTGGTTGAGATGAAGGACGCAAATCGGGACCCACCATTGGGCCGCTTTCATGAATTCGGAAATGCGCAACTCGAGTGCGCCAGAGTGTTCTTCTCCGGTCAGCAGGTCGTAAACCGCCGCGACATAGGATGGGTCGCCCTCGCATCGTGGAATCACTAGCACCGGACAGCGTGACGGCAGGCGCAGGGCTTGCGCCGGTGTTTGTTCGGGCCACGGCGAGCGCGCCAGGCATGCCGCCAACGTTGGCTCAATCTCGTAAATGTTTTTGGCTTCCCGATATGCAGCCCACACGTGGATCGTGTTCACGAGCATGGCATTGGAGGCGCCCAGGCGGCCGATCGGTTTGCCCCCTTTCTGCGCTTCGGTCAGAGCGGCGAGATTCCACGGCACTCCCAACGGCAGGGCTACCTCGGGCGGACACCGTTTGAGTCCGATCGATTCGAGGAAACTCTGCCGAAGCTTGAAACTTCGCTCAAACAGGTCTCGGTGCTCCGAATTGCGGAACTTTCGCCAAGCTGCTTCGACTGGATGCACCGCTTTTCTCCTTAGCCGCGTAGCGGCAATTTCCCCAGCCCTCAAGGGGCGACGCGGCACAATGATATCTTAGGAACCGGATCGAGCCGGGCGTCCTACCCTTTTCAAGTCCGGTCATGTGCGATTCCTGGCCGTCTTGGAAGCAACTCGTGTGACTTCACTGAGTAGTTCTCGAAGGCGGGCTTTGAGACTCATCTCGGCGGGCGTCCGCCCTTGCGATTCGAGCCACCGTTCAAAATCCTGAATGCGAACCTTGTGCTGAACCTTGGGCTGTCTGACGACAACCGAAATCGTCGTTTGGCCGCGGCCCACCTCGTCGATCCAATCGTTTTCGCGAAACACCCGTAACCCTTGAGCTACCGCTTCATAGAGCGAATCCGCCGTCACCTCAATGGCGTGTTCTACCCCCTTCAGATCGCAGTAGGAGACCGTGCACGTGCGGAGACTCATGCATGTTCCAGTAAACATATTCGCCGTTTATTCGCCAGACGAACCCTGCACTTCTGCCCGTTCTTCAACGTCGCCATTACACTTCCATGATTTTGTCTACCCCCTATGCGGCGACCTCGAATTGCCTGAAAGATTTTCCCAGCAGCCACATTTTCTCCGCGCGCTGCGCGCGAGTGCGGTATCGGAGTCTATCCTTCAGATGTACCCCCCGCCTACCCCGCCTTGCGCCGCTCCCGCTCAAGCCCGCCGCGCCAGTCCGTTGGACCGCTGCGCTCTGACACGGCGGCCTTGAATTGCTCCGCGCCGCTCATTGGTTAGCTCCGCTGCGCTCCGCATCGGGTCTCTTTCCTCCCTCGCCCTCAGAACTGGCTGAAGGGCCGAGGGGGAAAGAAAGGTTCGGGTTTTACGAAGCAAACCGCCCTGCCCTTCGGGAAGCGGGCGCAGCAAAGGAGATGGAGCAATGGATACGTACGCGATCGTAACGGAGAAGATCATCAACCTGCTGGAGCAAGGGATAGTGCCCTGGCGTCGGCCGTGGAGCGCAACAGGACTGCCGTGCAATCTCGTATCGAAAAAGCCGTACCGGGGCGTGAACTTGTTACTGCTCTCGGCGACCAAATACATCTCGCCCTTTTGGCTCACCATGAAGCAAGCGAACGAGCTTGGCGGATCGGTGCGTAAGGGCGAACGCAGCCAAATCGTGGTGTTTTGGAAGGTCGATCAAATCGCCAAGGCAGAGACCGAGACCGACCCCGAGAAGGACGCAGCCGACGAGAAGAGCCGCCTGCGTTTCGTCCTGAGATACTATCGGCTCTTCAATCTTGAGCAATGCGAATTGCCGCAAGCGGTGCTCGACAAGCTGCCACAAATCGAAACGCATCAACACGATCCAATCGAGGCAGCCGAGCGGATTATCGCCGGGATGCCTAATCCTCCCGAGATTCAATATGCCGGATCGAAGGCTTACTACAGCCCGATCACGGATCGCATCACCCTGCCCCCGCGCGAGCTTTTCATCAGCGCCGAGGAATTTAGTGCCACCAAAATTCATGAATGCGTCCATTCGACCGGGAGCCGAACGCGGCTCAACCGCGAATCGATCGCGGAGGCGGCGCCGTTCGGCTCTGCGACATACGTCGCCGAAGAGCTGGTTGCCGAGATGGGTGCCGCTTTCCTATGCGCTGAAGCTGGAATATCACCCGCAGTGGTCGAGAACCAGGCGGCATACATTCAAGGCTGGCTGGGCAAGCTCAGGGGTGATAAGCGGCTTATCGTAATGGCAGCTGCCCAAGCGCAGAAAGCGGCGGACTTCATACTGAACCGCATAGCACCTTCGTTGTAAGCCGCACGAACTTCAAAACCCTTAGGGAGGACGCGTAATGTGCCCTCCCCTTTTGGCTACCTCAATCACGAACGAACGTGGCGAGCGCGTGCCGTTTCCTTATTCCGTACAGAGTCATGCCGAAACGCACTCTCGACTTTCCGGTTCGATTAGTTTGAGAGGACCGTCGGACTATTTTATACTCTGGAGTTGCCGATACTCCGCTTTCGAAAAGAGAGTAGGAATGGCAGCGTCAGGAATAGAATTTCACCGGCGATGGATTGAACAATGCGAAGCAGCGCAGCGTATAAAGCCCCGGTTTGGACTTAGCAACGCGCTGGAATATCTGGTGGGCGAAAAGCTGCTGCACTTCGTCGCGGCCTCCGAGCACCACCCCGATTTTGCGCAGGAACTGCCGTATTTCGTGGCCGAGATTAGACGCGTGTTCAGCCTGGCTGAGGTCGGCAACTACGCGGTGCACATTGAGCGTACCAAGCCGCTCAGTATGCCCCAGCGAGCCGCTATCCGCGCAATTTCATCGATATCCGGGCAAATCCATTAGGTTCAGGAGTCAGTGGTAGCGCCCTACCCTACCCTGCCGCATATACCTGCTCGGCTGGACTGCTACTCATCATCAGTCGCGTCGGCCGCCTCGGACTCCTGCTGCGCCGTTATCGAATCAGTTGTCGACTGGCCCGGCGTCTCGAGACTTTCAGCGTGCGCCACTCCGATTACCGGTAGCCGCGCGGTCGCCTCCGTCAGCCGGTCGGCCGCCTGAGCGAGCTTCTCCGCACTCAGAGCCAGCTGCGTCACGACCTCGGCCAGTCGAGCCCCGTCTTGGGCCTTTTTGGGCTTGGCGGATTTTGTCACAAGCTTTTTCTGCGCGGGCCTTTTTTGCGCCGGTGTTGTCATGCCGCCCGGCCTACTCGCCTTTTTCATAAATTGCTCCCTCCGTCCTCCTTGTCCGTCCCCGGGCCAACCGCGGCAGCGTGGGCCAGTTTGGATATTGCCGGGTTTCTCCTGGTCGCCATCAATCCGGAAAGCCAACTGACGAGGATCCGATTTTGGGCGTTCCGGACGCCGGCTAGGCTGGTTAAGCCGCGCGAGCAGCAACTCGCTCACCCGGAAGCGCACCACGCGATGCGGGTCTATTATCAGCGCTTCACCGGTACGCGGGTTACGCCCTTGCCGTGCGCGCTTTCCTTGGACGGTTAGTACCTGCTTGCAACACTCAAAAAGTGACCCTTTTTGACATTTTAAAAATGACCCACCCTCCAGCGCATTTAGTCGAGTCTCGATCTAGTTTAGTCGCCTTTTTTTCCACCGCCGGTTCGTGGCGGGGGCGC
>Ga0185299_10005679_pt1 | contig 13833 bp, 9 predicted proteins | sample PaiPotPPA55metaG_FD_128002 | JGI IMG/M metagenome (GOLD analysis project Ga0185299, IMG submission 128002) | Iron sulfur acid spring bacterial and archeal communities from Banff, Canada, to study Microbial Dark Matter (Phase II) - Paint Pots PPA... ...
CCCTCGATGAGACGCGTGGTTGTCACGGGGCTCGGATTGGTGACGCCGCTCGCCTGCGGGATCGAGCAAACTTGGCAGCGGCTGCTCGCCGGACAAAGCGGCATCAATCGCATAGAAAAATTCGACGTATCCGACATCCCCTGCAAGATTGCCGGTCAAGTCCCGCGCGGTAACGGCTCGGCCGGAGCCTTTAATGCCGATGATTGGATGGAGCCCAAGGAGCAGCGCAAGGTCGATGATTTCATTGTCTTTGCCATGGCTGCAGCCACGCAGGCGCTCGACGATGCCGGATGGCACCCGCAAGAACATGCCGACCAGATTACTAGCGGCGTTCTGATGGGATCCGGAATCGGCGGCGTCGAGGGGATCGCAGAGACAGCGTTGTTGTTACGCGACCGCGGACCGCGGCGCGTGTCGCCTTTCTTCATACCTGGCCGGCTCATCAATCTCGCGTCCGGTTATGTGTCGATCAACCATTCGCTCAAGGGACCCAATCATGCTGTGGTCACCGCCTGTTCCACAGGCGCGCATGCAATTGGCGATGCCGGCCGGCTGATTGCGCTTGGCGATGCCGATGTGATGGTGGCAGGCGGGACGGAGTCGCCTGTCAACAGGATTTCGCTTGCCGGATTTGCGGCGTGCCGCGCGCTTTCGACCGGCTTCAACGACACGCCAGAGCGCGCCTCGCGGCCGTACGACCGCGATCGCGATGGATTTGTCATGGGGGAAGGCGCGGGCGCCGTCGTGCTCGAGGAATACGATCATGCCAAAAAGCGCGGTGCGCGCATTTACGGCGAGCTTGTCGGCTACGGTCTTTCCGGGGATGCCTACCATATCACCGCGCCGGCGGAGGACGGTGACGGTGCATTTCGCTGCATGACTGCCGCAATTCGCCGCGCCGGCATTTCTCCCGCCGACATCGACTACATCAACGCGCATGGCACCTCGACGCCGCTTGGCGACGAGATCGAGCTCAAGGCTGTCGAGCGGCTTGTCGGTAATGCAGCGGGCCATATCGCGATGTCGTCGACCAAATCCTCGATCGGCCACCTTCTTGGCGCCGCGGGCGCGGTCGAAGCAATTTTCTGTCTACTCGCGATGCGTGATGGCGTGGTGCCGCCGACTATCAATCTCGACAATCCGTCGATTGCATCCGCGATCGACCTTGTGCCGCATAAGGCGCAGCAACGACCGGTAAACGTTACGCTGTCGAATTCATTCGGATTCGGCGGCACGAATGCTTCGCTGGTTTTCCGCAAAGTAGCGCACTAATGCGTTGTTTCGGCGGTCTGCCACATTTGTTCCGCACTCGCCTGCGATTGACCTCTTTGTGGCGGGATACGGCAGAATTCACCAACGACGCGTATCTGAGCTTCGCGCTTTCATCGCAAAGTCGACCACGCGGGTCGCAATATTGGATGTGTGGCGGTGACCGGAGCTAGCACCCCGCCGAATGGCGAACAGCGCGCCGGCCCATCCTTACGCTCCAGTCCGGCAGGGGTTGGCACAAGCCCGGCCAGCAATCCGTTGCCTCGTTCGGCGGCAAATCCGACCAGCGCCACGGTCGGGAGTCTTGGACGGAGCGAGGCTAAACGCGTGCCGCGGAGCCCGCGCGCAGCCATCGAGCCCGACCGGGTCGATTTGCCGGCGCGCCGCTCAAGGAGCGCGCGGCATCCGCTCATTGTCATTGGCAATGCGGTAATCAGCGCCTTCGTGCTTGTGGCTTTGGCGGCCGCCGTCGCGCTGTTTGTTGGCAAACAGCGCTTCGAGGCAGCGGGCCCGCTGCCGGCAGACCGCATCGTGAATATCCCGCGCGGCTCCGGAATGCGCGATATCGCCGATATTCTTTCGCGCGAAGGCGTGATCGATCAATCCTGGCTATTCATCGGCGGGGTGCTCGTGCTCAAGGCGCGCGAGGATCTCAAGGCCGGCGAATACGAATTCAAGGGGCATTCAAGTATGCGCGACGTGGTCGCCACAATTGTCGAAGGCAAGGTGGTCGCGCATCAGGTCAGCCTTCCCGAAGGGCTAACGTCACAGCAGATGGTCGCGCGCTTGTTGCAGGACGATATTCTGGCCGGCGATATCAAGGAAATCCCGCGCGAAGGCAGCTTGCTGCCCGATACCTATAACTTTGCGCGCGGTATAACCCGCGAACAAATGATCCAACGCATGCAGCAAGCACAACAGCGGCTGCTGCGCGAGGTGTGGGATCATCGCTCGCCGGACCTTCCGCTCAAGACGCCGGAGCAACTTGTTGTTCTTGCCTCGTTGGTTGAGAAGGAGACCGGCAAACCTGATGAACGCAGCCGCGTCGCCGCCGTATTCGTCAACCGGCTCAAGCAAAAGATGAGGCTGCAGTCCGATCCGACAATCATTTATGGGCTGGTGGGCGGCAAGGGCACGCTCGGACGCCCAATCATGAAGAGTGAAATCGAACAACCGACGCCATACAATACTTACGTCATCGACGGATTACCCCCCGGGCCCATTGCCAATCCCGGCCGGGCTTCGCTGGAAGCGGCCGCTAACCCGGCGCGCACGCGCGAATTGTACTTCGTCGCCGATGGCACCGGCGGCCATGTCTTCGCTGAAACCTACGATCAGCATCAGAAGAACGTCACGCGGCTGCGGTCGATCGAATCCGATCAAAAGGACCAAGTCCCGGTCGAAGACCAGATGGCCGCGCCGGCGGCGCCGGCCGCTGTGGCTGCGCCATCGTCGGCGCCTTCCCGCGCTACGCCCAAGCCTCGTCTGCCAGCCGCCCGCTGACGTTCGGTAATTCGATCAAGCCCAATGCTTGTGACCGTGAAGCGCCGCCGGTAAGTTCGGGCGCGTTGTTCACGATTGCTGGCGGGGTTTGGCTTCATGGCGCTTTCGAGCATGACCGGGTTTGCTCGCGGCCATGGCGTGTCCGGTCCTTATGCCTGGGCCTGGGAGATAAAATCCGTCAATGGCAAAGGGCTAGATCTGCGGTTGCGGACGCCGCCCGGCTGGGATGCGATCGAAGTCCCGGCCCGCGCCCGGGTCGCCGAGACGCTAACGCGAGGCTCGGTGCAGGCGAATCTGACGGTTGAACGCAGCGACGCGGTGCCGACGGTCCGAGTAAATACCGCCGTTCTCGATGCAATCCTCGCCGCAGTGCGCCAATTCGGAACGAAGGTCGAAGCCTCACCCCCTTCGCTCGACGGCTTATTGGCCCTTAAAGGCGTGCTCGAAATCGCCGACGCCGAGGAGAATGAGGATCAGCGGCGCGCCGCCGAAAGCGCGGTGATTGCCGGATTTGCCAGCGCTGTTGCGGCACTCGCCGAGATGCGCCGCAGCGAAGGCGCTGCGCTTGGCCGTGTGCTAACGCTCCGGCTCGACGAAATAGCCGCGCTCGCCGAGCGCGCCGAACGCGCGCCGGGGCGCCGGCCCGACGCCATTCGCGCGCGGCTTGCCGACCAGGTCGCCACGCTGCTCGCCCAATCGGAACGGTTCGATCCCGACCGGCTGCATCAGGAAGCGATCATGATTGCGGCCAAAGCCGACGTGCGCGAGGAGCTTGATCGCCTTGCCGCCCATACGGCTGCGGCCCGGCATCTCATGGAAGCGGGCGGGCCGATCGGCCGGCGCCTCGATTTTCTCGCTCAGGAGTTTAATCGCGAAGCCAATACGCTATGCGCCAAGGCGAATGACGTTGAGCTCACTAATATCGGCTTGGAGCTTAAGGCTGCGGTCGAACAATTTCGCGAGCAGGTCCAGAACGTGGAATGACCATGGGATCGGCGCGGCGACACCAAAACAACAAAATCGCGCGGCGCGGGCTGATGCTGGTGCTGTCCTCGCCATCGGGCGCCGGCAAAACGACGCTGTCACGCCTGCTGCTGCGCTCGGACCGTAACGTCGATCTTTCGATCTCGGTGACCACCCGCCCCAAGCGTCGCGGCGAAATCGACGGGCGCGATTATCATTTCATCGATCGCGGCCGCTTCGACGATATGGTTTCGCGGGGCGAGCTTCTGGAATGGGCGGAAGTGTTCGGCCATCGCTATGGCACGCCGCGGGCTCCGGTGACCAAAGCTCTGCAAGCAGGCCGCGATGTTTTGTTCGACATCGATTGGCAAGGCACGCAGCAACTGCGCGAGAAAGCGCGCACGGACCTTGTCAGCGTATTTATTCTGCCGCCGACGGCGAAAGAGCTGGAGCGCCGGCTTAAGCGGCGCGCCCAGGACAGCAAAACGGTGATCGGCTCGCGCATGGCGAAAGCAGCCGGCGAAATGAGCCATTGGCCGGAATACGATTATGTCATCGTCAATCGCGACAAACGCGAAGCCTTTGCCGAATTGCGGGCGATCCTTGCCGCCGAGCGGCTCAAACGCGAACGCCAGGTCGGTCTGTCCGATTTCGTGCGCCGGCTGCAAGCCAAGCTTTAAGATCGCCGCCCGGCTTGGTTCACCGATTGGGTTGAACTCACATTAGCCGACGTTTGGGTGTAGATTGATCGAGTGATGGCTCATCCGAAGCCTTCAGGAAGCTCATGAAACGGCGCTCCAGACAAAACGGCGCAAAGGTCAAAACACGCCGCCGCAAGGCGGCGACGCTCAAGCGCCGCAATGCGCCGAAGGGCGTGGTCCGTCGCAGTAAACAACTCGATGATCGCGGCGAGCTGAACGAAGCGTTGGAGCAGCAGGCGGCCACCGCTGAAGTACTCCAAATTATCAGCCGCTCGAACTTCGATTTAACAGCGGTGCTCAGTACGCTCGTCGAGTCTGCGGCCCGCCTGTGCGCGGCCGACATGGCGGCCATTTCACGACCGAGGGGAGACGTGTTCGAGCATCTCACCTCCTATGGTTATTCGCCCGAGCACAGCGAATTCATGAAAACGCATCCAATCCCTTCGGATCGTGGTTCAGCGTCGGGGCGAGCCGTTCTTGAGCGAAGGCCAGTTCACATCCGGGATATTCGTGGCGATCCGGAATACACGCTGGACGACAAGAATAGATTTGATGTGCGGACGATGCTCGGCGTGCCTCTTATGCGTGAGGGAACCGCAATCGGTGTGATCGTCTTACAGCGCAGGGCAGTGCGTCCGTTCACCGACAGACAGATCGCGCTGGTTACTACCTTCGCCGCACAGGCCGTGATTGCTATCGAGAACACGCGGCTGCTCAATGAATTGCGTCAATCGCTCGAACAGCAGACGGCCACAGCGGACGTGCTGCGCGTCATCAGCAGTTCGCCGGGCGAATTAGAACCCGTATTCCAGGCGATGCTGGAGAATGCAACGCGTATCTGCGGGGCCAAATTTGGCAACCTTTGGCTTGCCAAAGAGGGCGGTTTCCAACTAGCCGCGACTTATGGCCTACCCCCCGAATACCAGGATCAAGTTCAGCTCAACGTTGTCCTTTATCCCGGTCCGACAGTGCCGATCGCCCGCGCCGCAAGTACTCGCGAACCGGTCCATATTCTCGACCTACGCACGGACCCTTCCTACATCGAGCGCGAACCAATCGCTAAAGTTGGCATCGAACACGGCCAGGTGCGCACGGTAGCGGCTGTACCAATGCTAAAGGACCGCGATGTCGTCGGCGTATTCGCCATCTTACGCCAGGAGGCACAACTATTTACGAACGAGCAGATCGAATTGCTTAGAAACTTCGCCGCCCAGGCCGTCATCGCCATCGAGAATACGCGGTTGCTCAACGAATTGCGTCAGCGCACGACCGATCTCACCGAGTCGTTGGAGCAGCAGACGGCGACATCAGAGGTTCTAGGCGTCATCTCCAGTTCGCCTGGTCGCCTCGAGCCCGTTTTCCAATCGATGTTGGATAACGCAGTACGCATTTGCGAGGCCAAATTCGGATTTATGAATCGATACGAGAGCAATACCTGGAGAATTATCGCGGTCCATGGTGCGGTGCCAGCATATACCGAATTCCTGCAGCAGCACGGGTATAAGCGGCCAAGTCCTGAGACCGTTGTTTCGCGCATCGCTACGACCAGGCAGTTGGTTCATATCGCCGACCTCGCCGCATCACGAGGTTATGCCGAGCGTGATCCGGTTGTCGTCGCGGCTGTCGAACTCGGTGGCGTTCGGACGATGCTGGGTGTGCCGATGCTCAAGGAAGGCGAGCTGATCGGCGCTATTCTGCTCTATCGCCAGGAAGTTCGCCCATTCACCGACAAACAGATTGCGCTGGTGCAGAACTTCGCCGCCCAAGCGGTCATCGCCATCGAGAACGCGCGGCTGCTCAACGAATTGCGCGAGTCGCTGGAGCAGCAGACGGCAACGTCAGAGGTGCTCAAGGTCATCAGCACTTCGCCCGGTGAGCTGGAGCCGGTTTTCGACGCGATGGTGGAAAACGCGGTGCGGCTTTGCCAAGCGGAGTTCGGCAATCTGTTCCTTTATGACGGCCAGGAATTTGTCTCGGCCGCGCTGCACAGCGCATCGACAGTTTACGCCGCGGCGCGCCGTCGGGGCGCAGTGGTGCGCCACGCCCATCCTGACGTTCCGCTCAATCGGCTCACCCGAACCAAGAAGATCATTCATATCGCCGACGTCAGGACGGAACAAAGTTATATCGATCGCGATCCAACATTTAGCGAGCTTGTTGATGTCGCCGGTGCGCGTACGCTTCTCGTCGTGCCGATGCTCAAGGAAAACGAGCTGGTCGGCGCTTTGGCCATCTACCGCCGGGAAGTCCGGCCCTTCACCGACAAGCAGATTGCGCTGGTGCAAAACTTCGCCGCGCAGGCGGTCATTGCCATCGAGAACACGCGGCTGCTCAACGAACTGCGCGAATCCTTGGAGCAGCAGACGGCAACCTCGGAGGTGCTGGGCGTCATTTCCAATTCGCCGACGAACGTTCAGCCGGTGTTCGATTCGATCGCAGAGAGTGCGGTGAGACTGTGCGGCGGTCAATTTTCTTTCGTGGTGCGGTTTAATGGCAAGGTCATGGATTTTGCCAGCAGTTTTGGTTTAAGCGAAGAAGGATTGGATGTTTTTCGCAGCATGATGCCAATGCCGCCTAGCGAGGACACCACCGTCGGCCGCGCGATTTTACGCCGCGCGGTCGTAGAGATACCAGACGTCAAGACTGATGACGCGTATGGACCGCAAGGGCAAGATCTCGCCCGAACTGTTACTTATCGAAGCATTGTAGCGGTACCGTTGCTTCACGAAGGCAATCCGATTGGAGCGATTGCAGTTGGTCGTGCCAATGCTGGATCTTTCCCCGAGCGCCAGATCGCGCTGCTCCAAGCTTTTGCCGATCAGGCGGTGATCGCGATCCGAAATGTACGCTTGTTCGATGAGGTGCAGGCGCGCACGGAGGAGCTGTCCGAGTCGCTGCAGCAGCAAACCGCCACCGCCGACGTGCTGAAGGTCATCAGCCGCTCAACCTTCGATCTGCAGACCGTGCTCAACACGCTGGTGGAATCGGCGGCTCGGCTGTGCGAGGCCGACATGGCATCCATCAATCGAGAAAAGGGCCGAAGCTATTACCAGGTAGCGAGCTTCGGCTATTCGCTGGAATTCAACGAATACATGACACGGCATCCGATTCCACTTGGCCGTGGCTCCATCGCGGGCCGCACGGCAGTTCTAGGCCAGCCGGTACAGGTTCCGGATGTCCTGGCCGATGCGGATTACAAGTTCAAAGAGGGTGCAAATGTTGGCGGTACCCGCACCATGCTCGGTGTTCCGCTGCTGCGCGAAGGAAACCCGATCGGCGTGATTGTGCTCAGTCGCAAGGCGGTGCGGCCTTTCACCGATAAGCAAATTGAGTTGGTGACGACCTTCGCCGACCAGGCGGTGATCGCCATCGAGAACGTGCGGCTGTTCGACGAAATTCAGGACAAGAGCCGGCAGCTTGAGGAGGCGAGCAAGCACAAGTCGCAATTCCTCGCCAACATGAGCCACGAGCTGCGCACGCCGCTCAATGCCATCCTCGGCTATACCGAGCTTATTGCAGACGGCGTCTACGGCGAGCCGTCGGAAAAGATGGCTGCCGTGCTCAAGCGGCTGGAAAGCAACGGCCGGCATCTGCTCGGCCTGATCAATGACGTGCTCGACCTGTCGAAGATCGAGGCCGGGCAGCTACAACTCGATCTCTCCGACTACACAGTTGCGGACATTGCCCATACCGTCCGCAGCACGCTTGAACCTTTGGCTAGCGACAAAAAGCTTGCGTTCAAGCTCGAACTTGCTCCGCAATTGCCGCCAGGCCACGGTGACGGGCGCCGCCTGACCCAGGTCCTGATCAATCTCGTTGGCAACGCCATCAAGTTCACCGATGCCGGGGAAGTCGCGATCCAGGCCGAAGCGAATAATGGCTCATTCCATGTATCGGTCCGCGATACCGGGCCGGGCATTTCGGCGGCCGATCAATCTAAGCTGTTTCAGGAATTTCAACAGGCCGATAATTCGATCACGCGCAAGAAGGGCGGCACCGGCCTTGGGCTTGCGATCTCCAAGCGCATTGTCGAGATGCATGGCGGACGAATTTGGATCGATTCAACCATCGGCCAAGGCTCGACCTTTTCATTTACGGTGCCGGTTCGCGTTGAGCGTCAGGCGGAGGCCACATGAGCAAGCGCATTCTGGTGGTCGAGGACCAGGAGGATAATCGCCAGATTATCCGCGATATGCTGGCCGCCACCGACTACGAAATCACGGAGGCCGAGAACGGCGAGCTGGCGCTTGCAGCGATAGCGAGGCAGCGCCCCGATCTCATCCTGATGGATATCCAATTGCCGATCATGGACGGCTACACGGCGACGCGCCATATCAAGGGCGATCCGGTGCTTCGTGCGATCCCGATCATCGCGGTCACTTCTTATGCGCTAAGCGGCGAAGAAAAGAAGGCGCAAGCCGCCGGCTGCGACGACTATGTGGCGAAACCTTACAGCCCGCGTCAATTGCTGGCGAAAATTCGCCAGTATTTGAGTTGATGAGCTCCGCTTAGACCGCGAGCACGGTGCGGCCGACCACCTGACCGGCACGCAAATCGTCGAGTGCGGCTTGCGCCTGGTCGAGCGGCCGCGCCTGCGTCGGTATCGGCGCGATTTTTCCGGCGCGCGCCAGCGCGATGAGTTCGCGCGCTTGCGCCAACGTGCCTGTCAACGTGCCCTCGATGGTCATGGCCTTGATCGCGATCATGGCGGCTGGAATGGAAAAACTGCCGCCGAGGAGCCCGCTGACGACGACCTTGCCGCCACGCGCGAGCACTCCGGTTGAGAATTGCAGCGATTTGTCTGAGCCGACAAAATCACAAACGGCAAATAAACCGCCGCCGGTTACCGTCAGGATCGCTTTGCGCGCCTGCAGATCGGCCGGATCGAAGGCCTGCGCCGCCCCGGCCTCGAGCGCCGCCTTTCGTTTTTCGGCATCGATGTCGGCAACGAGCGGAGGCTGGCGAAACAGCGCGCGGGCCAACGCCAAACCCATCATGCCGACCCCGCCGAGGCCGACCAGCAAGACCGGCCCACGCTCCGCATGCGTGGTTAGCCGCTTGAGTGCGCTATATGCGGTCAGCCCGGAGCACATCAGCGGCCCGGCAAAACTCGGCGCCAGCGGGGCATAGTCGAGCAGGTAGCGCGGATGCGGCACCAGAACGTAGGTCGCGAAACCGCCGTCGACCGAAATACCGAGATGGTGATGCGCGGAACACATGTTCTCTTCGCCGGCCTGGCAAGCCGCGCAAGCGCCGCAGCCGATCCAAGGATAAACGGCAACTTGTCGGCCGATGACTGCTCCCGCGGCGCTTTCCCCCGCCGCTTCGATGACACCGGCGATCTCGTGGCCAAGCGTAAATGGCAAGGCGCGATCCTTGGTGATATCGAGCCGCCGGTCGCCGCCCAGCGCAAAATAGCCATCCTGCACATGCAGATCCGAATGACAGACGCCGCAGCACGTCACGCGCACCAGCACTTCGCTGCCGCGCGGCGCCGGCCGGTCGGCCGTTGTTTCGCTCAAAGGCTGGCCATAGGCGACAAGGGACTGCCGGCGAAACTTGCTCATGGCGTTTTATCGCCCGCAGGGCTTTGCTTTTCAATCGGGCTAGAGCGGGATGAGATTTCGTCGAATCGTTATCCCGCTCTAGCTTTTCGTTTGAGCATGATCTTTTCCGAAAACCGGTCGCCACTTTTCGGGATCATGCTTTGGGATGATCGCGCTGATCGCGGAGAATTTGCGCCAGCAATACGAACTGCTCGACCGAAACCTCTTCGGCGCGCGCCGTCGGATCGAGCCCGGCCGCCTCGATCAGCTCTGATGTGTTTGTGCCTAGCGAGCGCAAGCTCTGACGCAGCATTTTGCGCCGCTGCCCGAAGGCCGCTTGCGTTACCGCCTCGAGCATGGCGCGATCGCACGGCAACGGTGCAGGGCGCGGTACCAGCCGCACCAGGGAAGATTTCACTTTGGGCGGCGGCACGAAGGCGGACGCGTTTACGTCAAAGGCGATGCGCGCTTCGCAGCGCCACTGCACAATTACGGACAATCGCCCATAAGCCTTCGATCCGCGATCCGCGACAATCCGTTCTGCGACCTCGCGCTGGAACATGAGGACAGCCGAATCGTACCATGGCGGCCACGGCTCGATACTGACCCACATCACGAGCAAAGCAGTCGCGATATTGTAGGGCAGATTGGCGACGATGCGCGCCCGGCCGGAGGCCAGATGGGTGCGGGCATCGTATGTCAGCGCATCGGCGGCAACGATCTCGAGCCGACCAGGAAAATGCGCGGCGATCTCTTCCAATGCAGCGACCGCGCGCTCATCGCGCTCGACGACAATAACGCGCGATGCGCCGAGCGCCAAAAGCGCGCGCGTCAGACCACCGGGCCCCGGTCCGATCTCGAGTACCGTAATTCCTTCGAGCGGTCCGGCCGTGCGCGCGATGCGCGCAGCAAGGTTGAGGTCGAGCAGGAAGTTCTGGCCGAGCGATTTACGCGCGCTCAGCCCGTGCCGGCGAATAACATCGCGCAGCGGCGGCAGTTCATCGGAGGCGTGCGTCACGACGCGTTTGTCGAAATCGGAGCTTCTATTGTCGCACCAGAGGATCCGGCGAGCCGCGCCGCCAGCCGCAAGGCGGCAATCAGGCTTGCCGGATCTGCGGTACCGGTTCCGGCAATATCGAACGCGGTGCCGTGATCCGGCGAGGTGCGTACGAACGGAAGGCCGAGCGTCACATTGACGGCATGATCGAACGCCAGCGTCTTGATCGGGATCAGCGCCTGATCGTGATACATGCACAAAGCGGCATCGTAGGTCGCGCGTGCGGCTTGGTGAAACATCGAATCGGCGGGAAGCGGTCCTCGCGCATCGATACCTTCGGCAATAAGCGCGGCGACGGCCGGCGCGACGATCACTCGGTCTTCGTCACCGAGCATGCCGGCCTCACCAGCGTGCGGATTGAGGCCAGCGATCACGAGGCGGGGCCGGGGCAGGGCAAAGCGTTTGGCAAGATCGCGGGCGACGATGCGGCCGGTCTCGACGATAAGTTCGGTCGAAAGCCGTTGGAATATTTCCTTAAGCGGCAGATGGATTGTGACCGGCACCACGGCCAATTCCGGCGACCACAACATCATAACCGGCCGCAATATCTTGCCTGATGCTTCTTGTACCAGTCTGGCGAGAAATTCCGTGTGACCCGGTTCGGCGAAGCCGGAGTTGTAAAGCACATTCTTGGCGACCGGATTGGTCACAACAGCGGCCGCCGATCCGGCCAGGACATCCGCAACGGCGCGGCGGATAGCCGCCACCGCCGCGGGCGCGCTTGATTGATCGGGCTTGCCTGCCTCGGCACTGATTGAGAGGCCAAGCGCGGTGACTGGAAGCGCCGAGCGAAATATCGCCGCGGCCGTCGCCGGGGTGGCGCGTTCGATCGGGATGCGCAAGCCGAGCTGGGCGGCGCGCCGGCCGAGGAATTCGGGCTCGGCAACGATGTAAAACGGCGGTATGTCAAGCTCGGCGCGCCGCTGCCAAATGGCCAGCGCAAGATCGGGGCCGATCCCGGCGGGTTCGCCGAGCGTCAATGCCAAGGGTTGCACAAATCGCTTCTACAGCATGAGGTGAGGACTGAAAACCGGTTGGTCCATCAACAGGGGCGTAGACCTTTATTTGTATTCGATCATCGCCTGGCGTCGCAAATCGGCAAGATAACGATTGGCCTTGGCGCCAAATTTCTTTTCGAAAATTTTGTCGCGGACCTCTTTGAGCCCTGGCGCTTCGGCCTTCGATTCCTTTTTCGAGCAGACGGCAAACATCTGTATGCCCTCTGGCGTCTGTTCCGGCGGCGTCAAATGACCGACCTCGACATTGTCGAGGATGCTGCGGAGAGCCGGCGGTAAATCGGCAGACGACTTATTGACCGGATCGCGTACGGCAACCTCCGGAAGGCCCCGCGCGAACGGAATTCCATCGCTGCAACTCACAAACCGGCCACGCAGGGCGTCGGCATCGCGCTTACGCGCTTCATAAACGGAATCCGGGGATCCCCGCGGCACGATGAGAACGACGGGGCGCATCGTGTACTCATAACCTGTCTGACGTTTTTCATCCGGCTGATGCAGCTGGAGTTCGGCTTCGACGTCTTTATCGGCAATCTCCAGGCTGACTTTGTACCGTCCACGTACCAGTGTCGTCCATGCAATTTGCGCCTTGAGTCGGTGCTTAAGCGTATCCGCGCTGGCGCCACCATTATTCAAAATTTGAGTCAGTTTCTGCGTATCCACGCCCATGCCTCCGGCGACACTATCATACGCTTGTTGGACATCTGTATCGGACGGATCAAGCGAATAGCGCTGCGCTTCTCTCAGTTCCAGCGTCTCGTCAACGAGACTATCGATCGCTTCTTGCCGGCTCGGCTTTTTATGGGTGCTCATTTCGAGAAATTTCTGGCGATGCGCGATATCGAGGTCGGTGATCGGCGTGCCGTTCACGAGGAGAGCGACCTGTTGCGCCCGCGCGGGGAACGTAGTTGCGGCTATTGCCGCAGCGACGAGCGCGGCCAAGGCAAAATGTTTGGGTGCACGACGCAAGCTGATTGGCGGCGTCACTAGTTCCTCTCCTTCACGTTAGTTTCCCCAACATCCAGTTTTACTCTCGCACCAGCCTCGCAGCCATGCGTCAATTGCGCAAATTGCGCGCACAATTTCAGTACGACGCGCCCACCGGCGCCAGGGCATCGGGACCGAGTGTGCGCAAGCTGAATTGCAGCATGACAGTGTTATTTCGGACAGGAGCGGCCGCAGCCGTGGTGTAAGTATACCCGGCCAACCAGTTCACCGACAACATGAAGCAATCGTCGACATAACCGACGCCGAGCCGTGCCTGGTCGAAACGGTCGTTCTCAATGTCGTATCGCGTCGAGCCGAGCAGAATCCAATTTTCCGTCACCTTCAGAGAGGCGCCGGCGAGAAGGCCTTCGCGGCGTGTGAGAAATCCGAGCAGCGGTTGAGGTCCATAATCGCCGTACAAGAGCTGCAGGGTCCAGCGCTCGAAATTGGCGCGAGTTTCGACTTCGAGCCGTTGCGGCGTGAACGTTTTCTCATCGAACCGCCCGCGCACCGTGAATGAGTAGGTTTGATTCGGCTGATAGGTGACGCGCCCGACGTAATCGGAAACGTTTTTATCGAGGCCGCTGTCGAGTCCGGTATTGGCGCTGTCGCCGACTGCGAACGAGTTCTGCCCGAATAGCCGATAGGACTGACCGAACATAACATTGAGCGATCCCGCCCGATTCACCTGCGCGGTATATTGTATGCCCGCATTCACGCGGCTGCCGCCTTCCACGCGATCCCATCCCGAATACTTGTCGATTTCAAACAAATTGCTGGTGTCGAAGACC
>Ga0185299_10005681_pt1 | contig 13833 bp, 21 predicted proteins | sample PaiPotPPA55metaG_FD_128002 | JGI IMG/M metagenome (GOLD analysis project Ga0185299, IMG submission 128002) | Iron sulfur acid spring bacterial and archeal communities from Banff, Canada, to study Microbial Dark Matter (Phase II) - Paint Pots PPA... ...
CCGGGCAAATGTACGTGAGCTAAGCGAATCGGAAGGGAGTCGTGACTGAAGGCACGGAGATCTACTTGGAAAATGGTCAGCACACGCTCTTCTCGGACAAACAGTGGTACTTGGCCGTGCCGACAAGCAACTCTCGGACAATGGCGAATTGGCCCAAGGGGCATAGTCACGCGTGACCATCGACCCAACGCATGCCCAGTGCGTGGGGCTTTATGCTGCGCGCATGTCTCGTGTCCCGCGCTTTGATTCCCCGCAATAGTCACGTGTGACTATTTAGTTTTCCCCACGATTCTACCCCTATTCCCTTGCACGCGTTGTACAGCATGCGTGATTATCAACACTGCCTTCTGCCGTCGCATGCGTTTTGGCGGGCTAACATTGGCGCGTACATGGTTACAATGCCCATGCACGCGCAGGAATTGTGGGAAGCGCAGAATGTTTTAGACGGCATTTTTGCCTAACGCGTTGCTGGAACCCGGTTGGCAGGTTAAGGTGGACGCCCACGATTTCCGTTGCCGGTTGCGCTGGCGGAATTCCGACCACTCTATTCCTAACGCGTCCAGGAGGGGTCTTAGCACGTCGCGGAAAAAGATGTCTTCGCCGTAAATGTTCAAGGCTTTCACCTCGGCGGTCCGCTGCCGGCTGTCCGCCAGCATGTGCAGGGCGGGCATGGCGAAGGTTTGCACGACGCGGCGCAGCTCTTCAAGTGTCCCATCCCGGTCGCGTTCCAGATACATTTGAGCGATGCGCTTGTAAAAGTCGTGGTGGCAGCGCTCGTCCACGCTGATGTAGCCCAGAATCCGCGAAAGAGCGGGATCGCCGAACTCGTTTACCCGATATCGCAGGTTACGATAGTTGAGCCACGTCGCCAGCTCTTGGATCATGCCGTATAGGACCATGCCCAGGCCGCTGTCACGCGGCAATCCCCACTCGTAGTCAAAAACTTGGCCTTCCAGGTCGGCCATTTGCTCCTCGGTGCGATGGCCCGAACGAAGCAGCCAGTCGCCCAAGGCCAGCGAATGTTTGGCCTCCTCGTAGCCCCAATTCGCGTGGAACCAGGCGCGACCACGGCTGGCCCGGATCAAGGGCAAGGCCAACGCCTTGCTGATATAGTCAGGCAGGTAAAGTTCCACCGCGCAAAAGGACTCGACCACGTTGGCCACGGCGGGTGGCATGGCCGGGTTCACCTGGTCCCAGGGGATATCATCCTGAATCGACCAGCGCCGTTTTCTCTCAGCCTGATCAAAAAACTCTCGGTAGAGGCGATAGAAAGCTTCTTCTAAACCCGTAGCATCCACTTGCCGAGTAGGGCTGGTCATCGAAGCTTGTCTTCTTTCAGTTAAAGTAAGGCGAATGCTTCAGGAACCGGCAAAGCCTGGCGGCTTAGCGCGGAGTGGAGGTATAGCAAAAGTTATGCCAAAATTTTATCTAGGAAATGTGACTTGGCGACCCTTAAGTCGGGCCAGCAGCCGGACAACCAGAATGCCCAAGCGGAGGCCCGCAAGGCACAAGCGGAAGCGGACAAGGCGGCCGCTAAGCTGGTGGAGCGGGAAACGGAACCTGCCAAGCCCAGCAGCAAGCTGCCCAAGGGGGCAGGCATCGACGACGTGCCTGCGTTCATCTACGACCGCGTGGCCGGTAGTGAGGAACCGGACGACCTAGTGGAGAGTATCCTAGAGGGCATCAAAGGGCATCCGGCCTTGAGCAAGCGGGCTCACCGGGCGATTGATGCCGCGTTGGTGATTCTGTCCCGTGGCATGGCCTAGTCGCTGCGAACCCCGAACAGGCAAGGCAGGCCTGTACCCTGCCCGATGTACCGGCCCCCCATGCGCTTGGGCGCCGGTTGTCCTGTGTGAGCTTCCCGGCTATTTTCTATTGATGGCGCGGTAGTCAGGGACCTCGGCCAAGGTAAAAATGATAATCTCTTCGCCGCTAATGGTGCTGATATCGTGGTGAAGGCTTAAGATCTTGACGCCCGTGATTTCCTGGACCATTCCTTCCAGCACGGGACGGGCCGTTTCGATGAGCTGGGTCCGTACCTGTTTGAGCAGGTCTCGGCCTTTCTGGACCGGAAGCGATTGGGCCAGTTGCTTTTCGGCCGCTGTCAAAACGCCTTGAAGCCGGATCACGAGAAAATCACCGATCAGGTAGGTGTGAATAACTTCCGGTCCGCGTCCCATATGTTCTTGTTCAAAGCGATTGATGCCGTCACTGATAGCCGCTTCGATTTCACCCTGTGTTTTCATGCTGGGACCCTCACAGCTTTCACCAGATGCGATCGGAGGGGCCTTGGCGAAAAGCTGGGCCTAGCGATTGGAAATGGGCCATCGGTCTAGAGGATTCAGAACATCATATTCGGCGCAAATTAAATAATCAACTTCCATACAGTACAGGATTGCTTACAATAGAAATTGTAGAGTAATTATCTTCAATAAACTACTGATTCAGATTCGTTGGATGACTAGACAAGGAGCAACCCGGAAGATCCCGGGAGGCTTGTTGAAAAGTAAGCCGACGTGGTCGATTACCTTCGGGTGATGGACCGCGTCGGTTTTTTTTGGCCCGGGCAGTCCGAGCCATAAAGAATGTATCCGCATGGACAAGTCCAACTCAAACATGGCTCAGCAAATCGCTAAAGCGGCCAGCGATTTCGAGTATCAGATTACGGGCCATGCGCCCATGTACCGCGGTCCTGAGCGACAGCACGCTCGTGATTACTTTGCACGATTCCTTAAGCCCGGCCGAGCAGCTTTTGGCCCAAAGTCAGGAAGGCGCCCAACAGGTACAAGAGTTTCACCGTCAGCTGTTCGCCAACGCCTACGATTCGCTTCGCACAGAGATCAAACGAATCACGGGGGTCGAGGTGCGTGAAGCCGCCGCGGAAGTGGAGCCGAGCACGGGCACGGTCGTGAAAGTGTTCTCTACCGGAAGCGTGGTTCAGGTATTCCTGCTAGGAGCCAGCTTGCCCGATGCCTCTTGGAGCGGAAGTGTACTAACCGATCGACAAACCACAAAGGAATCTGGCCATGACGGTTATGTCGAAAAATGGCCGCCAAACCCAGGTGGCAGGAGGCCGTGAGCCCCATGCCCGATTTCGCTTGCTTGAGAAACGCATTGACATTCTGCCGAATGGCTTCAGCACCGAATTCAATTCGGATTGGTAAGGTCCTTTGCGTATGGCAGTCGCCCATGACTGCAGCTCTTTTCAACCGTGATGATGAGTAGTGGCACCGAACAAACATTTCCTAGTTAGAGGGAACGACCAATGGCTATCGCACCGGGGATAAGCAATTCGGGCAGTCAGGACAACCCCAAGCGCGTCAAGAAAAATCAGACGAATAAGGGCACTAAGCCAAATTCCAAAGGAAGCATGCGCGAACCCACTCAACAAGCTGCCGCTGCCGGCAAGCAAGAAGAACTGAAACAGGCTTTGCAAAATCTTGAGGAAGAAAAGGGTGATTGGTCGAAAGGCGGTTGACAGGCGAAGGGGTAGCGGTCCTCTAGAGGAGAGATTTATGAAAGCCTTGCTGATCGTGTTCGTTCTGGTCGTGACCGCTGTCGTCGGCTTGGGCTTCTACCGGGGATGGTTCCAAGTCTCGTCGGACAGCGCCGACGGCAACCCCAACATCACGTTCTCGGCGGACCCGGACAAGGTCCAAGACGACAAGAAGCCACAGCAGGAGAAGATGCAAAGCCTGGGAGGTCAGGTGAAGGATAAGGCCGCGGTGCCGAGCGGGAAGAGTATGGAAGGTAAGGTGGTCAGCGTCAACGGTGACAAGCTGACGATGACCAACAAGGAAGGTAAGGAACATAGTCACACGCTGGCTGCCAACGTCAAAATGACCTGCGATGGCAAGACCTGCACGGCTGCGGACCTCAAGGCAGGCATGAGAATCCGCGTGACCACGGACACCGCGGATCGGCATGCGGCAGTCCGGATTGAGGCTCTCGACAAGGATGCGGCGTTCGCGAGCCAGGAGGCGCGCTGGGTCGCGGAGGGCCAGGAGGCCGTCGAAACCTACCTGCGCGACCACCCCGCTGCCTTGGTCCAGCCGGACACAACCCTCGCAGTTCGGTTCGGCGCATTCGAGGGAATGATGGGCGACGGGTACGAGTATCCGACCTGGAACATCCAGGGCTACCACTACCTGACCGCGCACCGCGTCGGCCAGTTCAGCAAAGGGAAGGTGCCGGTGCGGATCTACGTCGCCGAGGGATCCCAAACCAACCCGAGCGCCACCGGGCCTGTCGTCGAACCAAAGCTAACCTGAGACGGCAGCCATCTGGACATCCGGGTTGCGCACCCGGCGGTCAAAGACACACGGCTTCATCGTCACCAACCTGAAGGGGCGCTTGAAGAAGCTCAGCAGCTTCTACAACCGGAGAGGCACGGCGGAACTCCAAAAGAAAACACAGCCAAGAAAGAAATGGAGAAGCTTCAAGGTACTTGGCAAATGGTCGCCCTTGAAATCTTTGGCGCCGGCCGCGTCTTTAAAGGACCTAAGGAAGAAGTCGAGCTGGAGAAAGTTATCATCAAAGGAGACAACTGGACTCTCCGGCGGGAGAAGGTACCCGACAAAAACATTGAGAGGAATGAGAAAGTGGAGCAGGCACGCTACCAGCTGGACCTGACCAAGGAGCCGAAGACTATTGACATCACGTGGACCGATGGGGAAAACAAGGGGAAGACCTACTCGGGAGTTTTCACGCTGGTGGGCGACACGCTGAAAATCTGCTATGCCCGCGAGGGCAAGGAGCGTCCAACGGGGTTCACGGCGGAAGCAACGATGCCAATAAAACACCACTGTATTCTCATGGTCTTAAAGCGGGAAAAGCCCTGATCCGCTTTCCGGCCATGCATGGTTGTCTGATCGGACAATTGCGCGAATACTTGGAGCACTGTGGCAAACGTTCCCCCTTTTTGGTGCTGGCCCAGCTATAAACATCTAACAAAAGCATTCGCGCTGGGCGCTACGCTTGTACTCTGGTGGGCGGTTCTCTTTTTCGGCGCTAACTGGGTGACATCGCTTCATAGCTTCCGCCTCCGCATCAATTTGGACGCCGAGGAGGCTGTCCCCTATGTCCCTCAGGCGGTGCTGGGTTATTTGTCTATTTACCTACTTTCCCTGATAACGCCGTTCGTTCTCCGCACCGACAGCGAGCTCCATGCTCTTGGGGAGACCTGCATGGCGGTGACTTTTTTTGCCGCAATCGCCTTTGTGCTAATACCGGCTGAACACACTAACCCACACCCGGCTGGAGATGGCGCCTGGTCAGTGTTGGTGATGTTCACTAAGCAAGCCGCCTTACCGCATAACATGGTGCCATCTCTGCATGTGGCCCTGACCGTGGTTTTCATTAGTGCGCTCGCTTCACATGCTGGCTGGTTGGGACAGTGCTTACTTTGGATTTGGGCGACTGTCATCAGTCTGTCTACGCTACTCCTGCATCAGCATTATCTCTTGGACGTTGCGACCGGCTTTGTACTCGGTCGGGCAAGCATCGCGTTTATCTATCGAAAGCAAGCGCGCGGTCCAAATACAGTCAGATTTGCTGCTGTTCCTCTCTTCGCTGAGAAATTCTCGTGACTCGGTCATCCTCTTCGCCGGACCGCCTGGTAATCCGCTTGGCCACCGAAGCTGACCGCGCCATTATCTACCGCCTTCGCCACGCCGTTTATGCCGAAGAACTAGGTCAGCACGCTCGCAATACACAGGAACGACTGACAGATGCTCTGGACACTCTTAATCTTTACTTCGTCGCTGTCTTGGCAGATGAAATCGCCGGGTTTATTAGCGTGACCCCACCTAGTGGGGGACGGTACTCAATCGATAAATACGTGGACCGTGGTGAGCTGCCTTTCCCGTGCAATGACGGCCTTTACGAAGTCCGCCTCCTGACCGTGCCAGTCCGCTATCGCGTTGGGGCGCTTGGAGGTGAGATCACGGCCTTGCTGCTCTATGCCGCGTTTCGTTGGGTGGAGGGCCAAGGCGGTTCCCGCATTGTGGCAATTGGCCGGCGAGAGGTGCTAACCATTTACACCGGCATCGGGTTGCAACCACTTGGGAGATCGGTCCATTCAGGGGCGGTAACGTTCGAGCTATTGACCGCCACAATCGCTGAGTTGCGAACGCAATTGAAACGCCATGCCGTTGCCTTACGGCACATGGAACCGCGCATCGACTGGCGTCTAGGAGTGCCCTATGACCCAACCCCGGCATGCCTTCATGGCGGCGCTGTTTTCGAAGGAGTCAGCGAAACATTTGACCGCCTGGACACGATTGGCACGTTTATCAACGCCGATGTCTTGGACGCCTGGTTTCCGCCGGCCCCAGGCGTCCTAACGGCCTTGCATGAGCACCTACCGTGGCTCTTGGGCACGTCGCCCCCTGTCCATACGACCGGACTAACTCGGACTGTTGCGGAAGTACGAGGAGTAGGACCGGAAAATATATTGGCCGGAGGCGGCTCCTCGGCATTGATCTATCTTGCCTTGGGCCACTGGGTGCAGCCACGATCCCGCGTCTTGCTGCTGGACCCCACCTACGGTGAATACGCACACGTCCTTGAACACGTGATTGGGTGCCCGGTTGATCGGCTGCACCTCGATCGGGAGGGAGGATACGTCCTGGATCCAGAGCGCCTGGTAAAGGTATGCGGGCTACCCTACGACCTGGTGGTGTTGGTTAATCCCAATAGCCCGACTGGCCGTCATGTCTGCCGGCAGGCTCTGATTGAGACGCTGAAGCAGCTTCCGCTTCATACTCGTGTCTGGATTGACGAAGCCTATGTCGAGTATGCGGGCCACGATCAATCGCTCGAAGAGTTCGCGGCCGGCAGCGCCAATGTGATAGTTTGCAAGTCGATGTCCAAAGTTTATGCTTTGAGTGGGGCTCGCGCGGCGTACCTCTGTGGCCCCGGAGAATTGATAGAGGAACTGCGGCCGTTGCAGCCACCGTATGCAGTCAGCCTTCTAGCCCAGGTGGCGGCCGTAGCGGCTCTGCGAGATCCGGAGTATTACGCAATGCGCTGGGCTGAGACCCGCACATTGCAGGCGGATTTGGTCAAGAAGCTACGAGCGCTTGGCCCGATTGAGATCGTTCCTGGCGTGGCCAATTTCTTACTGTGCCATCTGCCGTTAAATGGACCGGACAGCAGCACCGTGGTGGCCCGGTGTCGGGAACAGGGGCTATACGTGCGGAATGCACGGGGCATGGGTAGTCAGCTAGGAAGCCATTCCCTTCGCGTCGCCGTCAAGGACGCAATGACCAACGAACGAATGGTCGCTATTCTTGGACGCGCGATCAATCAATAGTTAACCACTCATCATTTGGAGATGAATATGCTGCAACGTGTTTTCCGCGTTTCTCTAATGTGGGTGTTGGTCTCCAGCCAAGGTCGTGCGGACGACAACGCGATGAAGAAGGAACTGGCCAAATTCGAAGGGACCTGGACCGTCGTCAAGTTGGAGGTCAATGGCAAATCCCTTTTGGAGAAAGATAAACCCGAGTCGAAGCTCGTCATCAAGGACGGCAAGATCACTTCCGATGCAAAGGAGGCTCCCAAGAACGTGGCGGAACTAGCGAAGATTCTCGACCCGTCCCAAAAGCCGAAGACGGTTACTTTGCCGCTTGAAGGAAACATCAAGTTCTACGGCATATACGAAATAGAGGGAGACGAGCTGCGGGTCTGTGGCGATGGCGTGGACACGGCCCAGGAGAAAAAACCGGAGGAGCGGCGCCCCAAGGAGTTCGATAGCAACAAGGGTCTGCTGATCGAATTCAAGCGTGCGAAGAAGTAATCAAAGGCTGCTTTGTTAAATGGCCGGTTGATTCCCTTGGTCCCAATGGAGGTTTCTCATGAAAATGCAAGTCCTCCTGGCCCTGACGGTTGGTTTGCTGCTTGCGGCAGATGCGGCTAAAGATGATAGAGCCAAGGATGAAGCAGAGAAGTTGTTCCGCGCCATGGAAGAGAAGTTTGCGAAGGTTAAGGCGCTCGAGTGCGTTTTTGAGATCAAGATGGACCCCGTGTCCTCCAAGGGCTCCTTGTTCCTTGCTGAAGGAAACAAGGCACGCCTGGAAATCAATGAAGCGACGAAGGATCGGCCGATGCGATGTCGGATAGTATCCGACGGTGCCCGCTCGAGCTATCAAGACAATGGATTAAGCCAGCCCAATCTCTCGGACACTCCGAAAGGGTTCAACCGGGACATTCTAACCTGGGTGGCGCGCCCCGGCGTCTTCTTGCCGCAGGCGCCTCTGCCGGATGTCAAGGCCGTCGAGCTCCCCAATATGGGTGGCTGCAACTGGCGATCGGAGTAGTCTTTCTCGGAGTTGCTCTCTGGTGGGAGAGTGCGCGGGGCTCGTAACTAGGCGCAGCAGCCGACTACTGGTCCTTGGCTTGGTTTCGTGGAGTTAACGGTTCGGCCGCCCCTCGACGGCTGAGCTTTAGACTTTAGGCGTGCTTGGAGGTGGCTGTGCAACAGCAACCGTCGGAGTTCTTATCCCCGGAGAAACTCCAGTTGTTCGTCGCCGGTCTTTCCGGCCTCGCGCCTGAGGAGGTCCGGAAGGCGAAGGTGCTTTACCTCCGCAATGCAATCTCCGAGTATCGGGCGTTGCAGACCAGCTATCAGGGGTTCGGGCAAGCGCAAGGCTGCATGTCGATCATTCCGGTGTTTTGGCCGATTCTCGGGGCTCAGAAGCGAATGATGTCGGCTCAGCTTCAGTTGGCCAAGGACCGCATCTGCAATGCCATCGACGTTTGGCGTGGAGATTTGAAAGGCGAACGGTTTCAGTTCGATGGCGAGGACATCACCGCCTAACAAGTACGAGGAGGGCGACGATGCGATCGATTATTCTAGTCCTGGTCGCAGGGCTATTTGCCGCGCACGCGGGGTGCCGAAAATCAACCTCTACACCGGCCCCAACCAACGCACCATCGCGGTCGCCTAGAGTGTCCTATGAAGTGCGTGGCGAGGGTGATGCGGTCACGAAGGGAATTACGGAGAATGGCTCCTTTGCCTCGGGCAAAAACACTTTGGAGTTGAAGGAAGGCCGCGTTTTCGCCAACGGGAAGGACTATGGCTCGGTTCAGGAGGGGGACTCGGTCCTGCTAGAGAGGGACGGCCAACTGTTCGTCAATGGCGAAATGAGGCAGTCGGAGTAACTCGCCGGCCGGGAAACGTTCAGAGTGCGAGTGTTTCTGGTGGAACAGGACAAGTAGATCTCCCAGGGAATTGTCCTGGTGATTCTTGCCCTTCCAATGTTTGACATAAGCCGCCCTTTATGCGATAATACAGGTCCACTTTGGGGCATCTCTGCCCCGGTCTAAACCCATTCCATTTCAGGAGTCACCCCAATGACCAGCGAAGAGATTGCGCGCCGTGAGGAGTGGAACCGCATTATGGCCTGGCTCAAAGGGCCACATTCACGTCCCGTGGCCACGCCAGAGCAGCAGGCCGTGAACCAGCGGACCTTCTCCCTCCTGCGAGCCTTGCGTCAGCGGCAACGCTGCCCGGAAAGGAGGAGTGCATGAGCGCCTTCATCGTGTCCGAGAGAACCATGCACCGCGCCGTTCATGTCCTGATGCCGCAAGATGCTCCCTGTGCAGCTTGCGATGAAATGGGCCAGCAACTTTATCGGCTTAATGCCGAGGCCGTGTTGCAACGGTATGGCCGGCCGGAAGACGTACCCGAATATCGTTACGCCGTGGTCTTTCCGCCGCTGATTCAACAACTTAAGTCTCTCAATTGCCTCATCTACCAGTGCTCCGAAGGCAACGTGCCCCAGACCGCGCTCTACCAGTCCCTGGTGCGAAGCAAAATCGACCTGACCAGAGAAATTGTGTGCAACTCCGAGGAGTACGACCGGGCCGATTGGGACTAGCCCTGCCTCGACACGTCTTTGTAACGCCTTTGACCTAACCCATTGATTCGAAATCGGCGAGCGCAGCGCTTCCTTTGTGGGACGCGCTGCGCTGCCAATCGCCATTGGAGACCCTCATGACTGACTGTCTGGAGCGGGGTCTATCCCCTTGCAATAAGAATCGCAAGTGGCTGGGAAATTGTGCCCTAGCCAAGCCCACGGAAAAACTTCGAGCCCGGTTCACGGCCATTCTGCCCTTTCTGCAGAATGTGGCCCGGCGCTATTTCCGAAACTACCGCGACCGCTTCGACCGGGAAGAGGCGCTGCTGGAGACCACCGCTATGGCCTGGGCTGGATTCCTCCGCCTGGTCAAGCGCGGCCTCGATCCGACCCGGTTCGTCGCTTCCCTGGCCTGGCGCAGCGCCCAGGCCGTTCACCGGGGGCGCAAGGTCCCCGGTGGGACCTGGTCAATGTGTGAACCGCTGAACCCATTGGTCAGGATTAGGCACGGCTTCCATGTCTTCAGCCTGCCCCGTTACGAGGATCATGGCGAGTTATGGCAGGAATGCCTGCATGCGAAGGGCACGCCAGTTCCAGAGGCGGTGGCGTTTCGCATAGATTTCGCCGCGTGGCGGCGGCTCTAAACCCGTCGCGATCTGGACACCATCGACGCCTTGATCCGCGGCGACTCGATGAAAGCGGTCGCAGACAGATTGGGCCTCACCAAAAGCGCCATCAAACAGCGACGGCGGCGCTACCGGGAGAGCTGGCGGCAGTTCACTGGTGAGTTGGCCGCTTGAGAACCCGCTCGGGTGTGGGGTAGACCGCACCCGAGCGTTCTTGAATTGTCAAAAGGACGCGGGATTACGTTGGTCCCGCGATCAGTTGCCAAACGTGGCTGCGGCTGTAACTACGACTTCTTTTTACTTGTTAGCAACGGAGTTATTGAGCCGGTCGCCGTTTTCGTTCTTCCATCATGTTTGCAAAGGGAAATACTACCAGATGAAGCCCAAGCACCATCTGGACGGTGAGTTGCGATCGATACTCAATGGGTGGCGCTACCAGTGTGGTGATGCTCATGGCCAGAAGGGCTCCGCCCGCCCAGAAGCTGCAAACCATCGAGGAGACCGGTGAGGCATGGGCAACGTGCGCGACTGCACCCTTGATAAGTATTGAGACACAAACCAGGAGGCAGGCGATAGAAAAAGCCCAGCCTTTGCCTCCCCAGCTCAGCAGCCGGGCGGCTTCGGGAGCTATTCCGAGCAGAGCTCCAGCCACGGCGAGGCAGAGCGCTTGGCATACTATCACCCCCAGGCTAGGTGAATCGAAGGGCTTGATTTCACGCGCTGTGTAATTCATTGTCGCTTCTCCGCCAAAACCGCAATGCCGGCCAGTCCACGAATTTCATCTTCTGCACAAATGTAGTCCACGGTTGACCGTTAGTCGAAACTGCCTCACTGGTTAGACTGTGGGCTCAGCCATTTAGCCAGAGTTTTCCCATTCTCTCCGGCGTGGCCGAGATGCAATTGGCCATGATCCGCGAGCGAACCAGCAAGGCCATGCGTCACTATCAGGCGCAAGGGCGCCGCATGGGCCGGCTCGATCGCTGTCCCTACGGCAAGATGCCCGATCCAAACGGACCCATGGTCAAGGAAAAGGAAACTGGCCAGTTCACTGAACGGCCGGCGCGGATGATTGACCATCCCGAGGAGCAGGCCGTTATAGAGCGGATTCGACAATTACGAAATGAGGGTTATGGGCTTCGGAAGATCGCCAAGCACTTGGAAGAGGCGGGAATTCTGTGTCGGGGCAATCGCTGGCACCCTTCGACGATTGCATCAATTCTCACCTCCCGCGCGAGCGGGAAAAGTTCTTGCAACGTTCTCCCCCCTCACCCGGGAGGCTCGCACCAAGTCGATCCCCTGGAGCATAAATAGGCTTACATCTAAAAGAGTGAGTTAGTCAAGCTTGAATTCGAGCCATATCTTAAATGTTGGTTAGGATTGATGGCCAACTGGGTTCAAATCGAGAAACCAATTGTGAGCCTGTCCGGATCAACTGTTTCCGCTCTCTCGCGCCTGGCCACGTGGTGCCGGCGGGCTTTGGCCTTTGCGTGCTGGGCTTACCTGACCGCTGTCCTTATGCTGTGGGTAATTCTTGGGTATGCGGAGCTGTGGTGGCCGGCAACCTTCCTGATGTTTGCGCCTCGGTGGTTATTCACGCTGCCCTTGGCTGTGCTGATCCCCGGCTCGCTCTATGCGGGTTGGCGGTCGGTAATCGTTGTGTTGTTCGCGGGTGTAGTCGCTTGTGGACCGGTAGTGGGATTCAACATTCCTTGGCAAAGGCTCACAACCCCTACGCCGGCAGGCCCTTCATTTCGTGTCCTGACGTGCAACATGCATGACACGGACTTGGAGCCGACTCTACTGGATAATTTCGTTCTAGCCACGGCTCCCGACATCGTGGTTGTGCAGGAATGGGGACGTTCGAGCAAATCGGTACTGCGATCCCTGGAAGGTTGGCATGTCCACACGAATAGGCACTTTTTCTTGGCCAGCCGTTATCCCATACGGCAAGCGGTCAACCTCAGTCACGAATCAATGAGCGACGGCGCGGCCGCGACGCGTTATGAACTGGAGACGCCGGCGGGCATCATGAATGTTTTTACGCTTCACTTGGCTACTACTCGAGATGGGATCTATAACACGATCCACCAGAATCCGGATGGTCCTGCCGAGGTTCAGGAGAACAGCGACCGCCGCCGTACGCAGTCTGGGTTTGTAGCGAGTCAGGCAGCGCCCTGCCAGGAATCTGTGCTCATCCTGGGCGACTTCAACACGCCGCCGCAAAGCCCATTCTTTAGTGAAATCTGGAGCCCGTATACCGACGCTTTCACGGCAGCCGGCTGGGGTTCTGGCTATACCTTCCTCGGCGCGAAGACCACCGTTCGTATCGATCACATCCTGACCGGCTCAGGTTGGGCCTGCACCGGGTGTTGGGTCGGCCCGGAGGTAGGTTCACCGCATCGACCGGTGATCGCGGATTTGGTTGTACGGAAGTGAGGAGTTCACGGTGCGCCTATTGACTTAGAGGGCATGTAATGTGGTTCGGCGGCGACTCACTCAGTAAGCGCTAAACTCAAGCGGGGGCTGCGGCCCGCCGGCCCGGAGTGAAGCGGATCGGCAGCCGCGACGGGCCATGCACTTGAAGCGCCTTGCGCGGCTCCCACGGTTCGTCGCTCGCAAGCTCAAAGCCTATCACCCGCTTCAGGAAATCGGCGATGGCGATCCGCCAAGGGCTTCGTCGCCAGTCAAATCTAGGCGAATAGGTTGTCCCATCGAATTATCCTTTGCCAAGCGACAAAACGACCAGGCTAAGCTGCCGGGGCTGCCTGCAAAATCATTGACGACCCGGAAAACCGGAATGGCGGCCCCGGTCAGCAGCCGCTGGTTCGGCGATGACAAGCTACGATGTCCATTTTGCTCTTGCGATTGGTTAGGAGCGGCTGCTTGCTCTCTCGGGCGCGAGAACTGGCCAGTCCGCAATGGCCATATGCACGAGTACAGACAGCACGCCGACAACTGGGAAAAGAAAGCAGGCGGGCGCGACGATCCACGCACCCGGAAAACCGGCGCGAGAGTAAACCCGATAGGCTGCCCAAGCCAGCGTGACCTGGACCGCCAGCAAGATTACGACCGACGACGCTTGACTGAACCCGTCCCCCATTGCTTTCCCCTTCGATACGATAAACGACAAAGTTAAGCTGCCGGGGCCGCCTGCAAAATCGTTGAAGCTCAGAAAACCAAAATGGAGCCCCCGGGCAGCTTCAGCTGCTGGTTCGGTCGAGTTCTCCTCGCTGGCGATTGCTGCTCATGGCGTCAAGAAGTCGGCGCCCGGCATGCCAGTCAGGAGAGCATACAGGCCGTATCCGCCGCCAAGGACGATTCCGACCCCAACCACGCGCGTCGTC
>Ga0185299_10005682_pt1 | contig 13832 bp, 7 predicted proteins | sample PaiPotPPA55metaG_FD_128002 | JGI IMG/M metagenome (GOLD analysis project Ga0185299, IMG submission 128002) | Iron sulfur acid spring bacterial and archeal communities from Banff, Canada, to study Microbial Dark Matter (Phase II) - Paint Pots PPA... ...
GCACCCCAAAAGATCCCAACGTGTTGTATTGCACGACCAAGCGCCCACCATTTTCGACAAAATCGAGCAGCCGCTTGTTGTTATCAATCACGCCTTTCTGGGTATCATAAGCGCGGATGCCCAGCACAATCGTCTGGTACTTGCTCAGATCCTCGCTGGCCAACTTGTCAGCCGGAATCATCGTGACATTCATTCCGATCTGATCGAGCACCGTCGGAATGTCGTCGCCAGCGCCCATGATGTATCCAATTTTGAGGTCTCTGGGGACCTTCACATCCACGATCGACACGCGCTGCACGGCAGGCTGGTAGTAATAAAAGGTGCCGAGGTCTTCGCGCGTGACCACTGTATATCCCTCGCCGTAGGCCTTTGTCCCGCTCGTGAGTTGCGCTCGAATATGAGTCTGGGTTTCCTTCAGCTCGGAAGGGACGACCTGGAAGGAGGCGTGTTTCGACTCATCTTTGGGAATCCTAACGGATTCATGCGCCGGATCCGCACGCCAGCCCTCGGGAACTCTCAGCGCAATCTGCGCCTGAGAACCGCTGCTCTGATCGCGCGCTGTGGTCGTTACGGTTCTGCTGCCGCGCAGGTCGCTGGGAATCACATCGCTGGAAGGCATCAATGCAATGGAAAATTCCGGAGCTACTGCCAACGGACGCTTCACAATCTGACCAGAGGCATCCTTGTACCTCACCATGCAAGCGGCAACTACTTCTTCTCCGCTTAGCTCGCCTCCAGCTAGGTCGCCAATAGCCGATACTGGCAGCGGCGGAAAAGGCAGTCCCTGGTACTCCGGCTCATCAATAATATTTAGCGCGTCCCTCTGTGGGTCATGTCGGTGCCAATATGGCCGGGTGATCTCTGCATTCACAGGAACGCTAACTCGGAAATGCACAGACAGCTCTTTGTCCGACCGCTCCCTCTTGAGTTCTTCAGATTTCCATCCCTTCGGCAGTCGAAGACGGATGCTCGCATTCGCGCGTTTGTGAAATACCTGCTCTACCGAAAGTTTCGCCGTAACATCGAACGGCTTTCCTGGAACTGCCATGAATGCACGTTCGGGGCTCTCCCCCACCGGTGCATCGACTGCTACTTCGAGTCTAGCTCCGGCCAGCAGGGCACGCGCTTGCCTGATCTCAGTCAAGAGGCTGACCAGGTAGGGCTCAGTCTGCAAATGCTCGGCTGACGGGAGTCCGGCAACAATCAGCTGGCGAGCGGTGAGGCCCTCCGCTTCTTCCAGCGCCGCATCCATCGCTGCGGCATCATTCCCCTCTTTCGCCGCTAGAGCAATCTTCCGCTGAATCTCCTCGAACCTCTCGCGGAGCCACGGAATCTTCTTTTCTTCATCCCCGAGCCGACCCACCAGCGTCGTGTCGATTCCGTCGAAGAAGTCCTGCTCGTGGCCGTCGTGGTCCTTTGGAGATTCAACGACCGAATCCACCAGCTTGTAATGGGCAAATCGATCGCCCTTGGGAATCGAGACGCCGCCCAGCGCTTGCGATCGCTGATGCCGCAATCCCTCGATTGCAAACTGCACGTACGACTCGCCAAGCAGCGGATCTTCTTTTCCAGTGTTCAGCTTTACCGTGTAGTTTCCCGCATCGCAACTGGAGGCCCCAAAGCCGCACACGTTCCCGATGTAGAGCTTTTTCGGCTGCCAGGGCTGCAATCCATCTTTGATCTGCTCTGGAAAACGGTGCGGATCGGCAGCCGCTCGAAAGGCTTCTTTCGTCAAAATCGCTGATGCCTGGTGATGTCCGTGCCCGTCGCGTTCCGTGCCCGAAAATCGCGCGATCAGCACGTCGGGCCGAAATGTCCGGATCACTCGCACGATATCGCCCAGCGGAATGTCGTGTCCCTGCCACTTCTGAAAAGTCTCCTCGGGCGTCTTCGAATATCCGAAATCTGCTACCCGCGAGAATCGCTGCTCCACCCCGTAGTAGCGGTCCGCTGCCAGCACCTCCAGCGTCCGCACTACGCCCAGCACGTCGAACAGATTGCTGCCCAGTTCGTTCTGCCCACCTTCGCCTCGCGTCAGCGTCATCAGCAGAGTCGAAACGCCTTTCCCGCGCGCCTCCAGCGTCAGCATCCCGCCGTCTTCGTCATCGGGATGCGCATCCACCTGCATCAACCGCCCCGTGGTTTGCAGGCGCCGCAACATCAGCTTCAGCCCCGCTGCGCCCGTTTCCTGTGGGAGGGGCTCGTAGTAATGATCGACGTGATTGTCGACGTGATGATCGACCGCGGCCTTCTCGGTCGTCTGAGCAGCAGCGGGTATCGCGGTTGAAGCCGCCAACAGAACAGGCAGCATCGCAGTCGCCCGCGGGTTGCGGACAAATCCAGACCCGAACTTCTTCAGCATTGCAAACATGACCATCTGATGGATTTTCCCCAAGTAAAGGAGCAAATATATTCCGCTCGTGTGGCCGCGGGCGTCCCGCCCGCGAACTGCCGCCATCGAATAAAGTGTAGCTAGGCCACTATCCGATAACCACTATCCACTAATCAGTGCCGCCGACGATCCAACCCATTTCATATTCTTATTGTGATCCACACCCATCATCAGACCGCGCCCCATGCGCACGATCGTCAGCACCGGGACCAACTCCCGCAACCACACGTACATAATCCGCAGTTCGACTTTGGTCGCGCCGTGCGGCGTCTCCACCACCGGCGTGAAATTCAACCGTTCCTGCAGGATGTATTCGCCGCGCTTCCCCTCAGGAATCGCCTCAATTTCTTTTCGCGAAGGCGCAATCACCACGCCCAATCCGGCAAATGAATACAGCGGCTTGAGTACAAAATTCTCCAGATCCGCCGGCATTTCCGGCAGTTGATCCAGAAACCACGTCCGCGGCACCGACGGATGCTTCAAATAAGGAATCGAATACTTGCTGATCCGGAAATACCAGTTCGGATGCCCCGCCCACTCCACATCCAGCTCATCCCGAAAATCAAACGGCAACGCCACGCCCTTGCGCTCCAGTTCATCCACGATCGTGCGGTTATAAATCCGCTTAATCGGAACCCGCTTGCCGCCTTCTTCATGAAACAGCCGGCGCCCGTCTTTGCGAATCTTCGTGATGCAGACCGTTCGAATTCCGACGAGCTTCTCCGTCAAAAGAAAATCCGGGCGCGTCTTCTGCTCCTCCGGATGGACCTCCATCAGCACCACGTTCGCCGGATCATGCCCCGCTACAATCGCGTCCTGCAAAAGTTGCTGGTAGGAAGTCGAGTCCAGCCCACTCAAAAAGTAGCGAAGCTTCGGGTCGAGCGAGAACACGTCGATGTAAGCTTGCGCCAAGACCGGCTGGTAGGCGTAAAGGGAAGGGAAGGCCTGTAACTCGACAAGCTTCGGCTGTAACTCGCCCGCCGAATCCCGCACCAGCCCGAAGTCCACCTGGATAAACATCGGATGCGGCGATTCATTCGGCGCGCGAAAGTTCGCCGGAATCGAAGCCTCCGAGCGCGCCCGATACTCGGGATTCTCTACTAACTGCCGGATCAGCGCTTTCCCATCCTCCCCCATGCGCTTGACCAGACCATGCGGAAAGAAGCAGGGCGTCTCGCAAAGTGCGAATGGGACTTCCATCCCGCACCGCGCTGTCATCTCGCGCCGCAACTGTTCGTATTTTTCAGGAGTGAAGTTCGAATTGAATTCGTGCCGATAAGAGGGGATCATCGAAGTTCGCGGAGCGACGGGCGCCCTCGCCCGTCCACGCTGACGACAGCCCCTAAAGGGCGGTCGTTGCTGAGTAGCTACGGCATCGCTAAAGCGATGCCCTGATACGAAGCGCAGGTCTTTCCGCAATCGCCGATGCCAAGAGCTAAGAGCTAAGAGCCGATCTTACGCCTCAATCAAGAATTGCCCGCCCCGCATAATCTGTCGGCCGTCCACCCAGATATCGAAGTTCCGCCCCACAACATCGATGTGTGTCGACGAATACCACTCGGCACCCGTGTGCGCCCCATACGGATTTCCAAATGCAATGTGGACGCCCGGGTATTTCTCATCCTGCAAAATCTCCCCGATCACGTCTTTCAACTCGATATTCGTCCCAATGGCAAACTCGCCCACCCGGTTGCTGTTCTCATCGGTATGGGTGTAGGCCCAGAAATCGTCTTTCAATTCCTTGTTTGCCGAATGCGCCGCGATCACGCGATTCTCCTTCACCTGGATGGTCAGCGGATTCGCCTTCAAATCCCCAAACTTCGCGCACAAATAATCGCCCACTACTCCATCAATTACAAATGTGCCGTTCACCTCGCCCGGCGTCGTGAACACCTCACCACCCGGCAGGTTCCCCCACTTTTCCGGACTGATGATCCCGCTCGTCTTCACCCACCGGTAATTCGGATTCAAATCCGCCACCAGGTCGGTCCCCGCCGACGTCTTTGCCCGAATTTGTTTCGCCTTGCGCACCGTCTCCAGTACTTTCACACTCAGGCGGTCCACCTTCTGGAAATCCGCACGCATACCTTCAAGCATGATCTGCTTGTTGATGTTGACCATGTGCGCGTGCCGAATGTTGCGCCGATTCACCGTGTCCGTCATCTGCATGCGCGACTTCAGTTCGTTGGTCTGGGCCTGGACCGCAAAAATGCTGACCTGGCTCGACTCCAGATCTTCCGCGATCGGCAGCGGCAAGTCTGTTAACGGACGAGTCGCCACATCCTCCAGCACCCACGTCTGGTAGCGGCAGCCGACCTCTTCGAGTTCGCGAACCAGAGCCGCCGCAATCTCCAGGCTCACTTCATCGGTGATGACGGTGACTTTTTCCGAAGCCTGCACGCGCAGGCACACGCGCACCGCATTCCGCGCTCCCGGCACCAGTTGCGGATCGAAAGCCATCTGATTCAGTTGTCGGTTGGATTGTTCCGCAGTATTTATCGAAGTCTTCATCAAGCTCATCAGCCGGTTCGGGCGGTGGGCAAACTTTCCACCTCGTCCACACCCACCTCAGTCTCCTCAATGATGTAGTCCATCACGGCTTTCATGTCGCCGGTTTTGTGGTACACCTGCAACTGCCGGTCCGCGCCCGTGCCCATCTTCATAATCTCGCGGATGTACCCCACCTCTTCCCGGCAATCCAGTTCGTCCAGCACGTCATCGACGAATTCCAGATACTCATCGATCAACTCGCGCTCCGAAACTTCCGTCTGCTTGCCGAAGTCGATCAGTTTTCCGTTGATCCCATAGCGCGCCGCTCGCCACTTGTTCTCCATCAGCAGCGACCTCCGGTACATCCGGAATCCCTGATTCTGCGAGTACAGTTTATACAACTTCGCGACCGTCGCCTGGATCAGCGCCGCCAAAGCAATCGTTTCGTCAACCCGCATCGGAAGATCGCACACCCGGAACTCCAGCGTGTCAAAGAATGGATGCGGCCGGATATCCCACCAAATTTTCTTGGCGTTATCGATCGAGTTCGTCTTCACCAGCAGCTTGACGTAATTCTCGTACTCGCCCCAACTCGGAAAATAATCCGGCAGGTTGGTCCGGGGAAACTTGTCGAACACCTTGCAGCGGTACGATTTCAGGCCCGTATCCATCCCCAGCCAGAAGGGCGAATTCGACGACAGCGCCAGCAGGTGTGGCACAAAATACCGCGCATGATTCATCATCTGGATCAGGATCTCGCGATCCTCGATGCCGACGTGCACGTGCAGCCCGAAAATGAGATTGGCCCGGGCCACCAGTTGCATATCTTCGACAATATTCTTGTAGCGCTCACCCGGCGTAAGTTCCTGCACGCGCCAGTCCGCAAAAGGATGCGTTGCCGCCGCCGCCAGACGCAGCCCATTCTCCCGCGACAGCCGGATCATGTGCCGGCGTAGACTCTTCAGTTCTTCCCGCGCTTCCTTAATATTGGAACAAACCGACGTCCCTACTTCCACCACCGACTGGTGCATCTCCGTCTTGACCCGTTCCTGCAGGACCAACTTGCCCTTCTCGATGATCTCGGCATGAATGTGCGACCGAAGATCCCGAGTCTCAGGATCGACTGTCTGATACTCCTCTTCGATTCCGAGCGTGAATGTAGGCTTCATCGGCGCACCAAAGCTGCAAGAAGACCTGGTAGAGACACGGCTTGCCGCGTCTGAGACGAGGCAAGCCTCGTCTCTATAATTTAGCCAGTATACCAATGAGAAGGTCGTGTGGGGACGGGGCTATGACCCGCCGCTACACCTACGCTTTCTTCCGCACCTTGGGCGCCCGGTTCTCCACCGGCCTGGGCCCATTCAAAAACGCGGCCCAGCGCAATTCCTCCACCGGATTCTGCCCGCTCAGCGCCTTATTCACTGCCATCTCCGCCACCGCGTCGACTATCCACTCAAAATTCTGCTGCCCCACCGACGTCACCTCTGCATCCGGCGCCGGATTCATGAAGTCAATTGCATAGGGGATGCCATCCTCCACCGCAAACTCCACTGTGTTCAGGTCATAGCCCAGCGCGCGGCACAACGCCAGCGCATCTTTCTCGATCCGCTCCATTAACTTCGGTGCCGGCTGCGGATTCCCCTTCACATAGCGCTCGTGATGCGGAGCTCTCGGATCGTACTTCATGATGTGCACTTTCTCCTGCTCTACTACGTAACAGCGGTAATAGTCCTCAAACTCCACTCCATGCTGCAACGTCATGCATAGATCGCCCGTCCGGTTATAGTTATCGAAGAACTCCTCCGGAGAATGCACCTTATACACGTGCTTCCAGCCGCCGCCCGAATAAGGCTTCAAGAACGCGGGAAACCCGACATAGGCAAATACCTCTTCCCAATTCAATGGATACATCAAATTGCGCATCGATTTATCGGTAGTATCCGGTGGATGCTTGTGATGCGGCAAAATCACCGTAGGTGGAATCGCCACGCCCATCTTGTGCGCCAGCGCATAATTAAAAAACTTGTCGTCCGCCGTCCACCAGAACGGATTGTTAATCACAATCGTCCCATGCAGCATCGCGTTCTTCAAATATGCCCGGTAGAAAGGAATGTCCTGAGAAATCCGATCAATGATGACGTCGTACTTCTTCGGCTCATCCATCCGGATGCCGCCGATCTTCACAAATTCGGCGGTAACGCCCTCGGTCTTCATGGAGTTGATTTTCTCGACCAATGCCGGCGGAAACGTATTCTCCATTCCGAAAAGAATTCCGATTGTTTTGCTTGCCATAATTAAGACCTCGTCAAACCACAATTTCTTTGTTTCGCTAACGACTAGCGACCAACGACCAACGACCAGTCCCTAAAAATACTTTCCCGCCATCCGCTGCCAGAGCGGCCAATCATGCTTGCTGTTATCGCCGAAGATATCCAACCAATGCGGAATCCTCTTGCTCTGCAGAATCCCAGCCATCTTGACATTCGCGTCCAGGCACATATCCCAATCCGCAGTTCCGAGCACAATCTTTATCTGCCGCAACCGGTTCAGCTGCCACTCATCGCTCATGTTCGGCAAATAGTCCGGCGGGTTATTGAAATAGCAGTTGTCGTCGTAGTAACCGTCGAGGAAGCTCTTGATGTCGAATGATCCACTCATGGTCACGCAAGCAGTAACCAAATTCGGATGCTTCATCGAAAAATTCAACGCGTGATAGCCGCCGAAACTGCATCCTGTCACCGTGACCTGCGGAGCCCAATTCTTCCATTTCAAATAAGGAAGAAACTCATTGATCACATAACGCTCGTACTGCACATGCCGCCAGATCCGCGCTCCCGGATGTACGGCCTTGTTGTACCAGCTTTCGCCGTCGACGCTGTCTATGCAGAACACCTGGATCGCGCCCCGCTCCAGCTTGTCACCCAGCGCGTGGATCATCCCTGCATCTTCATACTCAAAAAAACGTCCCCTGGATGTTGGAAAAACGAGGATCGGTTGCCCGGCGTGCCCGAACACCAGCGACTCCATGTCGCGCCCCAATTCGTGGCTATATTGTTTGTTATATTCGCGGTTCATGCGCGCGAGGATTGTAACCGAACCGCCCGACCTTCGGCATCTACCCGCTTATCAAGGTCAAGTATGAAAGTAATAAAATTCAGAGACGCATGCCAGCAGTCGATCGGCGGTGAACTAGTTCCCCAGCGGTTTTTTCCGTGGATTGATTCCAAAATGCTTCATCTTCGATTGCAGCGTTGTCCGCTTCAACCCCAACCGCATCGCGGCCCCTTTCGGCCCGCCAATCTGCCCGTGGCTCTCCCGCAAAGCGCGGAGAATGTGCTCGCGTTCTGCCGCTTGCAGACTTTCATCCACGCTTTTCTCCTCCGTGCCAATCGGGGCCAGTTCGCTTAACGGCGCCACCAGCACCGAACCTTGAGTCAGAATCACCGACCGCTCGATAAAATTCTCTAACTCGCGCACGTTCCCCGGCCACTCCCATTCAATCAGCGCATCCATGGTTTTCTTTGGAATGCTCGTGATTGACTTGTTCATCCGCCGGGCGCACTTCTGCACAAAATGCTCCACCAGCAACTGGATGTCCTCCCTCCGTTCCCGTAACGGTGGCAGGCGGATCGGAAAGACGTTCAACCGGTAATATAAGTCGCTCCGAAACTCGTTCTGCCGCACGACATCGGCCAAATCGCGGTTCGTCGCCGCAATCAAACGAAAGTCTACTTTCAGCGTCTGGGTTCCTCCCAGCCGTTCAAACTCCTGATCCTGCAGAACCCGCAATAGCTTCGGCTGCAACGCCAGCGAAATTTCCCCAATCTCGTCGAGAAACAGCGTACCCTTGTCGGCCAGTTCGAGTCGTCCTATTTTCCTGCTTACCGCTCCAGTGAATGCGCCCTTCTCGTTACCGAATAACTCGCTCTCCAGCAACCCCGACGGAATCGCCGCGCAATTCAATTTGATGAAACTATTGTCGACACGCTGGCTCAACCGGTGGATTGCCCGCGCCACCAGTTCCTTTCCTGTTCCCGTTTCACCCAGCAGCAGGACGGTGGCATCGCTGGCCGCCACCTTGCCCACCTGCTTCATGACGGCCTGCAGGGCCTTGCTCTGCCCGATGATTTCCCCAAACCCCAGCTCTGCATCGATTTCCTGCTCCAGATAAAGCTTCTCTTCCGTGAGCTTTTTCTGGGCTTCGCGTAACGCTTCGCTTGCCTCCCGCAACTCGGTGACGTCCATGCTGGCGCCGGTCAGTCCAATCACCGCGCCCGAAGAGTCCAAAACCGGTTCGATCGTCGTATCGAAGTAGTGCTTCCTGCCGCTCTGAGTGAGCTCTACTTCATGACGCGCTCCCACTCCGGTTTCCAGCACCCGCCGCCGGATTTCCGCGACTCGCTCACCCTCCTCGCGGCCGACGAATTCGCTCAGCGTCTTTCCCATATAAGCGCTTGGCGCCGGAATCTGAGAGTTATGCATCCAGGTGTAGCGCAAATCGCGGTCCAGGTTGAACACCGTAATCGGAGAATTCTTTAGTGCTACCCGGAACCGTTCCTCGCTTTGCCGCAACGCTTTCTCCGTCTGCTTCAGTTCTGTCAGGTCGATTGATGCCCCGACCACTCCCCGCGTCTTGCCTTCCTCGTCCAGCAGCGGAACCGCGTTCGTCACCGTCTCCCGTTCCGTGCCATCCTCAAATACGATCGTCAGCGCGCGTCCGTACACCGGCTCTCCGGTGGCCGCTGCTTGCTGCATAGGCAGCAAATCCGTTGGAATCTCCACACCATCTTGCATCAGCCGGAAGGCGGGTCGCTCCTCGGGCGCAGCGCTCTTCGAAAAGTTCTTGCCCGCCGGCACATGCAGATGTTCGTATGCCGCCCGGTTGCCGGTCATCCGCCGGCACTCGGCGTCGTGTGCGATACAAACCGGTACCGGGACCGTTTCCAGCACCGTCTCCAGCTCCTTCGCTCGCGCCCGCTCCCGCGCTTCACTCTCCCGTAGCGCCTCCTCCGCCCGCTTCCGCTCCGTGATGTCGCGCAGAACGCATACCGCGTGACTGGTCCCCGTCGAACCTTCTAGCGGAAAATACGTGGCTGATATGTCCCTCTCTCCTACCGGATAGCTATTCCTAATCTCATAGCTGACGACCTTCCCCCGCAAACACTCATCCAGTTTGTGTTTTACCACTGACTCAAACACCTCTGGGTTCAATACCTCCGGTACCGAGCGTCCTACAATCTGTTCTTTCGTTACGCCCCGATAGCTCAGGTATGCCCGGTTCGCGATTACGTACCGATACTCCTGGTCCACCACCGCGATCTGTTCTTCAAGATTCTCTACGACTCTTCCGAACTCTCGCAGCCTCTCCTGTGCTCGCTTCCGTGCTGCGATTTCGCGTGACACCGCCACGATATACGGCCGGTTCAGTTGTACGCGTCGTAAATTCACCTCCACCTGAAGCATCGTTCCATCTTTCCGCCGATGCGATCTTTCCATGATTGCGAATCCCGGCTCCCGCGACTGCTGTCGCAACCACGCGCGCAAACTTTCGTCGGAGTCCGGATCGACGTCAAAAACCTTCATCGACAAAAGCTCTTCCCGGCTGTACCCGAGTTCGACACACGCCTTCTCATTCACGTCGAGGAAACGCAGGGTTTCCGGATCGATTACCTCAATCGCATCGTTCGATTGGTCGAGCAGCGTCCGGAACAGCGTCAGCTCGCGGAGCATCCGCTCCCGCTCCCACAACGTTTTCAGCAGCTCTTCGTTGGTCGCGCGCAGCGCCTTCTTCGCCCGCACCCGTTCCGTGACATCGTGCGCGATCCCCCGCACAATCGGCGTTGCCACTCCCTCGGTTCGCAGCGTGTTGTAATACTCCCAGATCCGCCGCTCTCCTGATCGCGTTGCCATCGCCATCAGCCCGCGAGACTCCCCGGTGCGCTCGATCTCGCGGAGGTAGTCATCAAACTGACCGCGGAATTGCGGATCAATAAAATCCCGCATCGGCCTCTGCAGCATTTCTTCTATGCTGTAACCCAGCAGACGCGCTGAACCGGGATTGACCGACAGGAATCGGCCTTGAAGGTCGTGGATGCACAGCAGGTCTTGGCTGTGGTCAACGAGATCGCGATACCAGTCTTCGTTTTCTTCCAGGGCCCGCCGGATTGGGTCCCACTCGACTGGCGTTTCGTCCGGAAAGTGGCGCTTCCTCGCAGGGTGCAATGCCATGGCCCACCCATGGGCGAGCCGCCTGGATCGTATACCTATGATCGGCCAGATCGAATTCCAGCGACCGCCCCAATATTAATTCTCGGAGGTCTTTCGCACGGCTCCTCCCAAAATTGCCCATTAACTTGTCCGAGTCAAACAGCTCGCCCTCGGCGTTTCCAGAAAGTCTAGCAGAGTATCGTTTCGTTACACTTAGTAAGTACTGATTTTTCGCGGTGACAGCAAATTGCTCAGCAGCTATTAGAACCTTAGAGCACAACTCCACGATTCGATCATCCGGGCGGCTGAAGGGCCATAGCTCAATAGTGCTACGGCCTTATACAGTGCTTGCTGTATCACTTACAGCAGAACCCCGTGCCGCATTGCCGAGACTCGTGGGGTACAACTCTAACCGCTTATCGGCGGTTTAAAACCTGGTTGCACGAGACCGTAACGGCTTACGCGCCACATTGAGTTTTCCTCTCCCTCAATCACAGATGACGGCAATGCCACGTGCCCCAAGTCCAGCGGTTTGACGGGGATTCCCGTCCCGCCGTAAGGTAGGTTTTTGCGCGAATCTAAAGCGCTGTGCCGGTCGGTCAACCGGCAAGGGGGACGCACATGTTCGATAAGACGATCGTAGTCGGACGCGCGGTGTTGTCCGTCATTCTCGGCTCCGCTGCATCGCTCAGTGCACAGACGCTCAGTGGACCAACACCCGGTCAGCAGACGCCCATCGCGCACAGTTCCGTGGGAGCGCGGGAGTTTCCTGTGATCATGCGGCAAAACGTAACTGCCGGCCGCACCGCCGTCGGCAGCAAGGTCCAGGCGAAACTTGCAGTCGCCACCCTGGTCGATGGCGTAGTAGTTCCGCGGGACGCCATCTTGTCCGGAGAAGTTACCGAGTCTGTGGCTAAGTCGGCAACCGACCCGTCCCGCCTTGCCATTCGCATGGACTCCGCGCAATGGAAAAAAGGATCGGCGCCCATCGTGCTTTCGCTCGGGTCAAAGGTTTACTTGACCGCATGGTATTACCCCGTGGCGGCGGTGACGTCTCAGGATCTCTCGTATGAGCCCCCGGACGCCCCAAGCAGCAAGAAAAATGGGAATGGGATGGGCACATACCCCGACCGGAATAATCCGGCTTCACGGCAGCCGTTTCCAAGCCGTGACACGAGCACAGACCCAGGCCCTTTGCCGTCCTCGCCGGCGTCAACTATTTCGAAACACCGCGCTTTAATGAAAAATGTGGAGTCCACCCGCAATGGTGAAGGAGCCGTGACCCTTACTTCGAAAAGTTCTAATATTAAGATTGATAAGCTCACTACCTATGTCCTCGCCTCGGGCGACCTGCTACCGACAAATTAACTAATTAGTATGATCTAGCTGGCCGGGGCTCCCCTGTCTCGCGATTCGGGACGTGGAATGCATGCGCGTCATTCCAGAAGCCCGGTCCACCGGGCCCGATCCTCAGAAGCGATCGTTCCACCGAAAGAACGTATCTGCATCAAGTCTTGCCACCGAAGACTCAACGAAACAATCCCTAAGTTGTTCAACTGGGAAGACAAATAACCGAGCGCCCGGACTGCTTTGAAGAGGGTATCTTCGGTAATCTTTCTGACCCGCGACTCTGTGTGTACTCTCAACGTAAGCCTTAACGTGGCTGAATCTCTCAGACAGCCGCCTTCTGAGTTTCTTATCCGGAGTTTCTTGTCTAAAGGACGCCACCGCCCCTATGTCTTCTCCTACGAATGGTCTACCGAATATAGCTCCTTCCGCTCCGCGGACAGCGGCTACTACCGCCGCCGCTGCGCCGATGTCGACTCCCGAGCTGCTGGCGGCAATGCTACGAACTTCGCCGAAGATTAGCGATCTCTTTTTTTCGCCCGGAAAGCCACCGCTCGTGGAAATTAATGGAAAACTGGCTCCGGCCGGAGCGACACGAGTCCTCACGAATGACGATACCCGGCGCATTGGGTCCGACCTCATTGGCAGCAACCAAGAGGCGATTGATAACTTGAAGGAACTCGGTTCCTGCGACGTGTCCTACAGCTTGCCGGGTGCACATCGGTTTCGGGTCAACGTATTCATGCAGCGCGGCTCCTGTGCTATCGTGATGCGGGTAATTCCTAGTAAGATCCCAGACTTCGCAACGCTGAACTTGCCTGCCGAACTGGGGAAGATTGTCGAGCTGCGCAATGGAATCGTGCTGGTAACGGGCCCGACCGGCTCCGGCAAGTCGTCTACGCTGGCGGCTATCATCGACAAAATTAATAAAGAGCAGTCCTATCACGTGCTCACGATCGAAGATCCCATAGAGTTTCTGCATCCCCACAAGAACTGCATTGTGAATCAACGGGAATTGCACAGCGATACGCCGAGCTTTGCCCTCGCCTTAAGGGCGGCACTGCGCCAGGCTCCCAAAGTGATTCTTGTGGGAGAGATGCGAGACAAAGAGACCATCGAAATCGCGATGGAAGCGGCGGAAACGGGTCACCTGGTGCTTTCCACACTGCATACCATCGACGCCTCGAAGACGGTGGAGAGAATCGTGGGAGCCTTCCCGATGGCGGAGCAGCACACCCTTCGGAACCGCCTGGCAAAGAGCTTTCGCTACATCATTTCACAGAGACTCATTCCTCGTAAGGATGGGACTGGACGGATCGCTGTGATTGAAATATTGAAATCCACTCTGCGCACTCGCGAGTATGTCGAGAAAGGCGAATCCGACGGCAAGACCTTG
>Ga0185299_10005685_pt1 | contig 13824 bp, 14 predicted proteins | sample PaiPotPPA55metaG_FD_128002 | JGI IMG/M metagenome (GOLD analysis project Ga0185299, IMG submission 128002) | Iron sulfur acid spring bacterial and archeal communities from Banff, Canada, to study Microbial Dark Matter (Phase II) - Paint Pots PPA... ...
GTCAGCGACAGACGGGCTCTCGGAGATGTCGTGGCGTGAGACCAGCGAGCGAACGACCGTGCTCGCTTAATCTCGCCTCGGCATCATCCTTAATGGCGGCGTTCCATCGACATCCGATCCGGTGTCCGGTATAAGGCGGCGCCTTCATTGCCGTGGGCGGCGGCGCTCCCCATCTAACACTGTCACGTCATCTTAACAGTTTGGTTTCATCATCCCGCCGCCATGGATATTCGCAACATCGCCATCATCGCCCATGTCGACCACGGCAAGACCACGCTGGTCGATCAGCTGCTGCGCCAGAGCGGCGCCTTCCGCGCCAATCAGCAGGTGATGGAGCGCGCGCTCGATTCCAACGATCTGGAGCGCGAGCGCGGCATCACCATCCTGGCGAAATGCACCTCGGTGCAATGGGAGCAGACGCGCATCAACATCGTCGACACGCCCGGCCATGCCGATTTCGGCGGCGAGGTCGAGCGCATCCTCAGCATGGTCGACGGCGTCCTCGTGCTGGTCGACGCCGCCGAGGGGCCGATGCCGCAGACCAAGTTCGTGGTGTCCAAGGCGCTGCGCCAGGGCTTGCGGCCGATCGTCGTCATCAACAAGGTCGACCGCCCCGACGCGCGCGTCCTCGAAGTGCATAACGAGATCTTCGACCTCTTCGCCGTGCTCGACGCGAGCGAGGAGCAGCTCGATTTCCCGACGCTCTACGCCTCCGGCCGCGCCGGCTGGGCGGTCGCCGACCTCGCGGCGCCGCGCCAGGATTTGCGCGCGCTGTTCGATCTCATCATCAGCCACGTGCGGGCGCCGGTCGCCGACATCGACAAGCCCTTCGCCATGCTCGGCACCACGCTCGAAGCCGACCCCTATCTCGGGCGCGTGCTGACCGGGCGCATCCACAGCGGCATCGCCCGCATGAACATGCCGGTGAAGTCGATCACGCGCGACGGCAAGCTCATCGAGCAGGCGCGGCTCACCAAGCTCCTGGCCTTTCGCGGCCTCGACCGCCGGCCGATCGAGGAGGCGTTTGCGGGCGACATCATCGCCATCGCCGGCCTCGCCGAGACCACCGTCGCCGACACGATCTGCGCGCCCGAAGTGACCGAGGCGCTGCCGTCGACGCCGATCGACCCGCCGACGCTGGCGATGACCTTCTCGGTCAATGACAGCCCGCTCGCCGGCCGCGAGGGCACCAAGGTGACCTCGCGCATGATCATCGAGCGCCTGCACCGCGAGGCCGAAGGCAATGTCGCCATCCGCGTGCGCGAGACCGAGGACAAGGACGCGATGGAAGTCGCCGGCCGCGGCGAGCTGCAGCTCGGCGTGCTCATCGAGACGATGCGGCGCGAGGGCTACGAGCTCGCCATCTCGCGCCCGCGCGTCCTCTTCAAGGCCGACGCCACGACCGGACAGCGCCTCGAGCCGATCGAGGAGGTGCAGATCGATCTCGATGAAGGCTACGCCGGCATCGTCGTCGACAAGCTCAGCCAGCGCAAAGCCGAGATGACGGACATGCGCCCGTCGGGCGGCGGCAAGCAGCGCGTGACCTTCATCGCGCCGACCCGCGGCCTCATCGGCTATCAGGGCGAGTTCATGACGGACACCCGCGGCACCGGCGTCATGAGCCGGCTGTTCCACGGCTATGCGCCGTGGAAGGGGCCGATCGAGGGCCGCCGCAACGGCGTGCTGATCTCGACCGGCGACGGCGCCGCCGTCACCTATGCGCTGTGGAACCTCGAGGATCGCGGCCCCATGTTCATCACCCCGGGCACGCCGGTCTATCAGGGCATGATCATCGGCGCGCACACGCGCGGCAACGACCTCGACGTGAACCCGCTCAAGGGCAAGCAGCTCACCAACATCCGCACCACCGCCAAGGACGAGGCGGTGCGCTTGACGCCGCCGATCCTGATGACGCTCGAGCAGGCGATCGCCTACATCGCCGATGACGAGCTCGTCGAGGTGACGCCGAAATCGATCCGCTTGCGCAAGCGCCTGCTCGATCCCAACGCGCGCAAGCGCCAAGCCCGCGCCGCCGAAGCCGGGTGAGGACGGCGGCGCGCTGCACAAGCAACGTGCGTCCTTCGACAAGCTCAGGATGAAGGACGGTGGAGACGGGCATCCTCCGCCGATGCAATCCGCCATCTCGCCTCATCCTGAGCGTCCGCCGCAGGCGGACAGTCGAAGGACGCACAGCGTCGATGCAATGAGGACGGCGCTCTAAGGCTCGGCGCGGGTGACGCGGCTGCAGTCGAGCGGCCTGTCGGCGGCGGCGACGTAGCGCTGCGCGACCGGGATCATTTCCTTGATCAGCTTGAGCTTGTCGCCCTCCTCGCAGCGCGGCGCGGCGCCTTGCGCGCGCGCCTGCTCGTCGAGGCGCTTCTCGTGCAGCGCGGCGCTGGCGACGATTTCGCGCAGCGCCGCCTTGCGCGCGGTGCTGTTGGGGCAGGAGTCGACCTTCTCCTGCGTGTAGTCGCGGATGAACTGGCCGAGCGTGGGGAAGCCGCAGACATCGAGCGCGTGCGCCAGGCTGAGATCGACCATCACGCCCTGGATCTCCGCCGGCTCGACCGCCGCGAAGCGCGCCTCGGGAAGCGCGGAAGTCGCCGCCGGAGCGGCGGGCGGCGGCGCCAAAGCGGTCGGCGCCGCCGGTGCCGGCACGGCGACGGGCGTTGCCGCGGGCTCGGTGCGAAGGCTGCTGCATCCGGCCGCAGCCAGCAGCGAGCAGAGCGCGACGTATAGCGAGAGCCGGCAGGGCATCGAATCGATCCTCGTCCGTAAGGCTGGCGGTATTATAGCAGCGCTTTCCTTGGCGGCGCGCCTGGGCTAAGGTCGCCGCGCCTTTTCACCCGCAGCGGATCGGAATCGATGCTTCGCGCAGCCCGCTTTCTTGCTGTTCTCGCCGGACTTTTCCTTCTCGCGCCGCCGCCCGCCGGCGCCGCCGATCCGGAGAACACGATCTATCTCGACGTGCCCGCCGGCCGCGTCGTCATCGAGCTGCTGCCCGGCCTCGCGCCCAAGACGGTGGCGCATGTCAAGGAGCTGACGCGGCGCGGCTTCTATGACGGCCTCGCCTTCCACCGCGTCATCGATGGCTTCATGGCGCAGACCGGCGACCCCAAGGGCAACGGCACCGGCGGCTCGGGCCAGAACGTCAAGGCGGAGTTCAGCCAGAACGCGCATTTCGAGCGCGGCACCTTGGGCCTCGCCCGCGCCGGCGATCCCGACAGCGGCGACAGCCAGTTCTTCATCTGCTTCAAGCCGGCGCCGTTCCTCGACGGCAAATACACGATCTTCGGCAAGGTGATTTCGGGCATGGAATACATCGACGCCATCAAGAAGGGCGATGCCAACCGCAACGGCTCGGTGGACAATCCCGACCACATCGTCCGCATGCAGATCGCCGCCGACGCCGACAAGGCGAAGAAGGGCTGAGCGGCGTTGCGTCGGCACCCGCCCGCCATTTGAGGAGAGAGGGCATGAGCGCCACCGACCTCGAGAACACGCTTTACCTCGACGTACCCGCCGGGCGCGTCGTCATCGCGCTCAGGCCCGATCTGGCGCCGGTCCATGTCGCGCGGATCAAGGATCTGGCGCGCAAGGGCTTCTACGACGGCATCGTCTTCCACCGCGTCATCGACGGCTTCATGGCGCAGACCGGCGACCCGCGCGGCGACGGCACCGGCGGCTCCGGCAAGAAGCTCAAGGCCGAGTTCAATGTCGCGAAGCATGTGCGCGGCACCGTCTCGATGGCGCGCTCGCAGAGCGCCGACAGCGCCGACAGCCAGTTCTTCATCTGCTTCGCGCCGGCGCCCTTCCTCGACACCAAGTACACCGTCTGGGGCCAGGTGGTGTCGGGCATGGAGCACATCGACGCCCTCAAGAAGGGCGACGAGGACAACAACGGCACCGTCGACGATCCCGACAAGATCGTCCGCATGCAGGTCGCCGCCGACGCCGAGGGCGGCAAGTAGACGCGCGGCGATGAGCGGCCCTCCCGTCGCGGGCCCGCGATGAGATCCTGGCGCGCGGCGATCGAGGTCTATCGCGACCGCCGCATGCTGGCGATCCTGTGCATGGGCTTCTCGAGCGGGCTGCCGCTGCCGCTCGTATACGGCACCTTGTCCTTCTGGCTCCGCGAAGCCGGCGTCTCGCGCACCGCCATCGGCCTCTTCGTCCTCGCCGGCCTCTCCTATAGCTTCAAGTTCCTCTGGTCGCCCTTCGTCGACCGCTTGCCTATTCCGCTGCTGACGCATCGCATGGGGCGGCGGCGGAGCTGGGCCATCGTGATCCAGCTGCCGCTGATGGTCGCGATCTTCGCGCTCGGCAGCACCGACCCCAAGACGCAGCTTGCGGTCACGGCGCTGCTGGTGGTGATCGTCGCCTTCCTGTCGGCCAGCCAGGATATCGTCATCGACGCGTACCGCATCGAACTATTGAAGCCGGAAGAGCAGGGCGCCGGCGCTGCGGCGACGCAATGGGGCTATCGCTTCGGCATGCTTGCCGGCGGCACCGGCGCCTACGACGCTGCCGAGTTCGGCGGCTGGCACTTTGCCTATACGATCATGGCGGCGCTGATGCTGATCGGCATTGTCACGGTGCTGATGACGCGCGAGCCGGCGGTCCCTGACGCCGCATTGCCGCGCGAGCGGCAGGCCACGCGCCGCCTGCGCATCGCTGCCTGGATCCGCACGGCGATCATCGATCCGTTCCTCGACTTCATGCAGCGGCCGAGCTGGGCCGGGATCCTTTGTCTCATCGTGCTCTACAAGCTCGGCGAGGCGCTCGCCGGCACGATGTCGACGCCGCTCTATCAGGAGCTGGGCTTCGCCAAGGACGAAGTCGGCAATATCGGCAAGGTCGTGGGCCTCGTCGCGACGTTGGCGGGCGTCGCCATCGGCGGCGCGCTGGTGGCGCGGCTCGGCCTGTTCCGCGCGCTGCTCATTGCCGGCGTGCTGCAGATGCTGGGCAACCTGCTCTACATCGGCCTGCTGCTCGCCGGGCACAATAATTTCATGCTGGCGGCATCGATCTTCGGCGAGAATTTCACCGGCGGCATGGCGTCGGCCGCGTTCGTCGCCTATCTCTCGAGCCTGTGCAGCATCGCCTTCACGGCGACGCAATACGCGCTCTTCTCGTCGCTCGCCTCCGTGCCCGCGCGGTTTCTGTCGGCGCCGAGCGGTTGGCTCGTCGACCGTGTCGACTGGATCCCCTTCTTCCTTGTCGCCACGCTCGCCTGCCTGCCGAGCCTGTTCCTGCTGGTCTGGCTGAGGCGGCGCGCGGACCTCGATCCGCCGCCGGCGGCGGCCCTCGCCGAATGAGCCGCGCAATTTAGTCGAGTTGCCGGCATCGCCGTCCGGAAATTGTCACTTCCTTCACCGTGCAGGCCGTAGAGATTGGCGCGATATGCCCTGCACGAACCTGTGAGATGACCATGACGAGAACCACGCTCCGCACCGGCGCCGCCGCGCTCGCCCTGCTGTTTGCCGCATCCTCATTGCCGCTCTCCGCGGCGCTCGCCGATCCGCCGCCCTGGGCCCCCGCCCATGGCTGGCGCGACAAGCACGACCGCGACGACGAGGATTGGCGCGAGCAGCATGAGCGCCGCCACCATGACGAGGACGAGGACTACCGCGCCGCGGCGCCGCCGCCGACCGTCGTCGCCATGCCCTACGGCATCGACCAGCGCGTCTGCAACCGCGACCTGATCGGCGCGGCGCTCGGCGGCGCGACCGGCGGCCTCGTCGGCAGCAACATCGGCAAGGGCAAGGGACGCACCGTGGCGACCGTCGGCGGCGTGCTCGTCGGCCTCTTCGTCGGCGGCCGCATCGGCCGCAACATGGACCAGCTCGACCAGGCCTGCGCCGGGCAGGTGCTGGAGCACGCGCCCGACCGCCAGCCGGTGGCGTGGCAGGGCCAGAACCAAGGCGACGGCTACTGGGTCACGCCGACCCGCAGCTACGACGCCGGCAATGGCCGCTATTGCCGCGAATACACCAGCGACGCGGTCGTCGGCGGCCAGAAGCAACGGGCCTACGGCACCGCCTGCCGCCAGCCCGACGGCAGCTGGGAGATCGTGAAGTAAGGCGGCCAGCACCGAGCGAGCCTGAAAGCGCGATGGCCGGGCTTGTCCGGCTTGTCCCGGTCATTCGTGTCTTTGCTTGCACGGTGCGGGCTCTCGCGGTTGCAAGCGCAACCGCTGACGCCCGCCAGCGACCGCCGCATTCGCGGCGGCGCTAGCCGATCCGCAGCAGCCAGGCGCGGTTGCGGTTGAGCCAGTCGCGCTGGCGCTCGACATGGGGCACCAGGCGCTCGACCAGCTTCCAGAAGCGCGGCCCGTGGTTCATCTCGACGAGATGCGCCGCCTCATGCGCGACGACGTAATGCAGCACCGCCTCGGGCGCCATGATGAGGCGCCAGGAGAAGGCGAGGTTGCCGTTGGCCGAGCAGCTGCCCCACCGCGTCGTCGTGTCGCGGACGGTGATGCGCTGCACCTTGCGGTCGAGCTGGAGCGCGAGCCGGCGGGCGCGCCGGCCGAGCTCCTCGCGCGCCTTCTCCTTGAGGAAGTCGCGCACCCGCCGGGCGATGTGGCGCGCCTCGCCGGTCACCCGGATCTCCCGCCCCTCGATCCAGACCGGGCCGCGGCCGCTGGCGCGGGCGACATGGCGGATGCGGTGGAGGGCGCCCAGCACCGGCACCTTCTCGCCATCCTCGAAGACCAGCCGCGGCGGCAGCGCGGCCAGCCGGGTTTCTAGCCAATCGCGATTGGATTTGAGGAAGTTCAACGCCCGCGGGAGCGAGGTCCTGGGCGGCAGCACCAGCTCCACCGCATCCCCGATGGCATCGATCTTGAGTGCCAGGCGGCGGGCCCGGCGGCTCACCCGCACGCGCATCGGCACCCGCCCGGCGGGGTGCGAGAGCTGCGACGGGAGGGCCATGCGGAAAGCGGCGGTGACGGTCATGTCTTCGTAAATACCCTGTTCGCCGCGTCCCCGGCAAGTGGGCAACGGCGTTGACGGAATCGCGCTTCGGTTGGGGTAATCTTGGTTAATGGCGGCCGTCATCGCGGCTTCACAAGACTGTCGCGATCCGGCAATGTCTAGGCAACTAGAACGAACATCGCCGCGACGCGCGGCGCTTTGGGGGAGGAATCGATGTCCGTGCGGAAAAGCTGGCTGCTGGCGCTCGCGCTGACGATGCTCGCGGCGCCGGTCGCGACAGCGCAACCGGTGGAGATCCAGTGGTGGCATGCCATGACGAGCGTCAACAACGACCTCGTCAACAAGATCGCCGAGGATTTCAACAAGTCGCAGAGCACGTACAAGGTCGTGCCGGTCTATAAGGGCAGCTACGCCGAGACCATGAATGCGGCGATCGCGGCGTTCCGCGCCGGCGGCCAGCCGCACATCGTGCAGATCTTCGAAGTCGGCACGGCGACCATGATGTCGGCCAAGGGCGCGATCAAGCCGGTCTATCAATTGATGGCCGATGCCGGCGAGAAATTCGATCCCGCCGCCTATCTGCCGACGGTCACGAGCTATTACAGCACCGCCGACGGCAAGATGCTCTCGCTGCCGTTCAACAGCTCGACGGCGATTCTCTATTACAACAAGGACGCCTTCACCAAGGCGGGGCTCGATCCGGAGAAGCCGCCGGCGACGTGGCCCGAGATGTTCGCCGACGCCAAGAAGTTGCGCGCCGCCGGTTATGGCTGCGGCTTCACGACCTCATGGCTCTCCTGGATCCAGATCGAGCAGTTCAGCGCCTGGCACAATCTGCCGCTCGCCACCAAGGTGAACGGCATGGCGGGCGCGGACACCGTGCTCGAGTTCAACAATCCCACCGTGGCGCGCCACATCCAGAACCTCGCCGACGCGGAGAAGGACAGGTCCTTCGACTATGGCGGGCGCACGATGGAGCCCGACCAGAAGTTCGTCACCGGCGAATGCGCCATGACGCTCAATTCCTCGGGCTTCTGGGGCATCGCCAAGGCGAATGCCAAGTTCCCGTTCGGCATGGGCGAGTTGCCCTATTACCCGGACGTCAAGGGCGCCCCGCAGAACTCGATCATCGGCGGCGCCAGCCTGTGGGTGATGGGCGGCAAGCGGCCCGACGAGTACAAGGGCGTCGCCAAGTTCTTCACCTTCCTGTCGCAGACGCCGCTGCAGGTGCAGCTCCACGAGCAGACGGGATATTTGCCGATCACCAAGGCGGCCTATGCCGCGGTGAAGGAGTCGGGTTTCTATAAGGAGAATCCGGGCCGCGAGATTCCGGTGATCCAGATGACGAGCAAGGCGCCGACCGAGAATTCGCGCGGCTTGCGGCTCGGCAATCTCGTGCAGATCCGCGATATCATCGCCGAGGAGCTCGAAGGCGCCTTTGCCGGCAAGGAAACCGCCAAGCAGGCGCTCGACAACGCCGTCAAGCGCGGCAACGGCATCTTGCGCCAATTCGAGCAGGCGACGCAGTAGCGCCGCGGCGGGGGCGCCGCGCGGAGAACCGACGCCATGCAGCGGCGCGTCATCTTCCGCGGCAGGCTACTGCCCTATGTTCTGGTCGCGCCCCAGCTCGCGGTGACGCTCGTCTTCTTCTTCTGGCCGGCCGCGCAAGCGTTCTGGCAGTCGGTGCACCGCGAGGACGCGTTCGGGCTCAGCTCGCGCTTCGTCGGCTTCGCCAATTTCGCCGCCGTGCTCGGCGATCCCGATTACGTCGACACCGTTCTGCGCACCGCGCTGTTCAGCGCCGCGGTGACGGTTCTCGCTCTCGCGCCCTCGCTGCTGCTGGCGGTGATGGCGGATCGCGTGGCGAAGGGCGCCACCGCCTACAAGACGGTGCTGCTGGTGCCCTACGCGGTCGCGCCGGCGGTGGCGGGCGTGCTCTGGCTCTTCCTCTTCTTTCCCGGCGTGGGCGTCCTCGCCTTCGCGCTGCGCGCGCTGGGCATCGACTGGAACTATCTCCTGAACGGCGGCCAGGCGATGCTCCTGGTCATCGTCGTCGCCGCGTGGAAGCAGATCAGCTACAACTTCCTGTTCTTTCTCGCCGGGCTGCAGTCGATCCCGAAATCGCTGCTCGAGGCGGCGTCGATCGACGGCGCCGGCGCCACGCGCCGCTTTTGGACCATCGTCTTTCCGCTGCTGTCGCCGACCACGTTCTTCCTCGTCGTAGTCGACATCGTCTACGCCTTTTTCGACACCTTCGGCGTCATCCACGCGGTCACCGCGGGCGGCCCGGGCAAGTCGACGCAGATCCTCGTCTACAAGGTGTTCTACGACGGCGTCGTCGCCCTCGATCTCGGCGGCTCGGCGGCGCAATCGGTGATCTTGATGGCGATCGTCATCGTCCTCACCGGGCTGCAGTTCCGCTACGTCGAGCGCCGGGTGCATTACGGATGATGCCTTATCGACTGACGCCGCGCGGCGGCAAGCTGCGCTATTTGCCGCATATCGTGCTGTGCACCGGTGTGCTCATCGTCGCTTTCCCGATCTATGTGACGCTCGTCGCCTCGACGCTGACCTCGCCCGAGATACTTTCCGGCCCGATGCCGCTTTTGCCCGGTCCCCACCTGGTCGAGAACTACCGCGACGCGCTGCTCTACGGCGCCGCCGCGACCACCGGCCAGTCGGTGGCGCGCATGCTCTGGAACACGCTGGTGATGGCGCTGGTGATCGCCATCGGCAAGATCGTCATCTCGCTGCTGTCCGCCTACGCCGTCGTGTTCTTCCGCTTCCCGCTGCGCATGCTGTTCTTCTGGATGATCTTCGTGACCCTGATGCTGCCGGTGGAGGTGCGCATCATGCCGACCTACAAGGTGGTGGCCGATCTCGGCATGATCGACAGCTTCGCCGGCCTCACCATTCCGTTGATCGCGTCGGCGACGGCGACGCTGCTGTTCCGGCAGTTCTTCCTCACCATCCCCGACGAGCTCGTCGAGGCGGCCAAGATCGACGGCGCCGGCCCCTTGCGCTTCCTGTGGGACACCGTGCTGCCGCTGTCGCGCACCAACATCGCGGCATTGTTCGTGATCCTGTTCATCTACGGCTGGAACCAGTATCTCTGGCCGCTGCTCGTCACCAACAGCCCGGAGATGACGACGATCGTCATCGGCCTCAAGCGCATGATCGGCACCGGCGAAGGCCGCACCGACTGGCAGATCGTCATGGCGACGACCATCCTCGCCATGCTGCCGCCCATCGCCGTCGTCGTGCTGATGCAGCGCTGGTTCGTCAAGGGCCTGGTCGAGAGCGAGAAATAAATGGCCGAGGTCTCGCTCCGCGCCGTGCGCAAATCCTACGGCGCCACCGAGGTGATCCACGGCGTCTCCTGCGACATCGCCGATGGCGAGCTCGCCGTCATCGTCGGTCCCTCGGGCTGCGGCAAGTCGACCCTGCTGCGCATGGTCGCCGGGCTCGAGGAGATCACGTCGGGCGAGATCGCCATCGGCGGCCGCGTCGTCAACGGCATCGAGGCGAAGGATCGCGACATCGCCATGGTGTTCCAGAACTACGCGCTCTATCCGCACATGACCGTCGGCGGCAACATGGCCTATGGCCTCAAGATGCGCGGGCTGCCGCGCGCCGAGATCGCGGCGCGCGTCGCCCGTGCCGCCGGCATCCTCCAGCTCGACGGCCTGCTCGACCGCAAGCCGCGCCAGCTCTCGGGCGGGCAGCGCCAGCGCGTCGCCATGGGCCGCGCCATCGTCCGCGATCCCCAGGTCTTCCTGTTCGACGAGCCGCTGTCGAACCTCGACGCCAAGCTGCGCGGGCAGATGCGCGTCGAGATCCGCCGGCTGCAGCAATCGCTGGCGACCACCTCCATTTATGTGACGCACGACCAGGTGGAGGCGATGACCTTGGCCGACCGGCTCATCGTCATGAACGCCGGAATCGCCGAGCAGATCGGCACGCCGCTCGCGCTCTACGAGCGCCCCGCCACGGTCTTCGTCGCCGGCTTCATCGGCTCGCCGGCGATGAATTTCCTGCCCGCGCTGCCCGCCGAGGATGGCTGGCTCGCGCTCAGCGACGGCACGCGCCTCAGGCCGCCGCCGGACGTCGCCGCGCTGGCGCCCGGCCGCAAGCTGACGCTCGGGCTCCGGCCGGAGCATCTGGCGCGCGACGGCGGCATCGCGCCGCTCACCGTCACCGTCGAGCTCGCGGAGATGCTCGGCGCCGACACCATCGTCCATGGCCGGCTCGGCGACGGCACGCTGCTGCTGGCGCGGCTGCCGGGCACGGCGCGCGCCAAGCCGGGCGAGCGCCTGCCGCTTGCCGTCGACCCGGCGCGGCTCCATGTCTTTGATCGGGAGAGCGGCAAGCGTATCTGAGGGAGGCTGCCATGCCCGCCAGGCCGAAGCACGTGCCCGAGGGCTATCACACGCTGACGCCCTATCTCATCGTCGACGGCGCGGCGCGCGCCATCGCCTTCTACCAGCAGGCGTTCGGCGCGACCGAGGTGATGCGCATCGACGGTCCCGCCGGCACGGTCGGCCATGCCGAGATCGCCATCGCCGAGTCGCGGCTCATGCTGGCGGACGAGTTCCCGGACATGGAAGCGTACAGCCCGAAGCATTTCGGCGGCTCGCCGGTGACGCTCCATCTTTATGTCGACGACGCCGACGCCTGGGTCGCGCGCGCCGTCGCCGCCGGCGCCACCATCGTGCGCCCGGTGGCGGACCAGTTCTACGGCGACCGGCTCGGCGGCGTCGCGGATCCCTTCGGCTATCGCTGGTGGCTCGCCACGCGCAAGGAGAACCTGTCGCTCGACGAGCTGCGCCGCCGCTCCGCAGCCTATCTGAAGCAGGAGAGCGGCTGAGCCCTGCTCAGCGGTTCGACCGCGCGACGGGAAACGGCTGTGACAGCGGCTCAGCCTGCTTCTGCGAGCGCGGTCGCGGCCGGCACCGGCGGGCTCTCTTCGGCGGCCAGAGCGCGCACGATGGCGACCGTCTCGGCATCGGCCGGAAACAGCATCTCGAGCGCGAGCTCGGACAGCGTGACGTCAGTCGGCGTACCGAAGATCGTGATCGTATTGAGGAACGAGACCGTGCCTCGATTGGTGGCAATTCGCAGCGGCGTAGCGTAGCGCTGCGAGCCTTCGCCGATCTCGACCGCCGCGCCGGCGCCTGGCGATGGATAGGCCAGGATCTCGGCCAGCAGCGCCTGCAGCCCCGCATCCGCGGTCGCCTCGGCTTGCTGCCGCAGCAGCGTGATCACATGCGCGCGCCATTCCGCCAGATTGACGATCCTCGATGCCAGGCCGCGCGGATGAAGGGTGAGGCGAATGGCATTGACCGGTCGGCGCAACAGGTCCGGCGCGACATCGACGTAGAGCTGCGGTATCGCCCGGTTCGACAGGACGATATCCCAATGGCGATCGACCGCGAAGGCGGGATAGGGCTTGTGCGCATCGAGGATCTGTTCGATCGCCTGGCGCGCCGCGGTCAATTCCGCGAACGACCTCTCCTGGAAAGCCGGCGCAAAGCCGGCGGCGAGAAGCAGGACGTTGCGCTCGCGCAGCGGGACATCGAGCTCCTCGGCAAGGCGCAGGACCATCTCGCGGCTCGGCTGCGCCCGGCCGGTCTCGAGATAGCTCAGATGCCGCGTCGAACTGTTCGCCGCGGCCGCCACATCCATCTGCGTCAGGCGTCGGCGCTCGCGCCAGCGGCGGAGCAGCACTCCGAACGGAAGCTGATGCGCGTTCATGACGATCTGCCTAGCAGGAATCTCGGCTGCGTGCCATGACCTCGGAAGTCATGCGCCGCAGTCGGAGGCCTGCGCTTTTTTACCTCCGGCGTCATCGACCGCGATCGCCGGCCGAGATCATGTTTCAGCGCGGGCCCCCTGCGCCCGCCAGACAGGATCTCACCATGGACGCAAAGGAATTGGTCGAACGCTATGTCGCGGTCTGGAACGAGGCCGATCCCGCGGCGCGGCGCGATCGGATCCGCTCGCTTTGGGCGCCGGACGGCACGACCTGTCACCGGCTGCTCGAGGCGCGCGGGCACGCGGCGATCGAGGCGCGCGTCACGGGCTCCTGGGAGAAGTGGCTGCGCGAGGGAAACTATATATTCCGGCCCAACAAGGTTGCCCGTCACCACAACGCGGTGAAGTTCGACTGGGTTATGGTGACGGTGCCCGGCGGCGATGTCGCTGCGCCCGGGCTGAGCTTTCTCCTGCTGGACCCGCAGGGCTGCATCCAGGCCGATTATCAGTTCAACCCGACGGCCAACGAGGCCGAGCTGCTGGTCGATCGGTACCTCGCCGCCTGGAACGAGCCCGACACCGAGGCGCGCCGCCGCCGCATCGCCGAGCTGTGGGCGCCCGACGGCGCCTTTCGCGGCGCGCGGTCGCAGCGACACGGCCATGCAGCCCTCGAAGCGGAGATAAAAAGGGCGCATGACGCGCAGGGGCCGTAGGGCTTGGTCTTCGTGCCCGCCGGTCGCTCGCAGCAGTACCATCGCGTCGCTGCGTTCGAGTGGCGCCTGCAAGCCGCGGCGCAAGGCCGCAGCGCCGCCGCCGGCGCCGAGCTCCTCGTCCTCGACGAGAGCGGCCGCATTCGCTGCGACTATCGCTTCGACGAGCCGGCCTAGCTTAGCGGCGTTCCCTGACCCATCTCGGCAAGCTCACGCCTCAAGCGAGCGGCGGTCTCTCGCTGCGGTCGGTGCCGGCGCGCCGTATGCGAGCCCGCTCAATCCGGCGCAGTTCGTGTTCGTCGTCGACGCGTTCATCGTCAACACCTAGCAGGTTGCGGAAAAACGTGATTTTTGAGCCGATTTTTCTGATGGCTGGCCGGAGGCAAGTGAGGATGATGGCTGCGGGAGCGCGGCGAGTGCGC
>Ga0185299_10005686_pt1 | contig 13823 bp, 12 predicted proteins | sample PaiPotPPA55metaG_FD_128002 | JGI IMG/M metagenome (GOLD analysis project Ga0185299, IMG submission 128002) | Iron sulfur acid spring bacterial and archeal communities from Banff, Canada, to study Microbial Dark Matter (Phase II) - Paint Pots PPA... ...
GCGGGCTGGCGCATCGCTCGGCGCGCCGGTCTATTGATGCGCCTTCGTTCGCCGGCAGCCCTCAAAGCGCCGGAAGCCCTCAAAGCGCCGGCAAACCATCCCCTCCGTCCAATAGGGCCGCCCGGCACCCAGAAACCCCCTAGGCTACAATCGATAGCTTATCGACCGCAGCAACCCACGACCCGCTATGGCTTACAAGACTATCGAAGACACCATTGGCAATACGCCGCTGGTGCAACTGGTCCGCATCCCGGACGACGAAATTCGCAGCCGCAACAACGTAATTCTCGGCAAGCTCGAGGGCAACAACCCGGCAGGGTCGGTGAAGGACCGCCCGGCGCTCTCGATGATCAAGAAAGCGGAAGAACGCGGCCGCATCAAGCCTGGCGACACGCTGATCGAATCGACCAGCGGCAACACCGGTATCGCGCTCGCCATGGCCGCAGCTATTCGCGGGTACAAAATGGTGCTGCTGATGCCAGAAGACCTGTCGATCGAACGTCGCCAAAGCATGGCCGCCTATGGCGCGCAAATCGTGCTCACGCCGGTAACCGGCGGCATGGAATACGCTCGCGATCTGGCAGAACAAATGCAGCGCGACGGCAAGGGCATCATCCTCGATCAATTCGCGAATCCGGATAATCCACTCGCCCACTACGAGACAACCGGCCCGGAACTCTGGCGCGACACTGAAGGCCGAATCACGCACTTCGTGTCCGCCATGGGCACGACTGGCACGATCATGGGCGTGTCGCAATATCTGAAGGAACAGAACGAGAACATCGAGATCATCGGAGCGCAGCCGGAAGAAGGCTCGCGCATTCCGGGCATTCGTAAATGGCCCGAAGCGTATCTGCCGAAAATCTTCGATCGCAGCCGCGTGGATCGCACGGAAAACGTCAGCCAGGCCGCATCCGAAGCAATGGCGCGGCGGCTGGCATCGGTGGAAGGCATCTTTAGCGGGATTTCTTCCGGCGGCGCGTGTGAAGTAGCGCTTCGCGTGGCGCGTCAGGTCGAGAATGCGACCATCGTGTTCGTAGTCTGCGATCGCGGTGACCGCTACTTGTCGACGGGTGTGTTCCCGGCCTGACATCGGCTTGGTCATACGCGAAAGCTAAAACGAAAGCGCAAAAAAGCCCGGCAACTACCGGGCTTTTGTATTCTGCGTCAGTCAGTCAGCTATGATGCCTCGCCGCTATGTCATTGCGAAGCTGAAACACCAGCATTACCTGCCGACATCTGCGCCTTCACCGCTTCACCAAGCTGATACACCGCGAGCGCATAAAAGAAGCTGCGGTTGTAGCGCGTGAGCACATAGAAATTCTTCAGGCCGAGCGTGTATTCGGTCGCACGGCCCGGCGTCGGCAAGTCGACCACCGTCACCGGCGTCCCCGCTTCCGCCATTGTGTTGAGCCCCGGCTCGCTCATCTGCATCCCGGCTTTCGTGAGCTGCGCGAGCGACCAGTGCGGCTCGGGCTGACCATCGGCGGCGGCTTGCGCAATGCCTTGGCTGCCGGTGTCGCCGGCGATCTTCCAGACCACCGGCCGTCCCGATTCCCAGCCGTGCTTCTTCAGATAATTCCCGACGCTGCCGATGGCATCGGCGGGACTGGTCCGCAAATCGATATGGCCGTTGCCATCGAAATCCACCGCGTACTGCACGATGCTGCTAGGCAGGAATTGCGGTATGCCGATCGCGCCCGTGTACGAACCGAGCACGGTGGTTGGATCGATCTGCTGGTCATGCGTCCAGACCAGCAGATCCTCGAGATTCTTGCGGAACGTCGCCTGCCGTTCGACGCGATTCGGCGTGTCCGGATAATCGAAGGTCAGCGTGGTCAAAGCATCGAGTGCGCGGAAATTCCCCATGTAGCGGCCATAGATGGTTTCCACGCCGATAATCCCGACAATCGCTTCAGGCGGCACGCCGTATTGATCCGACGCACGCTGCAACGCGGCCTGATTCGCGCGCCAGAATTTCACGCCGGCCGCAATGCGCACCGGCTCCACAAAACGCGCCTGATACGCGCGCCAGTTCTTGGTGGCCGGCGTAGGCGATGGCAGGACCAGTTTCACGGCCGTCGCCGAATAACTCACGCGATTGAACAGGTCGTGCAAGGCGGCGGAATCGAAGTCGTAACGCGCGACGAGATCGTTGATGAACGCGTCCACATTGGGATTGTTCGCGTAACGCTGCGGCACGATTTCCTCTTCGAACATCTGCCCTTGCGGTGTCGGAGGTTGCGGCTGCGATTGCGCAACTGCCTGACCGATACCCAGTGTGCCGAGTGCGCCAACGAGGCAAGCGACTGAGGCGAGGCGCGCAGTTCGCGCCGAAAGAGGCAAGACGGTCGATGCAAACTTAAAGGTCATAGTGTGCGTAATTGTGGCGGTGTAACGCGAGGCGCGCTGGAAAAACGCGCAGGGCATACGAGAGTCGGATCAGTATAACCGACGCGTTTTCGGCGCTATCCCGAAAGCCCTGCCGGCGAGCGCGGAGGCCGCAAAAGCGGTGGTGCAGGGCTGTGTCATTTTCAGTGTGGTAACTTAACAAGAACCCGCGCGATGCGGCGTTCGGCCGCTATCAGGCAGGCGGCCGAAAGCGTTGGCATCGCGTACGACAAAAACATCCGAACGATTCGAGACACGCGGCACACCCTGCTGCACATACCATCATGGCTACCGGCTTTTATTCTCATCCAGATTGCCTTCTTCACGACATGGGGCCGTGGCATCCCGAGTGCCCCGCGCGTCTTCAGGCGATCGAGGATCAGTTGATTGCGAGCCGTATCGACACGTTGATCGAGCGCGAAGAAGCACCGCTCGCGAGTGAGGAAGACCTGGCGCGGGTTCATACGCAGGCGCATATCGATTTCGTCAAAGAGACGGCGCCCTCAGTGGGTCGTGCAGAGATTGATCCCGATACGCTGATGTCGCCGGGTTCTTATCACGCTGCGTTGCGCGCGGCGGGCGCCGCGGTTGCCGCCACTGACGCCGTGATCGCCGGCACTTACGACAACGCGTTCTGCAGCGTGCGGCCGCCCGGCCATCACGCGGAACCGGCGCGCGCGATGGGCTTCTGCCTCTTCAACAACATCGCGATCGCGGCGCGTCACGCGCTCGAAGTGCATGGTCTGGAGCGCGTGGCCATCATCGATTTCGACGTGCATCACGGCAACGGCACGGAAGCCGCGTTCTCGGGCGATCCGCGCGTGCTGATGTGCAGCTTTTTCCAGCACCCGTTCTATCCGTACAGCGGCGCCGACAATCACGCGTCGAACATGGTCAATCTGCCGATGCCCGCGCGCACGAAAGGCATGGCCGTGCGCGAGGCCGTCGATCTGATGTGGCTGCCGAGACTCGATGAATTCAAGCCGCAGATGATCTTCGTCTCCGCAGGTTTCGATGCGCATCGCGAGGACGATCTCGGCAATATGGGGCTGGTCGAGGACGACTACACGTGGCTGACCGAGCAGATCCGCGCGGTGGCGAAGCGGCATGCGAAGGGCCGTATTGTCAGTAGTCTCGAAGGCGGGTACAACCTGTCGGCGCTTGGGCGCAGCGTGGTCGCGCATGTGCGCGCGCTCGCTGAGATCTGAGCGTCTGTCCTCGAAGAACAAAAGATCAAAAGCCTACATGCGCGTCCGCTGAAGCTCGGCGCGCACGAGCGCCCAGTCGATCAGCGCCTTGATCACGCGATCCCGGTCGAGATCGTTGAGCGTCTCGTGATAACTGCCTTCCAGCATCATCAGGGTGCTGTCCATCGAACCGGTATTGGCTTCGAATTCGCGGCTGCCGTCCGGGTTGGTGAGCGCGTCCTGCGTGCCGTGAAACACGAATAGCGGCAGGTTGATCGAGGCACGTCCAGCAGCGATGCGCCGCATGGCGGCCACGATCTGCGCCGCCGTTCGAGCGGGTATCGGCCGATGATGAACGAGCGGATCGCGCCGGTTCGCCTCGACCACGCCGTGCGCGCGGGACAACGTGGCTGGATCGATGGTCATCGCAGGGAAGCGCGGCACCAGACGGCCGATCAAACCGCCTAGTTTGAGCTTCCAGCGCGGCGCGTTCGCCGGCGGTTTCAGCGCCGCGCTCGACAGGATCAGCCCGGCAAGTTTCCGGCCGTTTTCCGGCAGGCGCTCGATTGCGTAGAGCGCTGCTATCGCGCCACCCATGCTATGTCCCATCAGGAACAGCGGAATCTTGAGCGGCGCGGTGGTTTCCGCGGCGTTGAGGAGGGCGTCGGTGTCGAACAGATAGTCGTCGAAGGATTCAATCCATACACGCTCGCCCGGCGACTTGCCGTGGCCGCGCAGATCCGCCGAAATCAATTCAATGCCCGCCGCGTTCAGGCGCAGCGCGAAGGCGTCGTATCGGCGCGCGTGTTCCGCTAACCCGTGCACCAGCGCAATTCTCGCCAGCGGTTTGGGGAACGTCGCAGCGACTTGCCAACGGTGAAGATGAAGGTCGATGCCATCGCGCGTGGCGATGCTGCTGGTCGAATACTTGCTGTGCGCGGTTTTTTGCATGGTCTGACGGCCAAATCGGGATGCCGCAGATGATAGTCCCGTTGCGCATCACGAGCCTGCTGCTCGTCTGGAGTAAAAGGGTCACAAGAACCGCTGGCCAAAAAGTCGCAAATGTTCCGGTTCTAGAGCACAACCCTGATTGTCATCCGTGGGGTTCTGTGTAAAATAGAACGATCGTGCTGTAAAAAATAAGCGTCTACTGATTGTGCAAAGCCTGACGGGCTTGGCCGGATCCGCCGTGAGCATTCGGCGGCGGGAGTCACTCGTTATAATGAGCTTGGGATGACGTATTCGTAACTTAGGAGCGTGTGCATGAAAATCTTGGTGCCAGTCAAACGCGTGGTCGACTACAACGTGAAAGTCCGGGTAAAGCCGGATGGCAGTGCAGTCGATATCGCGAACGTGAAGATGTCGATGAACCCGTTCGACGAAATCGCCGTGGAAGAAGCCGTGCGTCTGCGTGAAGCGGGCGTGGCGACGGAAGTGATCGCGGTGTCGTGCGGCGTGACGCAATGTCAGGAGACGCTGCGTACCGCAATGGCGATTGGTGCGGATCGCGCGATCCTGGTCGAATCGACTGAGGAATTGCAGCCGCTGGCAGTCGCGAAGATCTTGAAGGCGCTGGTCGATAAAGAGCAGCCGCAGTTGATCATCCTCGGCAAGCAAGCCATTGACGACGACTCGAATCAAACGGGTCAGATGCTCGCCGCGTTGGCCGGTTTGCCGCAAGCAACGTTTGCTTCGAAGGTGACGGTGGCCGATGGCAAAGTCACGGTGTCGCGTGAGGTCGATGGCGGTTCGGAAACGCTATCCCTGACGTTGCCCGCCGTGATTACCACGGACTTGCGCCTGAACGAGCCGCGTTACGTGACGCTGCCCAACATCATGAAGGCCAAGAAAAAGCCGATGGAAACGCTCAAGCCCGCGGACCTGGGTGTCGACGTTACGCCGCGTCTGAAGACGTTGAAGGTTGCTGAGCCGCCGCAGCGCTCCGCAGGCGTGAAGGTGCCGGACGTGAAGACGCTGGTCGAGAAGTTGAAGACCGAAGCCAAGGTTCTGTGAGGGAGTTTCCAAAGTGACCATTCTTGTAATTGCAGAACACGACAACGCATCGATCAAAGCAGCGACGTTGAACACTATCGCGGCTGCCTCGAAGATCGGTGGCGATATCCACGTGCTGGTCGCGGGTTCCAACGCGCAAGCAGCAGCGGATGCAGCGGCGAAGATCGTTGGCGTAGCGAAGGTATTGCTTGCCGATGCCCCGCAACTCGCCGATGGTCTGGCAGAGAACATCGACGGTACGGTGCTTCAGATTGCGAAGAACTACTCGCATATCCTGGCTCCCGCTACGGCATATGGTAAGAACATCGCGCCGCGTATTGCGGCCCATCTGGACGTGGCGCAGATCAGCGACATTACAGCTGTGGACAGCCCCGATACGTTTGAGCGTCCGATCTACGCAGGCAACGCAATCGCCACGGTTCAATCAAGCGATGCGATCAAGGTCATCACGGTTCGTTCCACCGGTTTCGATCCGGTCGCGGCCGAGGGCGGCAGCGCATCGGTAGAGAAGATCGAAGCCTCGGCGGACTCCGGTATCTCGAAGTTCGTGAGCCGCGAGTTGACGAAGCTGGACCGGCCGGAACTGACGTCGGCGAAGATCATCGTGTCGGGTGGACGGGGTTTGGGCAGCGGCGAGAACTACACGAAAGTGCTCGAACCGCTCGCCGATAAACTCGGCGCGGCGCTGGGTGCATCGCGTGCAGCAGTGGACGCGGGCTTCGTTCCGAACGACTATCAAGTCGGTCAAACCGGCAAGATCGTAGCGCCTAACCTGTACGTCGCCGTCGGCATTTCGGGCGCGATCCAGCACTTGGCCGGGATGAAGGATTCGAAGGTCATCGTCGCGATCAACAAGGACGCGGAAGCGCCAATCTTTGGCGTCGCGGACTACGGACTCGTGGGTGACTTGTTCACGGTCGTGCCGGATCTCGTGAAAGAGCTGGGCTGATCGTTTTTAAAGCCACTGGCTGGAAAGAAAGCAAGACCGAAAAAAGGGGCGACACACGTGCGCCCCTTTTCACATCTGTTGGGGGAGACAAGACATGAGCTATAGAGCGCCCGTCAAGGACATGCTGTTCGTGATGAAGGAACTAGCCGATATCGAAAGCATTGCAGCGTTGCCGGGTTTCGAGGACGCTAGTCTCGACACGGCTCAAGCCGTACTTGAAGAAGCCGCGCGCTTCAACGGCGAGGTGGTCGCGCCGTTGAATTTCGAAGGCGACAAGAATCCGAGCACATGGAAGAACGGCGAGGTCACGACTACGCCCGGTTTCAAGGAAGCGTTTCGCCAGTTCGGCGAGGGCGGCTGGCAAGGCGTGCTGCATCCCGTCGAGTACGATGGTCAGGGCTTGCCCAAGCTGATCGCCACGCCGTGCATCGAAATGTTGAACGCGGCGAACCTGTCGTTCGCGTTGTGCCCGCTGCTGACCGATGGCGCTATCGAAGCGTTGCTCACGGCCGGCACCGAGGAGCAGAAGCAACTCTATGTGCCGAAGCTGATTTCAGGCGAGTGGACCGGCACGATGAATCTCACCGAACCTCAAGCGGGCTCCGATCTCGCGCTGGTTCGCACGCGCGCCGAGCCGCAGGGCGACGGCTCGTTCAAGGTGTTCGGCACGAAGATTTTCATCACGTACGGCGAGCACGACATGGCGAAGAACATCGTCCATCTCGTGCTGGCGCGCACGCCAAACGCGCCCGACGGCGTGAAGGGCATTTCGCTCTTCCTGGTACCCAAATTTGTCACCGATAAAGACGGCACGCTCGGCGCCCGCAACGACGTGCATTGCGTATCGATTGAACACAAGCTCGGGATCAAGGCGAGTCCGACAGCCGTGCTGCAATTCGGCGATCACGGCGGCGCTATCGGTCATCTGATCGGCGAGGAAAATCGCGGGCTGGAGTACATGTTCATCATGATGAACGCGGCACGTTTTGCGGTCGGGCTGCAGGGCGTGGCCGTGTCGGAGCGGGCGTATCAGAAGGCCGCCGCGTTCGCGAAGGATCGCGTGCAAAGCCGGCCGGTAGATGGCTCGGCCAAGCAGCCTGTGTCGATCATTCATCACCCCGACGTGCGCCGCATGCTCTTGACCATGCGCGCACTGACGGAAGCGTCGCGCGCGCTGGCTTACGTCGCGGCAGCGCATTGCGACTTTGCGCATCACCATCCGGATGAAGCCGCGCGAGCCAGTCATCAGGCCATCTACGAATTTCTCGTGCCGATCGTGAAGGGCTGGAGCACGGAGCTTTCCATCGATGTCACGAGCCTCGGCGTGCAGGTCCACGGCGGCATGGGGTTCATCGAGGAAACGGGCGCGGCGCAGTATTACCGCGATGCCAGAATTCTCACGATCTACGAAGGCACAACCGCGATCCAGGCCAACGATCTGATTGGCCGCAAGACCGTACGCGACGGCGGTGCGACCGCGCAGGCGATTTTTGCGCAGGTCGATCAGACCATCGCGCAGTTGGCCGACCGCGACGGGCAGGCGTTTAAGTCGATGCACCGGTATTTGAGCGCGGGAACTCTCGCGTTGGCGCGGGTGGTCGAGTTCATGGTGGCGAAGGTGAGAAGCGATCCGAACGCGGTGTTCGCCGGCAGCGTGCCGTACCTGAAGCTGGCAGGCATTGTGTTGGGCGGATGGCAAATGGCGCGCGCACTGCTGGTGGCAACGGAGAAGCGTAGCGAGGACGAAGCGTTTTATGGTGCCAAGATCGCGACGGCCCAGTTTTTCGCCGAACATGTTTTGTCGCAGGCGCCGGGCATCGAAGCATCGATCGTCAGCGGCAACGGCCAGGAAGGGTATCTCGTGTTGAGCGAGGATCAGTTCTGATTCGCTGAGCCGCTTGCAGCGCCTATAAAAAATGCCGTCCCGACTTTCATCGGGACGGCATTTTTGTTGAAGCGTGCGCTCTTGGTTACGCGTGCAAATCCGAATCACGCACGCGCATAAGAAGGACGGGTGCTCGTGCGTTTTTCGCCCAGATAGCGATGCACCGACAAATCGTCGGACTGGATTGCCGGCTGTTTACCCGACATCAAATCCGCCAGCAACTGACCGGAACCACATGACATCGTCCAGCCGAGCGTGCCGTGGCCCGTGTTGAGGAACAGGTTCGACAGTGGCGTACGGCCGACGATTGGCGTGCCGTCCGGCGTCATCGGACGCAAGCCGGTCCAGAACGACGCCTTCTCGGTATCGCCGCCGCCGGGGAACAGGTCGTTCACGCACATTTCCAGCGTTCCGCGACGTGCCTGGCTCAGCGATTTGTCGAAGCCGACAATCTCCGCCATTCCGCCGACGCGAATCCGGTCATCGAAACGGGTGATTGCGATCTTGTACGTTTCGTCGAGCACGGTGGAAACCGGCGCGGCGCTTTCGTTCACGATGGGCGCGGTGATCGAATAACCCTTCAGCGGATAAACAGGGATATTCACGAGATCGCCCAGCAGTTGCGTGGAGTACGAGCCGAGCGCGACAACGTATGAATCGCCGCGAATGGTCTCGCCGCCGCACTGCACGCCGGCGATCCGGCCGCCGCTGACCGCAAGCGCGTCGATTGGCGTGTTGTAACGGAACTTGACGCCGAGTTGTTCGGCCATGGCGGCGAGGCGGGTGGTGAATTTCTGGCAGTCGCCGGTTTCGTCGTTCGGTAGACGCAAACCGCCGGTCAATTTGTGCGACACGGCGGCAAGCGCCGGTTCTGCACTTTGCAATTCGGCTGGCGTGAGCAATTCGAACGGCACGTTAGCGTCGCGCAATACGGCGATGTCCTTTGCGGCGCCATCCAGTTGCTGCTGGGTCCGGAAAACTTGCAGCGTGCCACCGGTACGACCTTCGTAATTAATGCCGGTATCCGCGCGCAGTGCCTGCAGGCAGTCGCGGCTGTATTCGGCCAGGCGCACCATACGCCCCTTGTTGACCGAATAACGTGCCTGCGTGCAGTTCTGCAGCATCTGCCACATCCACTTCAATTGAGACGATGTTCCGTCCAGACGGATAGCGAGCGGCGCGTGTTTCTCGAACATCCACTTGACCGCCTTGAGCGGCACGCCGGGCGCGGCCCACGGCGAAGCGTAGCCTGGCGAGATCTGACCCGCGTTGGCGAAACTCGTTTCAAGCGCCGGTCCCGCTTCACGATCGATCACGGTCACTTCGTGCCCCGCGCGCGCCAGATAGTAGGCGCTTGTGACACCGACAACACCGCTTCCCAGAATTACGACTCGCATGCCTTGCTCCGTGCAAAGTGACATTCCGCCGGTCATTCGCTTCGCTTTGACTGAAGCCGTGTGAGTAGCGGGTTACATAGTGGTATCGACTATGTTATTGATAGCAGGTTAGGTTTAGTTATTGTATTTGTTCATTTTTCAGTGGAAAGCAATGAGAATCCAACGAAATTCAGTAAGGGAGCTCGACAGGATCGATCGCCGCATCCTGAAGATCCTTCAGCAGGAGGGTCGTATCGCGATGAAAGACCTGGCGGAGCAGGTCGGGCTCTCGGTGACGCCGTGCATCGAACGCGTCAAACGCATGGAGCGCGACGAGGTGATCGCGGGCTATTACGCGCGAGTGAATCCCCATCAGTTGGGCGCGTCGCTGCTGGTGTTCGTGGAGATCACGCTCGATCACAAAAGCGGCAACATGTTCGAGCAGTTCCGGCGCGAAGTGCAACGCATTCCCGAAGTTCTGGAATGCCATCTCGTTTCCGGCGATTTCGACTATCTGATCAAGGCGCGTATTGGCGAAATGGCCGATTACCGCAAGCTGCTCGGCGACATCCTGCTGCAACTGCCGGGCGCGGTGCAGTCGAAAAGTTATGTAGTGATGGAAGAGATCAAGGAGACGCTGACCATCGCCGTCGGTACCTGAAATGAGCTTGCGAGTGAGGTAATTTACTGTATATTTATACAGTATTTTCTCTCTTTCGATTGTTGGCCATGGTTTCTCACGACCGCGAATATCCCGTTGCTCTGCCCGTGCCGCTCAAAGGCCGAGGGGCGGTCACGAACCTTCAGGGACGCTACGAGAAGGACGAGCGCGAGCGCGTGGACGACGGGTGGACGCATGTTAGCGAGGACGGAGAAACGGACGGCGCGCCAGCCCTGCGCACGCAAGTATTCGAGGAACGCGCGAAGAGCATTCTTACGCGCAATTCGTCGCCGGATATCCCGTTCGAGGTCTCGCTGAACCCTTACCGTGGCTGCGAGCACGGTTGTATCTATTGTTTTGCACGGCCTACGCATAGTTACTTGGGGTTATCGCCGGGACTCGATTTTGAAAGCCGGATCTACGCGAAGATCAACGCCGGAGAATTGCTCGAGCGGGAGCTGGACAAGCCGTCATATCAGCCGGAGCCGATCGCGCTGGGCGTGATTACGGACGCGTACCAGCCGGTCGAGCGGAATCTGCGCATCACGCGGCGCGTGGTCGAGATCCTGAGCGAGCGTGGGCATCCGTTCGCGGCAATCACGAAGTCGTCGCTGATAGAACGGGATATCGACCTGCTCGCGCCAATGGCGCAGAAGGGCCAGGTAATGGTTGCCGTCACCATCACGACGCTAGACGCGGATATTGCGCGCACGCTCGAACCGCGTGCCGCCACACCGTCAAGAAGGCTGCGCACCATCCGGGCGTTGAGCGAGGCGGGGATTCCGGTCGGCGTCAGCGTCGCGCCCATGATTCCGTTCGTCACGGAACCGGATATGGAACGGGTGCTGGAAGCGTGCGCCGAAGCCGGCGCGACGAGCGCGAGTTATATCGTTTTGCGCTTGCCGTGGGAGGTGGCGCCGTTGTTCAAGGACTGGCTCGCGGCGCATTTTCCTGATCGCGCGGAACGCGTGATGGGGCGCGTGCGTGACATGCGAGGCGGCAAGGACTACGACTCGGATTTCTCGAAGCGGATGAAAGGCGAAGGCTTATGGGCCGACATGCTCAAGCAGCGCTTTCATAACGCTTCGAAGCGGCTCGGTTTGAATCAACGGCAGCGCGGAATCCTGGATATGTCGGAATTTCGGCGCGTTGGGAAGGTGGTGAGCAAGCGGGCGGTGGGCAAGCGTCCGGTCGAGGACAGTCCGCAGATGAAGTTGTTTTGAAGCGTTGCGAGCGGTAGCGACTCCGGGCAGAGCCGCTACGACCCCGGCAGCCTTACTGGGACAACTCTTTAGCCGCTTGAACCTGGCCTTCGAAGTAAGTCTGGAAGGTGAGCGCAAGACCTGCCATTAACAGGAAAGCGCCGAACAGCAGCGAAAAGATCACAACGAAGATGACAGCCCAGCCCGATTCGCTATGCTGGCCGGTTTGCGCGTTGAACTGGGCGTCCCATTTTTCGTCGGGGCGCAAGCCGTAGACAATCGCCGACAAAAACGCCGCCAGCAGCGAAATTGCACCGGGTACGACCAGGATCCAACCGGGCATCGACGCACGATCGGTTGCCGCGAGCAGCATGTAACCGACGACACCGAGCAGGATGCCGACAATGTGCGCCCAGCCGAATTTGTCGCGGAAACCGTACAGATAGAAGCGATGCGCACCGATACTGCCGAAAAAGAAGGCAAGCGCGGCAGTCAGCGTTTTCGAGCGGAAATGGCCGTGCGACGTCGGGTTCGATGGATGCATGGCAGTGGACGGCGGGTTGTTCATCGGGAAACGAAAAAAGAAGCAATGGAGGCGGATTGGCGCAAGAGGCGACCCTCTTGCGCCGACGCGGCATTCTACGCCCGCGACCGTCCCGCGTTCCCGCGGCGAATCGGCTCAGTGCGCGACGGCCGAGTCACGGTTGCTTATACGTGATCCGGTAGATCGCGCCGGCGTAGTCGTCGCTGACGAGGAGTGAGCCGTCCGGCATCGGCAGCACGTCGGCGGGGCGGCCCCAGATTTCTTCGTTCTTCCCGAGCCAGCCTTGCGCGAACGGTTCCATGCGCGGTTTCGCACCGTTCGCACCCACGACGACCCGCACCACCCGATACCCCACTTTCGTGCTGCGGTTCCAGGACCCGTGTTCCGCGATGAACACATTGTTCTTATAGTCGGCGGGGAACATCGCGCCTGTATAGAAGCGCATGCCGAGCGAGGCCACGTGCGCGCCGAGCTTGACCACGGGCGGCGTGAACCCGGAGCACGGATGGCCCGCGCCGTATTGCGGGTCGGGAACATCGCCGCCGTGGCAGTAGGGATAACCGAAGTCCATGCCGGCTTTCGGCGCGCGATTGAGTTTGTCGTCCGGGACGTCGTCGCCGAGCATGTCGCGGCCGTTATCGGTGAACCAGAGCTCTTTCGTCTGCGGATTCCAATCGAAACCCACCGTGTTGCGGACACCGTGCGCAAACACTTCGTAGTCGCTGCCGTCCGGGTTCATCCGGCCGATCAGCGCGTACCGCTTGCGATCCGGCTCGCAGATGTTGCACGGCGCGCCAGTCGGCACATACAGTTTGCCGTCCGGGCCGAACGCGATGAATTTCCAGCCGTGATGCCGATCGGAAGGCAGTTTGTCGGTGATTACGACGGGCTTTGGCGGCGCATCGAGGTGATCGTCTATGTCATCGAAGCGCAGAATGCGGGAGATCGCAGAGACGTACAGCGCGCCGTCTCGGAACGTCACGCCCGCTGGCTCGTCCAGACCGGACGCGATCACATGTTTCGCTGTCACGCGCCCGTTTTGCAACTCGAGCGCGTAGACGTGCCCGTCGAGGCTGCCGGCGTAAAGCACCCCTTTCGGCGACAAGGCCATGGCGCGGGCGCTCGGGACGTCATCGGAGAGAACGGAGATGCTGAAGCCCGGCGGCAGCTTGATCTGGTCGATGGGCAGCACCGCGCGGGCGCTGGCCGCGATGAACGAGCCGGCCAGTACAATCAGCAGGTTCGCCGCTAAAAATGCCAAACGTTCCCGCAATCGTCCTAAACTGCATGCTCGCTGCGAGTCGCTACAAGAAAAACGGTTTCCGCTCAAAGCCATATCTGTCTCCCCAAAATGACACCTCATGCCGCTTGGCGAAAATCTTGAAAAACCCGCCGCACCGCGCGTCAGGGCGGGCGATGATCGACAAAACGGCAAGCCGCGGGTCATGTTTCATCTTGATTAATCGACGCAAGTGTTTGTTAAGGCTTCGTTTTGCCGCTATAATCGCGTGTTTTGGTAGTTCCGAACCCCGGTTTTCAAGGATTTCAGCATGGTTATCATCCGCTTGGCTCGTGGCGGCTCCAAGAAGCGCCCGTTTTACAATATCGTCGCAAC
>Ga0185299_10005687_pt1 | contig 13823 bp, 8 predicted proteins | sample PaiPotPPA55metaG_FD_128002 | JGI IMG/M metagenome (GOLD analysis project Ga0185299, IMG submission 128002) | Iron sulfur acid spring bacterial and archeal communities from Banff, Canada, to study Microbial Dark Matter (Phase II) - Paint Pots PPA... ...
CCGGCAAGATCAGATTCCGCGTCAAGTTCAGAAGGCCGAGATGTCCCCAGTAGCTGGTGTGAAATTCCTGCGCGTGCTGCAGCAAGCGATCTTCGTCGGAAGCCGGATCAAGCTTCGGCGAAAAGTACGCGATATCCGGGAAGCGCTGCTCTTTATTGACCACCAGATTTTCGATGATCGACAGATTCTCGGCTGCGGCCTGCTCAATCAGATGCGATGGTGTGTTCCGATACGTGCCCGCATAGTTCATGTGGACATGAGCATCCCCACTGACCCAGCGTGTCTCAGGACTCTTCCACTCGATTTGCCGAAGCGAAACCGTGGTTTCCGAAGTCTTGCCCGCCAGAACCTCGAAGCCTAGTTCTTCGAACCGGTATTCGAAGCCGCGCATGACGCCCACTTGCACTCTTCCAGCTGGAACCGGGACTTCAGAGATTCCTTTGGTGACGAAGTAGTGCGCCTCAAACGGACGTTCCTTGCGGTCGAAACTGTCGTCCGCTTCCATCCACCCATCATCCGGTGCATACGCCCGACCGTCTTCCGCCGTAACGAAGACTCGCGCCGCCACCGGCTTTCCGCCGTGGTCGGTAACTCGCAAAAGCAATTTCCCCATTGGCTTCAGGTACTTTCGCTCGCGGGCGACAACCTCGTTCTGCGCACCGCCGGGAATCGTTTGGATCGACAACGACGTATTGCCGGTCCTGTTCGAAATAAACGCAATCTTTGATCCGTCCGGCGACCATCGCGGATTGATATTGTCGTAATCTCCATACGAAATCGGAAACGGGTCGCCACCCGCCTCCGGCATCACCCAAAGCTGGTGCCACGACTGTCCCAAGTACGAGGCGTACACCATGCGCTTGCCATCTGGCGAAAAGTCAGGGCGGGCTTTCCAGGTCGTCTCCTCGTAGTGGATCTCATGCGCTGCCGCGCCGGGTTGCGCCTTCATCCGCCAGAAGCCGCCGGTGCCGTGAATGTGCCCTCGATTCGAAATGAAGAAGATCTCTGACCCATCACGCGACCACACCGGGCTGATCTCATGGTCCACGTTGCTGTAGTAATAGCGAGGAAGTGAACTGACGTTTTCGGGAGTGAGTTGCTGGATGTCGCTCAGTTCGCCACCCTCGAATCTTCCAGTAAAGATGTGGAAGTGACCCTTGAAGGAAGTTGAAACGAACGCCAGCCGCTTACCATCAGGTGAGAACCGTGGCTCGAGGTTAACCGCCCTGCCGGACGTGAGTTGTCGCGTGCGTCCATCGTGCAAGTCGAGCAACCATAGCTCCATGGCATCGTGGTTATAACGCGAAAAAGCGACCCAACGCCCATCCGCCGACCAGTCCGGCTGATAGTCATAGCCCGGACCTGCAGTCAGTTGCTCGGCGATCGTGCTGTTCACATCCTGCCGCCACAGCGATCCGGCCATGGAGTAAATCAGCGTCCGAGAATCCGGAGACCAAGCCGCCGCGCTTGGTCCCGTTGTGAGCTGAGGCAGGTACATCTCGCGATAGTAATAAGCGTGCGGGAGGTCAATCTGCTTGAGCACCGGCTCACGCTGCGCCACGCAATTCGCACACCATAGGAAGACAAAGACGAAAAGCCGCATCATTCGGGATCGGAACAAGGTTCCTCCGCAACTCAGAAAACGGGACGATTATACCGTCCCGGACCGAATCAGCAATTTATCTGACGACTGGGACAAGGGGCAGCACTACCTGCGAGAGGTGCTTTGCGTCGTGAACTACGCGAATGTGCGCCTTTTTCATCTCGTTACTGTTCACCTCCGATTTTCCACTCTGAAGGTTGCGAGAAAAGTTCGGGGTGAAGCTGGCGGAGATCTGCAGGCGGATCCGGTGTCCCTGCAGAAACACGTTGCTGGTGATCAGGTTCTGCAACGTCAGTTCGTAGATTGTTCCGGGAGACAACAGCTGCCGGCCCCGGCTGAGGTCGCGATAGCTTGCGCGCAGGACATCCAGCCCTGGGCTCATCAGGTTGATCGCCGTTCCATCCGGGGAGACGTCCAGAAGACGGCTCCAAAGATCGAAATCGCGGCAGTCGCAGGAAACAAAGATGCGGGCTGTGATCGGCCCGGTTATTTCGGTATCTTCCTGCAGCAAAGCAGAATCGAAGGTCAGAACGTCGGCGCGATTAGCCAGCTTGCGATAATCATGGGCGCCGGAAGAGTCGTACATGTTCACCACGGGATTGGATGGATCGGAAACGAATTCGCTGAAGCTGTCCTGGTTGTCGAACGGGGTGGTTTGCAGTCGACCTGTACTTGAACCGTCGCTCGCGGGAGCGAGGAAAGCCGATGTTTCTCTCGCTGTCGGCGGCCACTGGTCAGCGTCCCGCCACTGGTTGCGTCCCATTACGAAGTAACGCACCGGCTTTTCGCGGTCGACGCCGTTGTCCATGCCCTTCAAGTAGTGATCCATCCAGCGCAGGACTACCTCGTCGAAGTCGATCGCCGCGGTTGGGCTAAACTCACGCTCTCCAGATCGCGTTTTTGCGGTATTGTCCACGCCATGAACCCACGGTCCAAGCAGCAGGTGGGTACGAGGATCTTTGTCGCCCTGCCTGGCCTTGAGCAGGCCTGCAAAGTTCGTCGTTGCGCCTTCAGGGCCATAGTTGTCGTCGTACCACGCCGAAAGGTTAAGGACAGCTGCGCGCGTGCGAGCGTACTTGTCTCGCAATTCGCTCCAGTTCCACCACGGATCCTCCGGCGGATGTTGTAACCAGTCGAAATAATACGGGGCGGCTTGCTGCAAAGGCTTCAGGTCAAGCAGGGGCAGGGTATTCAACATCTTCGGCCCTTCTTCCTTCCAGGCAGCGAGGGCTTCTCGGTAAGTGCGCGGGCCGGGCAGGTTCTTTTTCGCGCGGGTATCCCAGGCAATGTTGTCCCAGATCCAGTCGATCCATGACATGTCCCACGTACCACCGGCGTAGAAGAAATTTTGCGGCGTCGAAAATGTCATGGCGGGTATCATGGCCCGCAAGTGAGGAGGGTTCTGAACCGCGGCGAGCCATTGCACTGCTCCGGGATACGAAAGGCCGAAAGTACCCACATTGCCATTCGACCAGGGCTGTGCGGCGGCCCACTCGATCGTGTCGTAGCCGTCTAGTCCTTCATTTTCGTAGGGACGGAAATCTCCATCCGAGTTGTGCCGTCCACGAACGTCCTGGATTACGACGGCATAGCCACGCTCGACGCCATGCTTGAAAGTCGTGTACTCCTGCTGCGCAGCATCCTTCCCGTAGGGCGTCCGATACACCAGGACGGGGAATTTGCCGGCCTCGGGTGGCCGCATTACGTCGGCGCGAAGAACCACACCGTCACGCATGGGCACGGGGACATTTCTCTCCAGAACAAAATGCGTCTCAGAGTTTGGGGCGTCGTGCCCAGATATGACAATGGAAACTGCAGGAATCAGAACCCAGGCCCAGAGTTTCATCGGGCGTTGAGACTAACAGGATGCAGATGTGGCGGCAAGTCTCGGTACTTCCCCTCGGTACTTCCCCGACTTCCCGTGTCTCGGCACTTCCCCGCAATTTCCTCCCGCTCGACAGGAAGTTGTGTAAAATCCTTACGCTGCGATCCCAGTGAATTGAACGCCCAACTGCTGCCGGATTGCATCCCAGGTGCTGAGTGCCGAGTTCTAACGCCCAGTCCGTTGCGACAACTCTACCGGCCCGCTACTACACAGATCCCAATCTTTTCCGCGACGAAGTCGAACGCTTCTACTGCCAGACCTGGATCTGCGCCGGGCGCGCAGATCAAGTCTCGACACCGGGCGACTTTTTCCTGCGAGAGGTTGCGGGTGAAAGCATCATCATTACTCGTGATGGCAGTAACTCGTTGCGCGCGTTTTTCAACGTCTGCCGGCATCGCGGCACCCGGATCTGTGCCAGCGCCGAAGGGCACTTCCCCGGACGGATCCAGTGCGGCTATCACGGGTGGACCTACGGACTCGACGGAAGTCTCATGGGCGCCCCCCACGTGCATGAAGGATTCTGCCGCGAAGACTACCCCCTCAATCGCGTGCATACCGACGTCTGGGACGGACACATCTTTATCAATCTTGGCTCGGACCCCGCCCCGCTGGCCAGTCAACTAGAGGATCTGACTCAGAAATTCCAGAATTGGCAAATGGCTGATCTGCGCACCCATCGGCGCATTGAGTACGAGGTGAAGGCTAACTGGAAGCTGATCATGGTGAACTACAACGAGTGCCTGCACTGTCCCATTCTTCATCCGGCGCTCAGTGCCATTGCCGATTACCTCTCCGGAGAAAACGACCGTCCCCATCGCGGATACATCGGGGGCTCAATGGAGTTTCAGGGTGGCGCCAAGACTATGAGCAAGGATGGCAAGCTGCGACGCCACTACCTTCCCGGACTCAACGCCGACGAGCGAGACAGAGTTTATTACTACGCGATTTTTCCTAATCTGCTGCTCAGCCTGCATCCGGATTACATGATGACCCACACGCTCTGGCCGCGTGCCGTGGATCATACTGACGTTATCTGCGAATGGCATTTCCACCCTGACGAAATGGTCGAGCCTGACTTTGAAGCTGATGATGCGGTTGAATTCTGGGATGTTACCAATCGTGAAGATTGGGCCATCTCAGAGCTCTCGCAAGCGGGAATCAAGTCTCGCGCCTATAAGCCCGGCCCCTATTCCCGTTGCGAATCTCTGCCCCACGCCTTCGACCAAATGGTGCTGGATCGTGAGAAGCAAGTAATCAAGAAGCAGGTCCGCTAAACGGCCAACGCCACCGCAGAGAGCTAGATTTGGGGGTCGAGTAGGCCGGCGGAGTTACACCGCCGGAAGGACGCAGAGGAAGACCTTACAATCACGTTTTCGTAGCAGGAGGGGGTATTTCATGGCATGCGCCATCTATTTGGTACCGGGCTCTCACAGCAGCAGGTGGAGGAAACGCTCGCTGAGGCCGCCCGATTAGTTGCATGTGGGGGCAATGTAGCGGGTTGGTTCGGCGGCCTTGTTCAAATAGAAGGCCACAGCATCGTATACGAGCCGTTCTTAAAGCCTCTAACAAAACTTAGATCGAAGGAAACCGTGATCCGAGTTGCTGTGTGAAAAGACGTTAAGATTAATGCAGTGGGCGGCACGCGAAACGACAGGCTCTTTTGCACCAGGACTACAACGGGGCTGTCACTACCACAGCCGGCTTGAATGCTCCATCCGCCGACACCAACCTGCGAATTCAAGGTGTTAACTCCACAACCGGTGTCGGGAATCTGTCTCGGGCATTACTGCAGCTTCGCGTACTCGGTTTTGGCTTGCTTCAGTAGGACGATGTCGGGATCTGCCCCTTTCCAAATTGCGAGGAGCTCGCGATATTCCGCCCGGCTCTTGTCCAAGTCTCCAGTTCTTGCGTAGCTGCGGGCGAGTTGCAAGTGCGCCAGTGGCCAGTAAATGGAAACCGGATCGATCCCGCGATGGTCGATAAGTCGCTGGAATTGAGCCGCGGCTTGGCTAAAAGATCCCTGCTGAAGATATGCTATGCCGAGCAGATATCCGATTGTGCAGTTGGGCACTACGCCATTCGAAGAGAGATCGTAGGGAATAGAAGGCTGAAGGTTTGCAATCGCGGTGGCTGCATCACTCTGATGCAGCCGGATTGCAGCGCGCGCCGAAGCCAGAGAAACTTTGTTCAGCAAAAGATTCGACGTGTCCTCCTGGCTCAATTGATCGATCAGCATTTCGGCCCTGACAACGTCACCAGTTCGTGCCAGCGCCAGTGCAGCTCCAGCCCTCGTATCCTCCAGACCCGGCATCATTTGCAGGGCCAGATTCACCTTCTCGCGTGCTTCCCTGAAATTGCCGAGTTCAGCCTCAATCTGAGCCTGGTCAATCGCCGTGGCCACCGCATATTCTTTATTGTCATTCTGCAGGGCAGAAGCCCGCGAGCTAGCGAACAGTTCGCGGCCCGGGCGAATTTGTCCCACGCTCATGGCAGCCCAAGCTCGAAGATTGAGATTAATGGATTCCTGCGGCTTGTCCTTGAACCAGTCGATCTCCCGTTGCATTGCGGTTTGATCGCTCTCTGCGAACCCAATCAAATAGAGATTGAAATGAACGATATAACCATCCAGTCTCGCCGCGATTGCCTGATCGGCAACGGCTTTTGCTTCGGCATATCGTCCTGCAATTCTGTACGCCATCACCGCAGAAGCATACGGCAATCCATGACTCGGATTCAGCTTCAAAGCCTCCCGTGCGCTTTCGACACCTTTTTCGGGATCGCCTATCCGCTGATATTCGCGCGAAAGATTGTTGAACGGAATCCAGTCGTGAGAGTATGTCTGCGTCCACAGCCTGTAGGTATCAACCGCTTTCTCATCTTCTTGGGTAGCGTCCTGATAATAATGTGCGGCGATGTAAAATTTCTCCCTCTCACTGACATGTTCGCGACGTTCGAAAGCCTGTCTCATGTACTGGTTGGCCAGACTACGCTCGGTCAGATCGGCGTAAATGGCGCCCAGCCGCGCATAAGCGATAGCGAAATTCGGATCGAGATCAATCGCCATTTTGTAGAACGGGATGGCCTCCGTTTCCTGATTCTGCGCGCGCTTTTCATCGGCGGATGTATAAGCCTTTAACGCGGCCAGAGAGCTGGTCGTCGCCTGCTCGATGGGGGTGTCGAATTTCTCAATCGAATTGACGGACTCGCCAAGTTTCCTGCGAATCGGCGGTATCAGTTGGCCAAGCCGGTAGAGAACGTCGTCTTTGTTTTGCGCTTCCGCCTCCGCGTGAGCTAAAGAATCTCCGGTGAGGCAGTTGGTTGCATCCAGATCGAGAATGTATTTGTTACCTACACTAACAATCGATCCACCTACAACTACCTTAGCTCCTTCCCGCTGACACACGTCTCGCGAGATTGGCGGTACGATATGCTCATTGGGCTGCCGACCCATCAGTCTTAACGTCTGCCTTGTGGTCGAATCCAGCACAATGTTGAAGTAAGGTGACTCGGCCAGCTTCACGGTGACCCCTTGTTTAAGGGCGCCGTCAAAGATGGGCTCGCCCGTGGCATTCGCGAAGTCGGAAACCAAGACCCAGTCGGTCTCGCCCAATTCAACAGCTTTGTGCCGGTAGCGAAAGAGAACTATCCCCAGGGCTAGAAGAACAACCGCGCCAGCGATTGGTACTGCCCGCTCCCAGCGTAGTTTCTTAGGTTTGGAAATGGTAGGCAAATTCCGGGTCGCAAGGGCTGGCGACGTCCTGGCAGCACCGACTGGCTCGCGGTGCGCCGTGTCGCCTCTTAGCGAGTCCAGGTCGGCGTGCATCGCGGCGGCGTGCGGATAGCGCAGATCACGATCCTTCTCCAGAGCCCTGTTGATAATTTCGTGAAGTTTGGAAGGCAGATTTGGATTCGACAGCAAAGGTGACGTCGCAGCTTCATGCAGGATCGCACCAAAGATCGCGCCTGACGTCTTGCCGCGGAATGGCTGGATGCCTGTCGCTATTTCATAGAGCACAACTCCGAAGCTGAAGAGATCGCTGCGTCCGTCGACTTCTTCTCCTCGAACTTGCTCGGGCGACATGTAAGAGACAGTTCCGAGAGCAACTCCCGTCTCCGTCAGATGCTGGTCCACTGTTGGTGTCTCGAACGCCGCCGAGGAGCGACTTGGGGTCGTGAACTGCGGGCTAACTTTTGCCAGCCCGAAGTCCAGGAGCTTGACCTGTCCCCGCTTGGTAACAAAAATGTTGGCAGGCTTGACATCCCTGTGCACAATGCCGTTACCATGTGCGGCCTCAAGGGCGTCAGCGATCTGCACCGCGATATTGAGGATCTGTTCAGTGCCGAGCGGCGCAGAGCCGATGCTATGCTTCAGCGTCTGGCCGTCCAGAAACTCCATGGCGATGAACGCGTTGCCGGCATGCTCGCCGACGTCATAGATCGTGCAAATATTGGGATGGTTAAGAGCAGAGGCAGACTGGGCCTCGCGTTGAAAACGGGCCAACCACTGCGAATCTGTGGCGACCGCATCGGGCAAGAACTTCAGCGCGACGAAGCGGTGTAGACGGGTGTCCTCGGCCTTAAAGACGATTCCCATTCCGCCGCCGCCGAGCTTTTCGACAACCCGATAATGGGAAACTGTACTGCCAATCAGTTTTGCTTCCCATGTTGGGCCTCGCTCATTGGCGACCACCTTGCCCAAAACCTCCAGCGCAGTGGACTCGATAAAATGTGCAGCCTGTTTCTCGCGAGCGAGTAGCGACTCGACTTCGCGTAGAAGTTCCTCGTCACCCCGGCAAGAGTGTTTGAGGAAGTCTGCCCGACGACTCTCGTCCAGCTGCACCGCCCGGTGATATAGCTCCTCGACTCGACGCCAGAGTTCCGGCTCCACGTCAACTCCCCTCGCTCAAGGCTCTCAGCAGCCAAACTTTTGCCAATCTCCAGTCTCGCCCCACGGTTTCGGACGAAACTCGCAGTACGTCCGCCGTTTCTTCTACGCTCAAGCCGCCAAAGAACCTCAGTTCTACGACCTTGCTTTTTCTCTCGTCCACCGCGGCCAGCGCCTTCAAGGCGTCATCGAGTGCTACGAGGTCCGCAGCCGGTTCGCTGCAGACCGACGGCGCTTCGTCCAGGGACAGAGGAGACACACCGCCGCCTCTTTTCTGGTAGCCGCGGGAGCGGGCGAAATCGATCAGAATGCGCCGCATGAGCCGCGCGGACACGGCAAAAAAATGCGCCCGATCGTGCCAATTCATCTGTCCGCAATCCACCAGCCGCAGGTAGACCTCGTTGACCAGAGCGGTGGTCTGCAGAGTATGGCCGGATCGTTCCTCCGCCATGAAGCGTTGGGCCACTCGATGCAATTGCTCATACACCATGGGGGTGAGCTTTTCCAGAGCCCCCTCGTCTCCTGCGGTCCAGGCCTTGAGGAGTTGGGTGACATCATGGCTCGCAGGCAGGCCCATCCCATCCTCCTTGGTTGCAATACATTACACCGGGGACGGGCAAAAACCTAGCGCCCCTGGCGGATTTACCGGAACCGCTATTTCTACCTTCCTTGCGCTTTGTTTAGGGCTCGGTTGCGGTTTTCTTGCTCATTTCACGCCTTAATAAATAGGGGGCTGTGGGGTAAAGAGCAATCCCTGAACAACCGAACAGCGGCAAGGACAGGCGGAGACCATGAGGATTTTTCTCAGTTTAGTTTTCGTGATTTCGGTGGGTGGGCTTGCGCCGATCGCCCACGCTCAGGAGTTCACCGCGGAGCAAGTCGGCAATGACAGTGCCGGACATATTTTCAGAAGCAGGATCTACATGAGCCATAACAAGGTGCGCATCGAGCCTGCCTCCGACAAGTCGATTCAACTACTGGATCTCGATGCTGGGACGAGCCTTGTTCTCGATACGGCGCGAAAAACATATATCGAACAACCTGCGGCAATGGCGCGCCAAAGTTTGTCCTCGTTCCGAACCGCAGATAACACGCCTTGTGTCAGGAATCTAAATGGTACTGGACCGGCCACCTGCAAACAGGTTGGAACCGAATGGATCAACGGCAGGAAAGCCGAGAAGTGGGAAATCGTCCAAACCATGGGAGGACAAACGGCGTCAGCAAACGTGTGGCTGGATTCGCAGTGGCACTTGAGGTTGAAACAAAAAGTCTCAGGGATGACGGGTGAACTCGTAAACATTCAGGAAGGGCCGCAGAGCGCCAGTCTATTTGAAATCCCAGCGGATTATCACAAGACAGCGCTTCACGTTCCGTAGAGAAAATCGCGGAGGCTGGTCAACCAAGAACCGGTTTCGGTGGGGACTTAGCGAGTCGCGAACTGGATTTTCCGCGAAAGCAACCGAGTTCAGGACAGCAGCATTTCAGCTTTTGAACAGCACTAGTGACAAAAAGGAGAAGATTCCATGAATAGCCTAAGAAAATATGCCTTGTGCATGGTGACCACGGCCGTAGCAGGGATTTCAGTTCCGGCTTCTGCACAGCTCCCGCTCACGCTTGACGGCTTTACGACGGGACAATACGTCATACATGTGACCAACCCGTTGGTAAATTACACCCACTATGGAGCGATGCCGGCCGACAGCCCTTTGGGCGCGGCTCGCGCAACTTACTTCGGAGCGGGTCCAAATCCGTTTCACCAAATCAGCACACTTGATGTGCGCGAAGGCCACTTCGTGGTGGACTCTGGTTTCGGCAGCGTCGCTGCCGTCCAGGTTGGATACGGGTTTAGTCTCTCCGGAGCTGAAGTGCCATTGGGCCTGAACCTCGAGGGATATTCGGCATTCCGGCTAAACTTTGCCGGCATCGCCACCTCCGAATCGATGGTCGTAGTTATCACAGTGTGGCCGCACAGCGGCGGATATTACGACTTCGAGGTAGTGCTGCCGCCGAATGGCAATGCTTTCTCCGTAGTTTTCCCGTTTTCCGGTTTCAACAAAGGCGGAGGCGGAGGCGGCCTCACCCAGGCCGACGTCAGTAACATCGACGCCATTGTTTGGCAGGCGCAAGGCGGAGGCTTCGACAGTTTCGGACTCACTTCCTTTCAAGCAGTGAACTAGCGAACAGGCCATAGACAAGGTTCGGGCGTCGAAGTGGATTCGCGAAAATTGAATTTCTGGATTCTGGAGGCGGGCAATGAAAAGGACGAGATCTGTAATGTGGGGAGCAGTGCTTTTACTTACGTGCGCGACCGCGGTTTGGTCACAACAGAACGCGAATGGCGCTGCAAGTCCGGTGACCGGTTCCACGTCCCAGCTTCCGCGTCTGGTGCGGTTCAGCGGAACGTTGAAAGATGTAAACGGGAATCCGCTGAGCGGCGTGATTGGCGCGACCTTCTTGCTCTACACCGAACAGAATGGCGGCGTCCCGCTGTGGCTGGAGACGCAGAATGTTCAGTCGGACAAGAACGGGCATTACACAGTGATGCTCGGTTCCACCAAGGCGGATGGTTTGCCTGTGGATCTGTTCACTTCCGAGCAGGCGCAGTGGCTCGGGGTGCAAGCGCAAGGGCAGGCGGAGCAAGCGCGCGTCTTGCTGCTCAGCGTGCCCTATGCCCTGAAGGCCGGGGACGCGGAAACCGTGGGGGGATTACCGCCCTCGGCCTTCGTATTGGCCGCACCACTATCGTCGTTGCCGAGCAGCGGCGGAGCGAGTCCGACAAGTAACAGCCCACCCCCTTCGACCTCGGGGTCGGTCCCGCCTCCAGCATCGTCGGATGTGACCACGACGGGCGGCACGCTGAATACGATTCCGATGTTCACCACGGCCACGAACGTTCAGAACTCCATTCTGACGCAGACCGGCGCGACCGCGATCAATGTGCTGGGCAAGCTCAACCTGCCCGCTCTAGGCACGGCTGCCGCAGGCGCGGGCTTCAATTCGCGGCCGCTGGATTTCGTGGCTTCGGTGTTCAGCAGTACCACGAGCACAGCGGTGGCACAGACGTTCCAATGGCAGGCTGAGCCCGTGAACAACGACAAGTCCACGGCCACGGGCACGCTCAACCTGCTCTACGGTGCGGGCACGGCCACTCCAGGGGAAACGGGGCTGAGGATCAGCAACAAGGGTATCTTCACCTTCGCCACGGGGCAGGCGTTTCCCGGCACGGGCACGATTACAGGCGTTACGACCGCGAACGGCAGTGGCTTAATTGGCGGAAATACCAAAGGCACGCTGAACCTGGCACTGAAGACTTGCACCGCCAACCAGGTGCTGCAATTCGTAAGCGGCGCGTGGACCTGTTCGAATGCGGGCACCGGAACCATTACCGGCGTTATCGCGGGCACCGACCTCACAGGAGGCGGACCCAGCGGCAGCGTCACGCTGAATGTGGACACCACTAAGATTCCGCAACTGAATACGGCCAACACCTTCACCGGTAATCAGACCATCACCGGCAATTTGACCGATACGGGCAACATAACTTCGAGTGCATTGATCTCCGGGCAAACCGGCAGCTTCAGCGGAAACAATTCCTCACAGATTGTAAACGTCGCACAGAGCGGGGGGGGCAATGCGATCAGCGGGTCGTCTACCAGCGGCGTGGGGCTCTCCGGAACAGGCATTTATGGAGTCGAAGGCCAAACGACTACCGCATACGCCCCGGCCGTCTTAGGCGTCGCGAGTGGCGCAAATGGCGAAGGTGTGTTTGGCCAGGAGACGGCAACGACAGGCAACAGCTACGGCGTCTATGGTCAAACTGCCTCTCCAGCCGGCGCCGGCGTTGAGGGCTACGCAACGTCGAGCCCAGGCATCGGTGTCCTCGGTACCGCGCCCGACGGCCAGGGGATTGGCATCGAGGGTACCGCAAACGGGGCGGCAGGCATCGGCGTTTATGGCCAAACGAGCGACACACAGGGGATCGGCGTGGTTGGCGGCCAGACGGCCACATCAGGTACCAACTACGGCGTGTATGGTTACGCGACAAGTGGAACCGGGAACGGCGTCTTTGGTTATGCAGCCAATACCACCGGTTCTAATATCGGAGTCAATGGAGTATCGGGATCGGGAACGGGAACCGGCGTTCTGGGACAGGCGCCCGGTCTAAACCTGAGTGGCACAGCCGCGTCCCGTGCGGGTGCGTCACCTTTCGGTGTCGCGGGCGACACGACCGCGAATAACACCTTCGCCAGTGGCATTCGGGGCACCGCTGACGACGCAATCGGCGTGCTCGCGGAGAACAACGGCACTAACTATCCAACGCTTCAAGTCATAAACAATACGGCTACGTTTAATAAGGGAGGCGAGGTTTTCTTCGCTTGGATGCCGCATGTATTGGGCGGTGTATTCACCGTCATTGGCGATCCGGGCTGCGCTTCTGGCTTTATGGGTCTTCAACTCGGAGGCGAAGGATTCATGGAGAATTGTACCAACTACACGCTGTTGGGGGATAACAGCGGCAACACCTACCTTAATGCCGTGGGCGGTGCAGATCTACACTTCCGCATCGGCAATGTCGAACAAATGACGATGGTGCCCGGCGAAGTGTTCGTCGACGGGACCCTGTATGTTGACCAAAATTTGAGCGTGGTTGGAAACAAGAACTTTCGGATTGACGATCCGCTCGACCCGGCAAACAAGTATCTCTTTCACGCGTCCATTGAATCTTCCGAGGTGCTGAATCTTTATAGCGGGAATGCCATCCTCGACGGCTCCGGCGAAGCTATAATTCAGCTCCCCGACTGGTTCGAGGTCATCAACAAGGACTTCCGCTATCAGCTCACCGCGATTGGCGCGCCCGGTCGAGACCTCTATATTGCCGAAGAGGTTTCTGGAGGTCATTTCAAGGTTGCGGGCGGCAAGCCTGGCGGCAAGGTTTCCTGGCAAGTGTCCGGCGTGCGGAACGACGCTTGGGAAAAGGCGCATCCCATGGTGGTTGAGGCCAACAAAGGCGCAAATCGAGGTCATTACTTGACCCCCGAATTCTATGGAGCGCCCGAGACGTTGCGCATTGGCTACATTGCCCCAATATCTAGTAGCGAACTCGTCATTGACCATAGCGTGGAGATTCCGGAGCGCAGCAACACTTCTGAATCACAGCGGAAGCCCCCCAGGGTTCCCATTCCACCGCGGCAGGCTCCCGCCAAAGCAGCGCCGCCGCTCCATCCGGTTTCTCCGGCCACGCAAGGGAACAAATCGCAACTCAACCAAAGGTAGCAGAAGCGGGCAAGAAGAAAGCATCATGCGGGGAACCACGATTCTTGAGGACCTACCAGTTCGTTGCAGGCTTTACTTTAGTTATTCGGGCCGGATTGCGGAAGAGGTTGCGATTCCATCGAAGGAGAAATCGCCATGAAGCTGCGCGCATGTGTAGTAGTTGGATTCTTGACGCT
>Ga0185299_10005688_pt1 | contig 13823 bp, 10 predicted proteins | sample PaiPotPPA55metaG_FD_128002 | JGI IMG/M metagenome (GOLD analysis project Ga0185299, IMG submission 128002) | Iron sulfur acid spring bacterial and archeal communities from Banff, Canada, to study Microbial Dark Matter (Phase II) - Paint Pots PPA... ...
CCAGCTTGTTGGCCAGCGCAACAACGACAACATTCTTGTGCGCCCGCGCTAGCAGTCCGCACGCCCACCGGCCAAGAGGCGTCTTTTGCTCAACCAGGTAAGGCAGCACGGCGCGCGCGCCATGGAACGCGCGCAAATGGTTGATCAGCGCGGTGCGCTCCGACACCAGCCGTTCGCGCGCGCGATGCAGCGCCTGAATGTCCGATTGAGCCTGGCTCTTGACCTCAACGAACCGCATCGTCGGCCGGCTCGCCGCCTGCGCTAACAAAGCCGGATCGCGGGAAAATCGCCTACGCGAACTCAACACCTATCTGCGTAGCTTTGCGCCAAGTCACGCGGCAATGGCGGACGGATGCGCGGACGGATGCGTGGTCAAGCACAAGATCAAATGAATCCGGAATTCCGATGGGACTTTCCACTTTGAGGCAGGCGCCCCGGTCCGACAGATTGCGGACCGTTACAATCGATCGCCGCCCCGTGACCTCTGAAGGTGATGTGCGCTCCCTTAAGAACGCGGCAGCGCGCTTAGCGCTGTTTATCCATTATTCGATCCTCCGACCACACGGTTGCGATCATGGCTGCCAGGGAGGTCGCAGCAGGTATTGTCTTGCACCGTTTCGAGATCAACTCCGACGACCACCCGGTTCCGTCCCGCCTTCTTGGCGTCATAGAGCGCCTTGTCGGCGGCGTCGATCAGGGAGACCATCGACTGCCCGTGCTCCGGCCGCCCCGAGGCGGCGCCGATGCTGACCGTGACGTAACAGCCGACCCCTGACCGGAGGTGCGGAGTCTGCAGATCCTCGATGTCCTGGTGCAGCTCCCCGGCGATCCTGCGGCAGCCGGCGAGCTCGGTGGCGCCCAGCACCACCACGAATTCCTCGCCGCCAAAGCGGGCCGCGAAATCCGCCGGCCTCCGGCAGCTCCGCTGGATCGCGGCAGCCAGGGCACGCAGCACCGTGTCACCGGCGAGGTGGCCGTAGGTGTCGTTGTAGTCCTTGAAATAATCGACGTCGATCATGAGTAGCGACAACGGCTCCCGCGTGCGCATGGCCCGCTTCCATTCGGCCGCCAGGTGTTCGTCGAAGTGTCGGCGGTTGCTCAGCCCGGTCAGTGCATCGATATTGGTCAGGCGCTGCAGCTCGAGATTGCTCTGCATGAGCTGCCGCTGGCTCTCGCGCAACGCGCGATAGGCCTCGTCGCGCTGGAGCTGGTTCAGATAGGCCTTCGAGTGATAGCGGATACGCGCGATCAGCTCGATCCGGTCGGGCAGCTTGACGAGATAGTCGTTGGCGCCGGCCTTGAAGGCCTCACTCTTGATCGCGGGCTCCTCCTTGGTCGAGAGCACGATGATCGGGATGAGGCTGGTCGCCGGGTCGGCGCGGTACCGCCGCACGAGCTCGAGCCCGTCGACGCCGGGCATGACGAGGTCCTGCAGGATCACCGTCGGCTTCACGCCCTTGGCGGTCGCGACTGCCTCTGCCGGGTTGGCGCAGTAGTGTAAGTCCATATCGGGCTGGCCGGCGAGCGCGCGCCGTACCGCCTCCCCAATCATGACCTGATCGTCGACCAGCAGTACCATGGCGGCGTACTCTTCCGCCAAGGGAGGCACCGCCCAATCGGACAGCTTCGTTGGATCGATCACTTTCCAGTCCTCCATCCGTCACGGTACTTCAGCAAAGGCATTGACCAGCCGCGGTGCGATGCGTTCGAGCGGCAGGATGTCGACCGCCGCTTCGAGTGCCGCCGCGGCCTTTGGCATGCCATAGACGGCGCTCGTCGCCCGATCTTGGGTGATCGTCAGATGACCCTGGCGGCGCAGGGCCTTGAGACCGAGCGCCCCGTCCCGGCCCATGCCGGTGAGCAGCACGCCAACCGCGTCGCCCGCCCACAGCCGGCACACGCTCTGCAAGAACACGTCGACCGAGGGGCGATAGACGTAGTCCCTAGGCTCGGGCGTGTAGCCGAGCCGGCCAGCCGTCTTGAACGTCAGATGGTCGCCTGTGCCAGCGAGCAGGACGGCGCCCGGGCGCGGTGGATCGCCCTCGCGCGCGACCGCCACCGGCAGCGCGGAATCCCGGCCGAGCCACTCGGCCATACCAGCAACGAACTGCTCGCCGACATGCTGCACGATGACGATCGCCGCGGGGAAGTTGCGCGGCAGCGCGCGGAGCACGGTCGCGAGCGCCGCCGGGCCGCCTGCCGACGCACCGATCGCGACCAGCCCGCACCGGACGGACGATCCCGCCGCGACGCGCGGCGCCGTTCCATTGGGCAGGTCCTTGCCGCCGAGGAGTCGGCCGATCGTGGCGATCTTGGCGAGCAGCGGTGCCGCGGCGGCGCGCAGATCGCCGGCCCCGAGGACCGGCGTGTCGACCGCGTCGAGCGCGCCATGACCCATGGCCTCGAACACGCGCCAGCTGTTCGCTTCGACGCTGACCGTGACGAGCAGGATGGTGCACGGGCTTTCGGCCATGATCCGCCGCGTCGCCTCGACCCCGTCCATCTCCGGCATTAGGAGATCCATGAGCACGAGATCCGGCAGTTGGCGGGCGCATAGCTCCACCGCTTCGAACCCAGTGTAGGCAACCCAAACGACCTCGTGTTCAGGCGCCAGCGCGAGGGCGCGGCGCAGCGCCTCGACCGCGATCGGCAGATCGTTCACGATGGCGATCTTCATGGCTCGGCCCCGCCAATCAAATCGACCACCGCCTGCACCAGCGTTTCATCGTGGAAGCTGCTTTTGGTCAGGTAGTAGTCGGCGCCCGCATCGAGCCCGCGCTGCCGGTCCTCCTCGCGGTCCTTATAGGAGACAATCATCACCGGGCTGGACTTCAGGTTCGGATCTTTGCGAATCAGCCGCAGCAGTTCGATTCCATCCATGCGCGGCATGTCGACATCCGTGACGACCAGGTCGAAATGGCCAGTGCGCACGGCGTTCCAGCCGTCCATGCCATCGACCGCGACCTCGACCTCGTAGCCGTGGCGGTCGAGGAGCTTGCGCTCGAGCTCACGCACGGTGAGCGAGTCGTCGACCACCAGGATCCGCTTTCGGCCACTCTCCGCGCCGTCGGCGGGAGCCTGTTCCACTTTGCTGAGCCGGCCGGACGCGGTCAGTTTCTCGACCGAGCGCAGCATGTCCTCGATGTCGAGGATCAGGACCGGCGCGCCATCCATCAGCGCAGCGGCGCTTATGTCTTTGATCTTGCCGAGCCTCGCGTCGAGCGGCTGGACGACGAGTTCGCTCTCGCCGAGGAAGCGGTCGACCACCAGGCCGTAGCGCTCGTGCCGGTCGCCGATCACGACGACCGGCAGGACGCCGTCGACGAAATTCGGCGCGGCGCCCTCGAGGATCTGGTACGCGCTGGCGAGTCCGACCTGCCGCCCCTCGAAGGCGAAATGCTGGCGCCCTTGGAGGAGTCTCACCTGCTCCGCGCCGAGCTTGAGCGCGCGGACCGCCCCGGCCAGGGGGAAGGCATAGGGCTCGCCGCCGATCTCGACCAGGAGCGCGCGGACGACCGAGAGCGACAGCGGCACCTCGAGCTGGAACTGCGCCCCGCCGTCGGGGCGGCCGGTCGCACGCGCGATGCCGCGTACCGCCTTCACCATGTTCTTGACGACATCCAGGCCCACGCCGCGTCCCGAGATCTCGGTGACCCGGTCCTTCAAGGTGAAGCCGGGCAGGAATAGAAAGTCGAGCAGCTCGCTTTCGCTCAGCCGTGCCGCAGTCTCGGCATTACTCAGCTTCCGGGTGACGACCGCCTCGCGCAGCCGATCGAGATCGATGCCGCGCCCGTCGTCGGAGACGAGGATCTGCAGCCGGCCGGCGCTGTGGCGGGCCTCCAGCCGGACCGTGCCCTCGGCCGGCTTGCCAGCAGCCAGGCGCTCCTCCAGCCCCTCGATGCCGTGGTCGACGGCGTTGCGCAGGAGATGCCCGAGCGGCGCGTCGAGCTTTTCCAATATGTCGCGGTCGACCTGGGTCGAAGCCCCGACGATCTCGAGCTTGACCCGCTTGCCGAGCGAGCGGCCGAGGTCGCGCACGATGCGTGGATAGCGCCGGGCGCCATCGGCGAAGGGCCGCATGCGGCACGCCAGCGCCTCGTCATAGAGCCGCTCGGCCAGCAGGATCGACCGGTGATCGAACAGCTCGAACTCGGCGAGCCGCTGCGTCAAAAGATGCTGGCATTCGATCATCAGCCGGTGCGCCTCGGCCGCCGCTCCCGTCGGGGCATCATCCGGCGCCTGCCGAGACACCGCCTCGCGGAGGTCGTCGATCGCCTTGGCCGACTGGTCCTGCAGCCGCTTAAGCCGCTGCAGCGCTGCGGAAAAGGGTTTCAGCCGCCGCGACGACATCAGGGATTCGCCCGCCAGCCCAAGCAGGCGGTTGAGGTGGCCGGCGCTGACGCGGATCACGCGGTCCGCGCTCTCGAGGTCGCTGGGCGTGGCGGGAGAGACCGCCAGCTCCTTCACCGGCGCCACGACGTCGTCCGCCGTTGCCGCCCGGGCCGCGGCCACGTCCGCCGCCCGCTCCCCGCATCCTTCTCGCGTGTTCGCTGCAGCGCCGTCGTGAACGCCGCGATATCCTGGCTCCGCTCGGCGGTCCAGCGCTCGAGTTCGGCTTCCTGGGTGGCGGCCAGCGATGCCAGGAGGTCGACGCCGCCAAGCAGCATGTCGATATCGTCCTGGCGCAGCACGACCCGGCCGCGCTGGGCGGCGACGAAATGGTCCTCCATAGCGTGCGCCAGGTCGACGCCCGGGGCGAGATCGATAATCCGGGCAGCGCCCTTGAGGGAATGGGCGGCGCGCATGCACGCCTCGAGCTGCGTACCCGAGGTCGGGCTGCGCTCGAGCGCCAAGAGACCGGCAATCAGCGCCTGCACCTGGTTCTCCGCCTCGGCCCGGAAGAGGTCGAGCATCGAGAGCTCGCTGAGGTCCTGGACAGTCATGCGACACCTCGATCCAAGGTGTGGAAGATCACGTCTTCGTCGAGCTGCCCGACCGCCCTGCCCAGCCACGGCAGCATTGCCCTGGTGTAGCTCGCCGCGGCCTTGGCGACGGTCGCCGGCACCTCCTGCAGGATCTGGGGATGATAGCGATGGATGCCGTGCACCTCGTCGGAAGGCGGCGCGCCGCCCCTCGCGATGGACGACCAGCAGGCGGCGCCGGTCGGCACCCGATTTTTCGCGCGTCGGCTGAGTCGCCTCATCGCCGCCGAGCAGCTTGGTGAGCGAGAAGCAGATCAGCAACTCGCCGCGCACATTGGTCAGGCCGAGCACCAGGCCGGAGCGCCGGTGCGGCAGCGAATGGATGGCGCCCAGCTCCGCGACCTCCTGGAAGACCGAGGCGGGCAGCGCCAGCCACTCCGTGCCGACGCGGAAGACCATGGCCGATTCCGTGCCAGGACTTTCGACCTCCTGGCGCTGGGCGAAGTGTCCGGCCCAGTCGGCGCGGTAGCCGACCGGCAACTCGCGCCGGAGCAGGGCGGACGCGGCGGCGCTATAAGTCGGGCAGTTGCGGCAATGAACCTGGTGCTTCAGCTCCGGGCAGGACGCGTCGCCGCGCACGCCGATCCGGTTCCAGCAGTCATCGACGATGGGAGCCGGCATCATCGCCGCGCCATCCGGCCGCGCGGCGGTCATGCCCGGCTCCGCTGCGCCTGCCGGCGCGCGCGCTCGTTGAGCGTCCGGGCCCCCGCCGCGTCGCCCTGCCGCTCATGGAACAGGGCGAGGTGGACCAGTGCCTCGTAATGGTTGGGGTCTAGATAGAGTGCCTTGCGGTAGGCCTCAGCGGCGGCCGCGCACGCCTCGGTCGCCTCGCGGATGACGCCGAGGAGGTAGAACACCGCCGCCGAAGGCGGCTCGGTGCGGATGTGATCCTCGCAATGCTGCGCCGCCTCGGCGAGGCAACCCTGGTCGGCCAGGCGCCGCGCCCGCTCCAGGTCGTATGCCGGGCTGGGCGCCGGCACGCCGGCCGGAGGCGGAGGCGTCTCGGAAGGGCGCGGCGGCCGGCGCTTTGGACCGGCCACCGGCGACGTTGCCGGCGCTTGCCGGGTCGCGCTGCGCCGAGCCGGTTGGACCGGCTCCGGTTTCGCCGTGGCGGGCACGGTGCTCGCCCGGCGGAAGGCGAACGCCATCCGTGCCTTGAGCGAGGCGAAATCCGGCCGGAGCAGGAGCCCGGTCTCGGACGGGCCGACGAAGAGCAGCCCGTTCGCGGTCATGAGCCGCATCAGTACATGGAGCGCCCGTTCCTGGGTCTCGCCGTCGAAGTAGATCAGCAAGTTGCGGCAGAAGACGATGTCGGAGAGCCCGGCGCCCGGTAGCAGGCCGGGATCGAACAGATTGGCCTGCTCGAACTGCACAAGCCGGCGCAGCGCCTCGGACAGGCGGTGGCCCTCGGCGACCGCCTCGAAATGGCGGTCACGGAATCCGAGATCGACGCCCCGGAAGGCGTTCCTGCCATAGACTGCACGCCGTGCCTGGGCGAGCGCCTGCCCGCTGACGTCGACGGCATCGATGCGGAAGCGGCTCGCCGGGAAGCCCGAATCAAGCAGCGCCATGGCCATGGAATAGGGCTCCTCGCCAGTCGAACAGGGCAGGCTCAAGAGGCGCAGCACGCCATCCGGATGGCGAGGCAGCCACTCGTCCAGTGCCATGCGCGTCATGGTCGCGAATGCCTCGCGGTGGCGGAAGAACCAGGTCTCCGGCACGACCACCGCCTCGACCAGCTCCTGCAGCTCCACCTCGGAGTTCCGCAGATGGTGGAGATAGGCCTGCGGGTCCGCGATGTCGCAGACGGCCAGCCGCAACTGCACCGCGCGCTCGATTGCCGCAGCCCCGATCGACGCGGCATCGAGCCCGATCTTCCGCTGGAGCAGGCTCTCGAATTCCGTCAACATGGTCACGTCACCCGGGGCTCGGCGAACAGCATGTCGCGCACCGCAGCCGGCAGCAGCCGTTCGACTTCGACCAGCTGGACAAGGCCGCCCGATGCCGGGGCGACCGGGCCGAGATAGGGCGCGGCGCCATTGCTCACCCCGGACGGCATGAATTCGGCGGGCGTGCGCCTGATCAGCTCCGTCGCATCTTCGGCGATCAGCCCGAGGAAATGGGTGCCACCGCGCCCGTCGGGATAGTGCACCAGGATGATCCGCGTGCTGAGCTGCGCGCGCGCTGTCCGGCCGAGCGTCAGCTCGCTCAGATCGATCACTGGCACCGGCGTGCCGCGATAGTCGAAGGCGCCGGCGATTCCCTCGGGCGAGCGCGGCAGTTGCTTGATGCCGACGAGCGGCAGCACTTCGGCGATCCGCGAGACCTCGAGCGCATAGCGGTCCGCGGCGAGGCGGAACGTCAGGTAGAGCCTGTCGGCGCTCCCGCGATCGGAAGAGCCGTCCAGCATCGGTGGCGCGCACCTCACGCCTGCAGCCGGAAGCGGGCGATGCTGCCACGCAGTCCGTTCGACACCGAGCTCAGCTGCTCGGTGGCGAGGCTCGACTGGCGCAGCGATTCCACGCTCTGCTGGGTCGCCTCGCTGAGCTGCACGAGCGCGTCGCTGATCTGCTCGGCCCCGGTGGCCTGCGCCTGCATGCCCTCGTTGACCGCCTCGAAGCGCGGCACCAGCGTCTGCACCTGATGGATGATTTGCGAAAGCTGGCCGCCGACCTGCTGGATCTCCTGCATGCCGCGGCGGACCTCCTCGGAGAACTTGTCCATGCCCATGACCCCGGCCGACACCGCCGACTGGATCTCCCGCACCATCTGCTCGATGTCGTGGGTCGCGACCGCCGTCTGGTCGGCGAGGCGGCGAATCTCGGTCGCGACCACGGTGAAGCCGCGGCCGTACTCGCCCGCCTTCTCGGCCTCGATGGCGGCGTTGAGCGACAGCAGGTTGGTCTGGTCGGCGACTTTGGTGATCGTGGTCACGACCTGGTTGATGTTGGTCGCCTTGACGTTGAGCACGGCGAGCTTGGAGTTGATCGAGCCGGCGGCCTCCATGACGTGCCCCATGGTCTCCTCCATGCGCGCCAGGCCGGTCTGTCCGCTGCCGGCGAGCACGCCCGTCTGCTCGGCGACCTCGGAGACCTCGTTCATGGTCCGCACCAAATCCTTCGAGGTCGCGGAAATCTCCTTCGAGGTGGCGCCGATCTCGGCCGTAGTTGCGGCACTCTCGCCGGCCGTCGCCTGTTGCTCCTTGGCGGTGGCGGCGATCTCGGTGACCGACGTGTTGACCTGAATGCCCGCATTCTGGACGTCATCGATGAGCAGGGCCATCCGCGTGATCGCGCGCAGCAAAAGGTAGCCGCTTGCGACGGCGAGCAGCACGGCGACCGCCAGGCTGGCAAGGATGCCGATGGTCGCGGTGTCGGCCGATGCGACGACGCTCTTCGTGGCCCCGTCGAGGTCGGCCTTGTCCGCCTCGACCAGGGTCTGGAGGGCGGCCAGAATCTTCTCGAAGGCGGGCCTGAGCTGACCCTTGATGAGCTCGCGCGCCTCCGAGTCCTTATTGTCGCGGGCCAGCTTTTGCACCTGATCGGCGGCGGCGAGATAGGACGCCCGCAGCTTCTCGAACGCCTGCAAAGTCTCCCGGGCCTTCGCGTCGAGGAGGACGCTTTGATACTTCGTGGCCAGACCGTCGAGCTTGGCGCGATTGGCCTGGATCTCCGGCTCGACCGCAAGGATCGCGGCCGGTTCGTTCTCGATGACCTCCGCCTGAAGGAGCGAATAGTCGAAGAGCGACGCCAGCATGATCTGCGTGCCGTAGTAGAGGCCGGGCGCGGTGCGGGCCGCGACGCCGCTCGCCTGCTCCTCGATATGCGCCAGTTGGGTATAGGCGACGCCCCCCATCAGCAGCATGACCGCCAGGACGACGGCAAAGCTCATCAAAATCCGTGCCCGAATCGTATAGTTTTTCATCATATGGATTCCGTTCTCCCACCCGATTCACTATGAGTACTCTCATATAGTCCTGTTAAAATTCGAGATTAGTTTCCGGTAAAATTCAAGGTAGAGCCGCGCGAAGACGCGCAGATTGTGCCGCACCGTAAGGCGATGCGGCATGTCCACGTAGGGGCTCTCGAAATTCATGTGGCCGAGCACTTGGTGGCGCTCATGCGCCATGTCGTGACCGAACGCAGATCGAGCCGCTCGTCGGCTCAATCAGCCCCATAATCATGCCAATAGTCGTCTTGCCGGCACCATTGCCGCCGAGCAACCCCGTCGTCGAACCCACGGTGAAGCGACAAAGAGAGCGATCCGACGGCGACGGCTTTGCCATAGGTCTTGCAGAGGTCTTCGACGGTGAGCGAGCGGTCGCGGTCAGAACGCCTGCTGACTGTGAATCTCGCGCAGGACGGTCATAGCAGCAATCTTGAGGTCGAAGAGAAGCGACCAGTTGTCGATGTAGAACAAGTCGCAGCGCACCCTGTTTTCGATCTGCTCCACGGTCGCCGTCTCGCCGCGCCAACCATTGACCTGCGCCCAGCCGGTGATGCCGGGCTTGACCCGATGGCGTAGCGCATATTGCTGCACCACTTCGGCGAACAGCCGATCGGCGGCCTTCGTATTTGGGGCATGCGGCCTCGGCCCAACCAAAGACATCGTGCCGTTCATCACATTGAGCAATTGAGGCAGCTCGTCGAGACTGAACTTGCGCATCCACTTGCCGACGCGCGTGATGCGCGGATCGCCGCGCATCGTCTGCCGGTCCGCCATCACGTCCGTCATATCGGCGTACATGGTTCGAAATTTATAGCAGATGAACATGCCATTGTTGAAGCCGAGGCGTGGCTGCCGGAACAGGATCGGCCCTTTGCTGTCGAGCCGAATGGCCAGGGCGAGCAGCGCCAAAAGGGGCAATAGGATCGCCAGCGTAATCGCGCCGGTGACATAGTCGAAACCGGCCTTCTTGACGGCCCGCCAGTCCTTGAGCGGGGTTTCGCCGATTGAGATGACCGGATTGGAGCCGACGGCGCCGAACTGATCGTTGCGATAGGTAAGGCCGGCAAGGTCGGTGGTCAGGCAGACGTCCGCGACCGTGCTGCTCAACTGTTCCAGTATATCCGTGATGCGTTGCACCGCACTGAGCTGCAGCGCGATCACGATCACGTCCACCTTCTCCTCGCGACTGTCGCGCAAGAGGTCGTCGACAGAGCCTCGAACCGGAACGTTCGCATGGACCAAGGAAACGCGGCCGAAGCGCAGACGGTCATCGTAAAGACCTGCGATTTCGAATGCGTCTGGTTCTGCCTGCAGCCGCTCGATGAATTCGTGGCTGAAGTCGCTGACAGCGACGACGGCGATGCGGCGACGAAAGCGGCCGGCCTTCGTCCACCGCCGGATCAATGCACGAAGACCAAGGCGGAAGCCTGCCAGCAACAGGAGCGCGCTCGCCCCGAAGGCGAAGGGAAAGGCGCGCAATTGTGGTGTCTCAGCATCGACGAAAAACAGGCAGGCGATCACGGCGCTGGCGGCGAGAACGACCGCCTTGAGAATCGGCCAGATCTGCGATCGCGGGGCGCGGAGGCGATCGAGTGCATAGGCACCTTGCGACGCGAGGACGATGCAACCCGTCCCCGCGCCGATAGTGGCGGTGAGCCCCAAAAGACCGCGCAAAGGCGCCTGAAGCCACGCGTCTACGCCTATCGCCGCAAGCCAGGCCGCGATGAGCAGGAGCGCGAAATCCAAAACACGCACGATTCCCGTAAGGATGCGCGCCGAAATCGTCATTGCGTCGCGCCTGCCGATCCTACTTTGGGTAAAGCTGGCCATCAGTCGATTGCCCTGGCATGGAAATAAAAAAGCAGCACAAGGCCCAGCGAGCCAAGGGCAGCGCGGATTCAATCCTGCTTGGCTCCATGCGGTCGTCCTTCCAGGCCCATTGCGGCGCGCCGTGATTGTCTATTTCCATGCGAAAAGGCGAAGATCAGCGGCAGGGCGGCCGTGGCCGAGAATCCGATCAGCGCCGGCAAAACGGCCGAATCGCCCGCGACGGCGCCGGCCATCATGCCGCCGATAACAAAGGCTATGAATGCGTGATAGGCCGGATCCGGCGTCATCAGGATGACCGAACCGGTCAGTCCCCAAAGACAACCCGTCACGGTCGCGCCAACGGCAAAGCGCCAGCCCCAGCCTGCGGCCAATTCCGCCTGCTGCGGCGCGCGCAGAAAGTGCCACCGATCGAGAAACCGCGCCGGAATGACGATGCAGAACAGGCCGATCCACCCGACGAACAGCCACACCGGAAAAAGGTCGCGCAGCACGAAAGCGACGAGCGAGGCGTTGACGAGATTGACGAGCTCGAGCGCGGGCGTCCGGTAGAGCACGCGGATCTGTTCCAATAGGACTGCTTTTTCCAGCGCGGTCCGATTGAGACGAAGCGACGGCTTTGGCGAGGTTTTCCCGCTCTCGGTGAAAACGAACGCCGTCTGCGAGCCGTGGAGTGCGAGACGAATTTACGATTTCATCTATCACGTATCGCGCCGCCCAAAAGGCCGAGCAGCTGTGGCGCTGACCTCCCGTTTGAGGCGTTCTATTTCATCCCGTTGAACCCGCTCTTCCGTCTTTCGATTAACGGCGTCCCGCACCGCCCGTAAGAGTTCGTCGCGGGTCAAGTCATGCTTCGAAAGATAGTCGCTCATCCCGCCTCGGAACGCCTCGATGATCGTGCTGTCGCGGCCCTTGCCAGTCAACATGATGACCGGTGGCGGATCTTGCAGTGCTTCTTTGAGTTGCTGATTTATTCCGAGGCCCGTCTCCCCTCCGAGATTGTAGTCCAAAACAATGCAATCAATTTCTTGGTGACTAAGCAAGGCGAGCAGCTCCGCCCCATTCCCCGCCTGGAAGGCTCGGACGCCTGCCGCTTCGAGAAGACGGGCCACATAGTCACGGCAGACGCTATCGTCATCCACAACCACGACGCGAAGCGTTTCGTTACCTTCTTTTTGCATGTGCGTGGTCATGCGACTACTATCTCCGGTTCGGCGGGCACGGGCTCGCGGGTTTGCAGCTTAGAAAGATGCAGAACAACACCGTCCCGAATCGCCCGGCAGCGGGCGAGAAGGACCTCGAACTTAGGATCGGCCACAGAAGCGCCTTCGATCTCGCGGCAAACCTCCGCGAGCTCGATGAAGCCCAGCGTCCCGGCCGAAGACGCAATCGCGTGAGCGTCGCGAGTGGCCGCGACCCGACCCTCGGGGCTGGAGGCGTCGCCGAACCTCGAAATGAGCTGATCCTCAAACCGGCCAAGCATATCGGGGAACCTGTCCGGACCCATCAAGTCGCGGATCTCTTCGAACTTCTGCTCGTCAAAAAATGGCGCCTGGCTCGTCCACGGCCTCTCCTCGCTCTTTGCCGCAAGCGTGACCAGTGGCAGCCAGCGTTGGATGGTCGCGACGAGGTTCTGGCGATCGAAGGGTTTGCCGATATGGTCGTTCATGCCGGCGGCCTTGAAACGGGTGACTTGCTCCCGAAACACGTTCGCCGTCATCGCAATTATCGGAATGGTTGCAGCCGCTCCGCTGAGCGCTCGAATCTTGGTAGTGGCTTCAATTCCATCCATTCCGGGCATTTGGATGTCCATGAGGATAAGATCGTAGCGTTCTACCTGAACCGCTGCGATCGCCTCTGGCCCGCTTGACACGACACCGACTTCGTAGCCGGCCCTTCTTAGAAATGTGGCTGCAATCTCCTGGTTTATGTCGACATCCTCAACCAGCAGGAGCCGGGCGGGCGTCGTCCGGTCTGACCATGCCTCTATCCGATTTAGCACGCGGCGCGCTGGCTCTTCGGCGTGGGGCAGGGTCACCACGAACCAGAAGGTCGAACCCACGCCCTCACTGCTCTCCACGGCGATCGTGCCACCCATTGCCTCAATCAAGCTCTTGGATATTGCGAGACCGAGCCCCGTTCCGCCATAACGCCGATTGATCGAGTTGTCGGCCTGGGAGAAACGCTTGAACAAACGGTGCAAGCGATCGGCCGGGATGCCAGCACCGGTGTCCTTTATCTCAAAGCGAACCGTCTCGTCGGCTTCGGTGGCGCCTTCGCATGCAACAGTCACTGCGACCTTGCCTTGATCGGTGAATTTGATTGCGTTGTTCAGGAGGTTCAGAAGCACTTGCCGAAGCCTGTCGGCATCTCCTTCCAGCCATGCTGGCAGTTCCGAGGCTATCGAGGTGGTGATGTGGAGCCCTTTCTGCCGTGCCATATCGCGAGCGATAGACACAGAGTCCTGCACGAGCGCAGCGGGCGAGAACGGCTGCAAGTCGAGCTGAACTTGTCCTGCTTCGATCTTGGAGAAATCGAGGATGTCATTGACGACGGTGAGCAGGGCGGAGGTAGACGAGCAGATAAGATCCAGGTATCGCAGCTGCTCCTTACCAAGCGGCTTCGTATCCGCCAGAATCTCCGCGAAGCCCTTGATGCTGTTTAAAGGCGTGCGAATTTCGTGGCTCATGACAGCCAGGAAATCGTCTTTGGCGCGGTTCGCGTGCTCGGCTCTCTCTTTTGCGGCCACCTTCTGCAGAAGATCCGCTTCGGCCTTCTTGCGCGTGGTGATGTCGCGGATCGCTGCCGTCACCAAGATTCCTTCAGCGCTTTCCAGCGGGCTCAGCATGAGCTCGATTGGAAACTCGCTTCCATTCTTCCGCCGCCCATTGAGTTCAATCCCCGTACCGATCTGCTGCGCAAGCGCGTCCTCCGCGGACCGAAGACCGTCTGCAAGCAGGCGTTCCGCGAAGCCCTCCGGAATGATGTTCTTCACCCTCTGCCCTAGGAGTTCATCGCGGCGGTATCCGAACTGTTTCTCCGCTTGAAGATTCAGGAGAACGATTT
>Ga0185299_10005691_pt1 | contig 13815 bp, 11 predicted proteins | sample PaiPotPPA55metaG_FD_128002 | JGI IMG/M metagenome (GOLD analysis project Ga0185299, IMG submission 128002) | Iron sulfur acid spring bacterial and archeal communities from Banff, Canada, to study Microbial Dark Matter (Phase II) - Paint Pots PPA... ...
GATTGCGGACGACAGCAAGCGGCCGCAGCGTGTGGTGGAAGAGCTGGCGATGGCCAAAGTGGCGCGGGCGATTTACAGCGAGCGGCAATTGCAGCAGGTGATGGACGATTTTTGGTTTAACCACTTCAATGTGTTTGCGGGAAAGGGCGAGGACCGGTGGTTTTTGACGAGCTACGAGCGCGATGTGATCCAGCCGCACGCGATGGGCAAGTTCAAGGACTTGCTTACGGCGACGGCGAAGAGTCCGGCGATGCTTTTTTATCTGGATAATTTTTTGAGCGCTGATCCGAGAGCGCCGCAGCGCATGGCGGCTGAGCGAGCTTCGCGGCAAGTTCGGCGCGGTGGATTTGGCCGGCCGTGGCCGCCCCGCGTTCCGCAGCAACAGGCGAAGAAGAATACGCGCGGGTTGAATGAAAATTATGGACGCGAATTGATGGAGCTGCACACGCTGGGCGTCGATGGAGGATACACGCAGAAGGATGTGACCGAGGTAGCGCGGTGCTTCACGGGCTGGACGATTGATAAGCCGCGGGAATACGCGGATTTCAAGTTTGATGAACGGCTGCACGATCCCGATCCGAAGATTGTGCTGGGAAAGAAAATTCATGCAGGTGGAATGAAGGACGGGGAGCAGGTGATTGAATTGCTGGCGCGGCACCCTAGCACGGCGAAATTTATTTCGACGAAATTGGCGCGGCGGTTTGTTTCGGATAATCCGCCGCAATCGCTAGTGACGCGGATGGCAAAGACATTTGAATCGAGCGATGGAGATATTCGGGCGGTGCTGAAGACGATGATTTACTCACCAGAATTTTGGTCGCGGCATAGTTATCGCTCGAAGATTAAGACACCATTTGAGCTGGTGGTGTCGACCGCGCGGGCGCTGGGCAGCGATGTGGACACGCCGATGCCGCTGGTGCAGTGGACTGGGCGCATTGGGGAGCCGCTTTATCAATGCCAGCCACCGACGGGTTACGCGGATAAGTCGGATGCTTGGGTGAATACTGGGGCGCTGCTGAACCGGCTGAATTTTTCGCTGGCGTTGGCGGGAAATAAAGTGCGTGGGTCGCGGAGCGATGTGGGTTCGCTGCTTGGGCCGGAGGCGTATGCGGATGCTAAGGCGGCGCTGAATCGGGCTGTGCAGGTTTTTCTTGGCGGGCAGACGGCTGCGACTACGGTGGAGACGCTGGAGAAACAGATTGAGAATCCGCAGATTGTGCAGGCGAAATTGGATGACCCCGTGAGGCGGGTAGATTTGGGAGTAGTGGCAGGGCTGGTGTTGGGGGCGCCGGAATTTCAGCGGAGATGAAGAATGAGTCATGAATGTTGCGAGGGAGTGCGCGGGTTGAAGTTTTCGCGGCGGTATTTTTTAAAGCAGGGCGGGATTGCGCTCGTGGGCATGAGCGCGATGCCGGCGTTTTTACAGCGGGCTGCGGCAGCTACGGCGATGCCGAACAAGAAGCAGCTTGTGGTGCTTTTTCAGCGCGGGGCGGCGGACGGATTGAATATCGTAGTTCCCTTCTCTGAACCAAATTATTACCGGCTACGGCCGACGATTGCGATTCCACAGCCACGGCGTGGCGCTGTGGATACGGTGATCGATTTGGACGGATATTTCGGATTGCATCCGAGTTTGGCGCCGCTGGAGCCGCTGTTTCGAAAGGATCAGTTGGCGATTGTGCATGCGGCGGGATCGCCTGATCCGACGCGATCGCATTTTGACGCGCAGGATTTCATGGAGTCGGGAACACCTGGCGTCAAGTCAACAGAGGACGGCTGGCTGAATCGCGCGATGGAGGCGGTGCCGGAAGAAAATGCTTCGCCATTTCGGGCTGTGGCGATGGGACCGAATTTGCCGCGCATGCTGCACGGGAGCGCTTCGGCGATCGCGCTGCCGGATTTGCGGCAATTCAAGGTGATGCCGCAATCGTCGGCGACTGCTGTGGCGGTGCAAGGGGGATTCGAGGCGATGTACGCGCAAACGGTGGATCATGCGCTGCACGGCACGGGAACGGAAACGTTTGAAGCGATTGACATGCTGCGGAAAGTCGATCCGGGGAAATATGCGCCCGAACATGGAGCGCAGTATCCGACAAGCCGACTGGGGCAGAGCTTGCAGCAGATTGGGCAATTGCTGAAGGCTAACATCGGAGTGGAAGTGCTATTTGTGGATTGCGGGGGCTGGGACAATCACGTGAATGAAGGCGGCGTGCAGGGGCAGCTTTCGAATTTGCTGAAGGATTTGGGGCAGGGTTTGGCGGCGTTTCATCAGGACATGGGTGACCGCATGCAGGACATTGTCGTGGTGACAATGAGCGAGTTTGGGCGCACGGCTAAAGAGAATGGGAATCGCGGAACGGATCATGGGCATGCGAACTGCATGTTTGTGATGGGCAGCGATGTGAAGGGCGGGCGCGTTTATGGAGCTTGGCCGGGATTGGCGGATCACCAGTTGAATGAAGGGCGCGATTTGGCGCTTACTACGGATTTTCGGTTGGTGCTGGGCGAAATATTGAGCAAGCACAACGGCGTTTCTGATTTGAATGCGGTTTTTCCGGGGTTTGAAAATAATGCGCGGAAATTTGCGGGACTGATTCGGGGCTGAGGAGCTGCGGGAAAAACGAAAAGCAGATCCCACCCTCTCGTCGAGATGACATTCACCCCTCAACGGGTCCGATAGCGTGGTTTAATCCGTGACCGAGTGCAAGGCGCCTGCGGCGCTTTGGGCTGCGCTAAAGCGCACCCCTACAACTACGAGCCTGCCAAGGCTTTGTGTTGGGCGCTGGTTAGCGGGACTACGGAGAGTCGGCCTTGGCGGACTAGCGGAGAGTCGGCGAAGAGTTTGTTTGCTTTGATTTCGGCCAGGGAGACTGGCTTGGGGAGAGGTTTGCCGGCTTTTATTTTTACTTGGGGACTTTTGGGATCGGAAGCGTCGATAGAGACGACTGTCGCGGTGCCAACGGCGCTCTTATCGTCGCCGGTGTGGTAGATGATTAGGCGGTCGTTGGGTTGCATTCCACGAAGATTGCGGAGGGCTACGGGATTGGATACGCCGTCCCAGATCGTTGCGCCGTCTTTTTGCAGGTCGGCGAAGGAGTATGTGGAGGGTTCGGTCTTCAGGAGATAGTCTGACATTGAGAACTCCATTTCAGCTTTCGAGAGAAAAGAATTTAACACAGAGGGCGCTGAGGGCACAGAGAGAGCCGTAGAGGAATGCTGGCTTGCATTTGCTAGAATCGCGGGCGATATGGGTGACGGCGAGCGGTTGCGATTTGCGGTCCCGGGTGCTGGAGAGGTGTCCGCGATTCTTGTGCGACCGGCGAAGGCGCGGTGGCTCTTAGTTCTGGCGCATGGGGCGGGTGCGGGGATGACGCATCCGTTTTTGGAGAAGCTGGCGAGCGAATTGGCGGACGTGGGCGTGGCAAGCTTTCGCTACCAGTTCCCCTATATGGAAGAGAGGCGGAGAGTGCCGGATTCGCCGCCCGTGGCGACTGCGACCGTAGCTGCGGCCGTGCGTGCGGCTGCGGAAGCGGCTCCGGGACTGCCTTTGCTCGCGGGAGGAAAATCTTTCGGGGGCAGAATGAGTTCGCAAGCTGCTTCGCAGCAATTGCTGGAAGGCGTGCATGGGCTGGTCTTTTTTGGGTTTCCGCTGCATCCGCCTAATAAGCCGGGAACAAAACGGGCCGAAAACTTGGCGAACGTGCAGGTCCCTGTGCTTTTTTTGCAGGGGACGCGGGACACGTTGGCAGACCTGAAGTTGTTACGGCCAATTTGCAAGGACCTCGGTTCGCTCGCGACCTTGCACGTTATCGAAACCGCGGATCATTCCTTCCACGTCCTGAAGAGCTCGGGCAAGAGTGACGCAGATGTGCTTCGCGAGCTGGCGCAGACCACGGCTTCCTGGGCTGAGAAGTTAAAGATAGACGTGGCGAGGGTTTCAACCTAAGACTGAGGACAGACTTGGAGTTGGAGTAGGAATCATGTTTGCACACAACCCCCTCCACGGATCCGGACAAGCGGGATTCCCGCATCCGGCTCTTGCCTTAGGTGATGACGCCCATGCGACGCAGGGGATAGGGATGACAGACAGAAGGCAGTGGCAGCCAGCGGGTGATGAGGCGCCGCATGCGATCCCAGAGGATGCGGCCGGTCTGGCTGCGCCGCGACAGCGCGCGATGCCAGAGCCGTCCCACTTGGAATCGAAAAAGAGCCAGCGCCGAGTTGTTCATGGGCACTCCGTAATACCGGATATGTCCACGTACCACCGCTGCCAACCACTTGCCCTGTTCGGGGATGGGTTCGTGCATTCGTCGCTGAAGTTCGGCTTTCACCTCGTTCAGCTTCGCCTGCAACCTTTTGCGTATCGTCTGCCGCAACACCGTAAACCGTCCATTGCTCCTCTTCTTCACGCAGATATGCGTAAAGCCGAGAAAGTTGAACGTCTCCGGCTTCCCTTCTCCACGCCACTCCCGTTGGTCGATCGCAAAAGGACCGAACTCCAGAAGTCGCGTCTTCTCGGGATGCAGTTCCAGGTTGAACTTCTTCATTCTTTCCGTAAGTTCCGCCCGGAACTGTTCGGCATCCGCTTTGCTGTGAAAGCCCACCACGATGTCGTCCGCGAATCGCACCACGATCACATCGCCGTGTGCGCGCTTTTGACGCCATGCTTGGACCCACAGGTCGAATACGTAATGAAGATAGACGTTCGCCAAAAGCGGCGAAGCACTGCCACCCTGGGGCGTCCCTTCTTCCGTCCGTATTCGTTTCCCATCCTCCAGCACGCCGGCCCCCAGCCACTTCTGGATGAGCCGCACGACGCGCCGGTCTGCAACCCGATGCTCGACGAACTTCACCAGCCATTCGTGGGAAAGCCCATCGAAAAAGCCTTTGATGTCCAGATCGAGCACCCAGTTCACCTTTCTCGTCAGCAGTCCCGTGTAGAGCGCATCCAGCGCTTGATGCTGGCTGCGCCCTGGCCGGAACCCGTACGAAAACCCGAGAAAGTCCGTTTCGTAGATAGCGTTCAACACCTCGACCGCCGCGCGCTGGACGATTTTGTCTTCCAGCGCCGTGACTCCGAGCGGTCTTTGCCGCCCGTCGGCCTTAGGGATAAACACCCTACGCACCGGCTTCGCTCGATACGCTCCTCGCTTCAACCTTTCGGAAAGGTCCTGGAGATTCCTCTCCAGTTCCTCCCCGTAGTGCCGCCACGTCTCCCCGTCCACGCCCGGCGCGGCTTCCTTCTTCAATCGGAAGTAGGCCATGCGCAGCGTTTCGACGTTATAGATGTGGTGCAAGAGCGCCGTGAACCGCAACTTCTTATCCTTTCCTGCTGCTTGACGTACCCGCTCCAGCGCACTGAGCGCATTGCTCCGGCTCGGAGTCCGGGATGCGTTTTGCTGTGGCAGGTTCCCTTTGGCCAGCCCCCTTCCCTCCATCCCCTCCGCCGCCGGTTGCCCGTCGTTGTTCGGGGACTTCGCAGGTACTACAGGGCTGTCCGACTTCCCAGGTCCGTTCGTCATCGGCGTACGTCCTTAGACTTCCCGACGCGTCCCAAGGCAACTGCGGCCCTGGGCGGACTTGGGATCTCCCGGTTCCCGCGCGAGGTGTCTGCGTGCGTGCACGGGGTCTCTGACCGCGCGGGACTCTGGCACACCTCGCGATTTCGGTGCACCCGATGGGGCCTTCCGCTTCTCCTTACAGCGTCGGCGTCCCGGAGTAATTGTCTTACGCGGCTGAATACCCGGCCCGCACGTTCCCCTGTCAACGCTTCGACGCTGCCCTTGCGAGCAGCTCCGCATGACTCGGAGCCGATGTGGGTCGCTAGTTCACATTCGTATGACTTTTGCATTCACTACACCTCGCCGGTTTAACCGGCGCACAAGGAGCTCACAAATGGAAAATGCAGCGAAGCAGGCAATTTCATCCGATGCGTCGAAGCAAGCTGAGACAACGTCCAGCGGGTTTCACACCATTGCGCCGTACATCATTGTGCCGCGGGCGGGCGCGTTCATCGAGTTTCTGACAAATGCGTTTGGCGGAACGGAACGTTTTCGGGTCGGGCGGGAACCCGGCTCGGAGTTCATCATGCATGCGGAGGTGGCGATCGGAAACTCCGTCATTGAGTTGGCTGACGCGAATGAGCAGATCCCTTCGGCTCCGATGGCTATTCACTTGTATGTGGACGACGCAGACTCGGTCTTCGCGCGGGCGATAGACTTAGGTGCGACCTCCATTTATGAGGTCGGGGACCACGTCTCGGGCGACCGGCAGGGAGCGGTGCGAGATCCGTTCGGAAATCTGTGGTATGTCGCGATGATACAGGGATGGACTCCGGGTCCGGAGGGAGTGCCGAGCGTGCAGCCTTACCTGCATCTGCGTAACTCGGAGAAGATGATTCCATTTCTGGAGAGCGCGTTTGGTGGAGTGGTGCAAGGACACGTGCCCACTTCACCGGAAGGGCATGTGCTGCACGCTACGATTCAGATTGGAGACAACACACTCGAACTGGACGAGGCGCATGGGGAGTTTGAGCCGATGGTGTGCCATCTGCATTTGCACGTGGATGATGCGGATGCGATGTATGCGCGGGCACTAAAGGCTGGCGCTACTTCTATTGATGCGCCGTCGGATAGACCTTACGGGCGGAGTGGCGGGGCGAAGGACCCGTTTGGGAATACCTGGTATGTGACTTCGCCGCTCCCGGGAAAAAGGTGAACAGAGAGCGCAGAGGCGGAGGCACAGAGTTCACAGAGAAGAAAAATATTATGGAGCTTTGGGGGCGATGACACCGATGTTGGCGATGTTGTCGCCCTTTTTCATTGAGGGTACGGCGCAAATGTGCAGGATGATGCCGGACACGGGAGCGCGAGCTTCAAAGATGACTTTGCCGAAATAATCGGTGACGTCGCCGAGTTTTCTTCCCGCTTCGACGTAAGTATCGCGCTTGACGAGCGGATAGAAAATGCCGTCGGCGGGACTGATGACCTCACCTAGGGCTTTGATCCAGACTGGATGATCGATCGCGTGCGGAGCGCCCGGAAGCATTTTTAGGAGGCGCATAACGCTGTGCGTTCCTTGAACGAGAGCGGCGACGTCGTCGGTTTCTACTGTACCAGCGTAACCTGCTTCGACCGTGATTGTGGGCTTACCGCGCATGGTCGCGGTGTTGTCCAGATATTTTGTTGCGTTGCGATCTTTCGGGCGATCATCCGAGATGATTATGTGGTCCAGCCCGAAGGCCAGGACCATCTGTTTGGAGACGGCGTCCTGTTTTTTGTTTCCACTCACAACCCAGTAAGAATAGGGGCGAAGGCTTTCGTCAAGGTCGCCGCCGTGAAAATCAATGAGGTAGTCGGATTGGTCGACGACTTCCCTCGTGATCAGGAACGAGGCGCGCTCCGTTTGGCTGCCGTCTTCTTTTCCAGGGTAGAAGCGATTCATGCTTTTGCTGTCAACGGGATTCACGTGCGGGACTTTTTGTTGGAAGGAAGCGATGTTGACGAGCGGAAGAACAATCACCGTACCGGAGATTTGCGTTGGGTCGAGGCCGCCGATTAGACCTTCGAGGGCGATGATGGATGCGTATTCGGTGCCGTGGGCGCCGGAGACGAGTGCGAGCGTGGGGCCCGGATTGTTGCCGCGGATGACCACGACGGGAATTTGCGTGGCAGCGTCGGAGCCGGCGGGGACATCGATCGTGCCGGTGAGCTTTTGGCCGGGCTGCGCGGTGGCGGTGCCGACAGTGAGAGAAGGCGCCTCCTGACTGAATGCGGAGCTCGGTAAGATGCAGGATAATATCGCGATTGCGACGCGAAGCGAGCGTGACATGAAGCCTCCGGGCAAAGGAGAATAGCGCGCCTGCGGCGGCACGGCAAGAATCGCGGTAAGGCCGCTAACGAAATTGGAAGAATTCACGAATTGCAGTTTGCGAAGGCTCCGCAAGAAAGTAGACTCAGTTTCCCTTGATTCCCGACGCGCTTAAAGCACTGAACCGCGATGCGTGGCTCCTGTTTCTAACCCGCTTTACGCGGCTGTTTGCGTACGGATTGATTTCGGTCGTTCTGGTCTTCTACCTGGTTGGAATTGGCCTCCGCGAATCGCAAACCGGTTTGCTTCTTACCCTAACGCTGATCGGGGACACCGCAATCTCACTCTTTCTAACTACGCGGGCCGATCGCGTTGGCAGGCGGCGCATGCTTATCATCGGCGCGTTGCTGATGGCAACCGCGGGCCTGGTATTCGCGCTTACGAGGAATTTCTTTTGGCTGGTGGTTGCCGGGACAATCGGAGTTATAAGCCCGAGCGGCAACGAGGTGGGTCCGTTCCTTTCGATTGAACAGGCGGCGCTGTCTCACGTTGTCAGTGACCGAGCGCGGACGGAAGTTTTCGCCTGGTACACGCTCACTGGATCGTTCGCTACGGCGCTGGGCGCGCTAGTCGGCGGCACGCTTTCGCAAGCTCTACAAAAAACAGCGACGTCACCGGCCAGCGGCTATCGTGCCGTCGTTGTGTTGTATGGCGTGCTAGGAATTGTGCTGGCATTCCTGTTTACGCGCGTTTCGCGCGACGCCGAGGTAAGCCCGTCGGAGCCGACCGCAGCCTCAGGATTTGCGCGACTGTTTGGAATCCATAAGTCGCGCGGCGTGGTGGCGAAGCTTTCGGCCTTATTCGCGGTGGACGCGTTTGCGGGCGGATTTGTTGTGCAGAGCTTCGCTGCGTATTGGTTTTATCTGCGATTCGGCGTGAACCCGGCAACACTCGGCGTAATTTTCTTCTGGGCGAATATTTTGTCAGGGATTTCGGCGCTGCTGGCGTCACGGCTGGCGGCGAGATTCGGATTGATACGGACGATGGTGGTCACGCATTTGCCGTCCAATATTCTGTTGCTGCTCGTGCCGCTGATGCCAAATCTACGGCTCGCGGTGTTGGTATTGCTTGCGCGCTTCAGCATCAGCCAGATGGACGTTCCGACGCGGCAGTCGTACACGATGGCCGTGGTCAGTCCGGAAGAACGATCTGCAGCGGCAGGAATTACGGGAGTCGCGAGAACGACGGGGGCGGCTATCAGCCCATTATTCGTGGGATTTTTGTTCGCGCATCCGGCACTGATCAACATTCCCTTCTATATTGCAGGGTCGCTCAAGATTGTTTACGACATCGTCTTATACCGGGAATTTGTTTCGACGAAGCCGCCGGAGGAGCGCGCGTAGGAAGGAGTCACGTTTCTTTCGCCTGGAAAGTGAGACCACTTAGCTGGTGGCTTTTGCATCGACGGTTTTCATCAAATCCAGAATGATGTGAACGACGGCCTCATCGCCGATAGCGGTATTGATCATGCCGTGGTAGACGGCACGGTTCGGCCATTCGACGCGAAAATACCTCTGAATGAAATCGGCACGCTCGTGGTCGACGGTATCCACGAGCTGCTGGGCTTCGGTCTCGCTCTTTCCGCGAGCCAAGAGGCGCCGCACTTTGTTTTCTCTCGGAGCGTAAAGAAACACACGCAGGGTGTCCGGGCGGTTCCTGAGAAAATGCTGCGCTCCCCTTCCAACAATGACAGAGTTTCCAGTCTTAGCGGCGTGCTGAACGACGCGTTCGGTAATCTTCAGAATGCTTTCGCTGTCGACCACGTTGAGCTTGTGCGCGTTGAGGCTGCCTTCATAACTTCCGCGCAAAAAGGATTTGAAGAGCCGGTAATAAAGCGGATCGTTGCGTTCCTCTCGAACCTCGACCACAGCTTTGGGACAATTCGCCAGCTTGGCGATCTCCTCGGTGAGCAGCTGATCCCAAAGCTTCCAACCTAGTTGGGTCGAAAGCAGTTTAGCGATCTCGCCACCGCCGCTTCCATACTCCCGTTCAACCGTGACGATTTTGATCATGCTGGGCCTTAGGTCCACTATTCGCTGAACACCTTCCATTACATATCATTCCACTTCGCCTATTCCACCGCCACTCTCCCGCCACCACCGGGGTCATTCTTCTTCAAAACAACGGTGAAAAAGAACATGATCGCTGCCCCGACAGCCAGGACCATGAACGTATCGACGTACGCCAGAGTTGCTGCTTGCGCTTGCACGTTTTGGTAGATCTGGGCATAAGCCCGGCCGTGCGCCTCCACCGCGCCCAATCCGGAGTGAGCAAACCGCTCGGTAAGTCCGTTAACCGTATTCTGGAAACTAGGATTGTCCGGCCTGGCGTGCTCGACCAATCTTGCCTGATGGAATTGCGATCGGCGGGCAATCAACGTAGTGACCATGGAGGTTCCCACGCTGCTTCCGATATTGCGCATAAAATTGACGATTCCGGCGACCGCGTTGTTCTTCTCCGGCGCAATTCCGATATAAGCCACAAGCGAGATCGGCACGAACAGGAACCCCAAACCAATCACCTGGGTGATGCGCAGCAACGCGGCGGAAGTAAAGCTCATCTGCAAGTCAATCCGCTTCGTCGAATAGTACATAGCGATAGATAAGGCTAACCAGCCGAACGCGATCAGATAGCGAGCCTGGATCTTCGTTGTCAATTTGCCCATGATGGGCATCTCAAACAGCAAAACAAGGCCTCCAGCGGAAAGTGCCAGCCCGGCTAGTTCAGAGGTGTACCCCAGAAGCGTCTGGAGGAACTGGGGCATCAGGACGAGGCTGCTGAACAATAAGATTCCCAGGGTGAACATCATCAAATTTGAAACGGCGAAGTTAAAACTTTTGAACATGCGAACGTCGATGATCGGAGCCTTTTGAAACCATTCCCAAATGACCAGCGAGATCAGGCATACGGTCGCGACGATGACTAAGGTGGCTATGAAGCGCGACCCAAACCAATCATCTTCCTGGCCCTTGTCCAGCAGCACTTGTAACGCTCCGACACCCAACGTCAGAAGAGCGATGCCAACGTAGTCCAATTTAACCCCAGCCGCCTTGAGCCGGCTCAAATAGGGCGGATCTTCGACAAAGCGTCTTACAAGAAACCATGTGGCTATTCCGACTGGCAGATTGATGAAAAAAATCCATCGCCAGGAATAGTTGAAGGTGATCCAGCCGCCCAGCGTGGGCCCGATCGTGGGCGCCATGATGGCCGTGATCCCGTAAAGAGCAAACGCCAAGCCTCGCTGTTGCGGCGGAAAAGTGTCTGCGAGAATGGCCTGAGCCATCGGCTGCAGTCCGCCGCCGCCAGCGCCCTGCAACACACGAAAGAGAAGAAGAAGCCCAAGACTCGGAGCCACGCCGCAAAGCAAAGAACTCACAGTAAAAATACCCAAACAGGTCATGAAAAAGCGCTTCCGTCCGAAAGCGCCTGCGAGCCAGCCGCTGATTGGCAGGATGATGGCATTCGAAACGAGATAGGAGGTCAGGACCCAAGTGCTCTGGTCGTTGCTCGCGCCCAGATTCCCGGCCATGTATGGCAGGGCCACGTTAGCGATGCTGGTGTCGAGGACTTCCATGAAGGCGGCCAGCGCCACAACAACAGCAATTAGCCAAGGATTGTATTTAGGCCGCCAAACGTCCTGGTCGATCGTGATAGCAGCGGAACTCATTGGAGGTATACGTCGGGCACCACGTTCATGCCCGGCCGAAGCCGACGATCCCGATTTTCGCCCGGCTCGAGAATGATCTTTACTGGAATTCTTTGCACAATTTTCACGTAATTACCGGTGGCGTTCTCCGGTGGAAGCAAACTGAAGAGAGGGCCTGTCGCGCCCGCGATGCTGTCCACTTGACCTCTTAAGTTCTGGCCGGTCGAATCCACGTGGATCTTGGCTTTCTGCCCGACTCGCATGTACTTCAGCTGCGTCTCTTTGAAATTGGCGGTGACCCACACCTGATCGAGAGGCACTACGGTGAGCATTTGCTGCCCCGGTTGAACGTTCAATCCGACGACTACCGTTTTATTCACTTCACCGGTGACGGGAGCAACGACTTTGGTGTATTGGAGGTTCAGGACGGCTTGCTCGAGCAGCGCGCGCCGTTGCTCGACATCCGCGATAGCGGCACGCACGCGAGCCTTAGTGGACGATACCTGCTGTGGTCCGGTCTCGGCCGATGTGTGGTTCGCCACCGCCTGCACCAGACGGCTATGCGCCTGTTGCACAAATTGCTGCGCGGCGGACTCATTAGCACTGGCCGCCGCTACCGCCGCGGTACTGGACCTGGCCGCGGCCAGCGCCTGATCGTAAACTTGCTCGGCCACCTCTCGCTTATCTACCAGCAGCTTGTAGCGGTGGAGATCGTCTTGCGCCCTCACATCGTTCGCTTGAGCCTGTTCCAGTTGCGCGTGAGCGGCGAGGAGTTGCTTTTCGACGGCAGAAACGCCAGCGGTAGCATTTTCGATGTCCGACGAAGTGGACGTGAGCTGGCTCACGGTACTCACCGAAGTAATCGGCACGGTGATATTCAGTGATTGCGCCGTGGCTTCGGCGCTGGCGAGATTGGCTTGCGCCTGCGCAACCGCAACCTCATAGTCTTTGGGGTCGATCTCCACCAACACGGTGCCTTGCTGCACCCACTGGTTGTCGTCCACGTTGACCTTAATCACATGCCCGGAAATACGCGCGCTGACCGGGTACAGGTGAACATCCGCCTGGGCGTCGTCGGTTGATTCATAGCTGCTGAAGTAACGCCACAAGAACAGCCCGCCAACGAGCACGACCAAGACGACACCTACTATGAGAATGTTTCTCCGCCGCTTGGACCTTCGGTATGAAGGCGTCGAATACACTGTGTCCGTCACGGGTGATGGTTCGACCCGGGATTCTTTGCCTTCATCAGGCGCAGAACGGGGTGGGGTCTCGTCCGCCATGTTCATTTTCCTTTGAAATACTCTTTGACAGCCTCTTCAGCGACACCTATCGCGCGAGCCAGGGAAATTTTTGCAAAATTGTAGCTGTAGAGACTTGAGATGTACTGTTCATGCGCGCTGGCTACCGCCTCTTGCGATTGCACCACTTCCACGGTATCGGTGACCCCGGCGATGAAACGATCGCGCGACTGCACCAGCGTCTCCTCGGCCAAATCAATGTTGCTGCGCGCCACGTTGACCTGATCCGCCGACGACTGCAGGTTCAGCAGCGCCGTGCGTACGTCGGAGTCAATCTGCGCGCGGAGATTGTCCAGGCGCTCGCGGCTCTGTTCCAGCCTCGCCTCCGCCTGCAAAACTTGGCCATGAACGCTGCCACCCTGAAAGATTGGAATGGTCAGCGTACCGCGCGCATCGAATACCTGGAGACCTCTGGAGAGGTGATTTGCGCCGACCCCATAGTCGCCACTGAAGGAGAGCGAAGGGTAATAACCGGCCACCGCCGCCTTCCGCGAAAATTCCGCTGCGCGAACATCGGTCATGGCCGCCTGATAATCGGAACGTGCAGCGTAGGCGCGCTTCAGAGCCTCTTCCACGCTGATGCCCTCGAACGGTTGGTACGGCGATTTGTCCGTCAATTCGAATTCCTGCCCAGGAGCCAAACCGATCACGCGCCCTACCGTGAGCTTCTGGATGGCGAAGTAATTTTTCGCTTGAATTAACTGCTGCTGCCGCGTCTGCAACTCGACCTTCGCGCGCAGGGCGTCAATCGCTGGCGAAGTGCCCGCGTTCACGCGGTCCGTTGCTTGGTCAAAGAGCGCTTGCCCCGTCCTGACTTGCGCTTCTGCCGTTTGGATGCGGGCTTCGTCGGCGATGGCCTGCAAATAGGTATAGCCCACGGCAAGCACAACGAGATCACGCGCGTCCTTATAAGTGTATTCAGCGGACTTCAACGCCTGGGTGGCCGCGCGAGTAGCGTTGATTGACTTCCAGTCAAACAGGGACTGGTCCACGCTTACG
>Ga0185299_10005692_pt1 | contig 13815 bp, 7 predicted proteins | sample PaiPotPPA55metaG_FD_128002 | JGI IMG/M metagenome (GOLD analysis project Ga0185299, IMG submission 128002) | Iron sulfur acid spring bacterial and archeal communities from Banff, Canada, to study Microbial Dark Matter (Phase II) - Paint Pots PPA... ...
ATGGTGACTGCCAGCCCATCCGGGGATCCGGAGCAGAACTTCGAACGGAGTCCCGGGCGTTTGCTCGAACCGAATCGAGGCGACACCATCAAATGGAAAGTTCGATTTTGCGGACAAGCGAGCCTCATGGCCGTCAATCGTAAACTGAGCTTCGCTGGAGACGTAATGGTGAATCGCAATTGCTTTGGGACCCGAAGAATACAGGTAACCTGACAAGGAAAGAATCAGGCGAGCCAGATTTGCCGGGCAGCAGGGACACCACCAAGGCCAGGCAACTCGATGATGTGAACCGTCGCTCGCAAGCGGGTTGTGGTAGAAGAACGATTTACCGTCGAGCCCGAGTCCAGCCAAAACTCCATTGTAAAGGCAGCGCTCCATCATATCGGTGTAGCGGCTGTCGAGATCGATGTGAACCATGCGGTGGGCCCAAAGAAGCAGGCCAATTGCGGCGCAAGTTTCCGCATAGCTTTCCAGGTTTGGCAGGTCGTAGTCCTTGGTAAATCCCTCATTCTCGGCAGACGAGCCCAGGCCTCCGGTCAGGTAGAGTTTGCTCCGGCAGAGATCCTGCCAAAGATCTTTGCAGACTCTAACGAGCTCATCGTCTTTCAGTTCGTAAGCAAGATCTGCAGCCGCGCTGTAGAGGTACATTGCGCGCACGGCGTGGCCGACAACTTCATGCTGTTGGCGAAGCGGCTCGTGCGCCTGCATATAGGCGTAAGGTGAAACCGGATGGTTCGGTCGAAATGGAACGGAGTCCATCCGTTCGACCGCTTCGTGGTCAAAGTAGTGAGGTTTTGTTCCCCGTTGTTCGACGAAGAATCGACTAAGATTCAGGTAGCGTTCTTCGCCTGTCAGGCGATAAAGCCGGATGAGAGCCAGCTCTATCTCAGGGTGTCCGCAATACCCGGGCAGTTGCCCAGGTCCCCTGCCAAAAACGGTTGCCAGATGGTCCGCTAAACGCGTAACTATATTAAGCAGGGTTTCCTTACCGGTCGCGCGCCGATGTACAACTGCCGCCTCGATCAGGTGACCGGCGCAATACAATTCATGCAGGTCGCGAAGGTTCTCAAAACGGTGACGCGGCCGCCATGTAAGAATGTGGCTGTTCAGGTAACCATCGGATTGCTGGGCGTCTGCGAGGAGCTGTATGGTCCCGTCAACGAGAGCTTCCATCTTATTGTCGGTATGGTGCTGGAGATAAGCACTGGCGGCTTCAAGCCACTTCGCGACATCCGAATCCCAGAAAATGCTGCCTCCCCAATACCATGAGTTGGATTCCTGCCGGCCGCGATGCATGCGCGGGTTGAGTCGCAGCGCGTCCAATTGTCCCTCATGCTGCATTTCATGGTAGACGTGAAACAGGGTAACTTGTGCGACCAGCTGCTGCTTGCTGCTCCAGAAGCCTTCCGTAATGGAAACGCGCGTCTGATCTAAAGGTTGCCAGGGGGGATTCACCTAACTGTGTTTAAGCCGAAGTTGGGAGGAGACGCAACGGGAGCAGGCGGTAGAAAATCCGTCCAATTCCGACTTAGGCAACGTCCAAGGGAGGGAATACAGGACGGGCAAACCCGCAGGGAGAACAGCCGTAAGCGAAGGCTCCAGCCTTTGCCCTCCGTAGCGCGCCGTGTCTGGCAAAGGCTGGAGCCTTCGCTTACGCAGGCAGTCGCGAAATGTAGCATAAGCATCCTGCTTGTATTCCTGAGCGGACGGGCGAATCCGGATGGCGCCAATGAGCGCTCAGAAACAGGCTGGAAGCCTATGCTACTTTCGATACGGCTCGGCTATATCAAGCCTATGGTTTCGCGGTAAATTCGGACTTGAGAGAAACCTGCCCTTTCAATGGGGTATCTTCTGATGAACCTCCAACAAGCACATTGTAACTACCGGGCAATGCATCCCATTCCTCTGTTGTGGTGTTGAAATAGGCGAAGGAGCGCTGGTTCAGCTCCAGCGTCACTGTCTTGGATTGGCCGGGCTGCAGGTACACTTTTTCAAAGCCCTTCAACTCTTTGATTGGTCGCGAAATTTTCGGGTTTTCTTGGCCAACGTAGAGCTCAGCAACTTCCGCTCCCGCGCGTTTTCCGCTATTCATCACCGTGAAGGATACCTTTACCGGTTGGGTGCCGTTAAAAACGGCGGGCTCAACATCTAAGTCTGAGTACGAAAATGTCGTGTAGGACAATCCAAAGCCGAATGGAAAGAGAGGCTCGACGTGGTTGTGTTCGTAGCCCCGATAGCCAACGAAAATCCCCTCGGTATAGGGGATTGCGTCGGGATGGGTGTTGATAGCGGGTGGAAAGGTGGCATAGGCAGGGTTGTCCGCAATCTTTTTTTCGAATGTGACCGGCAACTTGCCGGACGGATTTACATCTCCGAAAAGGATTTCAGCCAGCGCCTGGCCCCCGTTTTGTCCGGGATAGAAGGTCTCGATCAGTGCGGATACCTGATTGATCCACTCGCGCGAATCGAAGTTGCCGCCTCCATAGAATTCGACAATCGTTCGATGATTCACTGTGGAGAGATTCTTGATCAGCTCATCCTGGAATTCCGGGAGCGTGAAGGATCGATCCTCTCCTTCGCCCTCATATTCGTTGCTGATCCCCGCGCAGATAACCACCGCATCATACTTGACAAAGTTAGGCGGTGCTTCAAGAGAGGCCCAACTGGCCTGAACACCCGTTAGCCCCCCTTGCTCGAAGGAATCGAAAAATCCGCCTCCTCCCGTCGCGAAGGAAACTCTCCGATAGTCAATCTCGACGCTATAAACTTGACCGGCCTGCAGCGCGATTTTCCCGGAATACGCCGGGGTTGGTCCGTAGCCCACCGGTGGCAACGTCGGAGAACTAAAATTATCAAACACCGTCAGACCGTTCACAATAACGCGTAGCCCGCCATCGCCGCGGACCTTGAACACGTGGTCGCCGGAAATGACCGGGCGGACTTGACCGGTCCAACGCGCTGAGAACCCTCCCTGGTTTTGAGAGACCGGAATAGGATTTATGTCCCAGTCAAAATCTAGATGGTTATCAACTCGGGTTACCGCCGGTGTGCCGGAGAGGTCGTTGCTCGTGAAATATTCGGCCTGGAGTCCTTGCTGAAGTTCCCCGTTGGAGTTGACGAATTCCCACGTCGCGTTCCCCGGATCCAGCGTGTTGGTAGAAATCAGATCGACGGTGGTCCCTGGCGAGACCTCGTTCTGTATCCCATCTAGCACGCTAACAAAACTGATGGGCGTCACGTAAGAACTTCCGAAACCTGTTGGCGGCGATCCCTGGGCAAACGGGCCTACAACGGCAATGGAGTGAACTTGTTCGCTGAGCGGAAGCAGGTGGCCCTCATTCTTCAGAAGGACGATGCCCTCCCGCGCTTCGTTTAGCGCGGTCGTCTCACTGAAGGGGTCATCCAAAGGAATAGTGGGATCTAACTGCTGCCGATCAAGGAATCCGAAAGAGACAACCTCCCGCAGGATCCGGCGCACCTTATCATCGATAGTCGCTACCGTAAGCGGAGCGGGTATGAAGCGGGACAAGTTGTTACTATTCATGAAACTGCCGGAGGGCAGATCCAGATCGCATCCATTCAGAGCCGCGCTTAACCCGTCATGAATCGCGTTGTAGTCTGACATTAGTAATCCCCTGAACCCCCATTCCTCCTTCAGCACTTCCTGGAGAAGAAAGGAGTCCTCGCTACAGAAGTAACCGTTCACTCCATTGTAGGCACTCATCACCGTAGCGACATGTCCGTCTTTCACTGCGGCTTCGAACACGGGCAGATAAATTTCGCGCAAGGTGCGTTCATCTGGCAGCAGAATTTGGACGTTCGTACGATTTTCTTCCTCATCGTTACAAACATAATGCTTTGCGCACGACCACACCCCTTCGGACTGGATTCCCTGAATGACTTCGGGAACCAACTGACCACCCAGAAACGGATCTTCGCCGTTCATATATTCGAAGTTTCGTCCACCCAACGGGACACGATAAAAGTCCATTCCCGGCCCAAGGATGGTAAAATATCCACGAGCCCGGGTGTCTCGCCCCATAGCGATTCCGACATCGTGGGCAAGACTTCTGTTCCAACTAGCGGCGAGCGTAAGCCCCGATGTAAAGCGAATGCCAGGCGAGTTACGACGAACCCCTAACGGGCCGTCGGTCTGAAAGATTTGAGGATTTATAGGAACCTGAAGCCCCGGAACGGGTATAGGCTTGATATCGAAAAATCCAGTACCACCAATGTAACTGAGCTTTTCGGCAAGATTCATCTGTTTGAGGATACTATCGACCCTCTTCTCCACGTTGTTTGAGCCCTGTTGGCCATATACGCTTAGCGTGCAGACCAATAACCCGAGGTGTGTGACACGGTATACATCTACTAACTTCATATGGTTAGCCGACTAACGGTTCGTGTTATTCCAAGAGAAAACCGGGACGATGCGGCTGGACTTCTACCGATCTATGCGTGAAGTACTGAGTAGTGCCTGGGCGCGAAAACAGGATCACATTACATTGGCAGATACTAGAAAACGTATCTTGCGAGCCAGACAAAGCCAAACCGAGCTTTTTTAATGGGGGAAACCTCCTTGTTACTAACAGTCCCGGCATTAGCAATACAAACGCATGCGCAGGATGTCAACACGAATTTTGCTCAATCCGGTTCGTGAGGAACTCGAGCCGCTCTGCCGGATAGCGGGCCAAAGTTTCGCAGAGCACCGCTGGTTTTTACCTACCTTTTTGTAAGTATTAGCTATAGCGCAAGTTCGCCAACCCAGTCCGTCTCTGCCGCCAGCACGAAGAGAAAGGTAAAATAATCTTTCTAGCCCGCAATGAGCGACTCGACTGAGCTCGCCGAAGTCTCGTCGATTCTTAAAGCGTGTGATTTTTGCGGGCTAGAACGCGACCTTATCGCCGCCCTTGAGCGATAAGATTTCACGTGCATCGGCTGGTGTGGCGACTTGCAATCCCAGACCTTCGATAATCTGGCGGGCGCGATGCACTTGAGCGGCGTTGCTGGTTGCCAGCTCACCTGGTCCGATCCATAAGCTGTCCTCCAATCCCACGCGTATGTTGCCACCCATAGCAGCGGCCAGGGCGGCGATCGGAAGCTGGTTGCGTCCGGCACCCAAGACAGACCAGCGATAGTCCCCGCCAAAGAGCCGGTCGGCCGTGCGCTTCATATGCACCACATCCTCTGGGTGCGTACCGATTCCGCCCAGGATGCCGAACACCGATTGAACGAACAGGGGCGGCTGCACCAACCTGCGGTCGAGAAAATGCGCCAGGTTGTAAAGGTGACCTACGTCGTAGCACTCGAATTCAAAGCGCGTACCGTTACCGCTACAGGTCCGCAATGCGTACTCAACATCTTTGAATGTATTCCGGAACACAAGGTCCCGGCTATTTTCCAGGTAGTCGCGCTCCCATGAGTGTCGGAACTCGCCGAAGCGTTCCAGCATCGGAAAGAGCCCAAAATTCATCGAGCCCATGTTGAGCGACGCGAGTTCAGGCATAAACGCGATTGCGGGCTGAATGCGTTCCTCAATTCGCATGTAGGGCGCGCCTCCGCTGGTCAGGTTTACGACGACATCGGTCGATTGTTTGATTCGTGGCAAGAACGCCGCAAACGCTGCGAGACTGTGGTCTGGTTTACCAGTCCCCGGATTGCGCGCGTGTAAATGCACGATCGCAGCGCCAGCTCTGGCCGCGCCGATAGACGCCTCGGTAATCTGGTCCGGCGTCACCGGGAGGTAAGGCGACATCGACGGCGTATGAATTGCGCCAGTGATAGCGCACGCTATGATGGTCTTTTGGGTTTTAGCCATGCTTCTTTTTCTCGAGCTACGATAGAATGGCGTGCCCAAACCGCCAACGGCACATAGCGGAGCGCGTCCCTCTCCGCCAACAGCAGAGGACGAGGACGATTACGATTAAAGAGAGGCTAGTTCGTACCCCTCAACTGATAGATCCTGGCCAAGGTAGAAAAATCTTTCACTTGGTTCGTTTGCCAACCGGTATCACGATGCAGCTCTTTGGCCAGAATCTCAGCTACACGAGGCGCTGCTTCGGCTGCCGCTGACGAATCGAGAAGCAGTGCGCGGGTTCGCCTGGCCAAAACATCTTCGACCGTGCGTGCCATTTCCTCACGGGCTGCCCAGGCCACTTCCGCTTTCAAATAGGGAAGCCGAATATGAAGCAGGTCACCAAGCCCGGTTTCCGATGCGGCTAATTGTTCGACTCTTTTCCTGTCGATCCCGTACACCGCCAAATGTGCCGGCGGCGAAAAAGTCTCGGTGTCGGTGCAGCACCCGTGTAGGGGCAGGGCGGCGGTTCGGGAAGGAACAGACGGAAAGCCCCCAACTTGAGTGACCCGATTGACACAATCTTCGCCCATTTTACGGTAGGTCGTCCATTTACCCCCGGTGATCGTTACGAGACCGGAAGGTGAAATCACCACGGTGTGTTCGCGTGAGATAGCTGCAGTCGAGCCGGCGTGCCCCGGCTTAACCAATGGCCGGAGTCCGGCATAACAGGAAAGTACATCCGATTCGGTCGGAGGCTTGGCTAGATATCTTGCCGCTTCAGACAGGATGAAAGAAATCTCCTTTTCCTGGATCCGAGGCTCTTCAACAGGTTCGGGAACCTCGCCATCGGTGGTCCCGAGGATCAGGCGATCGTGCCAGGGAATACCGAATAGGACTCGCCCATCCGAAGTTTTGGGGACCATCAGCGCCGAGGTCCCTGGCAGGAACTTTTTAGGAAGCACCAGGTGTGCGCCCTGGCTTACAGCCAACATCTTGGCGCTGCCCGGCTCGTCCATTTTTCGGATAGAGTCGACGAACACCCCGGTTGCATTGACGACAACCCGCGCAGAAACTTCGAGCTCGGTACCACCCTCTGTGTCATGAAGAATGGCGCCGGATATTTTGTCGTTCTTCTTGGTGAGTTGGGTAACCTCGACGTAATTTGCTACCAGTCCGCCCAAATCAGAGAGTGTGTGCGCGAGGGTGGTTGCCAATCTCGCGTCGTCAAACTGGCCGTCAAAATACGAGATTCCACCCCGGAGGTGACTTTGCTGGACGGTCGGCAGCTGCTTGATCGTCTCAGAGGCGCCTAACGTCTTGGAACGTCCAAGCGAGAGTTTTCCCGAGAGTAAGTCATAGATGCCCAGACCGATGCCGTAGAAAGGAATTTGCCAGTACTGGTAGGCCGGGATGACGAACTTGAGTGGGTGAGCCAGATGAGCGGCATTCTTAAGCATCAAGCCTCGTTCATGGAGGGCTTCGCGAACCAGACTGATGTTGCCCTGTTCCAGATATCGCACACCGCCGTGGGCAAGCTTCGTCGCGCGACTCGAGGTTCCCTTGGCGAAGTCCGTTTTTTCCACCAGTAACGTGCGCAGCCCGCGGGAAGCGGCTTCGACCGCCGTACCGAGCCCTGTGGCGCCACCGCCAATCACCAGGCAATCCCAGACCGTGGAACGATCCGAGATCGCCTGGATTGCGAGATTTCTGTCCACGACAATTAGAGCTGCCTATATCCAGGCTTTGGCTCGGTCGAGTGCCTTGTTCCAGCCCGCACGCAATTTTTGGCGCTCGTCGCCGCCGATCTTTGGTTCGAAGGTGCGGTCGGAAGCCCATTGCGAGGAGATTTCGTCCGTCGATTTGTAAAAACCGACAGCCAATCCTGCCAGGTACGCCGCACCCATTGCAGTCGTCTCTGGATTCGCCGCACGCACCACCCGCACACCCAGGAGATCTGCCTGAGTCTGCATTAGGAGGTTGTTGGCGCAGGCGCCGCCGTCAACCCGAAGTTCGGCAAGTTTGATCGACGAATCAGATTCCATCGCGGTGAGAAGATCAGCGACCTGAAAAGCGATGCCTTCCAGAGCAGCTCGAGCGATGTGCGCAGCGGTACTCCCACGGGTCAGTCCGAGGATGGCACCCCGGGCGTAGGCATCCCAGTGCGGAGCCCCGAGTCCGACAAAAGCGGGCACCAGATACACACCGCCATTGTCCGGGACGCTGGCCGCCAAACCTTCAACCTCCGGAGCCGTCTTGATGATTCCGAGACCGTCACGCAGCCACTGTACGACCGCCCCGGCAATGAAGACGCTGCCTTCAAGTGCGTATTCGGTTGTATTGTTCTTGCGCCACGCAATGGTGGTGAGGAGATTGTTTTTGGACGGGACAGCTTCGGTGCCGGTGTTCATTAACATGAAACATCCGGTCCCGTAGGTGTTTTTCGCCATCCCTGGTTTGCTGCACATCTGGCCGAACAGAGCGGCCTGTTGGTCACCGGCGATTCCGGCGATTGGGAGTCCCTCCAGGGTGCCCACGTCGCTATTCCCGTACACTTCGCTGGAGCTCTTGGCCGCCGGCAGCATCGAGCGCGGTACATGCAAGGCGCTGAGCAGCTCGTCGTCCCAGTCCCGAGTGTGAATGTTGAAGAGCATGGTGCGCGAAGCATTGGTCTCATCGGTCACGTGCACTGTGCCTTTGGTCAGTTTCCAGATCAGCCAGGAATCAACCGTACCAAAAGCTAATTCGCCGCGCTCGGCCTTTTCGCGGGCGCCCGGCACGTTGTCGAGAATCCAACGCACCTTGGTTCCTGAGAAGTAAGCGTCGATTACCAAGCCTGTTTTCTTCTGCACCAGCGGCACCAAGCCATCTGTTCGCATCTGATCGCAGATCGGAGCGGTCCGACGGTCCTGCCAAACAATGGCATGGCAGATGGGTTCACCGGATTTACGGTCCCAAACGACGGCAGTCTCGCGCTGGTTCGTGATGCCGATGGCGGCAATATCGTGGTGGCTGATAGCTGCACGGCCCATCGCGTCAGCCGCGACACCAATCTGGCTTGCCCATATTTCGTTCGCGTCGTGTTCGACCCATCCCGGCTGCGGGAAAAACTGGGTAAATTCTTTTTGGGCGACGGCGATTACTTTACCTGAGTAATCGATCACCAAAGCTCGAGAGCTGGTGGTACCCTGGTCTAAAGCGAGTAAGTATTTCATAATTTATTTCCTGAGATAAGATAAGTTTTGGACTATTGGGGCGCTGGTGTACCGAAGGTGGCGGCATAAACAAGTGCGCCGATGATACCGCCGATGACTGGCCCGACAACCGGAACCCAACCGTAGGCAAAATCGGAGTCACGTTTGCCCGGAATTGGCAATATTGCATGGGCAATGCGAGGCCCGAGGTCGCGAGCCGGATTGATGGCATAACCGGTGGGACCACCTAGTGACAGACCGATGGCCCACACCAGGACCACAACGGTCCATACGCCCCACGTGCCTCCGAGCCAAACTGGGTTGTCTTTGCCGGAGAAATGGCCCATCGCGAGAACGCCGAAAACCAGAGTAAACGTCCCGATAATTTCGGTCACCAGGTTTGACGGGTAATTACGAATTGCGGGACCTGTGCAAAAAACAGCGAGCTTCAGGTCAGCATTTTCGGTGGCCTCGAAATGTTGCCTGTAAGCGATCCAAACAATGACGCCTCCCAAGAACGCGCCGATCATTTGAGCAATGATGTAAGGCACGACCATCGCCCACGGAAATTTACCAATAACCGCCAGGCCGATGGTTACAGCCGGGTTAATGTGAGCGCCGCTGATCGGGCCAGCTGCATACACGCCCACAGCGACGGCGAAGGCCCAGCCGGTCGCTATCACGATCCAGCCGGAGTTCTGTCCCTTTGTCTTACTTAAGACGACGTTAGCAACAACGCCGTCTCCGAAAATGATGAGCAACATCGTGCCGATGAGCTCGCCGATGAATGGATTATTCATGAGTTACGTTTGATGGGGGGCTAACAACTTGAGCATTACGCTCTGATTTCTTGCGAACAAATGTGAGCGAGAAATCACGTCCTTCTAGAATTCAAATCGTGCGGACGCAAGCAAAATTTGTCAAAAGGACCTTAACTAATGCTCAGCGACTAACCTGCCTGTCACTTGTTTTGACAGGCTCTTCATACGGGCAGAAAATGTTAGTGCTTGTGCACTTCTGCTAATCTTCGGGCGGCATCGAATGTGGTCAGCGAGGAAGCCGAGGCGAAATAGCAAATGACAAAGCGGCTTAGCTATTGTTGAAGACTCGCCCCGAACGGCCCCAAAGTGCCAATCAGTTTGTTCGTTTGTCCGTTTCGCGTCGTTTGTGAAGAATTGTGCCCTTTTGGATTAGCGTGCAGAAAGAGTAAAAAAAGCGAGCTTCCACCCGCGGAATATGCGAGATATCGAATCGTTTTCTTGCCGCGGTTACCCATCCAGCGTTGTTGGCCCCCCAGAAAAATCTAACCTTGAGAGGCTTCACCCGATGGCTTATTTGGAACTGACTAAGATCGAGAAATATTACGAAACTTTTCACGCTCTTAAGAACATCGATCTTGAGGTCGAAAAAGAGGAATTCGTGGTCTTTGTCGGACCCTCAGGATGCGGAAAGAGTACGCTCCTTCGTTCGATCTGCGGTCTCGAAACCATTAGTAGCGGCAGAATCGTGCTCGATGGCAAGGACATCACCGATATCCATCCATCCAAGCGAAACCTGGCCATGGTGTTCCAAAACTACGCGCTGTTTCCGCACTTAAACGTCTTTGATAACATTGCCTTTGGGCTGCAGCTGCACGGCGTTTCGAAGAAGGATATTCGAAAACGCGTTGAACGCGTTGCAGCGCTTTTGCATCTGGAGAAAATGCTGGACCGCAAACCCAAGCAGCTTTCAGGTGGCCAACGTCAACGGGTCGCGATCGGGCGCTGTATTGTAAAGGCGCCTAAACTATTCCTTTTCGATGAGCCACTCTCCAATCTGGATGCAATGCTCCGAGTTCGGATGCGCGTGGAGCTGCTCAACTTGCACTATGAAACGCGTAACACGGTGGTCTACGTTACCCACGACCAAGTGGAAGCGATGACCATGGCGGATAAAATTGTGGTCTTGCAAGACGGTCGCATCGAACAGTTCGGAAGACCGATGCTCCTGTACGAGCATCCGGTGAACAAGTTTGTGGCCGGCTTCATTGGATCGCCGCAGATGAACTTCCTCGCCGGCAAGGCGGGTACTTCGAATTCGAATGGGATTTTATGCGCGGTCGACGGGCTCGGTACGCTTGGACTGCCACTGCGGGCGGATGGTTGGAAACCGAACGAATCGATCGCGTTCGGCGTTCGACCCGAACATATCGAGCTGGAAGCCGGAGTATCGTCCACTCCGGTTAAGGGAGTCGTGAACATTGTAGAGAATCTCGGCGGCGAGACTTACCTGCATGTCGAAATCGCTCAGGGAGCACCGCTGATCATGGTCAAAGTGCACGGCTCGCACGGTCCGAAACGCGGAGAACGCGTGACGCTCTACCTGCCCGCGGACAGGATTTACCTTTTTGGCGCTGAAGGGAACTCTATCCCGGTGGAGCCGTTAAAATAGTTCCAGCCTGCATCGCTCACAAATCTCTAAGCTAAGAATTTGTGAACGATTCAGGCAAAATGCTTATGGCCACAATCTGCGTTGATGTCGGTACCTCGGTCATCAAGACGGTCGCTTTCGACGATCGCGGCACCGAGATCGCCCTGGCCCGCCGGGAAACAGAAGTGCTGCGTCCCGCGCCCGGCTTTTCCGAGCAGGACATGGATTCGGTTTGGAATGCGGCGGCCTCCACGGTCCGCACTGTTGTACACCAGTTGGCCGACCCGGTGCGCCTTATCTCGCTGACGGCCCAAGGGGACGGCTGCTGGCTGGTGGATGCCGACGGGCACCCTACCGGCCCGGCCATCTTGTGGAACGACGCCCGCGGCGCCGCGATTGTGGACCGCTGGCGAGCGGCAGGGGTATTGAAGGAAGCCTTTCGCCGTAACGGCTCGCAGACCTTCGCCGGCCTTCCCAATGCCGTCTTTACCTGGCTCGAGCAGCATGATCCGGATCGGCTGGAACGTTCCCACAAGTCGCTCTGTTGCAACGGCTGGATTTTCTACAATCTGACTGGCCGGATGGCTATCGATGAATCAGACGCATCGGTGCCATTTTTCGACGTGCGCGAGCGGCGCTACTCCCTCGAACTCCTTAGGCTCTATGGCCTGGAGTGGGCCGAACGGTTGTTGCCGGAGGTGCTTCCCAACGACCAGCGTGTCGGCGAACTGCGTTCGCGGGCGGCGGCCGAATTGGGTCTGCCTGCCGGCCTGCCTGTCGTCATGTCGCCTTATGATGTTGCCTCAACGGCCATCGGTGTCGGCGCGGTGAGCGATGGGCAGGCTTGCAGCATCCTCGGCACGACGCTTTGTACGGAGGTTGTCATGAAGCATGTCAACCTGGAAGGGGAACCGTCCGGGTTGACCATTCCCTTCGGTCCGCCGGGGCTGTACCTACGCGCCTTCCCAACGTTGGCCGGTGCTGAGGTGATCCATTGGGCAGTCAGGCAGCTTGGTCTGAGCGACCCGTCGGATCTTAGTGAGCTGGCGGCCAAAGTCGCGCCGGGCGCGAATGGTCTTTGCTTGATGCCCTACTTTTCTCCTGCGGGAGAGCGCGTGCCGTTTCTGAACACTGGCGCGCGGGGCTCGCTTTTCGGCTTGTCGTTCGAGCACGGCCGAGAGCAAATCGCCCGCGCGGTACTAGAAGGATTGTCGCTGGTGATCCGCGATTGCTTGCAGGCCTCGCAAGACACGCCCGTTTCCCTGCGCGTTTGTGGCCTGTGTGGCGGTGGTGCGAACAGTGACGTGTGGTGTCAACTGATCGCCGACGTCATAGGCACGCCAACCTTCCGCCCTGTTGATCAGGAAGTCGGTGCCAAGGGTGCATTCATCGCAGGACTGGTCGCCGTGGGACAAGAGGTGGATTTCCCCAGCGCGGCCAGTGATTATGTGCGGATCCGGGATGTCTTCGAGCCGCACAAGGAAAGGCACGCCCGTTACGATGAACTGTTCGAGCAATTCCTCGAGATCCGCGAAGCCACGCTGCCCGTCTGGAAACGCATGGCGGACGACCGCGCCCGGTCGGGTCCGACGGCGGCCTAACCCGCAATGAGCGCGTCGATGCTTAAAGCGTGTGATTCCTGCGGGTTAGAGCAATCTTCGGGCGCCGCTTGGCTTGGGCTGGACCTCGGCACTCAAAGCGTGCGCGCCATGGTTGTCTCTGGCGCAGGCGAGACCATGGCCGTCGGTTCGCACAAACTCACCAGCCGCCGCGACGGTCCCCGGCACGAACAGGACCCCGAGGAATGGTGGCGCGCAATCTCGGCCGCTTGCCGAGCGGCTCTCGCCGCGCCGCTGGCCGGCTTGACCATCCACGGCGTCGCGGTGGATGGCACATCCGGCACGATTCTGCTTGTGGATGGCGGCGGGCGGCCGTGGACACCGGGGTTGATGTACGATGACACCCGGGCGGTGGAAGAGACCAAACGCGCCAACGAGGCCGGTGCGGCGGTTTGGGCCACGCTCGGCTACAACCGGATGCAGGCGTCTTGGGGATTGCCGAAATTGCTCTGGCTGCTGGCTCAGCATCGTGGCTTGGCCGCCGGAACACGCCTGGCGCACCAGACCGATTTTATCAACCGCCGGCTGATTGGCGGCGAGGTCGCCACGGACACGAGCAACGCTCTGAAAACCGGCGTGGACCTGATCAGCGAAGGCTGGCCGCGCAAAGTGTTCGCCGCGCTCGGAGTGCCCGACGAAATTCTGCCGGCCGTGGTCCGTGCCGGAACCTTTCTAGGTGTGGTGAGCGCGGAGGCGGCTACGGAGACGTGCATCCCGCAAGGCACGCCGGTCTTCGCAGGCATGACGGACGGCTGCGCGGCACAGATGGCTGCGGGGGCGTTGAGCGTGGGAAGCTGGA
>Ga0185299_10005695_pt1 | contig 13805 bp, 12 predicted proteins | sample PaiPotPPA55metaG_FD_128002 | JGI IMG/M metagenome (GOLD analysis project Ga0185299, IMG submission 128002) | Iron sulfur acid spring bacterial and archeal communities from Banff, Canada, to study Microbial Dark Matter (Phase II) - Paint Pots PPA... ...
CAATTTTTTTGTCTAGGTAATGGTCGGCCAGCGCATCAATCAACATGGCCAGGCCGCGGCGGTCCTTGAGCAGCGTAGTGATGTCATAAAACAGAATGCCGGGCTTGGGGAAATCCGGCACCTCGCGGATCAATTTCTTCAGCGGCTCACAATCCAGCGTTGCCTTCGCAGGCGCCACGTCGCTCATTTACCAGGCTCCTTCAATTCGAAATATGTTCAGACCCTCGACCGGCCTCGCTTCCAACTCTTCTACGCCGTCAACGCGCGCCGCGCGGGGACCTTCTCGCAGCTTCGACCGGAATCCGACTAGCTGCTCGCGCGTCCCCATGGCAAGCACTTCCACGCTGCCATCGGCATTGTTTCGTACCCATCCGGCAATGGCCAGTAAGTGTGCTTCGCGTTCTACAAACCAGCGGAAACCCACTCCCTGCACCCGCCCCCGCACCACAAACCGCCGCGCCAGTAATGAAGTTTCCTGACTCTCCATATCGATTGAAAAACTGGGGAACTCAGAAGTGAGAAGTCAGAAAGGAAGAAGTAAAACCTGGAATCATTCCGCCGTTCTTAACTTCTGCGTTCTTACTTCTGCGTTCTTACTTCTGCGTTCTAACTTCCGATTTCTGACTTCGTACGCGCCTACGCCCTCGACAAATACGCTCCTTCAGCCGTATCCACGCGTATGGTCTCGCCTTCATTGATGAATGGCGGCACCTGCACCACCAGCCCGGTCTCGGTCTTAGCCGGTTTGGTCACGCTGGACGCAGTCGCGCTCTTCAGCCCCGGCTCGGTTTCGATCACCTTCAACTCGACTGTCTGCGGCAACTCAATCCCAACCGCCTTGCCGTCGAAAAACTCCACCTTGATCTTCAGATTCGAGATCAGGTAATCCACCGCGTCGCCCAAGGTGTCGCGGGTCAGGTGGGTCTGCTCATAGTTGGTGGTGTCCATGAAGTAATAGCTGTCGCCATCACTGTAGAGAAATTCCATTTCCACTTCGTCCACGTTGATCTTCTCAATGGGATCGGGCGAGCGGAAGCGGTGCTCGAACATGGCGCCGGTGCGCAGGTTGCGCAGTTTGGCTTGAATGAAGGCGCGCAGATTTCCCGGCGTGCGGTGCTCAACGCTAAAAACCGAGTGCAGATCATTGTTGTGCTTGATGATCATGCCCGGACGTAGCTGGGTAGCTGGAATCGACATTGCTGGAATTGCTCCTTACACTGATTTGCGGCACTCTGGATTTGCTACACAATGACCTAATGCAAAACGACTTGCGGCTGGCCTGAGCGACGGACAACAAAACTGCCAACAGCCACAGTGACCGATGAGGGCTAAAGTCTGTATTTTATACGGCTTGCCCAAATTTGGGAATTCGCTGCCAAAATGGACAGTGATTACGACTGCGCCATGCAGCTAGGATGGCGTTTCCAGCCATCCAAGACTAAAATCTGGTGACGAGGTGCAATCCATGCGAGAAGGAAAATACGAATCCAGCGGAAACGTCGGAACTGCGATCACTTTTCTGTTAATCGGACTCGGAGCTGGAGCAGTCGTCGGGATGCTTTTCGCTCCCAAAGCCGGGCGTCAGATGCGCCGTGACTTGCGCCGCGGCTACGACAATGCCCGCGAAACTTTCGACGATTGGAAAGAGACCGCCCAAGATTTCGCCGAGGAAGCCATTGGACGCGGGTCGGACTTTGCCGACGACCTGCGCGACCGGGTTCGTCCGCTGACCAAAGCCATCCGCCGCGGGTAGGTACTCGGTCGTCAAGTTCTAAAAAATCGACGAAAAGAAGCCCTTAACTTTCCCTAAGAAGCCCTTGTGTGCCTGCTTGGGTTGCGGTGCGGGCGGCAGAACTACCACTGCGGGCAGCGGGTCCGCCGGCTTCACCGACCACGGTAGCGCCGCAGCTTCTGTGATCGGCGCGGCCGGTGCTTTAGCTCGGGCCAGTTCTCTGCCGCTGAACACCAGCGGTGCCTCGACCTCCACCATCGTCTCACCGGGTTTGGTCTCCGGAATCGGTTTCGATTCCGGACCTAGATCCGCCGCCGGAGCTGCGCCTGAAGGATGGCCGCTAGGCTGGGGGTCAGTGGAATTCGATAGGTGCAGTTTTGAACCAGCCTGTTTCTCTGAAACCACCGGGGTGTTCTCCGTCGACGCCCGCATTACCGGCACCTGAACCGGAGGACATCCGCACGGAGCCACCGGGCTTCCCACCGTTTCCAAGCTCCCTCGGCGGAAAAGAATCTGCTGGTCCGGTTTGACTTCGTAAGTTCCGTTTCCGATCAGTTCTGCCACTACTACGGATGACGTGTTCCCTGGCATTGCGCTGACACAAGTGTTGCCGTGCGAGTCGGCGCTTATGCCCAAGTCAAACTCGCCCGGCCCGGGAAGGACGATTCTAAAATCTGGCGTTAGCACCGAATCGGAAGACTCTAGCAACCGGTAATGAGTCTCCATCGCACCCGTGCTCATCCCCAGCATCAGATCCTGACCGCTCACCGAGGTAGTGACCGAAACCGTAGTCCCCGGACATACCCGCACTTCGCCGCCCCGCGCCAACCGCAGAACTGCCGTCTCCTCTGCAGCCGTAATGGATGATCCCGACGCCACCCGGCTGCCCGCTTCCACCAGAGTTCCCGAACTGCCGACCGCAACCGGGACCGCCGCAGGCTGGACGCCCGAACTAAGGGCCGGAACCGAAGCCGGCTTGGCCGTGGCGGCCTGGTCGGCTTGCAACCGTATTCGCAGACGGTTCCCCATCGCGTCCCATGTGTAACCGACAGGCCCGGCAAGGTCCACCACGATCCTCACTATTGGAGGATCAACTTGGTTCTGGTCAACCCGTACGCCTTTGATCTGCTCATTGCGGAACGGAATACGCCTGCGGTTCGAAGCTAGCCTGGAGTTGGGAAGATCAACCACCAGCCTCAGCGGCCCTTCGACGGTCTGCAGCCTGGGAGTCAGTGGACGGCTGGAAACAATCTGCACGACCGGCCCATTGTCTCCAGGGACGATCGTCACAGATTGCACGTCCGCTATCGGCAGGCGCCGGGATCCGCTGTCCGCTTGCGCGGCAGCCTCCGCCGACACAAGTGCCACGGTGGTCAGAACCGCCACATAGCATTGGGCTCGGACGCTAAACACAGGTTTATCCAGAATGTTGGTGAACTTGCGATGAGAGTAGCACTACTTTAGGGGTTTATAAAGGGCAGGGATTGAGAGCAGTCGATCCTTCCATTGCTCACGAATCGAGCCGCATGCGGGCAAGCAGATCGCGGAAGCGCGGTTCACCTCGCAGCCCATCGAGCCGGGGGTGCACCTTAAGCCACACCAGCGTTCCGTCGCGCTCGGCGTAGGCCTTCTCCAGCCAATCGAGAGCGCGGTCATTGTCCCCGATTACGGCGTAGTAGGAGGCGATGCCGTAGGGCGAGACGAATTGCTTCTGCGCTAGCGCCTTCACTGACTCCAGGGTGGAGCGGGCATCGTCCTGCCGCCCGGCGCGCGCGTAGAGGATGGCCAGGCCAGACGAGGGCCGCGGCCGGCCATCGGGGCCCGCAGTCCCACGAACGAACTCTTCAATCGCTTCGTCGGCCCGCCCCAGGTGCTCCAGTGAGCGCGCCAGATCGGTGTGGGCCGCGCCAAAGGTCGGGTCCAGTTCGAGGCACTTGCGATAAGGCACCACGGAGCGATCGAAGCGGCGCGCGTAGAAATGGGTATCGCCTACCACGGTGTAAGTGAGCAGATTAAGAGGATCGAGCTCGTACGCCCGCTGGGCTTCGGCAATGGCTTCCTCGTGGCGCCCCATCCCCGACAGCAGCAGCGCATACCGGCTGCGTCCAAACGCATAGCCGGGATTGAGCTGCACCGCCCGTAAGGACTCGCGCTCGGCGGCCGGCCAATCCCAGTCGAAAAGACGATGAATCCAACCTAGGGACGTGTGGAGCTCCGCTAACGATTCATCGAGCGAGAGTCCCCGCTCGGCGGCTTTGCGCCCCAGTGAATAGCCTTCGCGCGGTGGGAGGATGTGGTGATTTGCCAGCATGACATAGCTGTCGGCGAGCCCGGCGTACGCGGCCGCGTAATTGGGATCGATCGCTAGCGCCTCCTCGTAACGCCGGATTGCCTCCTTCACCGAGTCGCCGGTGAACCGGTTCCACAGAAACGATCCCTGTAGATAGGCCACGTGCGCCGCGGGATTGACCGCTCCCTTGGATCGTAGTCGCGCCCGTTCGTCGGGTGTCACTTGAATCCGAATCTCGTCGGCGATTGCGTGCGCGACTTCGCTTTGGAGCGCGAGGATGTCGCTGAGACCGCGCTCGTAGCTCTTCGCCCACAAGCTTCTATCGCTCGCGACGTCCACCAACTGCACTGTGATGCGGACTCGGTCGCCGACCCGCAGCGCCGAGCCCTCGACCACACCATCCACACGCAGCTCACGCGCGATCTCCGACAATGGCGGATGGATCCCCTTGAACCGCATCGCCGAAGTCCGCGAGATGACCCGCAGCGCCGCGATCTGCGCCAGGTCGGCGATCAGGGCGTCGGTCATCCCGTCGGCAAAATATTCCTGCGCCGGGTCGCCCGAGCGATTCTCGAACGGCAGCACCACCAGCGATCGGATGCCCCTCCCCGGGCCGGACTCAAGAGCGTCGACTGAGGACGAAGCGGTCCGGGTGGGCAATCCCCGACCGTCGTCTGAGGATTCACCACGCAGCGCACGAAGCAGGGCTCCGGCGTCTGAAAAGCGGCGCAGCGGCGCCTTTTCGAGGCATCGTGAGACTACGGCCTCGAGTTCAGCCGAGAGGCCAGGACGCATAACCCGCAGGAGCGGCGCGGGTTCGTGCACAATTTGGTAGAGAAGCGAGAGCACGTCGTCGCCAACGAAGGGACGCCTCCCCGTCGTCATCTCGAACAGGAGTGCGCCCAGCGCGTAGAGATCGGAGCTCGCGTCTGCGCGACCGTCCCGTACTTGCTCGGGGGACATGTAGGGCACAGTGCCGACCAGTGCGGAGGGGCCGCTGATGGTGGCCGACTGTGTGACGTTCGCGGCTCCGGGCATAACGCGGGCCAGGCCGAAATCGAGTACCTTGGCGCGCCCACGCGGCGTGATGACGATATTCCCCGGCTTGAGGTCACGATGAACGATGCCCTTCTCGTGCGCCGCTTGGAGGCCCTCGGTGACATCGAGTGCAATGGCGCGGGCCCGAGTCTCGGGGAGTGGGCCGTTCGCCAGCGTGCGGGCTAGCGATTCGCCGGGCACGAACTCAAGCACCAGGAAATCGACGCCTCCGTCCGAGTCAAAATCAAACAGTGTCGCAATGTTGGGGTGGAGCAGGCGCGAAAGGGCGCGCGCTTCGAGCCGGAACCTATGCTTCGAATCCTCGTCATGAAGCGCATCCTGCTTCAGAACCTTGAGGGCCACGTCGCGCTCAAGTCGCGGATCCTCACCGCGGAACACCACTCCCATACCGCCTTCGCCCAGGCGTTCGACGATACGATATCGGCCGAGCGTTTGACCAATCATGGCAGCTCCGGGATGGTGCGGGGGGACAATGTTCCCGAAGTCTATTCCGCAGGACAGAGCCGGGCAAGCCGGCTGGCGGGCGCGTGATCGGAAGCGTGGCGAAACGGGTGGGCTTAGAGACTACGCTTCCGACAGAAACTCGTACTCGTCAATTACCGCCGCGACCGGCACCTTGGAATCCGCCAGCCCGGGTTCGACACGTACGACCTTTCCCTTACAGCGTACCCGAATACTCTCGGTCAGGGTGATCTCCGGCGGAAGGGTCAGAGTGAACTCAATCTCCGAGCCGGGCGCCAGCGGCGCTTCCAGATAGAAGCAGATGCCGCGGGCGCTGACGTCGCGCGTCTGCGCCGACATCTCCGGACCCGTATTTCCGTTGTAATTCACCGACACCGGCAGCCGTAGCGCAAACCTGCGAGTTGCCCGCTTTTCCGCTTGCTGAACTTCGACCACCATGGTGGAGTCTCCTAAACCCCTGTAAGGATGAGACCTGGCGGCCCACATGTCAAGTCGAACTTAGGACAGGGGGTACGGGTCCGGTCGGCCAATCCCACCCGCTCTAATCCGACTGAAAGCTCCGTCATTGCGAGCGGCGCAGCCCCCGAGGAACCGGCTTTTCGCCGGCATCGCCACGACTCCCGCCACTTTTGATACCCTGAAGTCCATACCCATGGTCTTCGTCCTCGACAATTACGACTCCTTCACCTATAACCTGGTCCAATACTTAGGTGAATTAGGCGCAAACGTGATTGTCCGCCGGAACGACCAGGTCACAGTCGGCGAAGTCGAGGCGATGCACCCCGACCGCATTGTCATCTCCCCCGGCCCCTGCACTCCGCAAGACGCCGGCATCAGCATTGACCTTTTTCGCCATTTCACCGGCCAACTGCCAATCCTCGGTGTCTGCCTCGGCCACCAAGCCTTGGGCGCCGCCTTCGGAGGCAAAGTGATCCGCGCCCCCCACCTGATGCACGGCAAAACCAGCCAGGTCACCCACGACAATCGGACCATCTTCAAGAGTCTGCAGTCCCCGTTCACGGCGACCCGCTATCACTCATTAATGGTTCAGGAGAAGGACTTACCGGACGACCTCGAAGTCAGCGCCTGGACCACGGAGCCAGACGGATCGAAAACAATCATGGGGCTCAGGCACAAGAAGTTTCCGGTGGAAGGCGTCCAGTTTCATCCAGAGAGCGTGCTGACGGGAGAGGGAAAGAAACTAATTGCAAATTTCCTCGAAGTCAGTGGTCAGTGACCAAGTGGGCAATGGTCAGTCTTCGCTACCTACCCTTAAGTGAACCCATCAACCCGCTGAGAATTCGCCCGCTTCTTCCGTGCGCTTGAGCAGCCTCGTGCTACGTTCCGGCGAAAAATATGCAAGATTTCTGGCAATGAAAATTTGTGTTTCCACCTCGAGCAGCGACCCGCGAGCGTGACCGAGGAGTTGTTCGAACTCTCGGGTAAATTGCCGCCCCTGTCCCTCCGCTATGTTACTCGGAACCGAAACCGCCGCCCGTCGAAGCTGAGAGGTCAATCCGAAGCGCTCACTGTCTGGAAAACTCTGACGGGCGCAGTAGGTTTCCGTGACCAGTTCAATCGCCTTCTGCCAGGCGATTAGATCACGATAAGATCGAGCCGGAAAAGAAACGAGACGTTGGCTCATCGGACAATATGCAGGTGTCTATGTCAGCAAGTCTGTGACGGATGTCACAAACCTATCAATTACTCGAGCCCAAATCGGGAAAACCGCGATTCGCCGACCGAAAAAACTGACCACTGCCCACTGACCACTAGCCACTTCCTTTCCTCGCTGCCTCCACTGCCCGTAACACCGCCTTCGCCTTGTTGAGCGATTCCTGATATTCGCTCGCCGGATCCGAATCCGCCACAATCCCCGCTCCCGCCTGCAAGGACGCCTTCTTGCCCTGCATTAGCATGGTCCGGATGGCGATGCAAGAATCCAGGTTCCCGGCAAAATCGGCGTACAGCACCGAGCCGCCATAAATTGCCCGCCGCGTCGGCTCCAACTCTTCGATGATCTGCATGGCGCGAACTTTGGGCGCGCCGCTCAGCGTGCCAGCGGGAAAACATGCGGCGAACGCATCCAGCGCATGCAGTTCAGGACGCAGCCTCCCCTCCAGTGCTGACACAATGTGCATCACATGCGAATAGCGCTCCACGTACATCAGGTCTTTCACTTTTACCGACCCATACTCGCTCACCCGCCCCAAATCGTTGCGTCCCAGGTCCACCAGCATGACATGCTCGGCGCGTTCCTTCTCGTCGCCCAGCATCTTTTCTTGCAGCCGCTGGTCTTCGGCTTCGTCGCGCCCGCGCGGATGCGTTCCCGCAATTGGCCGGTACTCCAGCTTGCGCCCGGTCACCCGCACCAGCATTTCCGGCGAAGAACCCAGCACGTGTGTATCGCCCATTTGCAGAAAATACATATAGGGCGAAGGATTCACCGCCCGCAGCGCGCGATAGATATCAAACGGCGCAACCTGAGGCGTGAAGTCCAGCCGCTGCGACATCACCACCTGAAAAATGTCCCCCGCCTTGATGTACTCCTTTGCCCGCTCCACCGATTCCTCAAACTTCTTGCGCGCAGTTCGCGAATGCACTTTAAGCTTCCCCAACGGCTTCGCAGAACGCTTCTGCCAGATGCGCGGGCTCAACCCGGAAGCGAGTTTCTTTTCCAGGACGGCAATGTCGCGGACCGCGCGGTCGTAAGCCTTTCGCGGACTCTCCGCCGAAACGTCCGCAGCCGCAATGATATGAATCTGATGATGCAGGTGGTCAAATGCCAGCAGCCGGTCAAAAAACATTAGTACGCAATCGGGGAGCTGGAGGTCGTCTTTGGTGTCGTCGCCAATGTTCTCGAGCTGGCGGACAATGTCGTACGAGCAAAATCCCACGGCGCCCGCGGTAAACGGAGGCATTCCCGGCACCACGGCAGGCCGATGCCGCTGCAAAAGCTCTTTTGCGATGTGGACGACATTCCCTTGCCGAACCTCGCGCTTCTTTCTTTCTTCAACCAAGACCTCTTGGCCCTGCGCGCGCAGCTGCATATACGGACGCGCGCCCAGAAAAGTGTACCGTCCGATGTGCTCTCCGCGCTCGACCGACTCCAGCAGAAACGCATGCTTCTCTCCGCGCGAAATCGCGAGAAAAGCAGAGACTGGCGTGAGCAAATCCGCCATCACGGACTTCACCACTGGCACCAGTGTGGATTCGCGCGTGAGGCGGGAGAATTCTTTGTAGTCAGGACAAATCATTCGATCGGGTAAACGGATTCCACATTATAGGGGAGGACGAATTGAATCATTGCATCATCGGAGGATTGAATCATTGAAAACCTAGGCCCGCGGGGGCAAATGATTCAATCCCCCGATGATTCAATGATTCAAATTCCTAAAGGATTTTCTTCCCAAACGCCGAAAGCGCCAACTCCACCGCCAGATCAGCCGTGCGGTTGTGCTCGTCAATCACCGGATTCACTTCCACAATTTCGAAACTTACCATCCGCCCATGGTCGGCGATGATTTCCATCGCCAGATGCGCCTCGCGGTAAGTCGCACCACCGCGGACTGGAGTGCCCACCCCGGGCGCGTCCTCGGGATCAATCCAATCCATGTCCAGCGACACGTGATAGCCTGCCGTCCCGTGACCTGCCACGCGCAACGCTTCTTCCATCACCGTACGCATGCCGCGTTCGTCAATGTCGCGCATGGTAAAGACTTCAATCCCGGCGCGGCGCACGTTGGCTTTTTCGATAGCGTCAATATCGCGAACTCCCACCAGCACACAGTTTTCCGGCGCGACTTTCGGTGAGAAATTGAAAATGTTGGCCAGTTCTGCCGGCCCCAGCCCCATGATCGCCGCCAGCGGCATCCCGTGCACGTTGCCGCTGGGAGAACTTTCCGGGGTATTAATGTCGGTATGCGCGTCGATCCAGATCAGCCCGATTTTCTGGTTTTGCCGGCGATGAAATTCCGCCACGCCCGCAACCGTCCCCGCCCCCACCGAGTGATCTCCCCCCAGCACCAAGGGGACTTTCCCCGCCTCCAAAGTCTTCACCACCAATTCCGCGTGCTTGGTGCAGGTGGCAGTGATTTCCTTCAAGTACTTCGCGTGTGGATCGCCTTCCTTCTTCTGCTCCGGCATGGCGACGGCGATGTTTCCCGCATCTTCGACCACATGCCCCAGTTCTTCCAGACGAGCCTCCAGCCCAGCCACCCGCACCGCTGAAGGCCCCATGTCCACACCCCGCCGAGACTGCCCGAGATCGAGAGGCACACCGATGACGCGAATTTTCTTTGGCGCAATGCTGGTATCGGACGTGATATGCGCGGTCATGGGTTGATAAATTGAATCATTGAATCATCGGATCATTGAATCATTAAAAATCTCGGCTCACGGGGTCAAATGATTCAATCCCCCGATGATTCAATGATTTAATTCCTACGGATACAGCCGGTGCAGCGTTCTCGCAAACGGAATCGTCTCCCTAACATGCTCCAACCCGCAAACCCACGCCACCACGCGCTCAATCCCCATTCCGAAACCGCCATGCGGCACTCCGCCATACTTGCGCAAATCGAGATACCACTTGAACGATTCCTCCGGCAAGCCATGCTCCCGAATCCGCGCAAGCAGCAGATCGTATGAAGCCATGCGCTGTGAGCCGCCGATGATTTCGCCGTAACCCTCCGGCGCCAGCACGTCCATACATAGGGCCAAATCAGGGCGCTGCGGGTCGGGTTCCATGTAAAACGCTTTCACCTTCGCCGGATAACGATGCACGATCACCGGCTTGTCAAATTGCGCGGAGAGATAAGTTTCATCGGGCGATCCAAAATCTTCGCCATATTCAAATTTGTTTTCCAGCGCGCCTTTTGCGTGTGCTTCTTGCAGCATCCTCACTGCATCGTCATAGCTGACGCGCGGAAAGGGCGCCGTAATCTTCTCCAGATGGGAAATATCGCGGCCAACCGTCTTCAGGTCCGCCGGCCGCTTATCGAGACACCGCCTTAGGATAAAACTAATGAAGTTTTCTGCCAGCTCCATCAGATCATCCAGAGTCGCGAAGGCCACCTCCGGTTCCACCATCCAGAACTCGGTCAGATGGCGGCGGGTCTTCGATTTTTCCGCGCGAAAGGTCGGCCCAAACGAATACACCTTACCCAGCGCCATCGCAGTGGCTTCGATGTAGAGCTGCCCAGACTGGGTTAAGTAAGCCTGCTCATCGAAATAGTCCACGGGAAACAGCGTGGTCGTGCCTTCGCATGCCGCCGGGGTAAGAATCGGAGGATCGGTCAGCGTAAATCCACGTTCGTCGAAGAAGTCCCGCGCGGCCTTGATGATCTCCGCCCGCACCCGCAGAATCGCCGCCTGGCGCGGCGTGCGTATCCAAAGATGGCGGTGCTCCATCAGGAAATCGACGCCATGTTCTTTCAGAGAAATCGGAAACGGCTCATGCGCGGGAACGCGCTGCAGCACTTCCACGTTCGAAACATCCAGCTCGTATCCGCCGGGAGCGCGTTTGTCGGCGCGAACTTTGCCTTCGACGATGACGCTCGATTCCTGCGTCAGTCCCTTCAATGCGTCAAAAACTACCGCCGGAACGGCATTCTTGGGAACAACGCCTTGAATGATCCCGCTGCCGTCGCGAAAAATCGGAAACAGCAGCTTTCCGCTTTCGCGTAGGTTGTAAAGCCAACCGCGGATGGTGACCGCCTGGCCTTCGTGCTTGCCGATTTCAACGATTGTGGTTACCGGTGAGTTCATTCTCTAAACCATTTCACCGCCAAGAGTGCAGAGATCGCCGAGAAGGTATTCAGAATTTCTCTGCGATCTCGGCGCACTCAGCGGTGAAGATTCCTACGCCGGCACCAGGTTCCCGAAGATTTCCCCCATCTTTTCGACGGTATTAATCTTCTCGTTTTCCTCGATCTCCAGCAGCAGCGGCGGCTTATGCGGCGCTTCACTCAGCAACTCCAGAGTGCGCTTCCAGTCAATCGTTCCCGACCCCGGCCAAAGATGCGAGTCGCGGTCCCGCGCATTGTCGTGAATGTGCGTCGAATGGATATAGTTCTTCACGCTCTCAAAAGCCGGCTCCACGTCGGTCATGATGTGGGCGTGTCCGGTGTCGAAGCAGACGCCGATATCGTCGAAGTGCATGGTGCGAATCAATTCCACTAGCCGCTCCGGCGTAGAGAGCTCGTTGGGAATGTTCTCCAGCAGCAGACGCACGCCCAGCGGCTTGGCAAAAGCCCGCAGGTGCTCAACCGAGGTCATGGCCGCTTCGAACTTATGTTCGCTGAAAGACTCGTTGCCCACGCCAATGTGCTGGATGAGAAAGCGAAATGGAATCTGCTCGGCCAATTCAATAGCGCGCTTGATCTCGTCCATCGCCTCGATTCGTGTCGCCCGGTCGGTCGAAGCCACGTTGACTGGAGGCGCGCCGGTCCGTCCCCATTCGTAATCCGCATAGAGCGGCGCATGAACGGAATGCAGCGGCACGCCGCTGGTGCGAAACCAGTCCGCGATTTCGCGCACATGCTGCTTGCGGTTGGCGTAGTCAAGATGCTGCCGGGCGCCGAAAATCTCAATGGCTTGCGCCCCTCCGCTAACCAACCGGTCTAACAGGCCCGGATGCAGCCGCTCCTTGACGTAGATGTAAGTAGAAATCGCTCTTAGCATGTTGTTCTCGGGCGCGCTGATACCCTGCCTGCCTTGGGGGAAGTGGGCCGTAGGCGGACTTCTGAGGCTAGCTCAGCGCATCAGTTGAGTCAAATTCGTTACTACACCTGTTCTCTGGCCTCACCCAGGGTCACATCCACATCCATTTTTCGTTTCCCGCGATACACGGTCACCTTGATCGTGTCCCCAGCCCGATGATTGTTCATCATCTGTGCCAAGTCACGCTGATCTTGCACCGACTGACCGTCCACGGCGACGATCAAATCCCCGCCTACCATGATCGGCATGTTGCCCAGGTAGGCTCGCTCCGAGCCTCCGCGCAAGCCTGCGTGTTCCGCCGCCCCGCCCGGCGTGACCCGAATAATCAGCAGCCCTGAACCCGATGCTAGGCCAAGCTCTTCGGCAAGTTCCGGGCTGATCGGCAGCGTCACCACCCCCAGCGCCGGCCGTCGCACTCGTCCGAGAGTCAAGAGGTCATTCAAGACTGCCTTGGCGGTGTTGATGGGAATCGCAAAACCAATTCCCGCACTCTGGTCGATTCCGGGATTTCCAGCAATCATGGTGTTGATGCCAATGACTTCGCCGTGCGAATTCAGCAGCGGTCCGCCCGAGTTGCCGGGGTTGATGGCAGCGTCGGTCTGGATGGCTTCGTCAATATTCACTCCATTCGGCTCCTGCACCGATCGGATCGAACTCACGATTCCGCTGGTTAGCGTGCCCGCAAGTCCGAATGGATTCCCAATTGCGTAAACTTTTTGCCCAACTTGAAGATTTCTGGAGTCGCCCAGCGTCATCGCCGCCAAGTCCGGCGCTTTGATCTGTATTATCGCCAGGTCGTGCGCCCGATCGGTCCCTACGACTGTCGCGCTGTACTTCTTGCGGTTGTGCAGGGTGACTTCCACTTGCCGGGCATTGTCGATGACGTGGTAGTTGGTGAGCACGTGGCCGGCGCTGTCCAGAATGAACCCCGAGCCCTGCCCTTCCTGCGGCACCAGCCCATAGAAAAAGTCATAGGCCACGGCTTTGGAAGTTACGTTTACCACCGAACGGACATTTCTTTGATACACAGAAATATTGTTCTGCTCTTCCTGGTCGAGCGATCCATTGCTGGCGGCTTCCGTGATTTCCGCCTTTCCGCCGGGCCCGTTCACGGTTCGGAATGCTCCCGAACGGTAGGTCGTGAAGTAAAAGAAAATACCGACAAGAAGAACCGCAATTGCAATCGGTCGAAGCAACTTCATGGCTCAATGCACCTTGCCTTCTTTCCAAAGATCTCAAGAACTCACACGAGAAGGACTATTTTACTGTGCTGTAGGCCTTTGAGGCTCGAGGCCTATCTGGCAGACCAGCAAAGTGGAATTCCGGTAAGGACACTCCAGGTCCGCCACTCCCGCTCGCTCTAACACGACCCAGTCCACACCAAAACGCCGGTGCAGCCGTTCGAAATCCGCGGCGCTGAAGTTCGCCCAGCCATCTTCGCTGCTTACCTGCTCCAACCAAGTCTGCGCCAGCGCCGGAAACATGGTCACCGCACCGCTGTCCTTCACCTGGTCCGCCAGCATCGAGCGTTCTGCAATC
>Ga0185299_10005696_pt1 | contig 13804 bp, 16 predicted proteins | sample PaiPotPPA55metaG_FD_128002 | JGI IMG/M metagenome (GOLD analysis project Ga0185299, IMG submission 128002) | Iron sulfur acid spring bacterial and archeal communities from Banff, Canada, to study Microbial Dark Matter (Phase II) - Paint Pots PPA... ...
CGCTCGTTGCTCATTGATCCGCTGAAACTGGCTAGATCCGCTTCTCAACTGATATCGTCACAGCCACGCCTCACCGGAAACGGCGGCGGGATATGCGCAACGCCCCATGCCGTGAGCAGCGCGTCAAATGATGGCGCGGCAACGTCCTTACGGGCTGCCGGCAGCGGGTGACCGGTCAGCCGGTACTGGACCCTTTCGTTCGCTCTGGCCCCTCTACGCTTGATACGCTCAATCACGCCGTGCCGCACGCCGTACTGGATCGCGTCCGATGCGTCGTGCGAATTCATAACGCCGGCGGCGGCGATGCGCGCGATGGTGACTGGCTGATGTTGTTCACGCAGATACCCAATCAGTCGTTCGGTGTTGCGGCGTGTGTTCAAGATTTGAGGTTCCCCGCGCGTGCGTGTTGCATCGTTTGTATGAGTCAGCCAGTCAATGTCGACGGGTTCAGGTCCGCCGGACGGCGAAAAAAAGTAATTACAGTACGAAGTACGTCAATTTGCTGAAAAGAGAGAGACAGAGCGCATAAACCTTTTGTCAATTCCACAACTCGGGTGTCTTGGCCAATGTAGTCGAGGATATTCGTCGAATAGCCGGTCGAGGTTAGCGATCAGAGGCAAGCCCCGTTGTGCGGGTCCAGCCCGTGTTGCTCATTCGAGTCCCATCACGCCTGCGAGTGCGAGGCGATCAAAAGGGGGGCACCAAAAAGTAGTCTTAGCAGATCCAAAGAAGTCAGGAAAACCCAGCAAAGCTTTTAGCCTGCTGGGTTTTTTGTCTTTTGCCGTCCGATACGTTCCGCGGTGATCCGATTGAAAACGAGTACATTGAAAGTTCGAGTCAGGAAAATGTACTCACCATGGGTTGTTTTTTTGGATTTCCGTCGTCCTTACCTAGCTGCGCCATGCCAAAAAATAGAGAAAAACCTGAAGCTGATACTTCGTCGAACTCGGAGCAGCTTGGTGACGCACCGAGCAAGCCGAAGCGCTGGCGACCGTCCCGTGCTCAGCGCAGCATCCTGATGGTGTTTGTCGGCTTCGTCGCTTTCGTTATCGTCTCGGGCATTGTGCTGTACAAGCCGATCATGTACGGCGACATGATCGAGAACTTCGGCATTGTGATGATGCTGACCGTTCCGGTGATCGTGGCCGTCGCGTTCCGCGTTGGCCTGGATTCCTGGCTGGATGCAGAATAAACCGAGTCGGGAAGGCACGGCGCACCGCCCGTGCGAAAAAGAAGATCCATGCGCCGCAGATCGGGCAGCCCTGGACATGGACCGGACGGATTCACACATTGTCCCTCGCGTCAGCGCGGGAAATCGACAATCCACAAGTCGAGCGGCATTTCGACGGAATGCGTGCCGGGGCCCGGGATGTGCTCGGTCTCGATGGGTTGTCCGTCCAAAATCGCCCTGTCGAAAGCCGCGGTTGACGTGACGCGCGTCGAGGCGGCGAAATAGGTCAGCAGGTACGGCAAGCCGTTGGAGGCCAGGGGCGACCCGTCGGTGATCTGAAAATGCAGATGAGGCTCGGACGATCGGCCGGACGTGCCGACCAAGCCCAGCAACTGGCCGGCCTTCACGCGGTTGCCCTCCCTGACCTTGACGGAATTCGGCTTGAGATGGGCATACAACGCGTAGCGGCCATCACCCAAATCGAGCACGACGTGGTTGCCGTCTGCATCCTCGAGACTGATGCCCTCGGGAATAGAGCCTGGCGGGGAGTCTTTCCTGCCGTCCACGGCTGCAACCACGCGGCTGTCCGCAACGGCATAGACGGGTTTCCCGTAGATGATGTAGCTGTCCGGCAGCTTCGGATCGCCGACATAGATGCGGCCCTGTTCATTCACTTGCTCCCAGTCGATAGCGAAGCGTTGCGCGTCGAAGAAGGTCCCGTTGACCGCAAGCGTCGCGCGAACATGGCGTGTGGAATCGCAGCAGCCGTCACCGGCAATTGTCGCGCACCACGGCTGCCTTTGAGGGGAGGACTCAGCAGCAGCTCGGTAGGCGCAAGGAAGGCCGTTTGCGCGACGGTTTCCTGATACGTGTCGTTTCCCGCCTGACCTGAAAAACGGTGATCCACTACGGACGGGATGGCGCTCGCGTTGCCGAAAGTCAGATGCAGATAGACCAGACCCGTCTGGGCGGCACCGAGCATGCCCGGCGACGCTTTGTGATCCTTGACGACAAGCCGCAGAGCGAGATCGGCCGCGTCAAGAGACGCGATATGCGCTCCCGACTTGGCATCGAGAATGTCAAGCCCGGCGGGCGAGCGAAAAGCCGTCGTTTTGTCAGCCCTCTCAACGAGCTGGAAGCACCGTCATCCAAACAGCAGGCGCGTTGAGATCTTTGAAGTGCATGTCGGTGAGATCGAACCGTCGATCATCGTTTCTCGCACTGCGCGATGAGACGCTGCATAGCCGTCCAGCGTAATGGTTTGCGGAGCCATCCCTTGGCTTTTTATCGTCTTCGAAGAAGGCCTTGGCGACAGCGACATCGCGCTTGGCGCCTGAGCGGACCTCGCGGGTAACGACCCAGCGAATGGAATATTTTTCGTCTGTTGAGTGTTTTGAGTGAAAGAGCGTACGACGCCAAGGTGGGCGATGCCAATCTTCATGGACCTGACGGGGACGGCAGCCTTTACGAAAAGCGCTGCGATCGATACGGAGAAGTAATGCAGATTGCTTTCTACACGCAAAGCGATCCTCTTTTTCAGAGGATCGAGCAGGCGTTCGAAGAAGACGGAAACTATACTTGCGTACGCTTCGTCAGCGAGCTTTCGTTGATTCGCTTTTTGGAGCACCATGCGCCCGCGCTTGTCCTGTTCGACGTCGGAAGGACGAGTCCGTCGGGGTCCACCGTGCTGTCGTGGCGCTCGTGTCATTTCCATCATTACCCGCCAGTGATGGTGATTGGTCACTCATGGGACTGCGAAAGCGTGATAGAGGCACTCAATGACGACGCTGACGAGATAGTGGTCGGAACGCCATCCGCGCGAGAGATCCTCGTGCGTGCGCACCGCACGATCGCGAAGCACCGCGGCAGCGCCAAAACCGCTACCCGCATTTCGCTGGGCGACTACACAATCGACCGCACCGACAGGACTGTCAGCTTTCGCGGACGTTGTGTCCGCCTGACCGTGCACGAACTGAACCTCGCGTGGCTATTGTTCACGACCTCGGGCTCGTTGCTGACCCGCGAGAGGATCTCGAACTCTGGGGTTGACCCGCTTCAGTGGACGGTTACGCAGTTGAATTTTGTCCTGGTGAGTTTCCTCCGTTTGACGTGACGTTGCGGGTTGTCCACGGCCGGACGGTGGGTCGCCTATTACGACCATGACGCCGGCCGGCGGTGGGCAACCCGCAAGCGGGCGAGGTCTGTTTTTGTGCGGCATGCATGCGTTCGTATGTCATCGGCGAGCGATAGCCGATGCCGCTGTGAAGGCGGTGCTGGTTGTACAAGCCGCAAACACAACACCCACATTACCGAGTCACGAAAGGTTCTCTATCGCTGGCACCCGTGGTTCGGTCGAATGGCCTGGATTTTCAACGTGGTCGAGAAGAATGGCGAGGTCGTTCTGCGCTGTGCACTTGACCCACTCGAGACAGCGAGTGTATCGGAGATGCCGCAGTGGATGTTTGATCCAGTTGCCTGCCATCACGTTAGATCTTCAGCATTGCCAATCGTCGACTGCGACGCGCTGCGCGAACTGAAACGCCTGTTGACCGATAAAACTCTCGCCTCACAACTCAATGTGGTACAAGCCGAGCACCGTCCTTTGTCCTGTACAGGAGGAGCCGATGCGACGCGTTCCGAGCACCCATCCGGGCGATCAGCCCGATCTGTTTCAGCCTTGCCCAGAGACGCCCGAGTGGGCGCATCTGCCGTTGGAAGTGCGGCAACAGACACTGCGCCTGCTGGTGCAACTACTGCGGCAACACCGACGCGAACTGCACGTCGCGGCACGCGAACAGGAGGTGTGCGATGAGTGACAAGATTCGGGTTCAACATCTGGCTCGCAAGGCCGTGCTGTACGTTCGCCAGTCGTCCGCCTACCAGGTCAGCCACAATCTGGAGAGCCAGAAACTGCAGTACGCGATGCAGGATCGTCTGCGTCAGTTGGGCTGGAAGGAAGTCGAAGTAATCGATGAGGATCTGGGCTGCTCTGCGGCTGGCACGCAGACGCGCACGGGTTTCGAACGCATGGTAGCTGAGGTTTGTCTTGGGCGTGTTGGTGCAGTGGCTGCCCGCGAGGTATCAAGATTTGCACGCAACAGTCGCGAATGGCAGCAACTGGTTGAGGTGTGCCGCGTAGTCGACACTGTGCTGATCGATCAGGAAACCGTATATGCGCCGCGGTTAAGCAATGACCGCCTGCTGCTTGGACTGAAGGGTAGCCTCAACGAATACGAACTTGATCTTCTGCGTCAGCGATCGCTGGAAGCGCGGCGCGAGAAAGCCCGACGGGGCGAGCTTATCATCATAGCTCCGGTTGGTTATCGCAAGACCGAGGATCAGCGCCTGGAGAAGGATCCGGATCTGCGTGTGCAGGAAGCCATCCGCTCGGTATTCCGTCAGTTCCTCGCGATTGGCTCGGTAAGGCAGACCCTGCTATGGTTTCTGGAGCACGGCCTGCAGTTGCCCGCACGCACACCGCGTGGTGAGATCCACTGGAAGCGACCGTCTTACGGGACCGTGCACCAGATCCTGACCAACCCGGTGTACGGCGGTGCCTATGCGTATGGGAAGACCGAATGTACCGTCCACTATGAGGCTGGAGAACCGCGCAAACGCGATCGGCGAAAGCCACGGGACCAGTGGCTTGCGCTTATCCCCAATGCCCACGACGGGTACGTTGAGTGGGACGAATTCGAACGGATCCAGCGCACCATTCTTGCCAACGTGCGTCTGGGCACACACGCCGGCGCACCGAAGAATGGCGAGGCACTTGTGACGGGGCTGTTGAGGTGCCGGCGTTGCGCGAGCAAGCTCACGGTACACTACACAGGTAGCCGGCATGACGCCCTGCGCTACAGCTGTCATCGCGCGTGGTTGGACAAGGGACTGCCCCGTTGTATCGCATTCGGTGGCACGCGTGTGGATGCGGCAATCGCCCAGGCCGTCCTGCGGGTAGTCCAACCTGCAGCAATTGAGGCAGTTATTGTGGCTCGCGAAGAAGAGATCCATAAGCATGACGAAGTACTGGCCGCATTGCAGCGTGATCTGCAGGCAGCCCATTACGCCGCACAACGTGCGCAGAAGCAGTATGACACTGCCGATCCGGAGAACCGGCTCGTCGCCGACGAGCTGGAGCGCCGATGGAATGATGCGCTGCTGCGTGTGGAAGAACTGGAATCGCGCATTGAGCAGCACTCACACGCATCTGGCCAGATACCGCCTGTTCAACCCGACGAGTTCAACGACCTTGCCGCAGCGCTCGAGTTGATCTGGCCGCAGGCTGACGCCCGCCTGAAGAAGCGCATCGTGCGCACCTTGATCCATGAGGTCGTGGTCGATCTCGATGACGCAACCAGCGAGATCGTGCTCGTCATCCACTGGAAGGGTGGCGTCCATACCGAGATCCGTGTACCACGCCGGCGTCGCGGCCAATGCGCCACCCAGACATCCCCTGAAGCGATCGATGCAGTGCGCCTGCTGGCTCGCATCTGCCCGGATCTGGTGATCGCCAGCATGCTCAATCGAAATGGGCTGCGAACTGGACGAGGTAACTTCTGGACCCAGGAGCGCGTCACTGCGCTGCGCAGTCACCATCGAATTCCCGTCTATTCGAGCGAGCGGCGTGCAGCCGAAGGATGGCTGAACCTGACCGAGGCATCGGCACTCATCGGCGTGAGTCCCAAAACGCTCAGGCTCGCAGTCGAGCGCGGCGAGATCGCGGCGGAGCATCCGCTGTCGCTCGGACCATGGATCTTCAAGCGCGATTCGCTGAACACCCGTGCGGTGTCCGAGTTCGTCGCACGTACCCGCACCCGGCGTGCGCACCCCACATTACCAACGGCACAACAGGGATCTCTAGATTTATCAACCACATAGCGAGGTTGGGCACTATGAAACGTACTTGTACCAACCCTCGATAAAGGAGAACAGGGCCCGGCGCGCCTGTTCGTGAGTATCGAACCGCGTGCGCGCAAGCAGTTCGCATTCAAGCGTGGCGAAGAAGGACTCGCACATGGCGTTATCAAAGCAGTCCGCCACTGTCCCCATAGACGGGCGCACCCGGGCCTCGCGGCAACGCCGGCCGAAGGCGATCGAGGTGTACTGGCAACCCTGATCCGAATGATGGATCACTCCGTCGGGGCGGCGCTGTGACAATGCCATGTCCAGCGCCCGCAGCATCAGTTCGGTGTACAGATGACTTGACATCGCCCAGCCGACAATGCGGCGGCTGAACACATCCAGCACCACGGCCAGATACAAAAACCCTTCGCCGGTCGGTACATAGGTCGCATCGGCCACCCACAGCCGGTCTGGCGCGTCGGCGCTGAAGTGGCGCTGTACTAGATCCGGCGCCGGGCGTGCATCGGGCTTGCGCCGGGTGGTGGTGATCCAGCGACGCCGGCTCACGCCGCGCAACCCTGCGATGCGCATTAGGCGCGCGATCCGCTTGCGTCCGACGTGGATGCCCTGTCCAGCCAGTTCGGCATGAATGCGCGGCATCCCGTAGGTGCTACGTGAACGCGTATGGATCGCCTGAATACGCGCCAGCAGGTCCGCATCGCTGCGTGCATGCGCAGACGGTTTGCGCCCGCGCCAGGCGTAGAAGCCGCTGGCGGAGACCTCCAACAGCCGAGCCATGGTGGCAATGGACCAGGTGGCCTGATTCGCTTTCATGAACTCGAACCCTTGTCGGGCACGGTCCCGGTCTCCCGGGCGAACCAGGCCGCCGCTTTTGACAAAATATCCCGCTCAACCTCGAGTTGGCGAACCTTGCGGCGAAGCCGCGTCAGTTCCTCACGCTCGGCGCTGGTCAGCCCGTCGTGACGTCTGCCCGCGTCACGATCGCACTGTGCGACCCAGTTGTATATCGTTTGCGCGGTCGGCTCGAACTCCTTTTCCAGCTCCTCAGGCCTGCGCCCGGCCTTGACCAGTTCGACCATCTGGGCCCGGAATTCCGCCGGGTACGGGGCGCGATGTCTCTGCATGATGGACACCTCCTCTTCCAAAGGATAGATGTCCACGAAACCGGGTCAACTCCACTCCGTGTGGGGCAAGGGCACGGGTTGCACGAGCGGTTCGCTCGGGCAGTATATCCACAGGGTGCGCTGCAAGCTTGCCCTCGGCGAGGAAAGCGATCTCCAGTTAAAGACTATTTACTCGCTCGGCTATGTGTTTGAACATAAGAACACCCCGCATGCGACGCAGACCGTACCATGCGACCGTTTTGCGTCGTCAACCACACACTTAGGAGAACAAAACCGCGACACATCGACAGCAGGCAGTGTCGGCGCGGAGAAATTTCATGAAGGTGCGGCGACAACTCCCGAAGGACATGCGCGTCGACACGTTGGCAGAGTCGCCTCCGCCCAAGAAATTGGCGGTTGTGAGGATAGTCGACATTGAATAGCGAGAGTGAGCAAGACGGGTGGCGGCGTGTTCTGTTTGACGTACGGTGTTTCTCACGGCAGTTTCAATTGGGCGCCGTCGCTCAACCGCGGCCCCCTCGAGACGGCTCCGGGTTATACATCAAACACCTTCTGATAGTGGGCGATCATGCATTCGTTTTCTAAAATACTGCTGTTTTACGACGGAACGAGCGAAGGAGGCTCCGCCTTACTTAGCTGCGCAGCACTCGCCACCGCGTTTGCGGCCCCGGTCGATGTCATCGTCGCAGTGGATTACATCGGTCTAAACGCGAAAGCGGGTGGACTGCTCTGCGCCGATGCAATGCGGACGTTGGAACAAGACGCCCGGAGCGCTCTAACCGAGGCGATCAATCAGTTGGGCGCACAGGGGGTCGCGGCACAGGGCCACATTGCGTTTGGAAATGTCGCCGACGCGATTTCACGAAGCGTGGCGCTACTGAAATCCAGTGTGGTGGTAGTCGGTCATCGTGCGCGCAACCGCACGCGCTTTGCACGCTGGATCGGCGATCGATCGGTTCACAGCGATCTTGCAGAAAGGTTGCCGCCCTCGACCCTCGTTACCGTCACGGCGCGCTAACCTTTCGCCGGCGCCGTTAGCTTAAGCGGTGCATCGCCATCTCACGCGTGCTGCTGACTTCAAGCTGTCGAATCGGTTGTAATACGGCTGGTTGCAAAGCAATAGGCGTTCCCGAGGCTCCGATCGTCGCACACCATCACTCGCGGACTGGCTAAAGGTGGTCTTTTATTTGCAACTTCACAAAGAAGAGACGGCGCAGTACCGGGAGTGGACGTTAATGCCAAGGATGGGAAGGAAAAGTTGGTTGGCAATCCTTTACGATTTTTCGCGCCTCTGGGAATAAACCTGACGCCGGGGTGTTTTATCCTGTGAGCAGGCTTTCGCCGATGCCGGACGCGAACGCCCGATAGTCCGATTCAACGCCGCCCATGGGGCGAATGGAAGCCAGCCAGTCATGCAAAATCTTGATGAGCATTCGATCACGCAGGCGGTTCTGCACAGCCACGCGGAAACGGCCAATCCCCGGCTCAAGCAGATCTTCGACAGCCTCGTCACCCACGTTCACGCGTTCGCGCGCGAAGTGTCGCTGACCGAGGACGAGTGGCTCGCCGCCATTTGCTTCCTGAATGAAGTCGGGCACAAGTCGGACGACAAGCGCCAGGAATTCATTTTGCTGTCCGATACGCTTGGCCTCTCGATGCTAGTCACCGCGATGGCCAATCGGAAACCGGCAGAATGCACCGAGGCAACGGTACTGGGCCCGTTCTTCGTTCCCGGCTCGCCTGCCGTTAGCAATGGCGGCGACGTAGCCCAAGGGGCGCCGGGCGAGCCGTTATTCGTCAGCGTCCGCGTGCTGGGCCCGCAGGGCGAGCCGGTTCCTGGGGCACGAGTCGAGGTCTGGCAGGCCGACGCTGACGGCCTGTACGACGTGCAATACGAGAAACTCGAAGCGCCTCGCGGGCGAGCCGTTTTGCGCAGCGAACCGGATGGTTCGGTAGAGTTCTGGTCGATCGTTCCGCAACCCTATCCGGTTCCGCACGACGGACCCGTCGGCAACATGCTGAAGGCACTCCGCCGTCATGCTTGGCGTCCGGCACATCTGCACTTCATGGTCTTCGCCGAGGGTTACGAGACGCTCGTTACCCACGTCTTTCGTAAGGGCGATCCTTACCTGCAGTCGGACGCCGTCTTCGGCGTGCGCTCGTCGCTGATCTGCGACTGGGTCTCTCATCCGCCCGGCATCGCGCCGGACGGTAGCGTGCAGAAAACCCCCTTCATCACGTTAGCTTTCGACTTTGTCCTAGCGCCCGTTCACGCTTGAAACAGCGCCGCCTTTTTACCCGGGCAGGCGACCGTCTGGCGTTTGCGGTGTCGATTGTATATCGCGGTATCGAGTGCCGGACTGGCGAGGTTTCCGCGCAGGAGTCTGGCACGACCGCTGAACAGCTTCGAGGTCATCGTGCGAGCATTTCCACCATTTCGCCTCGCCCGCACGTCCTCCCGCCAGCTGCGGTGGAACTGGCTACTGGTGGGGCCGCTGGTTGCGAGGCCCTGCAGAAAGCCATCAATACTCGTTACGCCGGCTCCGTGCGCCGCTCCCAAGCAGCCAAGGATCCGCACGGCCTGCAGACGCTTGGGGGAGATGCGCTCAAGGACGGCGACATTGCGCCTGCATATCGGGCGGTAATGACCCATCCTCAGGCGACGCTCGAAGCGCAGCAGGCCATCGCTACCTAGGCGAAAACCCATTTCGTATCGATCGACGCACGCTGGCGTGAACCTTCTGCGCTTAAACCCCGTGCGTTCCATGCTGATGTTCCAAGTCTATCGCGCTGCCCTTCTATTTTCGCCGCGCGGCGAGCGAATTGAAGCGCAATCCGTGCCTTTTCGAACAGCCCTTCGCAATACGATGTAGCTTGCTTCCGGTCGCTAGTTCACATGCGAAATTGCAAGATCGGGCGATACCATTCGCATGGTATCGAATTACGAACTCGCCTGTTCTAAAATTCAATGAATATTCAGTGACACTCACTTCCACGATGCACATCTGGCGCTGGAGGCAGCTTTTTGCGAAAATGCCCTCATAATATTTAAAACCTGAGAGAGTTTAAAATGCGACAGAATTTATCTGTGCGAGCCTTGCGCGGTGAGGCCGGACCGTCAGCGCTCGTAAAAAATGAGGCGCCTGCCCAGTTTGAAAATCCGTCAATTGGATGGGAATCAGGCAGCGACAAAGCGCGCATTCTAGCTGCGGTGTTTCGCGGCCAGGCCGCATCCCGGAAGGACCTGGTGGACCTGCTTTCGCTGCGCTCCACCTCTGTCTCCGAGTTGGTGAGTGATCTACTGCGCTCGCAGTTGTTAGCCGAGACGGCGGACCGTCGTACGCGACGCGGCAGGCCTTCTCTGGTCCTGATAGGGAATTCTCATCGCATCGCTGTTTTGGTTTTCACGGTTGCAAGCCAAGCGATGCATGCAACCGTTGTGAACCTTCTTGGGCAGACCATAGCGCACGAAGCGTGCGAACTCAGGCCTGACTGCACCAACGAAATTATCTCGGAATCAATCGAGCTTTTGAGCCAAAGGACTGTTGCGCGGTTGAACAGCAACACAAAGCTGGTGGGCGCTCGCTTTTCGCTACCCGGCCTTGTCAACACGGTGGCAGCAACATGGGTGTTCTCTACCCGATGGCCCCTGATGCGGCGTTTGGACTTGCGTCAGGTCATGCAAAAATGGGATGTTCCAGTGTCTGCGTGTCGTAATCTGGACGCGGAATTGCACGCTCGACTGGCGAGAGACAAGCGGCTTTCCAGCCGGACGATGCTTTTTCATTGGGGATACGGGATCGGAGTTGCTTCTACATCCGAAGGCCAGGTGAGATTCAGCGGGACCGAAGGGTTCGGCGAAGTGGGTCACTGGCGTTGGTCGGATGAAGGCGCCGAATGCCGGTGCGGACGACGCGGCTGCCTGGAAACGACTTCAGCGCTATGGTCGCTCGGACCTGCGTTGCTCGGAGAGAAATTCGATCCAGCCGCGAGTGAAGAGTCGATTGCAAGAATATTCCGCGAGATGGACCTCCTCGAATTTCCATCGATCCAAATTGCCTTACGCAATGTCGTATTGACGTTAGCGAACCTGTGCCGCGTTGGATTCCCAAGAACCGTCGTTATGTCCGGGCCGTTCGTGGCAAATGCAAAGCTGTGGGTTGCCTTTCGTGAGGCCTTCTTGCACGAGGGTATCTTGTTGGACCTCCCGGGTCCCGATCTCATTGCTGACGAACGTAGCCGTGAACTTGAAATGCTTGGCGCCGCGGGACCTCTACTGAGTACCGGGTTGGAGCGGTTGATGGGCCGCCCATCTGACTGATTCACCTTGCGCCGTTAATAGTCTCCGACGACCCAAATGCGGCGACTCGGCTCGCCCCTTTCCCGAGTTGGCACGCGTTGTACACAAACATTCAGTTGCATTACAAAACTCTAAGGTTCTGAATCTATCCAGGTATTTCGGGAAAAGCGGTCAGCGGTGTGTGTTGAAAAGTGCGGAAGCGAGTGTTACAGCGAGATGATTCATTTGCTAAATTTTCATATAGTTATTCTAACTATTTTTAGTGACACATCGCCCCGCCTCCGCACCTTTCGTTTCAAGCAGTGCCCTTTCCTGTATGTGATCATCCATTGCGTCCGACCACGGTCTCCTTTGATTCCTGCCTTTTGACCAAGGGGTCTTTGCCGGCGCCGAACGCTGCTCCAATAGTTTGCCGCGCACGAGACAGACGGCTCATGATCGTGCCGATAGGCACGTCCAGCGCTTCGGCCGCCTCCTTATAGCTCATTCCCTCTATGGCTACCAGCAGCATAGCGACCCGTTGTGGCTCCGGCAGCCGCTGTACCGCGCTCACAATTTGACCGCTCATGAGGTTTTCCTCGGGCGTACGGGCGGCAGGATCTGCAACGCTGTCTAGCAGATCGTCGTCCCAAGCGATCCCCGCACGGCTGCGCACACCGCGCGCCCGTACTTCGTTTATCCACGTGGAATATACAATGGAAAACATCCAGCTAAGCGGGGCAGTATCAGGCCGCAATTGATGTGGGCGTTCGAGAGCGCGAAGGCAAGCGAGTTGCAAGAGGTCTTCTGCGTCGTGCTTATCTCCGGAAATGCGCAGCGCAAACTTCCATAATTGCGGCAGCATCTTCGGGAGCATGCTGCACAAATCCCCAGTGCGATTCATTGCCCCGCTCCGCTACCAGACGCGGCCCTAACTTCATCAGCGCGGCGGGGGATTAATCTGCAAAGAGCAGCTGAGCGGGACACGAGGACCCTCACACGCATTGGCCGATCCCATTGGCCTCGTGCATGCAGCGTTGATGCCGCTATCCATGGCGCATTTTCCTGATTCCTCCAAGTAGCGATACACCATACGTCGAAACTTTGCTCACTCGCCCGCTCCGTCCCGACGCCGCTAACCGATTCAAAGTCCATCGCGCTGCCCTTCGTTGTCGCCACATGACCGCAAGTAAAGTGAAATCTGCACTCATCAAAAGGGCTCTCTTCCATACGATCTGCCTGACGTTCGACCGTTGGAATGACGCCTGAAATGCGAGATCGCATGATGCCCAAATATCCTACCTAATTATGAACACGTCCGGTCTAAAATGGCGTGAATATTTTGTTTCGTCACGTCAACGACTTGCTCATCGCCGATCGATCAGGGACATCGTCTGCGTAGAATTGCAAACTCGCTTGGTCGTATATAAGACGGTTATGCATACACTCTGCCGACAAAAGATTACGCTGTGACCAGCCTTACATTCGTCTCAGGGGAATAAACGCGTCGACTTGTTCGAGTCGCGTCTCGCCAATTCCCGATTCTGCGGGTAGGTCCCAGGCTGTCACTCTCGAGAATGGAATAAAACCCAAGCCTCGGCCGTTCTTGTCATCAATCTGCTTTTCTTCCCGGAGTGCACAGATGCAACCGCCGCTCGCCGTCGCAATTGATTCGCTCCATGGCTTCGAGCTGACAGAAGACGGTCAATACCTGATGCTGAAGAGCAACCAGCCGGATCGCATTGCCTTGCACTGCTCGGTCATGCACGAGTTGCTGGCGGCGCTGTCGAATGCCATCGGCTCGTCGGAGCGAATCCGTCATAAGAAGAAAAACGTGACGTTCGCGATGCCTTGCGAAGCATGGTCGCTAGGCAAGGATGCAGGCGGGGCACCTTACCTGATCTTTACGTTCCGCTTGCCGGGAGGCGCGGAGCTGTCTTTTCAGATGCATCGCTCCCAAGCTGCGCACATGACTGAGGTGCTTGCTCTCGTCACCGGGCTTGCAAAGGCTGGCGACGTCTCCGGCCTCCGGCTGCAATAGCGCAACACCAGGCTTCATCACCCGTAATCGCGAGTCGTCCATTGGACAGCACGTGGTGCCGGTTCTCATGTCGAATTGGATTTTTTTCGCTTACCCCTGCATGACAGTAAAAATTTTATTGTCCCGCTGCACGAAGGCATTAGCGCTCGTTGGCCTGAGTGTGACGGTTGTATCGGCAAATGCCGCCGACTCATTCGTAGTGCAGGACATCCGGATTGACGGCCTTCAGCGCATTGAACCCGGTTCGGTATTCGCCTACTTGCCTATCAAGCAGGGCGACACGTTCACCGACGACAAAGCCTCGGAAGCAATTCGCGCGCTTTATG
>Ga0185299_10005698_pt1 | contig 13797 bp, 14 predicted proteins | sample PaiPotPPA55metaG_FD_128002 | JGI IMG/M metagenome (GOLD analysis project Ga0185299, IMG submission 128002) | Iron sulfur acid spring bacterial and archeal communities from Banff, Canada, to study Microbial Dark Matter (Phase II) - Paint Pots PPA... ...
CCGTGTTGAGACTCAGCGCGCTGGACACGGTGCGCGCGACCTGCGCGACTTCGATTGTGTGGGTCAGCCGATTGCGAAAGTGGTCGGAGTAGCGTGTGGTGAAAACTTGCGTCTTCGCTTCCAACCGACGAAAGGCGCGGGAGTGGACTATGCGGTCGCGGTCACGCGCGTAATCGCCGCGGTAGGGATGCTGCGGCTCGGGATAACGACGTCCGCGCGAACGCCGCACATCCATCGCATAAGCTGCCAGCGGCGCCGGCGTCATACAGGGTCCTTAGATTTTGCCTGGCAGGAGAGAAAGTTCCTGGTCAGCTTGCTCGGCGATGGGCGTGTCGGGATTTTCGGATTTAATTTGTGCGTACAATTTCGACGCTTCCGCAGGATTGCTTGCGCTGTAGTGCTCTGCAAGCGCCATCATCACAACCGGTTTAGGCACCAAGACAGTGGGTTTGGCGATTAGCTTTTTGTAAAGATTCACCGCTTCATCGCCTTGCCCTTGCCGGTCGTCCAATTGGGCCAACTCAAAACGCGCCATGGCGGCAAACTCATCGTCCCCCGAGTCAGCGAGGTTCTGGAGCAATTTTTTCGCTGCGTCATTGTTGCCCAGGCGCTCCTGGCTGATGGCTTCATAATAGCTGGCAAGCTGTCCGGGACGAGTGCGGGGGTATTTCTTGGCTACATCTTCAAACTTGCGAGCCGATTCTGAAAATTTGTTCTTCTCGTCCGTGAAGGTAAGCTCGCCCGGCTGTTGCGGCTCCAACGGAGAACGGATTCGCGCGTCGAATACCTTGTTGGCATCGTCATAAGCGGCTGCCGCCTTTACGGTCTGGCGTTCGGCATACGTTTTCCAGCCAAAAAAGCCCAACGCAACCACGACGGCGGCGATAACGATATAAATTGCCATCGCCTGATGCCCAAAAATGAGGTCTGCGCCCTGCACGAGCTTGTCGCGCACTTCGTCTGTTTTCAATTCCTTGCGGGAAATATGTTGCGCCAATTGCTTCTCCCTGGCTAGATTTAAAGGTAATGGTATCACAAGGGCTAGGCCTAACTAAAATGCCGGCCGTGTGTCCCGAAGGCTCTCTTCCTAATCTTAATTGCGTGGCAAGGTTTCCTCGCAGAGGCTAAGATTGGTGTGGTTCGCCGTTAGGCGCGAATCAAGGAGAAAGACCTATGGCAGATGGTAAGAAGTGCGCGCATCCGGTTTGTTCCTGCACGGTAACAAAAGGAAAGTATTGCAGCACTGAATGTGAGGCGATGGAAGACACTCCAGACCTCGATTGCCTGTGTAATCATCCCGGCTGCGAAGGCAAAACTTCCTAGATTTTTTGCCGCAGCGGAAGAGCAAGTGATCGGTTAGAAGGAGGACATGCGCGATGTCATTCGGAATCTACGCCGCGGGTTTTACGATCGTAATCGCCGGTCTGATTTACGCCGCCTACTTGATGCACATCCCGGCGCACTGGATCGCGGTGGGCGCGATCATAATGCTGGGAATAGGAATCGTCACAGGCGTCAAGAATACCCGCCAAAAAGATCCTCCCAGCTAGAACGGTCTTACGCAACAGAGGAAAGGATAGTTTCGCACGATCCCGTGCGGAGACGTGCGCGGCAATGCGGGACGACTAGCGGAAGGCGCGGATCGCGACTTCTTCGTCAGACTGCACGTCGAACACAGTAAAAAGCCGCGTGATTTGCAAAATGTCGTGAACGCGCTTGGTGAGATGAAGGAGCTTCAGTTCGCCCTTCGCGTTCCTCACCGTGGTGAAAGCGCTCACCAGCTCGCCAATACCAGAGCTGTCGATGTAGTCCACATCGTACAAGCTTATAATGATTTTTTTCTGGCCGTTATCTACGAGTTCGCGGATGGTTTTCCGCAACAATGCGCTACCATCGCCCAAAGTAATTTTGCCGCTGAAATCCACGATTGAAACGTCGTTTATTTGCCTGCAGGTCGCCTGAATAGCCACGGAATAGCCTCTACCTGATTCTACTCCGGTTGATGGCTGCCGTTGTTGGAAACTTTAAGCGGAAGTTTTTTAACCATTACGAGTTCGGCGCCGCCGCTCGGAGCGGTATGGACGTCGAACTGGTCCATAAAAGCCTTCATCAGGAAAAGACCGCGCCCGGAAGTGCGCAGCAGATTTTCCTCTTCCAGCGGATCGGGTATTTCATGCAACTCAAAACCTTTTCCCTGATCGCGCACGCGCACCGTCATATTTTCCGGATCCAGCTCAACGCTCATCAGGATTTTCTTGCGGCGATCCTGCTGGTTGCCGTAATTGTAGGCGTTGATGACGCCTTCGCGCACAGCCATACCAATTTTATGGAGTTCTTCTTCGCTGAAGCCCGCGGCTTCCGCAATGCGCATGCAGATACTTTCTGCGAGGTCCACGCTTTCCAGCAGCGTCTCCAGCGTGACCTCGATACGATGGGTTTGGGCCGACATCCTAGATTCGGAGGAAGTCCTTGTCGAAAAGACGGGTGTATGGGTATCACAGCGCCGGAGTACAAGTCAATGTAGTCCCGGTACTGGGCTTTTAGGAGGGCTAAGCCAACTTATTCGCACGCTCTTCACTCGAAATTATGTTCGGATTGTACTATTAGGACGCTAGCGGCCAGCTTGAATGCAAAATTCAAGATTTTCTGGTTGGGGATGTTCATTTACGCGGTCAGCCTTTGCCTCGTCGCATCTCTATTCGGTGGCCGGCGACAATCGGAAGGGGCATCGATAGCAAGATGACTGAGGTGGGCGTGGTGCTGTTGCTCGCGCCACTGAACTTGGCAGCGAGTTTCTTAAATAACATTCCGAGTGCTACACCAACCGCGAATCCAATAAAAAGTAATGCCAGCGATACTGCTATTGGGCAGTTAGGGATGTTTGTGCTTGTGCTATTCTCGGAAATATTAGCGAGCCAAAATGAGAAAATTCCCAAAATGGAACTTCTGTTTCTTTACATTTATATTGGCGCTTGCTTTGAGCACGCTCACGCACGCACAAGCGCCCGGTAGCAATGCTGCCCACGCAGTGTCTTTGAACAATGGCGGCCTCGAATTGTTCAAACAGGGTAAGGTGGACGAAGCCATCGCTCAATATCGACAGGCGCTTGTGCTGCGGCCGGATTTCCCCGAAGCGCTGAGCAATCTCGGCTTGGCGCTGGATGCCAAAGGTAAGGACGACGAAGCGCTGGCCGACTTCGATAAAGCGCTGGCACTTAAGCCGGGAGATGCCGTAACCGAGAGCAACCGGGGTCTGGCGCTCTATCACGAAAAAAAATACGCGGAATCGGTTGCTGCATATCAACTAGCAATTGCGTTTCACGCCAACTATGCGCCGGCTTACAACGGAATGGGTGCGGCTCTTTTCGCCGCCGGCAAATCCGACGAGGCCATCGCAGCCTACCGCACCGCTTTACGACTTCAGCCGCGCTACCCGGACGCCATGAATAATCTCGGCTCCGCGCTCGATTCCGAAAAAAAATACGATGAAGCGATTCAGGTTTATCAGCAGGCGCTCAAAATCGAGCCGAAGGCGATCGACATACGCGCGAACTTGGCCATTGCCCTGCAAGGTGCCGGACGCACGGACGACGCTATTGCTGAATATCGCGAGATTGTTGTGGCTCGTCCCGACGACGCGCACGCCTTGTTTCAACTGGGCCATCTGCTGTACACACAAGGCCATCTTAAAGACTCAATTGCGGCGCTGGAAAAAAGCTTTGAGCTACAACCAAGCCAGGCCGAGACGGCTTTCAATCTCGCGCGTGCCTATCAGGATGCAGACAATCTTTCTGCGGCGGTGGAGACTTATCAAAAAGGCTTGGCGCTGAATCCTGACGATCTGCACGGCCTATACAATCTGGGCAATACCTACCTGACCTTGAAAGAACCGGCCAAAGCCCAAGCGATGTTTCGCAAAGCGCTCGCGTTGCAGCCGGATTTTGCGATCGCGCTGCAGGGTCTGGGAATTGCGCAAATGCAGGCGGACGATCTGAATGGCGCGGAAGTTTCGTTCGTAAAATTGGCAGCGATGCAGCCCGATAGCGCAGACGCGCGCTTCAATCTTGGGAATGCTCGTTTCAATAAAGGCCAATATGGCCCCGCGGCGGATAGTTACCGGGAGGCCATTCGCTTGAATACAAATCTGGCCCATGCGCATTACAACCTGGGAATGGCGCTGTTGCGCCTGAACGACCAGAAAGCTGCCGACAAAGAATTCCAAGAAGCTAAGCGAATTGACCCCACGCTAGCCCCACCGAAGTAAACTCACCGATCTTTACAGCCAAGCGCGTACACCGTATGCTTGCCGCAGGGAACGTTGAACCTAGCCATCTTGGGAGGGCACGTGATTTGGATACTTCTAGCGGTTATTGTCCTGGCCGTGATTTTCGTGATCAGCATGTACAATGGCCTGGTCAGCCTCAAAGTACAGTGCGACAACGCATGGTCCGATATCGACGTTCAACTCAAACGCCGCTACGACTTGATTCCCAATTTGGTGGAAACCGTGAAGGGGTACGCCACGCACGAACAAGGAACGCTTCAAGGTGTGGTGGAAGCGCGCAATCGCGCGATGAGCATTCAGGGACCCGCGGCGAAAGCCGAAGCTGAAGGCGCACTCACCTCCGCTCTGCGTCAGGTATTCGCTTTGGCGGAAGCCTATCCACAATTGCGCGCGGTGGAATCGTTTACCCAGCTTCAAAATACTTTGAACCAGATCGAAGACAGCGTCCAGAATGCGCGACGCTATTACAACGCCGTGGTGCGCGACTTCAACACGAAAATCGCGCAGTTCCCGTCCAATATCATTGCCGGCATGTTTAATTTCAAGCCACGCGAGTTTTTCGAGATCAGCGCGCCAGCCGAGCGCGAAGTGCCCAAAGTCAGCTTTGGCAGCGCGACAACCTAGCTGCGCTATCACGCTCACGAGATGACAGATCTCCGCAAACCAATTAGCCATCTCGCAATTTGCATTGCGGTATTCCTGACCGTGTTACCCGCATTTGCGGCAGTACGCCAGCTCGTGATTCAACACTTCGATGACCAAGTAGTCGTAGGCGAAGATGGAATCATAGACGTCACCGAAACGATCGCGGCCCGCTTCTCCGGCGAGAATTGGCACGGGCTTTACCGCATGATCCCGACTGAGTATACCGATCCAGAGGGGCTGAATTACGCGCTCTCGATCGATCACATCACGGTTACCGATGGTAATGGCCAAAGGTTGAAGTACGACCAGAACCGTGAAGGCCGATACACAAAATTCAAGATCTATATTCCCAACGCAAACGATTCAACTCACACGGTAATACTTCATTACCGCGTTCTCGACGCAATTCGGTTTTCCGAAGATCATGACGAGCTTTACTGGAACGTAACAGGAAACGGCTGGGAAGTTCCCATCGAATTTGCGAGCGCTCATATCGCGTTGCCGGCGGGCGTTACCGGCCTTCATGCTGTCGCTTACACCGGGGCTACCGGCTCGCGGGCGCAAGACGCGGTTGTGGAGCTCCACGATAACTTTGTTGATATCCACACCACTCGCCCGCTCTCCTTTCACCAAGGCCTCACCGCCGTGGCTGGCTTCGACAAAAACTTCGTTCATGAACCGAGCGGTGCCGCGAAGTTTATTCAATTCCTTCGCAGCAATACGCCGCTGCTGATTCCCATCGGGGTTTTCTTCGTGATGTTCTGGCTGTGGTGGACGCGTGGACGTGGCCCCGCGCGCCAAGCGATTGCTGTCCAATATGAGCCACCCGACAAACTCACTCCCGGCGAATGCGGCACGCTGGTGGACAACGAAGCGGCCATGCGCGATATCACTGCAACCCTCGTCGATTTAGCTGTGAAAGGCTATCTGATCATCGAGCAGAGAGACGAAAGCCACCTGCTCGGTCTTAGCCACAGCAAGGAATATATTTTTCATTTGAAGAAGTCTCCGCCGGAATGGGCCGCTGCGCGTGCGCATGAACAGCAAATGCTGGCCGCTCTATTCGGCGACGGAGCCACCACGGATGTGAAGCTTTCAGACCTGCAAAATCATTTCTATAAACAAATTCCTGGAATTCGCGACAGTATTTTCGAAGCGCTGATGACCGACAACTATTATTTACACCGGCCAGACACGGTTCGCCAGGGATATATCGGCGCGGGCTTGGCCATTGGGTTCCTAACCGTCGCGGGCAATGTTGTTTTAGCCCGGGCCACCGGCATTGCTTCGGCTACATGGGTTATTGCCGGCATCGCAACGGGCCTGGTTATCTGCGGTTTCGGCTACTTCATGTCGGCGCGAACGGTTACCGGGCAGCGCGCGCTGGAAAAAGTCCTCGGCTTCGAAGATTTCCTCGGCCGCACCCAAAAAGATCAAATTGACCGATTGCAAACGACCGCCGAGCTTTTCGAGAAGTATTTGCCCTACGCCATGGCTCTGCACGTAGAGAAAAAATGGGTGCAAGTTTTTTCCGGCATCGCCATGCAACCGCCATCGTGGTATCAGGGCTCGTACGGTGGCGGCTTCATGCCTTATTTGTTAGTCAACGATTTGAATATGATGTCAACGCAGGCGGGAACCACCATGGCTTCTTCTCCGCGCAGTTCCGGCGGCTCGGGCTTTGGAGGCGGAGGCATGTCCGGCGGCGGTTTCGGCGGTGGTGGCGGAGGAGGATTCTAGAATCGGCTAATCTTCCCACATCTCCACGACTTGAAATTCTCTTACTTCTTGCTTGGGCGCATTTTTGGCTTGGCCATCTTTGAAAGCGCCTCTGCATACTTCGCGATTGTCTCCGGCACCGTTTGGCTGTGGACGAACTGCCCGGCCTTCCGGCATTCGATCAAGCCCGCATGGTACAGAACTTTCAAATGGTGCGAGACGGTTGCCGGAGTCACGCCGCGCAGAGACACGATATCCCCGCAGGTCATTTTTGGCTGTGACGATATGGCCTCAAAAATCCGCAGCCGCGTCTGGTCCGCCAGCGCTTTTGATATTTTTTCAATTTGTTGCCGGTTCACGGTTCGCCCCAATTCGCGGGAGCTTCCGGCGCGCCACCGCCCGATGTTCATGCACCGGGACGATACCGCAAATTCCCGCATCCTTTCGTTTAGATGCTCATCTAACTATCGAAGTTGCAAAAAGGCCTGTGCCCCAGGACATCGCCGTTTATCAATAATTCAGAGGAGGAACTCATGAGTCGTCTCAATGGAAGAGTCGCCGTGGTTACCGGCGGAAATAGCGGTATCGGATTGGCCTCAGCGAAGCGTCTTCAGCAGGAGGGCGCTCGCGTCGCGATTTCCGGACGCAGCCAAAAAACTCTTGATGAAGCGTCGAAAATTCTCGGCAAGGACGCGCTGGTCGTTCAGGCCGATGTCTCCAAGCTTCCTGAAATCGACAAACTCTTCTCCGCGGTCGCCGCGAAATTAGGAAAAATTGACGTTCTCTTCGTCAACGCCGGCGTCGCCACCTTCGCTCCTTTCGCCGGATTCACCGAAGCCGCGTATGACGAACTTTTTGACATCAACGCCAAGGGTGCGTTCTTCACCGTTCAAAAAGCGCTTCCGCATTTGAACGATGGCGCGTCCATCATCCTCAACACCAGCGTCGCCAGCCACATTGGTAATCCGACAGGCGTCGCTTACGGAGCCACCAAGGCCGCTATGCGCTCGTTTGTTCGCAGCTTAGCTGCGGATCTTGCCAACCGGAATATTCGCGTAAACGCGGTGGCACCTGGCCCGATCGAGACACCCATATTCGGTCGCATTGGATTGCCCAAGGAGCAGGTGGATCAAGCGGTACAAGGATTCATCGCGGCGGCGCCTTTGAAGCGCATCGGCAAACCGGAGGAAGTTGCCGGAGCTGTCGCTTTTCTCGCTTCCTCTGATTCATCCTACGTGACCGGTATCGAGCTCAGCGTAGGCGGCGGCATCGGCCAAGTCTAGTTTTGTTCGCCGGTTAAGCGAGCCGGGCGGTCCCTTCCGCCTGGCTCGTTTCTATGGTCATTTACCAGACATCAAAAGGGCCAGACTCCCGTGGCTTTTAAAGACGGCCGATCAACTTCGCTTCTTTTCGGTTTTTTGTGCGCCGCGCCACTGTTTCACCCAGCCATGTTCGCGCAAGCCCTCTTCCTCCATCTGACGAGTCCAAGCGCTCAAAATGCTCGAACGATTCAGATAGCCAACCATTTCTTTGGGGTTCTCGCGACGGACGACCGGCAGACGGCCGATATCGTTTTGTAACATGCGGAATAGCGCATCGAACGCAGATTCATCGGCGTAAGCCACAACTAAATTTCTGGTGCCCACTTCGAGTACAGTGGCCTTTTCTGTGGGGCCCGCTTCGAGCGCGCGCAGCAAATCTCCCTGTGTGACGACTCCGACGAGCTGGCCGTCTTTTCCAATAATTGGCAGGCCCTGGGTGAGATTAAAATTCGGCTCTCCGCGGCCCATACGCTCGGCTAGATCCCCTACGGTCATTTCCGGCGGTATGGGCTGCACATCTTTGCGCATCACTTCACTGACGCGCACAACCTTCAGTACACCTGCTTCATATTCTTCCGGTACGCGCAGGCCGCGTCGCGCGAGTTTTTCCGTCATGATCGAACTCGGCAAGTAATGGATCGCGATCATATCCGCAATCACGCAGGCGAGCATGAGTGGAAGAATCGCGTTGTAATCACGCGTGATCTCAAACGCAAATACGATGAATGCAAACGTAGCGCGGGACGCTGCGCCGAAAACCGCTGCCATGGCCACAAGCGCGTACGCTCCCGGAGAAAGATGCGCGCCGGGGAAAATCAGGTTTACGACGATGGCGAAAGACCCGCCGAGCGCTGCGCTCGACATAAACATGGGAGCAAGCAGACCGCCGGAGGTCCCCGAACCGAGCGAGATCATCAGCGCGAGCGCTTTGAAAATCGCAATCAGTAAGAGCAGTTTTAGAGCGAGATTGTTGTTGAGAATGTCTGAAATGGTGTCGTAGCCGACGCCGAGAACGCGAGGAACGAAAAACCCTATGATGCCGAGGCCCAGCGCGCCAATCGCAGGATGCCAGAGATCGTCGATCGGTAGCCGGTCGAATTGATCTTCCACCCAGTAGAGCGCTTTGGTGAAACAAATTGCGGCCACGCCGCTGAGAATTCCAAGCAGCAGATAAAACGGCAGACCATGTAATGCATCGAAATTCACGTTTTGCATGCTAAACATGGAACGCTGGCCGAGTAGCACGGAGCGCACACTAGTCGCCAGGGTACAGGCGATTACCAGCGGTATGAACGAACGTGAGCGAAATTCGAAAAGGAGCAGCTCGATTGCAAGAATGACTCCGGCGATCGGCGTGTTAAAGGTGGCGGCCATTCCGGCTCCCGCTCCGCAAGCCAGAAGCACCTTGCGTTCTGAAGCCGTGGTGGAAATTATCTGGCCGATCAGAGAGCCCACTGCGCCACCGGTCTGAATGATGGGCCCCTCAGCGCCGAAAGGTCCGCCGGTTCCGATAGCGATGGCCGCTGAGAGAGGCTTTAGGATGGCGACCTTCGCCTCAATGCGGCTGCGCGACGTGAGAACTGCCTCCATCGCTTCCGGAATTCCGTGGCCTTTGATTTTCTCTGACCCGTATTTCGCCATGAACCCGACGATAATCCCGCCGATAACGGGAGTCACGATGACCCATGCTCCAAGTGGGGTGTGCTCCGGGCTGCGAAAATGGAACGACCATTCGTGGTAGTAAGCGAGGTTCGTGATCAGACCGATCAAATCATACAAAGCATAGGCGATGAATCCGGCGAGGATGCCAATGATCGCCGCCAAACCCGAAATCAGTCCGATCCGGTAACCCGCTGACTGTTCCGGCAAACGAGTTGGCACCACAGCAGCCGAGGATCCCACGAGCATTTTCTCCTTTGGAAATATATTTCTAGTGGCTCTTACTAGTTCTTCGCCGTCGGTTTGAAGCACTAAAAACGGGTGGCAAGCTGTTTGGAGTGCCGGGCCCATGCCGCTTGCGTGCAATGGCCGACTCTAGCACGGCCAGGAGCTTCGGTCCCATCGATTGCAATTCAGCGCGATGGGCAACCGTGAGCTTCTGTAACAGTTTCTCTCCGCGGAGAGTAAGTCCCAACAACACCTCGCGACGGTCCGCTTTGCTGCGCGAGCGCCGGATAAGACCCTTGGACTCAAGCCGGTCTGTCAATTCAACCGCACTGTGATGCTGAATCTGCAAACGCTCGGCCAGCACACCGACGGTGGCAACGTGGTTAGCGGGCAGCCCCTTTATCACCAGCAATGCCTGATGCTGGTGCGGCTCAATGCCGGCAACACGCGCGGCGTCTTCGCTGAAGTTCAAAAAGCGGCGGATTTCGTAGCGGAAATCAGCAAGCGCCGTGTAATCAATCCTGCGCCTGGATGTCTGTGCCATGACACTTTCAATTATATCGTATTACGATATTATCGTGTGGAGGATTTCCAAGAAGTTTCTGCATCTGCAGTACCGAGACCAAAGCGACAAACGCTTGCGATTTTAGAAGATACGAGGAAAGAAGGCGGGGACTCTGTGCGCGTATTCAGCAAACTTTTCGCTAAACGCTTCGCGCAGGAGCTTTTCTTCACTACGAATACGCAGCTCGGTGCCGATAAGAAACAGAATCACACCGGCTGCAAATGTCTGCCAGCGGCTTACTGCCAAGCCGGTCGCGAGAAGCAGTCCGAACATCCCCAGATAAATTGGATTTCGCACGATTCCATAGGGCCCCTGCATGATCAATTCGTGCCCGTCCACAACGCGTGCAACCAAGGCCCACTGCTTGCCCAGAGTTCGGACTGCTGCAAGGCAAAACCAAATTGAGCCTATGGCGATAAGAATGGTCGCCAACGCAAGGATAGCCTCGGCCTGATTGGACATTCGGAAAAGCGGGGAAAAGTAGGTTCTATACAACGCAAAACAGACTGCGTATCCGAGACACTGAAGCAAAAGTCCCGGGCTAAATCTGCCAGCTCGTTTGGTTTCTGCGGTGGCAGCTCCGCTTTTTCCGATCACGAAGATCCCGCCGAAGACAATCCAGCACGCCGCCACCACGGCGACTACAATCTCGGCTGCGGCATCATGATTGAATGACATGGCTGCTATGTGCGGTTCGGCCGGTCACAGGTCCTTGCGGAAGGCCTTCTGTGTCTTGATGTGCTTATAGCCGTGACGTTCATAGAAGGCGTGGGCACGGTCGCGGATTACATTCGAGCGCAAGCCGATGGCGCAGCAGCCTTTTTCGCGCGCCCACTCCTCGGTCCGGGCGAGTAGTAGCGGGCCGATGCCCTGCGAGCGATACCTCTCGTCAACCACCAACCCGCTAATCTCGGCTCGCGCGTCTGCCTCCACCATGCGGCAAACGTACGCACTGAGCCACCCAGCTATTTCATCGCCGAGTTGCGCGACAAAGACCGCGTGATGTTGCAAGCCCTTCATACCATCGAGCCGCTTGGCAATCTCATGCGGTGAAGAAGGGTAGCCGAGTTGGCCGGCAAGCTCGGCGATCCGCGCACAGTCCTGCGGCCGGGCCTCGCGAATATCGCACGCAACTTTCCCGGCAGGATCGCTGGATGTAGAGCTGGATGCTTTGCTCCACCTGGTCATCCCAGCACCTTTTTCAAGACGGCAATCTGCCCCGCGTGATACAGGTCGTGCTGTACCAAACCATGCAGCAAAACGTAACGAGAATAATTTTCGCGGAGAATCGGCTCGTCCAACTGATCGTCGCGCACCGTCTTCACATAGTTGCGCAAACGGGTTCTGCTCTCGGCGAGGTTTTCTAGCGCGCGCTTCCAGGTCACTTCGCTCGCGTCCCAAACCGGTGGCCAATCCAACTCGGTGGTCACGTCGACCGGTTCGCCTTTCGACTTTTGCTGCACGATAGCGTTCCAAGCTGCGATATGGTTTACAAGTTCCCATATGGAGTGCGCGCCAGGAACCGGATGCTTGGAAGCGTGCTCCGCTGAGATTCCCTCAAGCAACTGCTTCAGATCAGGCCCATGCCAAGCTTCGCCCGAATAAGCGCGGTCAAGTTGATCCACAATCCGGTTGATCTCACTCATGTATGTAGCTCCGTCAAAAAGCGTAAGCCCTGCGAGACTCTCTGGCAAGAACATACAACCACGCCAACAGCTCTTGCCAGTCAGAAAATGAATTTAGAAAACTTTGTCGGAGTCCAGAAGTATAGTCACCGGGCCATCGTTCGTGAGTTCAAGTGACATGTGCGTTTGAAACACGCCGGTTTCGATGCGTACACCGGTTGCGCTCAACGCCCGAACAAATTCATCGTATAGCGCTTTGCCCAAATCCGGCGGCGCGGCTTGGATGAAACTCGGCCTGCGCTGCCCACGCGCGTCGCCGTACAAGGTGAATTGCGATACGGCCAGAATCGCGCCTCCCGTATCTAGCACCGACCGATTCATCTTGCCTTCTTCATCGTTAAAAATTCGCAGATTTACGATTTTCTCGGCCAGAGATCCAGCTGTTGCCGCCAGGTCATCGCGACCCACTGCAATCAGCACGACAAGCCCAGCGCCGATCTCGCCGGTAATTTTTCCGTCCACGACCACGCGGGCGTGAGTCACCCTTTGCAGCACGGCTCGCATAAATTTTTCTCTCGCTGGGGCAGCGTAAAACGAAGCTTAATTCCCCGACGGTGCGCTTGAAGCCGGTGCGGGCTTGCGCGGCAGTAGCTCGGGCAATTGCGCGACATTGTAAGCCCACGCGGCCATCACCTGCGCGCCTTCCACCAAATCCGCTTCGTGTGCCTGATCGAAGGTGTCCGCTTGCGAGTGATGCGTTTCGAAATACTGTGCAGGTTCCTGCACGCAGAAAAATCCAGGTACGCCAGCTTCTTCAAACGAAGAGTGGTCGCTGCCGCCCATCCATCGTTCGCTCACCTCCAGCAAGCCGAGCGAATGCAGCGGAGCCACAACATTGTCCATCACTTCGCGGTCCTGATAATTCCGCATCAGGCTGATGCTGACCACTCTTCCGGTGCCGGTATCGTGAATCAGCGCGGCGGATATCTTAGCCAACTCGTCTTTATGCGCAGTGACATAAGCGCGCGAGCCAACCAAACCTTGCTCTTCGCCGGAAAATAGAACGAAGCGGATGGTGCGTTTCGGTTGGACTCCCGCCTTTTGGAGGGCGCGCGCCGCTTCCAGCACGATCATCGATCCGGTTCCGTTGTCCGTGGTGCCTTCGCCCAAGTCCCAGGAATCCAGATGCGCGCCGAGAATTACAATCTCGTCCGGCTTCTCGCTGCCGCGAATCTCTGCAACCGTGTTGTAAACTTCCGTCGGCTTGTCTCCAACCGCATTTGCGATATCCAGTTCCACGTCCACAGATCCGCGTTGCAGCAAGCGCCAGATCATTCCGTAACTTTCCGAGGAAACGAACGCGGCCGGAATCGCGGCGATATCGAAGTTGCGTCCGCCCATGCCGGTCATATTCAACAAGCCGTAAGGTTTCCCGGAATCAGTGAGTGTGGCCAGCACACCTTCTTGCTTGAAGAAGGCGACGCGTGCTTGCAGAAACTTACGAAAGTCCGGGCTAAATGCGGGTCCGGCGCCTGGACGGCGCGGTGCAACCAGTAAAAACGAGTCCCCGTAGGGAATCTCTAACGGATTCGGCGCGGGCTGGTCTGCAGGAGGAAGCAGAGCAGGCTCCGCGGAAATTACAATCGCACCTTTCAATTTGCCTTTATATTGCGTGAGATCTTCAACCGAGCGCGCCTTCACGTAAACAACGCGGCCACGCACCGCGCCATTTGTGGAAGGGGCCCAAGC
>Ga0185299_10005701_pt1 | contig 13782 bp, 11 predicted proteins | sample PaiPotPPA55metaG_FD_128002 | JGI IMG/M metagenome (GOLD analysis project Ga0185299, IMG submission 128002) | Iron sulfur acid spring bacterial and archeal communities from Banff, Canada, to study Microbial Dark Matter (Phase II) - Paint Pots PPA... ...
CATCGTGTCGTGATGCCGCCGATGAGTCGACTTCGAGCTCAGTGGCCGACTGGCATCCCGAGCGACTTGCAGCTCGAATATTACAGCCAACGGGCCTCTGACGGTGGATTGATTCTGACGGAAGCGACGGCAATCTCGACATCCGGGCGCGGCTACCGAGGCGCGCCAGCACTCTACAGCGACGAGCAAGTAACCGGCTGGAAGCGCATCACGGATGCAGTCCATGCCAAGGGCGGCTACATGTTCACTCAGCTCTGGCACGCGGGGCGCACAACCCATATTGCAATAACTGGAGAGAAACCTGTCGCGCCGTCTGTCGATCCAACCTATTGGGCAAATCCAGCGTTCACTTTCGTTATGACTCCAGACGGTCTTTCACAACCGTCTCCACACCGCGCGCTAGGAACGTCCGAGATTGCAGGAATTATCGAGCAATACCGTGGCGCTGCGATCAATGCGAAGCAAGCCGGCTTCGATGGCGTCGAAGTTATGGCCGCCAATGGTCATCTGATCGACCAGTTCCTCCAGGACAACAGCAATAAGCGCACTGATCACTACGGCGGCTCGATTGAAAACCGGACGCGACTCCTTGTTGAAGTGGTCGAGGCACTGGCTGGCGTATGGGGAGCCGATCGCGTTGGAGTTCGTATCGCGCCGAGCGGGACGTTCAATGGCATGGCAGACAGTGATCCGCGGACACTATTCCGTTATGTCGCAGAGCAACTCAATGACTTTGGACTGGCCTACCTTCATGTTATTGAACCTCGGATAAAGGGCGGTGAATTGATTGCCGAAGGGCAAGAGCCGATTGCAGCACAGGAACTGAGTAAGATCTTTCAAGGCCCTCTGATCGCTGCGGGCGGCTTCGAAGCCAACACAGCGGAGGTTGCCGTCGCCAAGGGCGACGCAGATCTCATCGCGTTCGGCCGTCATTTCATCGCAAACCCGGATTTACCCAAGCGGATCGAGTTGGGACTTCCCTTCAACCGTTACGACCGAAGCACCTTCTATGGCTTTGAGGCGCACGGGTACACAGATTACCCCGCATATGAGGCGCGTGAAACAGATCACATGTGAATACCCAAAACTTCGGCCGTTGTCCCCGTGCGCGCTTGGCTACCGACTTGCCGGTGATCGTTTGCCGCGTTTAGGAAACTTCGTCGATCCAAAGCCGATATGATTCACACCATTTGATTTCTCTGGAAGCGATTAGATCTCGCTTCTGCCCAATTTTGATAACTATGAAGATTCCATCACTGAACCCACACCAAAATCGTGTCGCTGGCGCGCTGCTTGGCGCCTTTATCGGCGACGCGATGGGCCTCGGGCCGCATTGGTATTACGATTTGGATGATCAGCACCGCGACTACGGAACGTGGATCACCGATTACACTGCACCCAAGCCGGACCGCTATCACGGCGGCCTCAAAGCTGGGGATTCGTCTCAAGCGGGGCTGATTCTAAAGCTGACCGTCGAATCTCTCGTTTCGCGCAGCGGCTATGATGAAGCCGACTTTTGCCGTCGACTCGAGGAGGATCTGTTTTCTAAGCTCGACGGAACGCCCTCACACGGGCCTGGTGGCTACACAAGCCATTCCATCCGGAATGCTTGGCGAAAGCGCGTGGTGGAGAATGTCCCGTGGAGAGGATTCGCCGGCAATGCGGACACCACGGAAGCGATTGAGCGAGCGTTGGCCATTGCTATCGGCTATGCTAACGCACCGAAAGAGCTAGTCGAGTACGTCGAGTCTAACGCGACTTTGACTCAATCTGACGAGACCGTGCTGGCGCTGACAATTGCATTCTGCTTGGTTCTCGGTCTGCTTGTGACCGGGCGACGGTTTGATGAGAACATCGGCGAGACGCTCGTGCAGATGGTAGAAGATGGCGTTATGCCCTTTTTCCCAAGAACCGACTCCAAGGCGCAATCCCCAGCGCCAGGCGATGCTTGGTTGCCTCTCGCTGGTCAGTTTTCGTCGCCAGACGCCCTGTTTCTCCCGAGATGGATGGCAGCGACCGCGAACGATCCAGCGATTAAAATAGAGCCGGCCTGGAAGGTTTCGACTGTCTACGGCATGCCGTGCGCCATTTATAACCTGCTGCCTACAGTCTACTACCTAGCCGCGCGTTTTCGGCAAGACTTCGAGAGTGCCATTTTGCACGCCGTCAACGCAGGCGGGCATAACCAAGCGCGCGCCATGCTGACCGGCGGCCTGGTCGGTGCTCAAGTTGGATTGAGTGGCATCCCGACGCGATTCCTAGAGGGCTTGAATGACCGCGAAGAGCTAGTCTCCTTGAGTATCAAGCTCGCCCAAGCAAAAGCGGACTGAGGAGCAATACGCCGTTTTGTGTATTGACTTTAGCCGTTCCGTTCCGTTTGGAAGACTTCTTTGTTGGCCCGTAACAAGAGACCGCTGTCTTAGCCGCTTTGGTCGCTTGTCGCTATTCCAAGACGACTTCTTGCGCCTTCTTATCGTCTCTCCAACCAAGAAAGGTCGTCTGCCGCAATTGGTCGTCAGCAGTGAGTTCTGCGTATTGCACCTCACAAACTAATTTTGGCCGTACCCATTGGATCTTTTCCTTAATGTTAGGAGGATTGACGAACGGGCATTTCTCGATGAAAAGCGGTTTCATTCGATCGACTGCATCTTTTAGTCCTTTTTCACTAAAACCGCTTCCGGCGTAACCGTAGTGGTGGAGCTTCCCGTTCGTGTACGCACCAAGCACGACAGCACCCAGATACTTCCGGCTTCCTTTGGGTGCAGTGAATCCGCCAACGACAAACTCCTGTTGCAACCTCGCTTTAATCTTTAGCCAGTCTGACGTCCGCTTTCCTGGCCGGTAAATACTGTCTTTGCGTTTGGCGATGATCCCTTCCATCCCTTTTTCTTTCGTAAGATTGAAGAGGGCCTTGCCCTCGACCTCTACATAACTTCCAAGCTGGATCCCCGCGCGGGGCTTCACAACGCGTTCGAGCACTTTCCTACGTTCAAGGATTGAGTGACCTGTAAGGTCGTCTCCGTTATACCAAAGGACGTCAAAGACATAGTAGAGAGTCGGCGCCGTTGGTTGCTTTTGGAATCTTTGCAGAAGCTGAAAACGCGGGATTCCGTTTTCATCCACGGCGACGACTTCACCGTCGAGAATGGTCGAGGGCAGCTTTAATTTGGAGACCGCGGTCGCAACGGCCGGAAACTTCGCCTCCAGTGGCAGGCCGTTTCGAGACCAGAGGTGCGGCTTGCCGGCAGAATCGAAGACCGTAATCGCCCGGTAACCATCGAGCTTGATTTCGAAGATCCAATCTCGCGCATCAAAGGGAGTTTTCGCGCTCTCCGCCATCATTGGGGGAACAAAGGCTGGGAAGGTTTTCTTCGGCATAGGGAAGGGGGGTCAGCGGAAAGCAGGGATGTTGGCTGCCAACCTTTCGAAACTCTTCCGGCATCTGGCGCTGGTAGCCAAACGGAAAGGGTAGTATGACCGATCCTGATGTATGGTATCAGACGGCTTCCAATTTTGTCGCGCGATGAATTGAGGGGCGGTCGCCGACTATCAGAGCTAGTTTCATAGATGTTAACCTGGAGGGTTTAAATGCTTACCTGGATATTCTGCCTTCCAAAAGAATTTAGCCGATGGCGTGGCGTTAGTAGGCAAGCGATCAAAGAAACCAAGATCAGCGATTTCCTGAGTAGGAAAATATGTTCGGGTAGGGTTCCTTTTCACGGAGACTGCGAACAGAACAGTGATTGCTCCGCGCTTAGGTCGATCATACATCTGCCGATAACGAACTGCGGCAACCCTGAGTCCGGTCTCTTCTTGGATCTCGCGCTTCAGGGCACGCTGAAGCGATTCGCTTCGCTTGACCTTTCCCCCTGGCAAGGTCCAAAGCTTTCGGCCGGCTGTCTGCCGAACCAGCAAGACATCGCCTTCGTCGTTCTCAATCCATGCCATTACGGAGATCTCCTTCTTTGGATTAAATGTGGTCCGTTTCTGATTCGCCATTCCTAAAAGATCGCCTTTAGATACTTACCATAAGCGGCTCTCGTGATGCGATTTAAAGTTGTTGTCTCTAGACTTTAAGGTCCAGAGCTTTACGTTCGCTGTTTGGAGTACAACGATGGGAACTGCTCAAGATGCAGCCTTGAATCTATGGCAGGTGTCGCACTGGCCTTTTGTCCCGATTCTGACCCGACTCGGCCTGGCGGTAGCGATCGGCTTGTTTATCGGTCTAGAGCGCGAGCACAGCGGTAAGAACGGTGTAAGAACCTTTGCGCTCACGGCTTTGCTCGGATGCTTGGGAGGTCTTATGGGGGACCTGTTCTCCGCAATAGCGTTGGGCTTTGTGGCGATGACAGCGGCGTGGATGAACTACCGACAAATGGTGTTGCAGAAAGCGTTAGCCTTAACGACCTCAACCGCCTTAACACTGGTTGGATTTGCTGGAATCCTTTGCGGTCAAGGTCACGTTTTCACGCCCGTTGTGGTTGGCGTCGTCACGGCCGCACTTCTTGCTTGGAAACAGCCAATCTCGGGGTTCGTAGGGGGGTTGTCGGACAAAGAGCTCCGCTCGGCAATCCTCTTGGCGATCCTAACACTTGTCATTTTTCCGGTCCTACCCTCCCACGCGGTCGATCCATGGGGACTGATCGAACCGCAATCAAACTGGGCCAGCGTAATCATTATCGCGGGAATTGGGTTTGTTAATTACATCTTGATGAGGTTGCTCGGGCCGCGGGGAATGGAGATCACAGCATTCTTTGGTGGCCTGGTAAATAGTCGGAAGGTAGTAGTGGAACTGACCACTCGGCTGAAAGAAGTCGGTCCGCCCCTGCAGCCATCGGTCTATCGCGGGATCATGCTGGCGACCGGGGCAATGATCTTGCGCAACGGTTTGATCGTTATTGTCTTGGCTTCACAGGCGTCTACGGCATGTGCCATACCGCTGACTCTTATGCTACTGGCCAGCGCGGTATTGTGGCGGCGCTACCCAACAGACGCCAGTTCAGGAGAAGCGGCCGCGCTGTCTTTAGAGTCCCCTTTCAAGCTTTCTGCAGCCCTTAAGTTCGGCCTGGTTTTCTTGGCGCTCAACGTCGTTGGCGCTCTTGCCCAAAGGAATTTTGGACCGGCGAGTTTTTACTTTGTCAGCGTGGCGGGAGGCCTACTTTCGAGTGCATCCTCTATTGCTTCAGCGGCAACGCTGATTGCTCACCATGAAATATCCGCGGCGACCGGCGTCAATGGGATTATCCTGTCGAGCCTTACAAGTATTTTAATTAACGTGCCGCTGATCCGAAGCATGACTAAGGAAGCAGCATTTAGAAGAAAGGTCTGCTTTGGGTTGGCGATTGTGGCGGTGGTTGGCCTTGTGGGCGTTGGCCTGAACGAAGTGATCTTCTTCGTCCCGCGAAATTGAGCGGCTGTCGCTTTTCTCGAGGTCCTGATACTATGAGCACTGTCGATTGCTTTGTGATCCGACATGCTGAAAGCCTGCCAGACCGGAATGTCCCGGAAGACGAATGGCCGTTGAGCGTGACAGGGCGGGAGCAGGCCCGGGCGCTGTGTGCCAAAATGTTCGATCTTGGTGTGAAACGAATCTACTCAAGCCCCTATTCGCGTGCAGTGGCTACTGTCAGGCCGCTGGCTGAGGCGTTAGGCATAGACCTTGAGATCCGAGACGACCTTCGTGAACGTCGATTGGCGATGGGAGAAATCGACAACTGGCGGGAAGAGCTAGAGAAAACGTGGCTGGACTTCGACTATAGTCTTCCTACAGGTGAATCCAGCCGTGTCTGTCAGCAACGGATGCAAGCGTGCGTGCTGGATATCTTGCGCACCACTGACACTTCACGCATCGCAATTTGCTCGCACGGCAACGCTATCGCCCTTCTGTTGAACTCGCTCGATCCCTCTTTCCTGTTCGCCCAATGGGCCGCGATGGGTAATCCGCAACTGTATCATTTGGTCTGGGACGCCAACATTCTCCGGATCGCGTAGTGCAACTGAACCTACATTTTCAAAAAGACCCCCTTTCTTAACACGATAAAATACATTCTCATGTTTAAGTAGGGTGAAGACTGGATCTCGTCGGTGGATTGAAACTAGTCGGTTTACTGTAACTGCCGGCGTGCCTGTTCACAGCAAAGGATGTGTTCTCGTGCGTCCGCTTCGCCGGGATCGTAGCCCAAAGCGGATTGATTGAAAAGGGTGCGCGCTGTCGTCTGTAACTGCTTTATTTTCGGCCACTATTTCGAATTGGTTCCGGGGTGCTCGTAACATCCCCGGTTCCATTTGGTGGGTGGGGTTAGGCTGTCATGGGCTTTGATCTCGAGCTCCCGAGACACAGCTCATGGCCTAGAAAATGAAAATCAGGACCGTCCTTGTCGGGGTAAAGCTCCAGCCGGACCAGCACCCCAAGACGCCCGTTATCCACAAAGTAGGCGGTTACGGTTCCGGCTCCGACATCAGCCGAGGGCTGTACGCGCTCGCCGATACTTGGGACGGAGGACACGCCGGACCAACGAGCTTCTTTACGAAGCTTTGCGGGATCAGGCAGAAACCGAAAATATTGCATAGCGATTTTGGCTCCAAGGTTTCGGGGGAGGGTTTGAGCCGCTCCCCCGTTGGATGAATGTTTATTGGGCTCGGCCGTTTCGAAGTACCTCGGCCATTTCCCAGAGGGCCTTATTGAGTTTCATATCCTCATCGACGCCCTTGATTGCCCTGCTCTTGGGCATCCGGCTACCGTCCGGGCGGCGGCGGGAATGGTCGCGCTGACCACCGCGAATGATGTTTTCTTGGACACAGTTCAACGTGGTCCAAAGATCTTTGGCTCCGTCTCCATAACGTCTTGGATTAAGGAGCATGGGGGGACTTACCGGGGCTTTCGTGAGGTCTTCCCAGCGATAAGCCGCCGCGCCAGTGGCCAGAGCGAGCTGTTCGGCATCGGTCAAAATGCGATCTTGAAAGAGCTGCACTTTGTTCATGATGTCAGGGACAGCAGTGAGGACTTTGAAAGAAGCCTCGATAACCGAGTCGGGATTGAACCCGGAATGTTTGATTGAGATCCGCTGGAAGGTGCCATCGGAAACGACCATGCCGTTGGTGCACACCAACCGAAACAGACCGCAATGAAGCTGGTAAGCGCTGCTTTTATCGTGACTGTTCACGAGAACGACCTCGGGCCGGACTTGGTTCTTTTCCCAGGTCTGGAGATGCTCAACGCGAGCAAACCGGATCACGTGTTTCTGGAAGCCGCGCCGTGCTTCCGTTCGAATGCTCTGCTCTTGTGCGCGTACGGGAACCCAACCATTTTCGCGCATCCCGGTGAGAATGGAGGAAGTAGGAAGAAAACTGTACCTTTCCGAAACGCCTTCGATTGGTTGGGAAGCGAAAACACTGGAAGCAAAACGGCGCATTTCATCGTCTGAAATTGCTACCGTTCCAGGGACTGTTGATCTGGTGGAGTTATTGGTTAGTGCGGTACTCATGTTAGTCGATTTGGTTAGTTGGTTCTGTGAGCCGCAGCAGAGAGGCGAGGCTTTGGGAGCTGCCGGAGTTTTTTCGACGTTCGGTTTCGGTCGAAAAAGTATGCTGGGCATATTTTTTGAGCCGAAAGCGAAGCGTTAGCAGAGCGCCGCGGAAGAAGGCCTGGAAAGCGCAAAGAGCCGCGAGGAACGAGACGGGTTGAGGATTTAAATGGCAGGGGCCTCGCGAGCTTTGCGAGACGGGGAAGGAGGACGTTTAAGCCGCAGACGGTACTCTTGCGCGTGGAGGCCTCCGCGGGGCGGAAGTAAATCTGGCGATGGCCAGACACTTGGTACAGGAGTGGTTTTAGGCGAACCTGGGTGCGCCTAGGAGAAAGAGGAAGGAGAGACTGCCTTGAGGCTCGACGGGGAGAAATTCTTTTCTCCCGGGAAACCGGTGCTCGAGTCCTAAGGTCAATTCTTCCGGCGACGGCTTTTGGTCGCTCTTTGATGAAACCGACCGTGAATTCGTTCAAGGAAGGCGAGTTCCTGCCGATTTCGTGACTCATCAAGCAATGGCAGAATGAGTCGGTCCGCTTTATTAATTTTCAGCCATTCCGCGAAGGGAGGGGAGCCATTGATAAAAGTGACTATTTTCAACTCGGGGAGATTGAATTGACACATCACGCTTTTGTCCGGCTGGAAAGAAGCCAATGGCTCAAACATTACTTTTGAAAAGGGTCCAAGATAATCCTTGGCGAGTTTGAAAACAGTGGTCTGGTAATATTGCGTGCTGATGGGAGCGCTAGCGAAAATGTCCCCAAGGATCTGGTCTTCGTACCGTCGGTACAGTTTAAAATTTTGGGTAAAGCCAATTTTCGATACGGATGCTCTCCAATGGATGGAAAGAATGAATCGATGAAGCAGATCTGTGTCGCACTGAACCGAATACCCATAGACCCGGAGTTGATGCCTTAAAGCGCTTTTGGTTAGATTCTTGCTACCCAGAATCTTCCAACCGTAAGAATCGAAATTCGAAAACCTCTTTTCACAGGATTCGCAAAGCATTGCGGGGTCGGCAAACCCAGCCTGTTTTTTATGAACCTGATTGACGTTTCCTCCAACATCGAGAGCGATGGAATGAGGCTCGTCTCCCCGAAATAGGTGAAAGAAGCTGCGCGGGATGATATGGGAATTGGCGAACTTGGCGGGGCTTGACTGGCAAAGCTTACATCGATAGTTACTTCGCGCTCGGTGGCTCATGGATCATGAGCCATCCTATATAGCATGGAATCGAACCCAAGAGCACATCAAACCAGTTTCCTGGGTACTGTCATACTGAAAACTGCGGGCCGCTCTTCGATCCAAAGCGAATTAGTTGGCTTTAGCCTTTGGCCTTAGTGCGCGTCCTGGCGATGCGCTTGCCTGGTTCTTCGTCTGATCGTACATTCAACGATGCCGGTACCCTCGCTTCTCGCTGGCGCGCGCTACTCCCTCCGAGTCTCCAACTGCGGCTCGCATGGGAAAGGATTCGCGGCCGGTTTCGCTACGGCGCACACGTTACGTTTGCCTCGTGCAGCCGGTGGTCATAACGGTGTCTTTTCTGTCGCCTACCATGACCGGAGTCGCGGTAGGCCGATGCGATTCAAATGACAGGGTGGCGGTCGTCAAGGCCGCCGCGGCGCTCCAGCATTGCGCCGAGACGCAGGATGGTCGCCTCGTCCAGCCACTTCGCCACGAGCTGGATGCCGATCGGCAGCTTCTCGGAACTGAAGCCATATGGCACCGAAAGCGCGGGCAGTCCAGTCAGGTTGAACGGCGAGGTCGCCGCCAGGACATGGGTCCATGGCACCTTTACGCCGTTGACGACCAGTTCCAGGGCGCCGTGCGGCGTGGCTGTCATCGGATTGACCGGGGTCAGCAGCACATCATATTTCTGGAAATAGCCGGCAAACGCCGACCTGAGCGTCTCGGCCTGCGCATGCGCCGCGGCGAAGCCAATGAAGGACGGGTCCGACATCCCGATAATGCCGGTGCCGACGGCGTGTAGTTCGCCTTCGCGACCAGCGGCCAGCGCTTTGATGGACGGAACGATCTCGCCATAGACTAGTGTGGCGAGCGTTCCGAACGGGTCGCCGAGGAACGGCAGCGTCACCTCTTCCACCACGCATCCAAGCCCGGCGAGCCGGGCTGCCGCAGCGGCGACGGCGGCGGTGATCTCGGGATCGACCGGGCCGAAGGCCGCATCCGAGACCCAGCCGACGCGGATGGGCTGACCGGTGATCCTGCCGCCATCTGGCTTCGCCTCGCGAGAATGGATGGCGTAACCATCGATCCCGTCCGGACCTTTCAAGATCGAATAGCCGAGCGCAACGTCGTCGACGGTGCGGGCCATTGCGCCGACATGCCACCAGTGCGAAATGATGCTGGGATAGTGGCCGGTATAGGGAATACGGCCATGCGTCGCCTTCAGCGCGGCTATGCCGGTAAAGGCCGCGGGGCCGCGCACCGAGATCATGACGTCGCTACCTATGCCGATCGGTGACATGCCGGCCGCGATCGCCGCCGACTCCCCGCCGGATGAGCCTCCGGGCGTGCGTTCGAGGTTCCAGGGATTGTTGGTGCGGCCGGTGACGCGGTTGTCGCTCTCAGTCCAGCCCGAGAATTCGGGCAAGTTGGTCTTCATGAGAGGAATGCCGCCGGCCACCTTGAAGCGCGCAACTGCAGTGGCGTCCTTCGCGGGAATGTTGCCTGCGAAGAGCCTGGAGCCACGCTGAGTGAGAACGCCGGCGGTGTCCAGCGAATCCTTGATCGAGAAGGGAACGCCGTGGAGCGGACCCAGAGCGGTGCCATCTGCGACGGCCTTGTCGGCGTCGTCGGCGCTCCTGAGCGCATCATTGGCCATCAGGGTGACGACGGCGTTGATCTGCGGGTTCACGGCGCTGATGCGATCCAGATGGGCCTGAACGACTTCGCGTGACGAGAGCTGCTTCGTCCGAATCAGAGCAGCCAGTTCCGTTGCGTCCTTATAGTAAATGGCACCTCTATTCGCTACGGTGTTGGAAGCAGGGATCTTTTCATGGTTGCTCACTGTAATCGTGGTCATATGTTGCCCTTCTTTTGGTTGTCTATTTATGGTTGCTGCTTGGAACGGAAGGTATGCCGCACCGAGCACAGGCCGATGTTTTCGAACCGTTTAGCCGCAGACTAGGAGATCGTCGAATCCAGGCGCAACGCCCTATACTTATAAGGTCCTGTTGCAGTTGTTTTCCCGTATGGCCGCCAAAAGCGAGCAGTTGGCACACTCGCCCCAGGTTGTTAGTCCAAACGGTTCCTCTGCACCGCAGAAGATGACAGTGATAGTCGGCTATTTGACGGCGCGTGATTCCGAACTAATTCACTAACCGACTATCACTCTACCGAAATGCACTCCACCGTTAGAGTATTTAAAATAGCGCGCAAACTTTTATGCCAAATAATTCGTAAAGTGACACGCTAAAGGGTTGAACGCCTTTGGTTATACTACCTAACCTTTTAGGTGTTGCCTAAACGCGGTCTCACGCGCTCCCCGTTTCTTAGTGGTTTCGATTTGCAATCGAACACAGTGCAGTGCTGCCATTAGCCAGTTCATGGCTTTATTCTCAAGTTACGCGCTAGGTCGAGCAGGTTGGTTACGGCCCAATGGAGGACGACAAATCATTCGTCTACAAAGCCGAGAAGATGGCGGCGGAATGAGCATGTTAGCCTCATACACGCTCATCAATCTCTGTGAGGTGAGGTAGTGGAAGGCGCCCATTGCGGATCTTCAGCGACAGCGCGGGAGGACTTGGAGCGCGGTAAAGATAGGGCGAAGACAACCGGGAGAACCATCGCGGCCGCAACTAAGAGCCAGGCTTTGGCGTTAACCTTTGGATGCTTAATCCAGTGAACCGGAAAACTGGATTCTGCCAAGGCGGCCGTGGTCATGCTTCCCCCATTTAACTTGAGGATATTCCAGGTAACGCTCTGAGCACCCGAAAGATTTAGCGTTCTGTCGTCCAGGAGCTGCCACCGGGCACTTGTGCGAAGCTTCTGCTCAGAATCAGCAGCCGTTTCTTTAGTTTGAATCTCAGCATTGCCATCGGGATCCAGACGCAGAGTTGTCTGGAGTCGGACACCGTTAAGCGTTACGTGCGACGTCCATTTCCCCGGTAGAGTTTTGTGCGGGTCACGTTTGCGGACGACAAAAACCAGCGTGGGGATTACGATTGCTATCAGTCCGTAGGTGATGAAATCCCAAGGCGTAAACGGAATCGCGCTCAGCTCTTTGGGGTCGTTGATGGCTTCCAACGTCACGCCGAAGACGAACAGGCTCGTTAGACTGAGGCCTGAAAGCGCCAAGCATCCATGCTTCATTGAGAGTGCATGATATCAGACATCGCTCGTGACGGCGATGGTTTTTCTGGCGTGCTGCTCTGTTACCTGTGTTGAACCCTTAAGATACGGACGAATCTTGCTGATAACGTCATCACCAGCCTCAAAAGCTGCTTTGGCTGTCTCGCGGATCTGGATTCTTCGAGATGCAGGCAAATCGAGCGATTTAGCCACCTGCTCCGCCGCCGCCTCAGCGGTAATTTTTTTGCCAGCCACGCCGGCGCGAAGGAGTTCGAGAGCTGCCTCGGGCGGAGTAGCGGTTCCGCCCAAGACTGCTACGTGCGCCTTAGGGTCCGCTTTGTCCTGACCGTAATGCCGGTAAGGGCCGATCTCTCGCTTTGCAACTTCGATAAATGAGTGCAAATCCGTAAGTGTCTTGTCCAGAGCGCGTAGATTTTCCCAACGCTCTTCGTTAACCCGGACTTGCTTTTGGCTCTGCTCCTGCAATTTCCGTGCGAGCCTGATCAACGAGTCGGCAAGCTCGGCGCCTTGCTTAATTAGTCTTTCGATCTCTTGTATTTCCTCGGTCATAAGGTTTGTATTTTGCGATTGTCTTCAGTCAATTGGGCTTTCTATTGCTCTCGCGGTCTACGGATCTCGGCCCCAGTCAGCATCTTCAGGTAGGCGCGCTTGAACTGACCTGGTCGGCCGGCATGAACAAGAACAGCCCGATAAAGCGGCATTTCCCGGAGTCGGAACGGGTGGCACTTATAGTCTTCGGTGTCTTGATAGGAATATGTGACGCCTCGACTTCCAACCGAGCGGCTGCGTTTCTTTACGATTTTCTTTCCAATGAAAGCGGCGCTCTGTTTCGCGCACTCTTCGTCTGCAGCCCGAAAGATCATCCGGTTGCGTAAGTTGAGAACAAGGACATTGGCTTGGTATTTGTTGGCGTGCGGCGGTAACAGAGAAACATAGCTCTGAGTCAGCACAATTAGGGCGACTTTGGCTTCGCGGATTTTACCTGAGACGGAGTAGTCGCTCATGCCGCCGACAGATGATGTGACCACGTCCTGGAATTCTTCGCCGACCAGGACCAGGAGATTCTTCTTCCAAAAGGCGAGCGGATCGCACGCTTTGAGATCGAGGCGACGCAGGCCATGCTGATAGAAGAGCAACTTCAGGATCGAGAAAACGTATTTGCGCTCGTGTGCGTACTCTTCGCTGATTGAAAGGCAGATCTTCTTGCCTTGGTCGACCTGATCGATGGAGATAGTATCGGGCTCCTCTGAACAGAACACTTCGGCAACAGCCGGCTGCTGATACGGAGCCAGGAAATTGCCGATCGTTCCGAGCTCACCTTCGCTCTGGCCTTCACTTTTGAGATTCAAGTAGAATGTCTCGAAGTGTTGGACTAGCGGTAAGAGTTCCTGCGCCCGCGGATGCTCAGCGACAGTATCCAACGTGTTCTTTAGGTGGTCCTTGTTGGCCAGGAGATTATACGCGGTACGCAGATTGAACGGAAGCTCCAGAGCGCGCATCAGCTCTAGGCAACGGGCGATATGTTCCATGGCGCGTTGATTGAAAAAGTCGGAGTTGCCAGCGGCGCTGCCCGCTCGGTGAGCGGCGTGGGTATCCACAATCATTTGCGCGTAAGTGCTGCAGGGGACGCGTGGATTACCGATAAGATTGAACCGTGCCGGGGGAAAATCCTGGAGCCGTTCTTCTGGAGACCTGATCCGCAGGACGGCGAGTTCGTCGGGTCGGCCGGCCGCGTTCATCATGATCTGCACGGTGCGCCAGTAGACGCCCTTGGGATCAAGGATGAGCGCTCCCCATTGCGGATAGTGTTCAGTGAGTGAGATTAACAGCCTGTTGAGGCCCGAACTCGTCTTGCCGGCGCCGGTGTCGCCGGTGATCAGCCAATGCGTACAAAACTCTTCGATGTCCCATTTCCAGGGTCCGACCT
>Ga0185299_10005702_pt1 | contig 13780 bp, 13 predicted proteins | sample PaiPotPPA55metaG_FD_128002 | JGI IMG/M metagenome (GOLD analysis project Ga0185299, IMG submission 128002) | Iron sulfur acid spring bacterial and archeal communities from Banff, Canada, to study Microbial Dark Matter (Phase II) - Paint Pots PPA... ...
GTTTCGGGTGGTTCTCACAAGTCATCGTTCACCTCGTTTCAACTCGCGCAGACATGGCGATCGAGTTGATCTCCGAACCACTTCGGCAGTGCGTGCTTGAAAACCGCTGGTAGAACCACATCAACATTCGTTATCCGCAGACTACCCCGTAATTCTGCGAAGACTCACCCACCATCGCTTGACGAGGCTCTCATCCTGACAAGACTCCGCTGAGGACGATGGTTGACACAAAGCCGGTCCTTACCGCAATTAAGCGCACACTCCGGTGTCACGTCTAGCACAAAATTAAGGTAGTTGGACATTACAAAGTTAAGTTCTGAAACGGTGCGTATGACGTTCGTTGTTTGAAAAATAATTCGCGAAATGTCTGTTAGAAAGCGCAGAGATCTGTTAGAAAGTGCAACGAAATGTAATCTTGGTGCGTCTGAGTATTACTAGCGTTGAACGATATCGTGCATCTTTTCGGTCGTCCCATCGTCGCGATTTGTGAAACGGACTCGACAAGGAAACCTAATGGCGATCTACCTGAAGAGAGCAGCTGGAATCGAAGAGAGTGATGATGCGGACGCGAGCGTGCGGGAAACCGTCGAGCGCATTATCTCGGACGTGAAGCAGCGTGGTGACGCAGCCGTTCGCGTACTGTCGGAGAAATTGGACGGGTGGTCGCCGGCAGCCTTCCGGCTATCGAAATCCGAGATCGAAGGTTTAGTTGGGTCGGTCGCGAGCAGCACGATCGATGACATCAAGTTCGCGCAGACTCAAGTTGCGCGTTTCGCGGAATCTCAGAAGTCGGCCCTGAGGGATCTTGAGCTTGAAACGATTCCTGGCGTACTTCTGGGCCACCGCAACATTCCCGTTGGGAGCGTCGCGTGTTACGTTCCGGGGGGACGATATCCGATGGTGGCGTCCGCGCACATGAGTGTGCTCACGGCGAAGATTGCGGGTGTGGAACGCGTTGTCGCCTGCACTCCCCCGATTGGCGGCAAGCCTTATGCCGAAACAATCGCAGCCATGTCGTTGGCCGGGGCGGATGAGATCTACGTCATCGGTGGAGTTCAAGCGATCGCGGCGTTTGCGCTCGGCACGCAATCGATCGCTCCCGTGGACATGATTGTCGGGCCCGGGAACGCCTACGTTGCTGAAGCGAAGCGTCAACTCTACGGGCGAGTTGGCATTGACCTTTTTGCGGGCCCAACCGAGATTTTAGTCATAGCCGACGAATCCGCCGACGTTGAGATGATCGCAGTGGACCTCCTCGGGCAAGCGGAACATGGCCCAACCTCACCCGCGGCTTTGATTACAACCTCGGAAACACTGGCTCAGAATTTGCCCGCGGAAATTGAGCGGCAACTCGGAGTTTTGCCGACGGCAGATATCGCGCGGGTCGCATGGAGAGATTATGGCCAGATTATTTTGGTAGGTGATCTCGATGAGGCGGTCCGGGAAGCGGACATTCTTGCGTATGAGCATGTTGAAGTTTTGACTCGGCAGCCTCGTTATTTCCTTGAGCGCCTGCGAAACTATGGTGCTCTGTTCCTCGGCCCGGAAACAAATGTCGCGTTCGGCGACAAGACCATCGGAACCAACCACATTCTTCCGACCAAGCGGGCAGCTCGTTATACCGGCGGCCTCTGGGTTGGAAAGTTCATGAAGACCGTGACCTATCAACAGTGCACACCCGATGCCAGCGTCGCTATCGGCGATTATTGCTCCCGTTTGTGCGCGATTGAGCACTTCTGGGGGCACAAGGAGCAGGCCGACCTTCGCCTTCGGCGCTATGGTGGCCGCTCGGTAGGGCTCAGCGCCGGGAAGGAAAGACAGTCATAGTCACTGATTCCATGGATCACCTTGCGCGTCCAAAGAACCGCATGGACGATTTAGTCGCGCTCATAACCGGCGCGAGCCGCGGACTTGGCGAAGAAGCCGCTGTAGCCCTCAGTGAAGCGGGAGCCGAGGTGGTGTTGTTGAGCCGCACGCGCGAAGAACTTGAGCGTGTGGCGAATCGGATTCGGTCTTTGGGCGGAGTCGCAAGAATTCTCGTTTGCGATGTTACGAGTGTCGAGGCCGTGCATTCGCAGGTTATGTCTCTGGGGCGGCTCGATGTGCTGGTGAACAATACCGGGATGAATATTCCTGAACCTTTTGTCGAAGTGTCCGAGGAGCGGCTTGACAAACAGCTCGGGCTCAACGTGCGCGCCGCATTTGTAGTGGCACAAACTGCTGTGCGCAAAATGCTTGAGGCTCCTCATCGGCGCGTTCATGGCGGAGCGATCGTGAATATTTCCTCCCAAATGGGCCGCGTGGGAGCTCCGCTGCGGACGGTGTATTGCATGACCAAACATGCGGTCGAAGGGCTTACCAAGGCGATGGCCATCGAGCTGGCACCGCTCAATATTCGTGTGAATGCTGTTGCGCCAACGTTTATCGACACTCCGATGACGGCGCCATTTTTGGCCAAACCTGAATTTCGTGAGTGGGTTATGTCGAGGATTCCATTGGGACGCCTTGGGACGCCTGGGGAGGTGGCGGCGGCGGTGGTTTTTCTCGCATCGCCTGCGTCGTCTCTCATCACGGGTGCGAGCCTGACGGTCGATGGTGGATGGACCGCACAATAGATATGCGCAACGCAAAAGTCGAGAACGGTCGAAGTAAGAGTGAGACCGTGGACGACGTTTTCACGACTTCTGCGCCTTTGTCCGTCAACCAAGAAGGAGAGAAGCTTGCTTTCGAGACTCCATGTGACCACTTGGCGAAACAAATGGATCGTCGCCAATTTGTTGTGATCTCGGCTGCGGTTGTTGGTGGAGTTCTTTTGTGTGGCTTGGATGGAAGCGCGCAGAGAGTCTCCGCTGAAGATCGCATCGTTCATATTCCTCTGCATTTTTTTGACCCTGACGAAGCAGCCACCGTGATGGCCGCGGCCTCACGAATCTTTCCCGCGGATGAATCGGGCCCTGGAGCGAAGGAGGCGGGAGTCGTTGTCTATATCGATCGACATCTTGCTGGACCGTACGGCTCGGATGGCCATCGGTATACTCAGCCTCCCTTCGAAAGCGGGGTGCGAGAGCTCGGATATCAGGGCAAGGCCACGCAGGCTGAGATTTATCGTGAAGGTCTGAAGGGCCTGGCTGGCTTCCGTCTTCTGCCGACGGCCGAGCAAGACAAAGCGCTCACGCAAATTGAATCGACACTATTTTTCTCCCTCTTACGGCAGCACACGATCGAGGGCATGTTTTGTGATCCTGTGCACGGGGGCAATGTCGACATGCTGGGCTGGCAGTTACTTGGTTTTCCCGGCCCGCGGATGAGCAATTATGAAGACGTCGATAAGCATTTTGGCGAGGCGTTCCGGCCTGATCAGGTACGTTTGGGCGGGCATCCTGGCGACACTGAAGAATGAAAACTTTGCCCAGCGTGGATGTGGTCATTGTCGGCGGAGGGTGGACTGGCCTTCTAATGGCCAAGGAACTCGGTTCCCGAACCACCGCTTCCGTGGTCGTGCTCGAACGGGGCGGACCGCGAAAGACGACCGACTACTTTAATACCATGGATGAGCTGGAGAACTATGTCCGCCTGCGAATGATTCAGGATTTTTCGTCGGAGACGGTCACGCTTCGGCACAACGATCGACAAAAAGCTCTTCCGTTGCGGCAAGCGGGAACTTTCCTGCCAGGAGTAGGAACCGGCGGGGCTGGTGAGCACTGGGGCGCAGTATGCGATCGCATGTCGCCGGATAGTTTCGAGCTGCTCTCAAAGACGGTGGAGAAATATGGCTCGAAGAGATTGCCGGAGGATCACGCGATTCAGGATTGGGGCGTCACTTACGACGAGATCGAACCCTTTTACTCGCGCGTCGAAAAGTTAATTGGCGCTTCCGGCAAAGCGGGAAACATCAATGGAACGAAGATCGAAGGCGGCAACGTTTTCGAGGGTTGGCGCAGTTCGGAATACCCTTTGCCTCCCACGAAAATTCCCTACTTCTCTGCGCTTTTTGATGACACGACGAAAAAGCTCGGATACCACCCTTATCCTTCGCCCGCTGCTACCCTTAGCGCGCCCTACGTAAATCCGGACGGTATCGCGCGTCCCGGCTGCACCTATTGCGGATTTTGTGAGCGCTATGGCTGCATGATCGGCGCAAAGGCGCAACCCACCAATACGCTCATGCCGGTCATCGCGAAACACAAGAATGTTTCGGTCCGCAATGGAGCATGGGTGCGTAGAGTTGTGTTCGATAAAACTGGGCGGAATGCCAAATCGAGGGGAGTCACTTACGTCGACTCGGGTCAGGAGTTCTTCCAACCCGCCGATTTAGTCGTGCTCGCGTCCTGGACTCTTAACAACACGAGACTGCTGCTGCTGTCAGGCGTAGGAGAACCTTACAATGCGTCCACTGAAACGGGGACAGTGGGACGCAATCTCACGCATCAAGTCAGTTTTTCCCCGGTGCTCGCTTTTTTTGAAAAGCCGCTGAACCGGTTCATGGGATCAGGAGCGGCTGGCGTTCTGATCGGGGACTTCAGCGGTCACGTCCTTGATCACGCTGAGCTTCCTTTTATACGTGGTGGCACACTGCAGGCCCCGAGCCACGGGTACGGTCCCCTCGGAAGTTTCGGTGCCGTCCCGAACTCGGTCGAGACGAAGTGGGGCTCGGCGTGGAAAAAAACGGCAATCCACTACTATGACCGCGCGGGCCGACTCGCGTTTCAAGGTGAGCACCTGGCTTACAAAGGAAATTTTATGGACCTGGATCCTACGTACACAGACCGGAATGGAGATCCGCTTCTTCGGATGACGCTCGACTGGCGTGACAACGACCGCCGCATGGCGGATTTCGCGATTGCTAAATCCATTGAAATTGTTCGAGCGATGGGCGCGACGGACTTCACCCCATCTCGCGGTTTGGAATCCTACGACGCGCGGGTCTACCAATCCAGTCATCTGCAGGGGGGCACCATCATGGGAAAATCTCCTGAAACCTCAGTGGTCAATCCCTATTTGCAGCATTGGCAGCTGTCGAATCTTTTCATTTTGGGTGGCTCGACATTTCCGCAGAGTTCTTCCGCGCGTCCAACGTTAGCAATGCTCGCTCTGACGTGCCGCACGGCTGACGCAATCGTCGATCGATATCTGAAGGCGCCAGGGCTGCTGGCAGGGTCCTGAGCCGATGAGCTGTTCGAATAGGAGGATGTGTGAAGCTATCTAAGCTGAAGAGTCTTGTTACGCTGTTTTCTCTAGTCCTGCTGAGCGCTTGTGTACTCGCCGGACCTCCGCCCACCGGCTATCACCTGCTCAAGAAGATATCCATTAGTGCTGCGCCGGGTGGCGGCGAGTATTTCGATTACATCACTGTGGATGCCTCCGCGCGGCGCGTCTACGTGTCGCACGGCACCATCGTCAACGTTCTGGACGCCGATACCGGATCGCAGGTCGGAACCATCGAAGGCCTCCAGCGCTGCCACGGCGTAGCTGTGGTCGATGAGCTGGGTGAAGGGTTCGTGACCGACGGCGGTTCAGGCAAGGTGATCGTTTTTGATACGAAGACGTTTCGGATTACCGGCGAAATCAAAGCCGAGTCCGATGCCGATTTCATTCTCTACGATTCTGTATCGAAGCGAATCTTTTCTTTCAACGGCCACAGCAAGAACGCGACCGTCATCGACGCGGCAAAACGGACCGTCGTAGCCACCATCTCCATGGGCGGTATCCCGGAGCAAGCCGTTTCTGACGGCAATGGGACGATTTACGAAAACATCGAGGACACGAACGAAGTTGTAGCCATTGATTCTCGCACTGCAGAGATAAAGACTCGCTGGTCACTGGCGCCTACTGCTGGACAACTGGTGTCCATAGCGATGGACCGCGAGCATCGGCGACTTTTCATCGGCGGTCGCAATCCCAAGACTCTAGTAGTGGTGAACGCCGACAACGGAAAGGTACTCCAGTCATTCCCGATAGGCGACAGGGTTGACGCTACGGTCTTTGACCCTGAAAGTAAGCTGGTGGCGGCGTCCACGCGCGAGGGAACGATTCATGTATTCCACGAAGACTCGCCAGACAAATTCAGTTCGAGGGAAACCGTAAAAACGCAATTCGGAGCCAAAACGATGGCCCTCGATCCGCAGACGCACTACCTCCACACAGATACATCGGATTTCAAGACTCCTTCAGTCGCCACACCTCAAGATCCAAATCCACAGCCAACCGCGATTCCCGGCACACTCCACCTGATGATTTACACTCCGTAATCGCACCTCTCGGCCGCGCCCCCCGCAAGGCGCAGTCTTCGTCGGCTGGTCCTTGCAGTCTTCGGAGTTTGGTTTGGGGAGAATTGTAATTATGTTATCCGCAATCGGTCATCGCTGGACGAAATGGCAAATTTCACTTGTGCTTCATTCCTTAATGGATTTTGGACCGTCGGGGACCGGTCGGACAGGTGCCTAGAGGTGGATTCCGTTAGCCCGGCAAATACACCTGAAAAGCCGAAGGATCAAAAGAATCGTCGAACGCAACTTTCATCTTTGCGCCCGCAGTCAGCGGTTTGATTGTTGGGGGATTCTCATTCGATCGGTAGTTGGGGATCACCCAGAGGATGTGATTCTTGCTCGGTTCATGTTGTGGTCCATTCTGCTCAGGATTTGACTGAGGAGATTGAGACTGAGTCGGCTGCGGTGCATCCGGCAGAGGTGATGTTTCTTGACCCAGTGCAGAAATGGATCCAACAAGAAAAGCAAGGCCGGCGAAGAAATGGCAGACCACCGTAGGGAAGGAACGCAAGAATAGGATATGCATCATCAGTGTGATGCATAGTCAGTTTCGTACACAATTCAGATGAACAACTTGTCATCTCCATGATGTCTCAGAGTCATTCTCAACTGCTAATGTTCCATCGAAGTCTCCGAAAGAATCATTCGAGGATCTAAAGCCGTCAATGAGATATCAGCGTCGCATGCCAGTGGCCTCGGACACGAGAAAGTGTTGGGTTTCGTTTTGTTTTATTTCACCATTCTCTAGAATCGCGGGCTCTTCGGCACGCCTTCACGAGTTTTCACTCACTCAGGACGAGTGCTGACCTTGAGCCGTGCTCTTTGTCTTGCATTCCTGCGCGGTATTAGGCGCCGCTGGTTTCTTGCGTTGGCGTTTCTGGCCGCCGTTTTGTCTGCAACCTCTGCGCGCGCTCAAGACAACTATGAAATCCAGGTATACGGCTATGAGTTGGTGGACCCGGGCCACACCATGGTTGAACTACACAGCAATTTCACGATTGATGGTTCAAAAACAATTATCGATGGTGTTTATCCGACGAATCACGCGGAGCACGAGACCATCGAGATTACTCACGGCTTCAGCGACTGGTTCGAGTGTGGTTTTTACCTCTTCACTTCGGCAACAGAGGGCCAGGGATGGCAGTGGGTGGGCGATCACATTCGGCCACGCGTCGCCGTCCCAAAAAAATGGCACTGGCCCGTCGGGGTCAGCCTCTCGAATGAAATTGGCTACCAGCGACGACAGTACTCCGTGGACACCTGGACTTGGGAAATTCGCCCGATCGTGGATCAAAAAGTCGGCCGATGGTATTGGTCCGTGAACCCGACGCTAGACCGTTCTTTTCATGGTGAAAGCGTGCATCAAGGTGTCGTATTTTCGCCAAATTTCAAGTTCAGCTACGACTTCAGTCCCAAGATCGCCGCAGGCCTCGAGTATTACGGCTCGGTTGGCCCGGTTACCGGTTTCGATGCCGTCGCACAGCAGCAGCACCAGGTTTTCCCCGCGATTGATTTGAATATGGCGCCGCAGTGGGAAATCAACTTCGGCCTGGGCGTCGGTTTCACGAGGGCCACGGATCACCTCATTGCGAAAATGATCCTCGGGTATCGATTTAATTTCTGATCCAGGAGAGGAAACAAGCAATGGTGAAGGGAATCGTGATCGGCTTTTTGCTGGCGGTAGTGATTTTGGCGGGTGCGGTTTTCGGCTATTTTGCCTCGGGTATGGCGCCGGTCGCTACCGCCGATCCCCCAATGCCATTTGAGAAAAAACTTGCCAACATGGCTCTGGACGCACATATCGAGAAGCAGCACGTTGTCCAATCTCCTGTTGCTGCCGACGAACCCGCTTTCCTTGCTGGTGCGGGAGTGTACAAAGAGCATTGCGCGGTCTGTCACGGAATGCCCGGCCAGCCTCCCAGCGACTACGCCGCGACAATGTTTCCGAAGCCGCCTCAGCTCTTTCGAGGGCATGGTGTGACCGATGACCCAGTTTCGGAGAGTTATTGGAAGGCGGCGAATGGTATCCGGCTGTCCGGGATGCCCGCGTTCAAGACGAAGCTAACAGGCACCCAACTTTGGCAGGTCAGCCAATTGGTCGCGCACGCGACCGACTTGCCCGAATCCGTGAAGAAAGTCCTCGTCCCTGACGTTTCCACGTCAACATTGGCAACTCCGCTGGCTCCTACATCACCTAGCAAATTGGTCAAAAAATAATCAACAAAGATAAAAGAATCGGGAGGATCGTGAAAATCTTGCTTTATAGCCCAGACAACGGAGTGACGCGGAATTTCATGCCGCATCTTTGGATGTTTCTCCTCCAGTCATTAACTCCGGCTGGCCACGAAGTATTGCAAGGCATTCGCAAGAAAAAGCCAGTCCTAGCGCTGCGGAGCTCGATTTTGTTGCTTTTTCCCGCTCAGTTCCCCTGCAATGGTGGCGACGCCAGTCGTGGAGATGGTCCCAACTTTGGACCCAAGTTGAACAAGCTGCATTGTCTTGTATCGCTTAGAATGCCCCAACTGAGGGGCAATCTCAGCTGTGAAATGAGTTTCGGTCGTTCCCATTGCCAACCTGTCTGGTATCGTACCGTGGGTTGACCCTGCTGAAGATGGGTTCCTATGCATCCCTGCCGCTCGGCGCAGGTGTGTTGGGCGATGCCGTCGGCGGCGGGCTGACCGACTTCCTGTTGGTTAAAACAGGGAATGTCAAGTTTGCGCGTCGTTCGGTGGCAATTATGGGGATGCTTGGGTGTGGGAGCTTGATTCTGCCCGCCGCTTTCACGGCGAACCCCTACATCGTAGTCTACTGCCTGACGAACGCTTTCTTGAAACTATCATCGGACCGTCTTGGGCGGTGCCGATGAGACGTCGGAGGAGAATATTCCGGCACCGTGTCCGGAATGATGAACATGGGAGGACAAATCGGTGGCGCGCTGGCCCCTACGGTGTTTGGGATCTTGGTGACCCGGGGCTCCTGGATCGCGCCGTTGATGGTCGCTGCCTGCCTGCTATTCCTTGGCGCAGGCATCTGGGCGTTTTGGATCAATCCAGAAGTGTCTGTCATCGACAAAGGGAGGGTGATCGCCGCCCGAGATTGAGGGCGCGTTGTGTCGCCGAGCCAAATGCGCTGCGGCGTAAAGGCCGGTAGCGATCGACCCGGCCTTGCTCTGCGGGAGACGACCATACCAGATGCGGACGTCTGGAAATTGACGTAGAACCCGGCCGTTATTCGTCGGCCGCTCATCTCGATTCGCTCACGCCGGAGGAAATTTGCATCACCTCGTTCCGTTGCCGCTCAGCTCGCACTCGAAACCGGTTGATTCGTTCTCGCAGGCGTCCGCACTGGAAACTGAGCTGAGGCGTACGCTAGCAGGCGAAGTACGTTTCGATCGCGGCAGCCGCGCCCTGTATGCTACGGACGCCTCCAACTATCGTCAGGTTCCGATAGGTTTAGTTGTACCGCGTAATGCCGAAGATGTGATCGCGGCCGTGGCCGCGTGTAGGAAGTACGGCGCTCCTGTCCTGGCGCGAGGAGCCGGGACCAGCCTGGCCGGACAATGCTGCAATGTCGCCGTCGTGCTGGACTTCACCAAATACATGAACCAGATCGTCGAGTTGGATCCCCTGCTGCGGTACGCACGTGTTCAACCGGGCGTCGTCTTAGACTCACTACGAAACAAGGCAGAAGCTCACAAGCTCACCTTCGCGCCTGATCCCTCAACCCACAATCGCTGCACAATCGGGGGGATGATTGGCAACAATTCCTGCGGCACGCATTCTCTGCTCGGTGGCAAGACAGTCGACAACATCGAAGAGCTACAAGTCCTGCTCTACGATGGTTCGCTCATGACGGTTGGGGCGACAAGCGACGAGGAATTTGATTTCATCATTAGGCAGGGAGGCCGCCCTGCTGAGATCTACGCAAAATTAAGGACGGTCCGCGACCAATACAGCGAGCTAATCCGAGAAAGGTTTCCAAGAATTCCGCGGCGAGTGTCCGGTTACAACCTTGATGAATTGTTGCCCGAGAGAGGATTCCACGTCGCTCGCTCTCTGGTCGGCACAGAGGGTACCTGCGCGATCGTGCTTCAAGCTAAGGTGAGACTCATCGAGAGTCCCCAGCATCGGAAACTGGTCGGACTAGGGTACGACGACGCTTTTCTGGCGGCCGACCACGTTCCGGAGATACTGAAATTCCGGCCGATCGGGCTCGAAGGATTTGAAGGAAGCATCGCCGATGGTCTGAAACGGAAGGGAGCGCCCAATCTCGATCTGCTCCCCGACGGCCGTGGATTTTTGCTCGTTGAATTCGGCTCCAATGATGCAAGCGAAGCTAATCAGCAAGCACTGCAACTCATTGACTTGCTCAAACGACACGCCAACTCACCCAACTTGCGGCTCTACTCAGAGAGCGAAGCACGGGCGGTCTGGCAAATACGCGAGTCGGGCCCACGTGCTGCCGCTTTTGCTCCCGGTGCGCCGCTCGAATGGGAGGGTTGGGATGATTCCGCCGTAGCTCCCGAAAAACTGGGCGCCTACTTGAGGGATCTACGCAAGCTGATGAACGAATACAACTATGTCGGCTCTTATTACGGCCATTTTGGACATGGGTGCATCCATATGAGAGTCAGCTTCGATCTCCAAACGGAAAAAGGAATTCGCAATTACGCTGAGTTTATCGACCGCGCTGCGGATTTGGTAGTCGGCTATGGTGGCTCGCTATCTGGGGAGCACGGCGACGGACAATCGCGTGGCGCATTGCTTCCGAAGATGTTCGGGCCTGATCTGATGAAGGCTTTCCGAGCGTTCAAGTTAGCTTGGGATCCCGACAACAAGATGAATCCCCACAAGGTGATCAATGCCTACTTGCCTACCGAGAATCTCCGGCTTGGGGCTGACTACAAACCCGTCGAGCCAAAGACACATTTCAAGTTCCCTGATGATGACGGTTCTTTTGCCAAGGCCGCGTTGCGGTGCATCGGTCTGGGAGCCTGTCGCAAGCAGGATGCTGGTTCGATGTGCCCGAGTTACATGGTGACACTCGAGGAGGAGCATAGCACGCGCGGCCGCGCTCACATGCTGTTCGAGCTGCTCCAGGGTGAAGTGGTGCGCGACGGCTGGAAGGATGAACACGTTAAAGAGGCACTGAATCTATGTCTTTCCTGCAAAGCCTGCAAGTCCGAGTGCCCCGCCAACGTCGACGTTGCGACCTACAAAGCGGAGTTTATGTCGCACTATTATGAGGGCAGGGTCCGGCCGCCGCACGCGTACGCTTTTGGCATGATCGACAAGTGGGCGCAAGTCGCCTCACTCGCGCCCGCTCTCGCCAACTTCTTCAGCCATGCGCCTGGTTTTAGCCACGCCATCAAAGGTGTCTTGAGCGTGGCATCGCAACGGCAGATGCCTCGGTTCGCGTCCGTTAGTTTTCAGGAGTGGGCTCGAAAACGCAGGACTCCCGAGCGCGGGGAGCGGTTGGGGGGCCGGCCGACGGTTGTGGCCGAGCGGCGCGAGGTGATTTTGTGGGCCGACACGCTCAACAATTACTTCCGTCCGGAAGCGGCCCGAGCGGCGCTGGAAGTGCTCGAGCAGGCTGGGTTTCAGGTAACGGTGCCGATGCGTCATTTTTGTTGCGGACGGCCGCTTTACGATTTCGGCATGCTCGATAACGCCAAAAAGTATCTACGACGCATCCTGCAATTTTTCAGCCGGCAAATTGACTCGAACGTACCGATGGTCGTGCTGGAACCGAGCTGCGCTTCCGTCTTTCGCGATGAGCTGCGTAACCTCTTTCCGACGGATGAACGCGCCGATCGGTTGAGAAGACAAACTTTCTTGCTCAGTGAATTTCTGGAGCGACATGCCGCAGGCTACCAGCCTCCGAGACTTCTCCGCAAAATACTGCTTCACGGTCACTGTCATCACAAGTCTCTGATGAAGATGAGCGATGAAGAGTCTTTGCTGCGGAAGATGGGCGCCGACTTGCGGACCATCGATTCGGGATGTTGTGGTATGGCTGGACCGTTTGGTTTCGAAAAGGAAAAATTCGAGGTGTCGCAGGCGCTCGGAGAACGTGTGCTACTGCCCGCGGTTCGGCAAGCGGATCCAGAAGTGCTTATCGTTACGGATGGGTTCAGCTGTCGAGAGCAAATACTCCAGGCCACAGGCCGCCGTGCGATTCACTTGGCCGAAGCTATGCAGCTCGCACTACCTCCCACAGGAAATACAGACTTCAAGCGACTGCGCTCAAGGCAGTCGTAAAAGCGTGGCCGGAACGGAGTTGTCCTTCGCCAAAACGCTGCGAGGCCATAAATCTCGTCGAGTAACAATGTTACGGGACCATCCGTAAGCTATTCATTTCAAACACATTCTGTATTTTGGCGAGGGACAGGGACATTTCTGGTGACCGTCTCTGACGGTTTCACTTATCGCGATGCAGCACAGGATTTGGACAGCGATCTCGGGAAAGTCCTCAGACTGGATCGCGATGGACACGTTCCTCGGGACAATCCATTCGTCGGAAAGGAACGTGCGCGGCCAGAAAGATTTACTTATGGGCATCGCAATGCGCTTGGGCTCTTAGTCGATCCGCGCAACGGCGACATCTGGTTGCATAAAAATGGGCCCAAAAGGAGGCGATGAAATAAACCTGCTGAAGCCTGGCCTGAACTACGGCTGGCCTAAAACTACTTTTGGAGTTGATTACTCAGGAGAGTTGGTTTCAAAACTGCAAAAAGCGCCGGGTATCACCGACCCTGTTGTTGTGTGGACGCCCTCGATTGCGCCGTCGGGGTTCACACTTCATCTTGGGGAAAAATGTCCGCAATGGACCGGAGATTGTTTTGTGGGCGCGCTAGCGGAGGAATCGATTCGCCGGGTAAAGATTCGGAATGGGAATTCGACAGAGCAACAGATACTGCTCCGGGAATTGGATAGGCGTATTCGCGACGTGCGGACCGGGCCCGATGGAAACATTTATGCGCTGACCGACAAGGATAACGGCCAAGTCTTGCGATTCAGCCCACGCTGAACATTGAGCGTTGGGTCATCTTTAGATAGTGAGCTCGCGAACCGGAAAATCGAGGCATGAGAATTAGGATACTGGTTTGTCTTCGCGGCGTTCCAAGAAACAACAAACTGCACTCCTAGAATTGCGATCATTACTAATTGCAATCGGCGACGATTGTTAATGGGCGGACGGCCCACGAACCAGTTTTTCCGGTTTTTGTGGGATGATGTTGATAAAATCCAGTTCCTACGCGTACCGGGAAGCAACTGAATTGAGGACAAAATAATTGGTGTGTGATGCGAATAGCTAGGTTTCAACCACCGGGTGGCATGAAAATAAGCTCGAAAACGAGGTAATTGGATCCTTCGGTGATCTTCCGATTTGGCACGTTCGAGCTCAATACCGTGTTGGGCGTTCTCCGCCACGATGGTTTGCGTGTCCGTCTGTCCGATAAACCTTTCCAGTTGTTGAATCTTCTGGTCGAACATCAGGGAAAAATTGTGAGT
>Ga0185299_10005703_pt1 | contig 13779 bp, 10 predicted proteins | sample PaiPotPPA55metaG_FD_128002 | JGI IMG/M metagenome (GOLD analysis project Ga0185299, IMG submission 128002) | Iron sulfur acid spring bacterial and archeal communities from Banff, Canada, to study Microbial Dark Matter (Phase II) - Paint Pots PPA... ...
CCTCGAACTGAACGGCAAGCCATTCGCTAGCGGCGTAAGTGACCAGCGGGGGACGGTGTCGCGTTTCAGCGAGACCGTACAACTGGTTGCGGGTTTTGATGCGAATTAAAGTGCCCTTCGATAAGGAAAATTTAGGATATTTGGCGAGGTTCATAGCTGCGTTACACAGGCGAGGGAGCGAAGAACAGTGCGAGATAATATGGCTCCATTTTTAACGCTACGTCGCCATGAAGGTTCTGTCGCATTAAGAACGGTGGGCAGAGAAATATCGATATAATAAGGAATGCTTATTTGGCTAACGAGTAGAACTGCTCGGCGGGAGTCTGACCGCTACTGCTGTTTTGCATCTGCCCTTTCACAATCATGTGCATTAGCTCGATACCGCCCAGCAAAATACGGGCACATCGAAAGGTCTTGAACCCGAGCATCGGCCGGGTACGGCGCTTGATAGCCCGGTGGTCCTGTTCCACGATGTTATTCAGATACTTGTTCTGGCGGATCTTGATCGGCGTGTCGCGCCCGGCGTTGAGCGCCTCGAGCGCGGCCAGATTCGCCCCGCTCTTATCGATCGTGACCGTCTCGGGTTCGCCGTTCTGGTCGATCGATTTTTCAAAGTAGCGCTGGGCTGCAGCCTTGTCTCGGTGGGCGCGCAGCAGAAAATCGACCGTGTGACCGGCCTTGTCAACGGCGCGATACAAATACTTCCAGTGGCCTTTGACCTTGATGTACGTCTCATCGACACGCCAGCTCCTGCCAACCGGGCGTTTGTGATGCCGGAACGCCTTCTCCAGCACCGGAAGCAGTTTAGTGGCCCAACGATGCACGGTCGAATGATCGACCTGGATGCCACGCTCGGCCATCATCTCTTCCAGATTTCGCACACTCAACCCGTAGGCCACGTACCAGCGCACGCACATCAACATGACATCAAGCGGATAGTGCAGGCGTTTGAGCACGCGTGCGACGACTGGATTCAGCAATTTCATCAAACTCTCAGGCCTTCAGGTTGTCCCGAACATCATAGCGCATGCTTATTGCGACACAACCGGATTGCAAGACTTCGGAAGTTGACGTTCACGGCGACTAGCTATTTTTGCGGAACCGGGCTGCCAGACGGCGACGCCGGTATCGTGTCGAGCCGCAGATCCTTTCGAAGCGAGGCATCCACCAGACCCGCCGGCGCGAATCTGCGCAGCAATTGCAGGCGGCTTGCGAGCGCACCGGCTGGGTACCGGAGTTTCGGACGAGCCGCAACGGCAGCCTTCAGCACGACCGCGGCCACGACGCCGGGCTCCGTAGCGGTTGCCATTACCTCTTTGACCCTGTTGCCGACGACCGAACGCGCTTCGCTATACGCATCGAGCTTGGCATCGGGTTCCAGGAAATTCGCATCGAACGGCGTCTTGGTGTAAGCCGGCTCGATGACCGAGACACGGATGCCCCATGTGCGCAGCTCATGGTCGAGCGATTCGGAATATCCTTCAATCGCATGCTTCGTTGCCGCATAGAGCGCCCCGTAAGGCATCGGCAGAAAACCGAGCACCGAGCCGATGTTGACGATGCGACCACTTCGCTGGTGTCGCATGTGGGGCACGACGGCGCGGGTCATCCGGATGACACCAAAGAAGTTCGTGTCGAAGATCGACCGGGCCTGCTCGATCGAGCTTTCTTCGGCGCCGGCCGGAGCGACACCAAAGCCAGCGTTATTCACGAGCACGTCGATGCGACCCGCCTGTCGTATGACTTCGGTGACCACGGCCGCGACGGATTCATCGCTGGTGACGTCGAGGGTCAGCATCTCGAAGGATCGCTGGCCCGTGAGGGCTGCCCGTCTGCTGGTGCCGAAGACCGTGTAACCGGCGTCGGCGAGCCGCTGTGCGGCGGCTTGTCCGATGCCTGAAGATGCCCCCGTAACAAGGGCCACACCCAAATCCTTTTTGCCGACCATTCGAAGCTCCATGTAAGAGGATTGCAGTCACTATCAAATTGAAATCGACTATACTGGCAAATCAAGAACATGTCGCTATCAAAACAGTATGGACGACAAAAATTTTTGCGATGAACCGTGTCCGATCGCGCGCAGCCTGGGTGTCGCGGGCGACGCGTGGAGCCTCCTTATCCTGCGCGACGCCCATGCCGGTCTCACGCGTTTTGACCAGTTCCGCAAAAGTCTGGGCATTGCACCGACCATGCTGACCCGGCGACTGGCAACGCTCACAGAGGAGGGACTGCTAGAGAAACGCCGCTACTCTGAGCGCCCGCCGCGCGAGGAGTACCTGCTGACGGCTGCCGGGCGAGATTTCCTGCCGGTGCTCTTCATGATCGGTGCATGGGGGCGGCAATACCGTGGCGACGGTAAGCTGGTTCGCTTCCTCGATGCGGAAACAGGAACAGAGATCAGGGCGGTGGCGATCGACGAGGTCACGGGAGCGAGGATCGGGACTCGTCCGATACTCGTCGTCAACCCGGACAAAGATTGACACTGCGATGATTGCGCTGCGCCGTCGTTGCGTAACTCAGCCGAACGCCGTAGCGCTTCGATTCCAAGATGGATCCCGCTGGCAAATCAATTGGGCGGCACAGTCCGTTGTCCGTTAACTGAGCCTAAGCAGGCGCTCTGACGTCTGGGTGCAAGCGCGATCGAACGGCAGAAACTGGCCGATAGCGCCAGTTCAACTAATGCCCTTGAAGCCGACATTCGCGAAGACCGCGACGAGCTCGCCGACGGCCGTTCTGGCCGATCGGCTTTCCTAAGTGACATAAAGCCAAGTGATCGAAGGTGCGTGACGCGAGTGGGACGACTATGCGACTTGACGGGAAAGCTCAGCCTTAGCACAGAGGAATTTCGGTTAGTGTCAATGCTGATACTACCGATTATCAGCATTGAAAAACAGAACGCCCGCGCTGGTTCGCGACCGATCGAGGGGAAGGGCGGTTCATCGCGCGACCGCCCGCGATCATGTGGTCGGTCGAACCGCGTACGCCGGCGTCGTTCGAGGTAATTCTGTCAATCCGGAAACCTTATTCGGCGGGCGACTGTGATCTGAAGTGACACTTTTAATCGCGCTGGCAACGGGATTAAAAATGTCACTTCGCCTGAGTGCGAATTAAATTCGTCAACTCGCGTTAGAATTTGAGACCCTGTCCTCAAGATCTAAAACTTGCGAATTCGTTTTGTCGCCCACCGCCATCTCGGGACGACAGGAACTCCAGCAATTGCATGATTCTAGGCCCTAGGCCTCAACCACAATGGACGACTGACGGTCCAACGATGCGCCTTGCACGACGCCGGCAAGTTGATCGAGAAATCCGCTGTCATTGGTGTTAAACGAGTCATACAGCGACTTTGTGTACGCCGTGGCGGTAGATGCGTCTTAGAGAGCAACCTCGACCTTGAATGAGGATTGTTGCATCTCGACCTATACGTCCTTGCGATTCGTGCGTTTTCTGAAAGTCCCCCGAGATGGTGACAGCCAGATACCTGCAAACTTTTGCTAATTTATTTAGTTATCCTTCTTGGGTTATATTATCCCAGGCTGATTTCGATCGGTCGGGAGCAGTCCACGCAACACAAGGCATATGCATGGTGCTCGCCGACGCGACTCAGCGATATCGGCTGATTTCTTGGTAGGGCGCTCGCAACGAATAGATCGTGCGATTGGCGAGGTCAGGGAGGCAAAGCGCTCGCTTGTGCAAGTAAGTCTAGCCCTCGGCCGATATCGCGTTAACCCTGCGTCAACCGGTGGCTCAAAGCCGCCGTAACGCGAATTGACACCTTTATACGCGGAACGGTGACAGATTTATCTCGGTATACGCCAGCCAAATGAGCCATTCGTTGACCCCAACGCGCAGCTCGTTCACCTTTGACCGGTTTTCTCGCAAAGTTTCGAGCCACTCGAGAAACTCGTACTCGCCGTGCTCTTCCAAAGCCTTCATGTACATCTCCGGGCCCCCAGCGTCTTCTGGCGGGCAACGCCCGGCGCCCGCGACACAGCACGGCAGTCTTTTCGAACACTGGTTGAGCGTTCGCCGCTCGACGCGCACGTCATGTAACCACCACGCGGTGAAGTCGTACACATAGGCGAAGCGCTCATGCTCGCGCAAGCCAAACGCCGCCAGTGACAAGGTGTTCGGACCGGCGAAGAACGGCATCGCGCCGTCACGATGTCCGCCGTAACGCCAACCGCGGATGACGAATTGGTGCAAGTGTTCGCCGCTCCAGCCCATGGCGAGCTGCATCACATGATGCAGCTGTGCAATCGTGATCCGCTCGGGAATCAGGAGTCGCCGCCAGATCGGCGGGCTTACGCCCCGAAGACTGATTCGCAGCTGGAGCACGGAAGTCGTTTCGGAAGAGTCGCATAACATTGGCCCATTCTAGATTCTCCGTTCGCCCGTACGTGGAAGCCAGACCTCAGCCCCCGCTTTGGCGCGGGCTCCCATCTGGGCGATTCCGCTGTTCTTAACACTCCCTGACACCGAACTCGATCAGGCCACGAAGCGGCACTGAGATGCTGGCGTGCGCGTGTCCATGTTGCGCCCGCGGTTGAGGTGATCGTCGATTTCCGCCGCGCAGCCGAGCATGCGCGGATAAAGGAAGATCGTGAACGCGGCGGTTTCCAGATCGGACTCGCTGAATTCTCCGCGTCGCAGCGGCTGCCACAGCATCTTCAGCAGCAGGGCAGCGATCACTGCATCGACATTGACGCAATAGACGTTGCGGGAGACGCCCGCATCGAACAACGTCTGCACGAGGGCGCGATAGTAGGCATGGAACACGTTGTATTCCCCGCGCTTCTCGCACAGATCCGCGATGAACACCTCGCGCGGGTCGTGGTTGATCGGCCTGTCCTTGAAGACCGGATGATTCACGCCCGGAAGCTTCGCTATGTCGAGGCTACCAGCATTTTTTTGCCGTGCCTTGTACTGCGCATACCGCTGCACGGAGCGCTCGGCCAGCGACCGCAGATCCACACCATGGCCAGGGTTCGATGGATCGTCGAGCCCGCTGTCCCTGAAGGCTTCGATCAGAAACGCGATGCCTTCGTATCCGTTGCCGCCGTGCGTGTAGCCTGTATGCGAAAGAAAGCCGACGAGCGCCTTGTTGAGTTGCACTCGCTCGGGACTTTCCGGACCGTCGGCTGATACCGCGCCCTTCGCCCCCTGCGCCGAGATTGCTCCTGGGCCATTGGTGAGCAACAGGCCGACGAGGGTCTTGAAGGTGAACAGGTCGTCAGGGGCAGGGTTGAGGTTGAGCAGCGCGGCAAAGCAGATCTCGGTAAGGCTGCGTTTGTTCAGGAGCTCGTCCGTTGCGAAGCCGCAGAAGCCGTCTGGACTGTGTCGCGATGCATCCGCCGAAGCGCCGATCAGCGTTCCGAACAGCATGGTCCACCAGGGCAAGCTCTCGGCAGTCACGCGCGAGATGCGTTTGCGCATGAGCGGTCCCCACGCCAGCGTCGTGGTGATCGCGGCCAGCACCGCGTCCGCCGTAGGGTGAGCGGGTCGGGACGTGAGCCAGCGGATGAAAGCCGACCTGGCGCCACGCTCGGCGAGTCCTGCGAGCATCGCCTCGGCACGCTGGTCACGGGAGTCGGCGAAGAACTGCTCGCAGCCGCTCACGTCGATCTGGCTGATGTCAAAGGTCTCATCAAGCGTATTGGCAAGGTTGGCAGCAGCGAAGCGATCGATCAGCCATTTCACGGCGTCCCGCGCCGCGCGCTGACGATTCGGCCCGACGATCGAAGCCGCAGCCGCCAGAATCGCGTTCGGCGCGTTGCCGGCCTCGCGAGCGGCCTGTGCCGCGGCGAGCTCCGGCGTTCCGTGCAGATTGACGGATGCGGCGATCGCGACATTGATGAGCTTCTCGTCGTTCTCGCCGCCGAATTCACGAAGCAGGGCAAGGCTTACGTTTGCTTCGAGCGAACGCGTCGCTGCATCCAGCATAGAGGTTCCATGCAGACTGCTCACCTGCGTCTTCGCGTCCATCTGCGACGCGCCAGAGGCGTCCTTTAGCGCCTGACGCGGCGCAATCGCGCCGACCTGGCGATTGACCTGCAACACCTGGTCGTTGTACGGCGCGACAGCTTCCACCACCGGAATCGCAAGGCCGGAAGGAAGTGCGATGCCTTGGTCGGAGCCGAACCACGGCTTGAGCGCGAGACTGCCCTCCGGCTCGAAGTCGGGCATCGTCGCGTTGGCTCGCATCACGGCGGTCAGGGCGGCCGGGATATGCGCGATGTTCGTGACCACGGCGCCTTTGGCCGAGCAGCAGGGATCGTCGGGCGTGAAGAGGCGATCCACGCCGAACTTCTCCATGAACCAGCGTTCCTTGGCTTGCGCGTCGTCGTCGCCGCCCGCCATAGCACCGGCGTGGCCGACTGCCCGCGTCAACCGGCTCTTCCATCGCCCCACCACGCACGCGACGACCGGCTTCGTGAAGGCCGCATCGGCCTCATAGTAGCCGCCCGGTTCGCAGTAGAGCACAGCCGCCTTGCTGCGCGCATCGTTGGCGAGCGCGAAGGCGAATTCCGGCGCGGCATAGTGGATGTAGACGTCCTTGCCACTCGAAATGACCGTCGACGTGCCCCAACCGCTCATGCGCAGATACTGCGCGATCGTCGTGCTGAAGCCGCCGGAATTGGAGAAGATGGCGATCGATCCTTGGCGCAATGAGTCATCCGGATTATCGCCGCCGAGCGCTCCACCGATTCTCACGCGATTCCACGAGTCGGCGACACCGAGTCCGTTCGCCCCGAGAATGTCGATCCCCGCTTGCTGACCCATTGCGCGAATTTCCCGGGCGTCGTGAACGGCGATCTTTTCGGTGATGATGAAAATCTTCCGAACATCAGGATTGACGCGGATCAGTTCGGCGACGCCGTCGCGTGCCGCCGACGGCGGCAGATATACGACGCCGCAGTTGAACCGGTGTCCCGCCTCAAGACCCTCGCGAACGTTGTGGTACACGGGGATCTCACCAATCGGCGTCGTGAGCGTTTGCCCGCCTTTGCCCGGCGCGGTGCCGAACACGACGTTGCCGCCCGAGAATGCATGACTGACAGGCGTCACGTCCGAGGATTCACCGCCCAGGATGTTGAGCACGCAAACGCGATCTTCGCGTGTGGCGATTTGCGCGAGCGAGTGGATGCCGACGAAATACTTGAAATGGTTGCTGCCTTGCTTGTACATGTCGATCTCCTTAGGCCTGAGCCGTTTCACGCGCGCCGATTCTGGCTGCAACCTCGGCCCGGCCGCCGGCCTGCATCCATGCGTCCGCCTGCCTTGCGTACTGAATGACTTCACTGATGTCGGAGTCGAATCCGAACAGTCGATATGGCAGACCGAGCGAATCGCATGTGTCTCTCAGCGCGGACATTCCCCGCACAAGGTTTGGGCCTCCCCGGCCAAGCACGACATAGAGAGGTGTCGGGCCGTGCTCGCTGAAGTGTTCGCGAAGCGCGTCGGCCATCGCTCGCAGCGTCTCGAAGATGTCGGTGTTGTTGGACTTGCCGCCGATGATGAAAAGGACATTCGCCTGCTCGAGCCAGTGCCTGAAGCAGATGCGGGCCACTTCCTTCATCTTTGCGTAAGGCGGATTGCCGCCGAAATCCGACGAGATGATCGCGGCGTCGCCCAGCATTTCGGTGACAAGAGAGTTGGCGCCTCCGCCGAACGTAGGGGCGAGGATCGTTCCCTTGTCGTTGATCACATACACGTCGCTCTGCCCCTGGTGGGTGCGCAGGTGATTGATCTCCTGCTCGAAATCGGAATAGTCCGCCGCGAACAGATGAGGCGGCAGTCCGAGACGCGCCCAGCGCGGATCATCGCGATCGAAGCCGCACTTGAAGTCGCAGGCAACCGGTGTGAGGCGTCCCTTGCTGTCCTCGCGCATGCGGATCGGATTCAACTCGAGCGTAGTCATGCCGAAGTCGTGAAACAGCTCCCAGAGTTTTGGCAGCTGCTGAACGAGCGGCGAGATGATCTCCTTCGGCGCGCCGATCTCACTCAGCGCATTCGCGACGACGAACGCCTTCAAACCGGTCAACGCGTCGAATGGCACCATCGCCACATGCTTCGGGTCGACCTCTTCGATGTCCATGCCACCCATGTGCGAGAGCGTCATGGTCGGTGCGCGAAAGCGGGTGGAATCGGTGATCGAGAAGTAGACCTCGTGTTTGGCCGGAACGCCGGCTTCGAACGTCACGCCATTCGCCTTCGCCTTCAGGTGGCCGACGGCATGCTCGGCGAAGTACAACCGCTCCTTTTCGGCCAACGCTGTCTTGAGGTCGGTCGCGCGACCCAGCAATCCCGCCTTCCCCTTCTTTCCGACTCCGCCCTTAAAGACTGGCTTGATAAAAATCTGACCGTGACGATCGATCAAGGCCTTGATTTCCTCCTCGCTGGCGCTCGGGCCCAGGATCTCGCTGGCCGGGAATCCGACGAATTGCAACAGGCGCGCGCCGTGCAACATACCGGTGATTTGCATAGAAATGTCTCCTGAAGTTCATTGCGATATGAAAGGGAAAACGAGTCGTGTGGCGCCGGTAAGCCTGCCCCCTTTCCACCACATTGCTGCCCACCAGAACGTGACCGTTGATCCACTGCCGCACGTTCTGTGCTTGCCGCAGCGGCTGCGTCGCCCGACGTAAGTTCCATCCGGATCGCAACGAACCGCTTGCCTCCAAAATCGCGGAACCAGTCGGACGGAACGTGTTCCGACGGCAGATCGGAGAAGTAGCCGCGTCCTGACGCTGCGCGTCATGTGAAGGTGGAGAATTCCGTGTGCCTCTCCCACTTCAACTGGTTCTCGTCATTCCACCGTGCCGAGTGATGCGTCGTACCGTCGACGGGAAAGTCCAAGCCGGTCAGCTGGCACAGCGATCGGAGGGGTTCTTCGTGAATGGATGAGTCACCGTTGGCGTAGATGGCAAAGTGCGCGAGCGCCACCGATCCGCCAATCCCGAGAAACGGCCGCGCGTGCAACTCGCGCGCGAGGCTGGCGCGCAGGAAATGATCCATGGTTGATCTTCTTTCTGATCGTTGTCTGCGTTGCCCGGTGTGCACGTTTCGCCTATGTCACTAATGGCTAGCGTCGCGCATTGCCCGCCGAATGCCCGGCCGATGGCTCAGCTACCATTGAAGGCGATCGGCCTCGACGATCAGCACTACCAGGAACTCACGAAGGCATGGACGAGCCGGTTGAATACTCCGGGGTTCGTGACGTTCATCCCATGCGACGCCCCGGCAATGGTTTGTTTGTCCGCGTAATCGATCCAGCTTGAGAGCTTTTCAACGTTGTTGCGAAACATTCGAGGGCTCTTTTGCCCCTCGATCAGCAACGCCCTGCACTTCACGTCACGCGCTGCGTCACATGAGTACGCCGGCAAAGGGTCGCGAAACTGCTTCGGAAGCGTGGCGGCGTTGTCGATCGCCATCGTGCGAAAACTTGGGGGACTTTTGCGCCAGAAACCGGGCATGCTCACCGAGTCGACGAAAAGTTCCAGTCCGGCGTCAATCGCACCGCTTTCCATTAAATCAGCGACTTTGGCGCGAAGAGCATTGGTCGCAGGCGGCAACGATGCTTCCGACATCCCATCGATTTGCAATGGACCACCCGGATCCGCAAGCGTCAGCGTTTTCACCAAACGCGGATACTCGCGCGCCACGTGAAATGCCACGCACGCTCCTCGCGAGTGCCCTACCAAATGCACCGGCGCGAGCTCCATCGCCACAATGAACTCAGCGAGTTCGGCGACATGCGTCTCCCAGCCAAATTCGCCTTGAATGCTGGCCTCGGCGGCTGGCCAGTAATGGCTGAGGCTGACCGAGATGCAGCGGAAATGCTTCGAAAGAGAACCTGTTTGACTGCTCCAATAGCGGTAGTCGCAAAGCGAGCCGTGCACGAAAAGCAGTGGCTCTCCGGAACCGCAGGCCACATAGGGGACGCAGATGCCGGATGGGACGGTCGCAAAGCACAATTCCGGGACTGCAAGCATTGAAGGGTCGGTTCGCGCGTTCATACACTGGCTCCTTTCCAGCACTATGCATGATGACAATTTCTAAGAAAATCGCGTAATATTGATGGTATCTATCGATTTTTCTGATACCAATGAAGACGCTTGATCTCGACGTTCTGACGATGATTGTCGCTGTGGCCGACACGGGAAACATTAGTCGTGCGGCGGAAGTCGTCCATCGCTCGCAATCGGCGGTGAGCATGCAGATCAAGACACTCGAAACCGCACTCGGCAAGCCGCTTTTCGTGCGCAAGCCGAGAAGTGTTATCCCGACGCAGGACGGTGAAGTCTTGTTGACGTTCGCGCGGCGCATGCTTGCTTTACGCGACGAAGCCTGGGCGGCCGTGGTTCGACCGGATGTGACCGGGCGCGTAGTCATCGGTGTGCCCGACGACTACGCGTCGTCACTGCTGCCGTCGATCCTCAAGAAATTTTCCGCGACCTATCCGAAAGTCGAGATTCAGGTCGTCGGATTGCCGAGCGTGGCGCTCGCGCCGATGGTGAAGGCCGGATCGGTCGACCTGGTCTGCGCGACACGCGTAAAAGGCCTCGCGGGCGAGTTCATACGACTCGAACCGATGGTCTGGGCCGCGGCGCCCAGTGCGCATGACATCTGGCGCGAGAGGCCGCTGCCGATTGCCGTGTTCCTGCCGGGCAGCGTTGCTCGAGAAAACGCGATCCGCAGCCTTGAACGGGCGAAGATCACCTATCGCACCTCTTACGAGAGCCCGAGCTTGTTGGGCCTGCTCAGCATGGTCGAAGCGGGGCTCGCGGTGGCGCCGCTTGCGCGATGCGCGGTTCCCTCTCACCTCACCTTGCTCGGCCATGCGCAGGGTTTGCCCGAGATCGCCGCCCTGGAAGTAATACTTGCGCGGAGCGCGAAATCGAAGCGGCCGCCATGCGACTTTCTCGCCGAAAAAATCATGTCGGAACTGCGGCGCTAGTATCAAAGTACAGCGCCGCAGGCCGTCACATTTTCGTTGGCGCTCGCTGAGCCCAGCGCTTGCCAGCGCCGAAAGGTGCGGTAGATGCGCGTGTAGTGGATCTCCGGGCGGCCTTGGCGATCCTTCTCGATCGGCAGATGTTTCCACTGGCCACCCAGATAGAGCAAACACAAAATGTAGTTGAAGATTGCGTGAAAACTGAGGTTCGCCGCGCGGCCGCGACTACCCTGCTTAGACGCGGCAAGACAAGTTGCTCGAACCGTTCGACACTCAGTTTCGTTGGTATCCCTTACCGTTGCTGGCTTTTCGCCATTTAGACTACCAAAGCAACAGGATTCTAGCCGGTTCGCTCGTATCTACCGAAACCTTTGCCTGATACGGCTTGTAGCCAAATTTCCGCCCCGGGAAAACCCGCCACCAGTTGTTCGCTCGCTCGGAACCTGTAGAGCCTATGACAAACCCTCGTTCAAACGAAAACCTCCTGACGCGAAAGGTTGACGAAGGATCGCAAACCGTAGAATTTCTTCGGCGATTATCAAAGCTTTTAAATCTGTTGACGCCAGCCCGACTCCTCGGGTTTAACGGAGACAATCACAATCACGTCGCGTTCGAAGAGCAACTCCTCGATGTCGCGAAGGCTGGGCTGAAACCGAAAATACCAGCGCACGGCGAAGCTAATGACCGCAGCCGGAAAGCGATAACCGTGACAAAGCGATTTGCATTCTTCATCGCACGATTTCACGCGACCGTCCCAGCAACGTGATGAGCCCCTGACATGCCCCTCCGTTAGACGCTGGCGGAGACTGTCAGACGCGACGTGAAAGTTGCGCAAGTCGTTGCTTTGCCGTCGATTTGACGGCGATTTCGATTCACATTCGGCTCGACGGTGGAGAAGAGAATTGATCAAGATCCTGATTGCAGACGGCCACGCGGTGGTGCGTTGCGGGTTGAAGCAGATCATTGCGGCGACGGTGGATATCGCCGTCGCCGGCGAAGCGGCGCAGGGCTTCGAGCTGATCGACAAACTGCGCATCTGCCATGTCGATCTAGTATTGCTGGAGATGACGATGTACGGCATCAGCGGCGTTGACCTGATCCGTCGTGTGCGTGCCGAGCAGCCGCGTTTGCCGGTGCTTGTGTTGAGCACCTGCAGCGAAGTTCACGTCGTATCGCGCGTGCTGCGTGCGGGCGCCACTGGCTTTGTGACGAAGAACAGCGGTCCTGACGTCCTGCTTGCCGCGATTCGCCGGGTCGCCAGCGGCGGGAGATTCATTGATCCGAAGCTGGTGGACGCGATTGTCTTCGAGACGCACGCGGGCGACGTGCCGCCGCACGAGATCCTTTCCGACCGTGAGTTCCAGGTGCTGCAGATACTCGCTGTCGGCAGGAGTATCAACGACATTGCGCGCCGATTGGCGCTTAGTGCGAAGACCATCAGCACCCACAAGATGCGCCTCATGCAAAAGCTCGGCCTCGGCAACAACGTGGAGCTGATCCGCTATGCGATCAGGCACGGTCTCGTCTCCGACTGACGGCTGCTCGATTTGTCAGAAATCCGTGGCAAACCGGACTATCTTAACCGTCTACAACGCTTCCGCCAAGAGAAGAGTATTCGCGCCCAGATCATGGCTGTGCATGGTCCTCCGGCACGAACAATTGCTGATCTTCGCGCCGGACTTATGGCATTGGTTGGACCCGATGTCGGACCCCCGTGGGCGTTGTCACACTAAAGTGCTTGTGTCGCAAATAGCGCGATGGGCTGCCCACCGAACATCCGACAGTCTCCTATGACAAACCCTTATTCGAACGGAAATCGCCGGACGCGAAAGGTTGGCGAAGGATAGCGAGCCGTAGAATTTCTTCGGCGATTATCAAAGCATTTAAATCTATTTACGCCAGCCCGGCTTGCCGGGTTTAACGGAGACAAAAAAATGACCCTCGCTTCACGAAGATTTAATCGTCTGAGCAAGTACGCAGTTTCATCGGTTCTGGCGCTTGGCTCGTTCTGCGCGTTCACGCAAGCTGCACACGCAGCGGACCCCGAGAAAATCACCATCATGGTGGGGGGAATCACCAAGCTCATCTACCTGCCGGCGCGTCTTACTGAACAACTCGGATACTTCAAGGCGGAAGGCCTTGATGTCGAGCTGCTATCGCAGCCTGCCGGGGTGGACGCGGAAAACGAACTGCTCGCCGGGGCCGTGCAAGCCGTGGTTGGTTTCTACGATCACTCCATCGACTTGCAGGCAAAGGGCAAGGAAGTCAAAGCCATTGTCATATTCGGGCAGGTGCCGGGTGAAGTCGAAATGGTTGCGACCAAACAGGCAGACACCATCAAGAGCATGGCCGATGTGAAGGGTAAGACACTTGGCGTAACCGGCCTGGGTTCGTCCACCAACTTTCTCACGCAGTACCTGGCGCATCTGAAAGGCATACCGAACTCTGACTACACGGTGCTCCCTGTCGGCGCAGATAACAGTTTCATCGCGGCGATCAAGCAAAACCGGATTGACGCGGGCATGACGACTGAGCCGACCGTGTCCCAACTGCTGAAATCCGGTGACGCGAAGGTGCTGGTCGATATGCGCAGTCTTGATGGCACACGCGCAGCGCTCGGCGGGACGTATCCTGCTTCGAGTCTCTACGTCCAGAGCGCATGGCTCGATACACACAAGGACGCAGCGCAAAAGCTTGCCCGGGCCTTTGTCCACACGCTGCAGTACCTGCATACGCACACGGCCGATGAAATTGCTGCACAGATGCCGAAGGACTACTACGGCAGTGACAAGGCACTCTACGTGAGCGCATTGAAGGCCTCT